>Ga0302311_10003321_pt1 | contig 17628 bp, 17 predicted proteins | sample III_Palsa_N1_3_FD_200449 | JGI IMG/M metagenome (GOLD analysis project Ga0302311, IMG submission 200449) | Peat permafrost microbial communities from Stordalen Mire near Abisko, Sweden - III_Palsa_N1_3 | ecosystem: Environmental > Terrestrial > Soil > Palsa > Peat permafrost | place: Sweden... | reverse complement strand
CTGGAACGAAACCGGTAAATTCTACGATTACAAGACCCGCACATTGCTGAGTTTCCGCGCGCCGGCGTGACCCTTTCTCGTCGTTGCTTGGTCGATGGCAACGGCGGTCTCGCCGATGTCTCCTATCGGCAACAGGACTGCTCAATCGTCCGGGGGTAGCGCCGAGTCCAAGGCCAGTGACGGCCAGTCCAAGCCGATTTTCGCTAATTCTTTAAAACGACAGCCCTGATTGCAACGAGGGTTGTTCCGATGAAATTCATTGTCGCGGTTCTGGCTGGATTGTTTGGCGCCACGTCGGCCTTGGCAGCCGATCTTCCCGCACCGGTCTATACCAAGGCGCCGGTCTACGTGGATCCGGGCTACAACTGGACCGGGTTCTACCTCGGCGGCAATCTCGGCTATAGCTGGGGCCGGTCGAGCGACACCTCCTCGTTTACCAATGGCGCCGGCACATTGCTCTCCACGAGCATCGGCAGTTCGAACCTGGACGGCATCGTGGGCGGCGGCCAGGCCGGCTACAACTGGCAAATGCAGAGCTGGGTGTGGGGCCTTGAGGGTGACATCCAGGGCACCGGCGAGCGCGGCAGCCGCGACATCAGCTGCGCGACCGGGGTCTGCACGCCCTCGACGATCACGACCACGACGAGGACGGTGCCTGGTTTCTTCGCGGCCGCGCCGCCGACCATTACCACGACCACGATCACGCCCGGTCTGGCGATCCCGGCTACCCTCACCCAGAAGATCGACTGGTTCGGAACGGTTCGCGCCCGGGGCGGCGTGCTGGTCACCCCGCGGATCCTGTTCTACGCCACCGGCGGCTTGGCCTATGGCCAGGTCAACTCCAGCGAGACTATCAGCGGTTCTGCGTTTTCCGCTTCGGATACCCGTGTCGGTTATACGGTCGGTGGCGGCATCGAAGGCGCGATCGGCGGCAACTGGACCGCGAAGCTCGAATATCTTTTTGTCGACCTCGGCCGAGCCTCCGGATCGTTCGCAACGACGATCCCCGCCTCCGGCGGCGGGGCGGTCACCAGCGGCGCGCTTGCCAGCAATTACAGCTCGCACGTCACCGACAACGTGCTACGGTTCGGCGTAAACTACAACTTTAGATAACCGCCTTTTAACGCCCTTGCGATCACAACGAACCAAGGGGCGGAACGCAACATTTCTCCTCGCTCGCGAACTGTCTATGCGAGCGATCTGCGCGAACGATCTATCAGGTCTTCGAAATATCTGCTCGGCATGAACCGGGTCCCGCCATGACGCGACCAACGGGCGCTGGAGGTGACAAGGAATTGAGCCGCACGCATGACGGACGACGAAATGAAGACGCTCCGGGTCTCTACCGAGGCATTCGACAATGATGGCGGCCTCGATGCGTTTCGCGAGATTTTCGGCCGCGAAATCCTGGGCATCGAAATCGATCCACTCGACGGCCACCCGCTCGCGATCGATTTGACGCTGCGCTCGCTGCCCGGCTTTGCCATGGCAAGCGGGACGTTGTCGCCGATGCGCAACCGGCATACGCCCGCGCTGCTCGACAATGACGACGTCGTCCTGGTCGTGATGCAGAGCGGCGTTGGCGAGGTCAGCCAATACGGTCGCGTTGCGATGGTCAAGGAAGGTGAAGCCGTTCTGACGGCCAATGGCGCCCAAGCGACCTTCACCGGACTGACCTCGACGCGCGTGATCAATTTGCGGCTCAGCCGGAACCTGCTGGCGCCGCATGTTGCCGATATCGACGCCTTGATCGCGCGGCCGATTCCAAAAGACAACCGTGTCCTGAAGCTCATGGTGGGCTACGCCACGATGCTCAATGACCAGGAGGAACTGGCGAGCGCGGAACTGCGCCGCATGGTCGCGACCCACATGCATAGCCTGGCGGCACTGCTGCTCGGCGGCGACGGCGGCCTCGGCCTGCACGAACGCGGCCTCCGCGCGGCCCGGTTAAGGTCGATCAAGGACCATATCCGCGAACGGCTCGGACATCACGACCTGACGCTGGCCGAGGTCGCGCGAAGCCAGCAGATCTCGGAGAGTTATATCCGTCAGTTGCTCGCGGAAAACGGCACGACGTTCACCGATTTGGTGCTCGCCGGAAGATTGACGCGCGCGCATCACATGCTCGTCGATCTCCGTTTCGGCGACCGCAGCATCAGCGCGGTGGCCTATGAGGCCGGCTTCGGCGACCTCTCTTATTTCAACCGTACGTTCCGCCGTCGTTATGGCGCGACACCGTCGGACGTTCGGAACGGCGCGATGCACAAGAAAACAGTTTGATCTCTGAAACAAGATCAGCTTCGCATCGTCGCGATCGCGCGTGCCGCCAGCAGAAACGCCAGCGACAGCAATGCCGCCGCCAGCAGGAACGGCGCTCCCGGCAAATGCAGCGGCGCCTGCGCGCCAATGAAATAGGCAAATGTCAGCGTGAAGAGAAACGGCCCCAGCAGTTGCGATACGCTCTGCACGCTGGAGGTCGCGCCCTGCAATTGACCCTGCTGGTCCGCTGCGACCAGCCGCGTCGTCAGCGCCTGCGTCGCCGCTCCCGCGACACCCCACAGCGCCATCACCGGAATCCCGATCCAGAACGACGGCCCGCTCGGGGCCAACCCGAAAATCAGGAAGCCGAGGGCGCCGGAGCCAAGCCCGATCAATAGCGCCCGTCGCTCGCCGAAACGTTTGACGATCGGGCCGATGCCGGCCCCCTGCACCGCCATCGCGCAGACGCCGACGATCGCCAGGGTCAGGCCGACAGTCCTGGTGTCCCAGCCATATCGATAGGTCGCGTACAACACGAAGGTCGAGGGCAGCACCACGTGGGCGAGTTGGGCAATGAAATTCACCAGCGATAGTCGCGCCAGCGTTGGATTGGAGCGCAACAGATGCAGCGCCCCCAGCGGATTTGCGCTTTTCCAGCGGAACGGCGAGCGGCGATCCAGCGGCAGCGACTCCGGCAGGATCAGCAGGCCGTAAAGCGTATTGGCAAAGCTCAAGGCCGCGGCGACCCAGAACGGCAGCCGCGGATCGAAGCCCCCGAGCAGGCCGCCGACCGCCGGCCCGATAATGAATCCGGCGCCGAACGCCGCGCCGACCTTGCCGAACACCGCCGCGCGACGCTCCTGCGGCGTGATATCGGCGATGTAGGCGAAAGCCGTCGAAACGCTCGCGGAGGTGATGCCGGAGATCACCCTGCCGACGAACAGCCAGGTCAGCGACGGCGCCAGCGCCATCAGCACGTAGTCGAGCGCCAGTCCGAAATTCGACAACAGCACCACCGGCCGCCGGCCGAAGCGATCCGACAGCCCGCCGAGGATCGGCGAGAAGAAGAACTGCATCAGCGCCCATGCGGTGCCGAACAGGCCAAAGATCCGCGCCGCACTAGCGGTGTCGTTACTGACAAAACTTTCGACCAGCTTGGGCAGGATCGGCATGATCAGGCCGAGCGCGAACATGTCCAAGAGGATGGTGACAAAAATGAATGCCACTGCGCCACCGCGCGCGGCGGCGGTTCCGGACCCGATGTGAGGTTCGGCCGCTTCGCTCACGATGGCCGTCTGCGCTTGTGGGCGAACGGATTGGCTTTTTCGCGCAGCATGATCCGCACCGGCGTGCCCGGCAGCTCGAAAAACTCGCGCATGGAGTTGACGAGATAACGCAGATAGGACTGCGGCACCGCATCGGCTCGCGAGCAGAACAGGATAAAGCTCGGCGGCCGCGCCTTGGCCTGGGTGACATAATTCAGTTTTAGACGCCGGCCGGACACCGCCGGCGGCGGATTGTTATCGACCGCCTGCTCGAACCAGCGATTAAGCGAGGCTGTCGGCACCCGTCGGTTCCATACCGCGTAAGCCTGTTCGATCGCGCTCATCAGGTGGTCGATGCCCTCGCCCATCAAGCCGGACACCGCAACCACCGGCGCGCCCTTGATCTGCGGCAGCAGATGGTCGACATCAGTGCGCAAGCCTGCAATCAGGCTGGACTGGCGTCCCATCAGATCCCATTTGTTGGCCGCGATCACGATCGCGCGGCCCTCGCGTTCGATCAGGTCGGCGATCCGCAGATCCTGCTCCTCGAACTTTTGCTGCGCGTCCATCATCAGCACCACGACCTCGGCGAAGCGCACCGCGCGCAACGCGTCCGCCACCGACAGTTTCTCCAGTTTCTCCTCGATCCGCGAGCGCCGCCTTATCCCCGCGGTATCGAACACCCGGAATTCGCGGCCCTGCCAGGTGATCTCCACCGAAATGGAATCCCGGGTGGTGCCGGCCTCGGCGCTGGTCAATAGCCGCTCCTCGCCGAGCAGATGATTGATCAGCGTCGACTTGCCGGCATTGGGCCGGCCGACGATGGCGACGCGGATCGGCCGTTTTGCAATCTCTTCGTCAGTTTCGATGATGTCGTCATCGTCGAACTCTTCGGACTCCTCCGCTGGCTCCGGCATCAGCGGACGCAGCGCGTCGTACAGATCGCTCAACCCCTCGCCATGCTCGGCGGAGATCTGGATCGGATCGCCGAGACCAAGCGCATAGGATTCCATCGCGCCGATTTCGCCATGCTTGCCTTCGGATTTGTTGGCGACCAGCACCACCGGCTTGTTGGCACGGCGCGCAAAGTCGGCGAACGCCCGATCGTTCGGCGTCAGGCCGGCACGCGCGTCGACCACGAACATCAAGGCATCGGCAAGCGCGATCGCCGTCTCGGTCTGCTCCTGCATCCGCGCCGTCAGCGAGCCCTTGGCGCCTTCGTCGAGGCCCGCGGTGTCGATGATGGTGAATTCAAGATCACCAAGCCGCGCCGCGCCCTCGCGGCGGTCGCGCGTGACGCCGGGCTCGTCATCGACCAGCGCGAGCTTTTGCCCGACCAGACGATTGAACAGCGTCGATTTGCCGACATTGGGCCGGCCGATAATGGCAATCGTGAAAGACATCAAGAATTCCTGCGCGCTCAAGCGCGTATGCCGTAAAATTGCGTCGCGGTTGGCCCCGCCATCAAGTTGGCGCCGACGGCCCCACTCCATCCGCGGTCGAATATGCGCTGACTATGGCATCGCCGCGGGGGTCAACGCGATGAAAAAACCGGATCAGCGCGAGAAAGTATTGCTCGGCATCGGCGCCGGGAATGGCGCGGCAGATTGTTGTTGCGCGGTGGCAGCCGCCGGCTGCGCTGGCGCCGGCTGCGCGTCCTGCTGATCCGGCGGCGGCGCGGTGGTGCGCTTGCGGACGATCTTCTTGGGCTTCGGCGCGGGCGGCGCCGCGGCGGTGTCGCCCGCTGCCTCACCCGACGCATTGGCATCGGGCGCCGCGTTGGGATCGGTCGTGCTGGCGGTGGCCGCCGGCCTGTGCTTTTTGCCCTTTTTAGCGGCCTGTTTGGGCGCTTCCGGCGGCGGCGCGGGAGCGGCGGCCGCCTGCGCGTTCTGCTGATCGAGCTGCTCTTGCGCGGATCCCTTATACAATTCCTTTGGTACGCCCTGCTCGAGGCCGGGAACGCCTTCGGGGAAAACCGGCTTGCGATTGCCCTCAAGCTTTTTCTTGGTGTCGAGCCAATCCAGCATATCGGAGGGATCCCAGCTGCTGATGCCACCACCGCCGCAGCCGGCCAGCGCGCCGCAAAGCGCGATCAGAACAGTGGCGGCGATCAGACGTTGCGACAGGCGCATGGTCGATTTCTCACTCAACTTTTTTTCAGCCGTCAGCTTTTTGCAACCGGCGGCAGCAACGCTTGCAGGGCTTCGGCGCGCGAGCGAAGCCCCGGCGGCGTCTCGCCATCATTGGCAATCATGTCCAGCCATTTTCGCGCCGACGTCGTATCGTTGGCGCGCCAGGCCGACAACGCCAGCAACTCGCGCGCGGTGTGGCGAAAAGTAGCGCCCGGCGCCGCCAAGGATTCAAGGCGGGTCAGCAGGTCGGGATAGGTCGACGTTTCGACCAGCAGCTGAGCGGCGCGAACCCTGGCGAGATCCTGTTCCAGGGTGCCTGTGCTGCGATCGGCAGCAATGTCGTCATAAAGCTTCACCGCCGCTTTCGGATCAAGGCTGGCGGCTTCGCCGGCTGCGCGCAGTCGCGCCAGCATCCGGTAGCCGGACGGCGCGGTCGCCGCGAGGCTGTTGAAGGCGGCTTCCGCCTCGGCGTGCTTGCTCGCTTCCGAGAGTTGCACGGCCTTGTCGAAGGCCACGCTGGCCTCCGCCGCCTTTTTCGTCTCGAAGTACTGGTAGGCACGCCAACCGGCCACGCCGGCGACCACCAGAAACGCGGCCGCAACGATCAAAACCGAATATTTATCCCACAGCTTCTTGAGCTGGTCGCGACGGACGTCCTCGTCGACTTCATCAAATAATTCAGACACTTAAGGCTACCCATTCCCCGATAGATCACGCCGGATCACGCGATCTGGCATGTTCTTTATCCCCCATGTGGCGGCGGCGATACCCTAGCGATATGGCGGCGGCAAGGCAAAGCCGCCGGCTTTGTGACTGCAATGTTTTCTTCGTTAATTCAAAGCGATGCGAGGGCCTAACGGCCGGCGGACGACCGCCTCGATCAGACGCGAGCCGGTTGCTTCTCACGGCCACGCCTGAGGCCAATGTCTGGCGGCCTCGCCCGGATGGCCACTTTGGCAGCCCTCGCCTCGCAGCCTCGCCCAGGGGAGCCTGACCGGTGTCAGACCCCGCCGGGCTGGACGTAGCAAAAGACGTAGCCGGCACGGCTCAAAAATACGATGCCATGTCCGGTCGGATTCGATTTGTCCCATTTGAGTTTGTTGTCAGGGATTTCGATTTCGGTTCCGATATCGATATGCGGCCGCCGCCGTGGCTCATCCGGCCTGTCGTCGGTGATGGTCGCGTAGGTCTTGCCGCCTTTGACATGAACCTCGTCTGCCCAATAAGCGTCCGCCTCGCCGCAACATGAGGCGGTCGGAACATCAGGCTGCATCAACGCTTGATACCACTCGCGGATGGCGGGATCGGTATTATCCCATTGTCCGAGATCGCGAGCGTTCACCACACCCATCACGCAACTCAACACCAGGCCAAGGACGATGCGTTTCATTTCGCACTCCTGAATTTTCCCAGCGCATTCTGCAAAGCAATGTTCGTGCCGCGAATCAGCTAAGATCATCAGATCGTGCGATTGAGGCGTCAACGCGTTGATGGCGTTCCGCAGGAAGCGTGCTGACGCGCGACGGTTATGGCGCGCGCGCCATAACCTCGCGTAATTGGGCGTCGCGTAATTGCCGTTTCAGCACCTTGCCGTTGGCGTTGCGTGGCAGCGGTTGCATCGTCAGCACGATCGTTTCCGGCACCTTGTAGTCCGACAATCGCTCGGCACACCAGGCGCGCAGCGCTTCGATGCTTGCGTCGTTGTTGCGCGTCACGATCACGGCGTGGACGCGCTCGCCCAGCACCGGACACGGCTTTGCGATGATCGCGCTCTCGACTACATCGGCGTGACCGGCGAGCACCGACTCGACTTCGGCGGAATAGATCTTCAGCCCGCCCCGGTTGATCATGTCCTTCTGACGATCGAACACGCGAACAAAATTCTGCGCATCGATCGAACCGAGATCGCCCGAATGCCAGAAGCCGCCGGTAAAGCTTTCCGCCGTCGCCGCCGGATTGTTCCAGTATCCCTTGATGACCGAACCGCTGCGAATCCAGATCTCGCCGATCTCGCCGCGCGGCAGCTCGCGCCCTGTGGCATCGAGCACGATGATCTCGGCGCCGGGACACGGCAGTCCAACGCTGTCGATATGGGCTGCGGTCAATTCGCCGGGCATGATGGTGGAAGGCGATGTGGTCTCGGTCGAGCCGTAGCAATTCATCAGCTTCAGGCCCGGGATCTTGGCATCCAGCCTTTCGATCGTCGCCACCGGCATCGGCGCGCCGCCGTAGCCGCCGATGCGCCAGCTCGACAGATCGCAACTGTCGAAATCCGGCTGCAACAGGCAGAGATTGTACATCGCGGGCACCATAACCGTGTAGGTGACACGCTCGCGCATCGCGACCTGCAGATAGGCCGCCGCCTTGAACTCCGACATGATGATCAGGGTGCCGGCGCAACGAACCATGGTCATCACATTGGCGACGACGCCCGTGACATGCGCGAGCGGCACCGCGGCAATGGAACGATCCGCCTCGGTCAATTGCAGGCAGGAAACGAAGATCGTCGACGAATGGATGACGTTGCAATGCGCCAGCATCGCGCCTTTCGGCCGCCCGGTGGTGCCGGACGTATAGAGGATCATCGCCGTGTCTTCCTCGGCGACCTCGGCCGGCGACGGCAGTGCGGCGTTGTCGCAGAGGCTCGAAAACTGCGACAGGTGCGCGTCATCATCGACGGCGATCCGATGCTGCACGTCCGGCACGTCGCGCGCCTCGGGTACGCGGTCGGCCAGCCCGGCTTCATGGATCAAGAGCCTGGCGCCGCAATCGGTCAGCACATAGGCAATCTCGGGCTTTTGCTGGCGGGTGCCGAGCAGAACCGTAATCAGGCCGGCATGCGCCGCGGCGAACATCGTCAGCACAAACTCGATGCGGTTGCCGAGCAGCACGGCGACGCGGTCGCCACGCTGCAAACCCAGCCGATGGAAGCCCGCCGCGACATCCTTAGATCGTTGCACGACCTCGCGCCAGTTCATCCTGACGTCGCCGCAGACCAGCGCCTCGCCGTCCGGATTGCGCGACGCCGCATCCGCGATCATTGCCCAGATGCTGCGCGGCCGCTCGCCGAACACCGGCACCACCCGGTCGCCGAACCGCGCCTGCAATTGCATCGCGGGAATAGGATATTGCGACCAGTCCATCGTGGCGCCTCAGCTCTGGTTCAGCTCTTCGCTTTCATGCCGTAGACATGCTCCGGACCCGGGAACGCGCGGGCCCGCACATCGGTGGCATAACCCTCGATCGCGGCCTCGATCATCGGGCCGAGATCACCGTAGCGGCGGACGAATTTCGGGGTTCGCGCCGACAGCCCCAGCATGTCCTCCAGCACCAGCACCTGACCGTCGCAGGCCGCACTGGCGCCGATGCCGATGGTGGGGATCGCGATGGTTTCGGTGATCTTGCGCGCCAGCGGCTCGGCGACCGCCTCGATCACCACCGAGAACGCGCCGGCTTCCGCGATCGCAACCGCATCGTTTTCGATCGGCTCCCAGCTGCCCTCCTCGCGGCCCTGGGCGCGAAACGAGCCGAGCGTATTGATCGATTGCGGGGTGAGGCCGATATGGCCCATCACGGGAATGCCGCGCTCGCTGAGAAACGCCACGGTCTCCGCCATCCGCACGCCGCCCTCGAGTTTTATCGCGCCGCAATGGGTCTCTTTCAGAATTCGCACCGCGGAATGGAACGCCTGCTCCTTTGAGGCCTCATAGGAACCAAACGGCATGTCCACCACGACCAGCGCACGTTGCGATCCGCGCATCACCGCATGGCCCTGCAGGATCATCATCTCCAGCGTCACCGGCACCGTGGTTTCGAAACCATGCATCACGTTGCCGAGGGAATCGCCGACCAGAATGACGTCGCAATAGCGATCGACCAGCGCCGCGGTGTGGGCGTGATACGACGTCAGCATCACGATCGGCTCGCCGTTCTTGCGGGCGCGAATATCGGGGGCGGTCTTGCGCTTGATGGACGATTGAATGGACAATTTTAAGCTCCGAATACGGGAACGCCGATCACGACAGGATGAAAGACAAAGCCAAGCGCCAGATAGGCGACAATGCCGACCACGACCGCGATCAGATCATTGCCGACACCACCGACCGGGATCGGCGGCGCGCCGGCGTCGGTGCGGCGCTTCAACGAAATCCGGTCGAACACGGCCCATGCCAGGAACCCACCGAACAGGATGATCGAGCCGAGATCGCCATTGGCCAATAGATGCGCCGCCGCCCATAGCTTGACGCCGGCCAGCATCGGATGCTTCAGCGTGGTGTAGATGCGGCCACGGATGTAGGACGCCGCCACCAGGATCACCGCCGGCAACATCAGCGCTTCCGTGATATGCCGGAACACGGCCGGCGGATACCAGACATTGATCATCCCGGCCGCGCGATAATGGGCAAAACCCCACACTATCAAGCCGAGGCCTGCCAGCGACACCAGCGAATAGAAGCCCTTGTAGCCGCCCTCGCCCATCGAAACCACAAACCGCGCGCGCAGCTCGCGCTGGGTCGTCAGCAGATGGACCCCGAGAAACAGGACGAGGCCCACGATCATCACCGATAGTCCCAAGATATCCTCCATGACGGCCACGCTTTTCCCGAAACCCGGGTATCACCTATCGGGCTCACGCCGCAATGCGCCAGGCGGCCGAGACAATGCTGATTGGCGCAGCCCGCATTGTCTCAACCGCCCGCGGCGGCATGTCGATCCGCGTTTCCACTCAGCCTAATTGGCGAACGCCTTTTCGGCGGCGGACAGGATGTTGTCGTTGGGCTGCTTGGTGCAGTATTGCGACAAGGCTTTGGTCTTTTCGGTAAACCCGGTCGGATCCAGCACGGCCGAGTTGTTCTTGTGGCCGAAATAGCCGCTCAGCCAAAACAGAAACGGGCCACGGTCGTTGGGCGGGGTTTTCTCCCAGAACTGGTCGCAGGTCATCGCCGAAAAATCGACCGGCGGCAGCGCCGTTTTCTGTGCGTTCGCCCCATGGAATGAGCCTATCAAAAGGACGAAGCATAAAGCGGACGCTGATTTCATGATTTTTCCCTTGCGTTTCCCTGGTGTTTCTTTGGCGCTTGATCGACGCCCCACCGATGCGGCTTGCCGCCGCTGCGGCGCAGACTTACCCATGTCCGATGTTTTTACCAGCGGCTTTACGCATGGCGCCATTCCCGGCCATATCGCAGGGTGTCACGGCTTCCCGGACTGCTGTTGCAGGTCGCGGTTGTCGACATAGCGGATCGCGATCGGGCGGCCGGCGAGTGCGCCGCCGAGGCTGTCGGTGAATTTGAGCGGCACGCAGGCGTCGAGCGAGGCGGTGATTGCCTTCAAATAGGCCGCACGGGTATCCGCCGAGACACCCACGGTGGCAAAGGTCAGCCGCGGGGTCGCGATGATTTCGCCGTCCCGCTTGAAGCTGAAGCGTACCGTCATCTGCATGCCTTCCCTGGCATCGTCGGCCAGCGGCGGCGACCAGCAGGAGCGCAATTCGGCAAACAGATCGCCGATGCTGTCGAGATCGTGGTCAGGCCTTGAGTATTTCGCCTTGTCGTCCTGCGACGGCACGGTTTCCACGGTGAGCTGCAAATTCTCGCCATAGGGATAGTCGATCTCGGGAATACAGGGACCGTGGCTGAGCACGCTGCAGAAATACGGCGTGCACGGGCGTCCGCTCAGCACACTGCACGGCGAATGGAAAAACGGCGTGGCATTGATGTGATGCTGATGCGGCCGCCATGCCTCGGCCGAACCGCCGGCGATCAATGCCACCGCGGCAACGATCAACAGTATGACAAAACGCCCGCGCATCAAGCCCGCTTTCGAGAGCAGCACCAGCCAACAAATTGATGCCTAAGGCGGGCGGCATCAAGTCTCGCGCCGTTCACATCCCCGCGTTCATCGCGGCGGTTCCGTGATCGAGGGGAGCGGCTACTTCGTGTCTTTTTTCTTCACATCCTTGATGCTGGAAAACACGATGCCCTCGGCCCGTTCCTTGGTGTAGCCGAGATAGAATTCGTTCTTGGCCAGGAACACCGGATCGCCGTCAACGTCGTCGGCGACACCGGAGCCATTGGCCGCAACGAAGGCATCGAGCTTCTTGCGATCGTCGCAGGAAATCCAGCGCGCCAGTTGGAACTCGCTGACTTCGAATTCGACCGGCAGCGAATATTCGGCATCGAGCCGCGCCTTCAATACGTCAAGCTGCAGCGGACCGACCACGCCGACCAGCGCGGGCGCCCCATCGCGCGGCCGGAACACCTGCACCACGCCCTCCTCCGACATCTGCTGCAGGGCCTCCTTCAGCTTCTTGGCCTTCATCGCATCGGTCAGCCGGACCCGGCGGACGATTTCCGGCGCGAAGCTCGGCACGCCGACGAAGGTCAAATCCTCGCCTTCGGTCAGGGTGTCGCCGATCCGCAAGGTGCCATGGTTGGGAATGCCGACGACGTCGCCGGCAAAGGCTTCATCCGCTACCGAGCGATCCTGGGCAAAAAAGAATTGCGGGCTGGAGAGCGACATGTTCTTGCCGGTGCGCACCAGCTTTACCTTCATGCCCCGCGTCAGCTTGCCCGAACACAGCCGGGCGAAAGCGATGCGGTCGCGGTGGTTCGGATCCATATTGGCCTGGATCTTGAACACGAAGGCGCTCATGCGCGGCTCGGCGGCTTCGACCTTGCGCAAATTGCTGTCTTGCGCGCGCGGCGGTGGCGCGAATTTACCGAGGCCTTGCAGCAGATCGCCGACGCCGAAATTGCGCAGCGCGCTGCCAAAATAGACCGGTGTCAGATGGCCCTCGCGAAAAGCCTCGAGCTCAAACGGCTTGCAGGCTTCCGACACCAAAGCCAGTTCGTCCTTGACCGCGCCGATGTCGAGATTGGCATTGCGGCCGGCGAGATCGGCGATGTCGATCTGTTGCGCAGCCCCGGTCTTGGCGCCGCCGCCTTCGAGCAGGCGCACGCCTCCGGTCGTCACGTCATAGGTGCCGAGAAAATCCCGGCCGCGGCCGACCGGCCAGGTCATCGGCGTAGTGTCGAGCGCCAGCGTCTTTTCGATCTCATCGAGCAGATCGAAGGTGTCGCGGCTCTCGCGGTCCATCTTGTTGATGAAGGTGATGATCGGGATGTCGCGCAGCCGGCACACCTCGAACAGTTTTCGCGTGCGCGCTTCGATACCCTTGGCGGCGTCGATCACCATCACCGCGGAATCGACCGCCGTCAGCGTGCGGTAGGTGTCCTCGGAAAAGTCCTCATGGCCCGGCGTGTCCAACAGGTTGAACACGATGTCCTCGAATTCGAACGTCATGACCGAGGTGACCACCGAGATGCCGCGCTCGCGCTCGATCTTCATCCAGTCGGAACGGGTATTGCGCCGCTCGCCCTTGGCCTTGACCTGGCCGGCGAGATTGATCGCGCCGCCGAACAGCAGCAGCTTTTCCGTCAGCGTGGTCTTGCCGGCGTCGGGATGCGAGATGATCGCAAAGGTGCGCCGCCGCGCGACCTCGGCGGCGAGCGGCGAATGCGGGGGCTTTTCGGTCGAAACAGCGAGGTCGGACATCAGCGAGCCTGTGGCAGGGAAACCCGGCCGGATCAAGGAGGATTACAGCGTTTTCAAGCGCTTCATATAAGGATTGCGCCGCCGAACACCAATCGCCGGCCAGACTAGCCGACCAGCGATACCGCCCAATAGGCCAGCGCGGCGACGATCGCGGAGGCCGGTATGGTGATGACCCAGGCATAGACGATCGAACTTGCCACGTTCCAGCGCACCGCGGAGACCCGCCGCGCCGCGCCGACGCCGACGATGGCGCCGGTGATGGTGTGCGTCGTCGATACCGGAACCCCCAGAAAGGTCGCGATGAACAAGGTCGCGGCCCCGCCGGTCTCGGCGCAAAAGCCCTGCATCGGCGTCAGCTTGGTGATCCGCAACCCCATGGTGCGCACGATCCGCCAGCCGCCCATCAGGGTGCCCAGCGCCATCGAGGCCTGGCAGGCCAGCACCACCCAGAACGGCACCGAAAAATGCTCCCCGAGGTGTCCTTGCGAATACAGCAGCACCGCGATGATGCCCATGGTCTTTTGTGCATCGTTGCCGCCATGGCCGAGCGAATACAGCGACGCCGAAGCGAATTGCAGGATCCGGAACGCGCGATCGACCGCGAACGGCGTCGAGCGCACCGAGGCCCAGGACACGATCGCGACCAGCACCAGCGCCAGCAGAAACCCGATCAGCGGCGACAGCACGATGGCGAGCAACGCCTTCGACAGGCCGCTCCAGACCGCGGCCGAAACGCCGGCTTTGGCCATGCCGCCGCCGACCAGCCCGCCGATCAGCGCGTGCGAACTCGAGGAGGGAATTCCCAGTGCCCAGGTGATCAGGTTCCAGACGATCGCGCCCGTGAGGGCCGCAAAGATCACGTGCGCATCCATCACGCTGGGCTCGATGATCCCGGTGCCGATGGTGTTGGCGACGTTCAGCCCGAACACCGCAAAGGCGACGAAATTGAAGAAAGCCGCCCACAGCACCGCATATTGCGGCCGCAGCACGCGGGTCGACACGATCGTCGCGATCGAATTGGCGGCGTCGTGCAATCCGTTGAGGAAGTCGAACAGCAGGGCGACTGCGATCAGCCCGATCAGGACTGGAAGACCCAACGTGGCATCCACGGCGCGGCCCTGCCCTATACCTGTTCGATCACGATACTATTGATCTCGTTGGCGACGTCGTCGAAGCGGTCGGCGACCTTCTCCAGATGCTTATAGATCTCTGCGCCGACAACAAAATCCATCGCGTTGGCGTCGCGGTGCTTGAGGAACAGCTCTTTCAGCCCGATATCGTGGAGATCGTCGACCCGGCCTTCCAGCTTGGTCACTTCTTCCGTGATCGCGTTAAGCATCGAGACGTTCTCGCCGATCGATTGCATCAGCGGCAAAGCGCGGCCGACGAGATTGGCGCACTCGACCAGAAGCGTTCCGATCTCGCGCATCGGCGGCTCGAACTCGCGAACCTCGAACAACATCACCGCCTTGGCGGTTTGCTGCATTTGATCGATGGCATCGTCCATCGCCGTGATCAGGTTCTTGATGTCGACGCGGTCGAACGGCGTGATGAAGGTCCGGCGCACCGCGGTCAGCACCTCGCGCGTGATGTTGTCGGCATCATTCTCGAACTGGCTAACGCGCTGGCAGCTCGCCGGCGTTTCGTCACCGCCGCGCAGCATCTCCTGCAGCGCCACGGCGCCCTGCACCACCGTCTGGGAATGCCGGGCGAACAGATCGAAAAACCGCTCCTCCCTGGGCAGAAAAGCACGAAACCAGCGCAGCATCCGATAGGTCCGCCATTGAGGAAATCAGGCCGATACGGCCTGTCACGCAGCTGTCATAAACCATTTATCGCGGCGCGGGCGGCAAGCCTCGTCGCATAAGACGGTCATCCACCGCTTTATGCCGGCCGGAAAAACGCAGAGGAACCGACCCGCTCAGAGCGAGCGCCGGAGCAGATGAGCGATTTCGCCGATAATGCCGCGGCGGAACGCCAGCACGCAGGCCACGAAGATCACGCCCTGGATCACCGTCACCCACTGGCCGTACCCCGCCAGATATTGCTGCATGGCCGTAATCACGAACGCGCCGACCACCGGACCAAAGATAGTGCCGAGGCCGCCGACCAGTGTCATCAGCACGATTTCGCCGGACATGCTCCAGTGCACATCGGTCAACGAGGCGTTTTGCGCGACGAATACTTTCAGCGCGCCGGCAAACCCCGCCAGCGTACCGGACAGGATAAAGGCCAGCAGCTTGTACTGGTCGGTCTTGTAGCCCAGCGAGATCGCCCGCTGCTCATTCTCGCGGATCGCCTTCAGCACCTCGCCGAACGGCGAGTTGATGGTGCGGAAAATCAGCAGAAAGCCGATCAGGAAGCCCACGAGGATGACGTAATAAAGCACCGTCGGGTTCGAAAGATTGAGCAAACCAAACAGACGTCCCTGCGGAATGCCCTGGATGCCATCCTCGCCATGGGTGAACGGCGTCTGCAAGTAGATGAAATAGAGCAGCTGCGACAGCGCCAGCGTGATCATGGCAAAGTAGATGCCCTGGCGCCGGATCGCGATCAGGCCGGTGATGACACCAAGCCCGGCAGCAGCAGCCGTGCCCACCAGGATGGCAAGCTCGGGCGTAAGACCCCAGACCTTCAAGGCGTGCGCTGAAACATAGCCCGCGGTGCCGAGAAACATCGCGTGGCCGAACGACAACAATCCGCCGTAGCCGATCAGGAGGTTGAAGGAACAGGCCAGCAGCGCAAAGCAGAGCGCCTGCATCACGAAGAACGGATAGACGCCGGTGAACGGCACGATCAACAAAAGCGCCGTCATGATCCCGAACGCGATCATCTCGTCGCGGATGGCGTGCGGAGCCGCCGCCATGGTATCGTCTGTCAAGGCTGTCATGTCAGTTCGCCCGTCCCGTCAATCCCGAAGGCTTCACCAGCAGTACCAGCACCATCAGAACGAAAACCACGGTGTTGGAAGCTTCCGGGTAAAAATATTTGGTCAATCCCTCGATCACGCCGAGCGCAAAGCCGGTGACGATCGATCCCATGATCGACCCCATGCCGCCGATCACCACGACCGCGAACACCACGATGATGAGGTCGGCGCCCATCAGCGGCCGCACCTGGTTGATCGGCGCCGATAACACTCCCGCCAGCGCGGCCAAGCCGACGCCAAGTCCATAGGTCAGCGTGATCATCCTGGGAACGTTGATGCCGAACGCGCGCACCAGTGTCGGATTTTCGGTGGCCGCGCGCAGATTGGCGCCGAGCCGGGTGCGCTCGATCAGGTACCAGGTAGCCAAGCACACCACGAGGGAGAAGATGACCACCCAGGCACGGTAGATCGGCAGGTACATGAAGCCGAGATTCATGCCGCCCTTGAGCGCATCCGGTATCGAATACGGCAAGCCGGAGGAACCGAAATAATTCTGAAAGACGCCCTGAATGATCAGCGCCATGCCGAAGGTCAGCAGCAGGCCGTAGAGGTGATCGAGGCCGGACAGCCATTGCAGCATGGTCCGCTCGAGGATCATGCCGAAGATCCCGACCGCGATCGGCGCCAGGATCAATGCGGGCCAATAGCCGATATTGAGCAGGTTGAGCAGGAAATACGCGCAGAACGCGCCCATCATATAAAGCGCGCCATGGGCGAAATTGATGATGTTGAGCATGCCGAAGATCACGGCAAGTCCAAGACTGAGCAGCGCGTAGAACGAGCCGTTGATCAGTCCGACCAGGAGTTGGGCGTAAAGGGCCTGCATTTATCTTTCTCGTGCTCGATCTGTCGAAATCAAACGCCCGGCGGCCCCAGGCCGCCAGGCGTCGGGGATCATTTCTTCAGCAGCGGACAGCTGCTTTTGTCCAGCGGCGTAAAGGCTTCGTCCGCGGGAATGGTGGCGATCAGCTTGTAGTAGTCCCAGGGACCCTTGGACTCCGACGGCTTCTTGACTTCGAACAGATACGCCGGATGGATGGTGCGGCCATTGGGTTCGATGCTGCCCTTGCCGAACAGCGGATCATCGGTCGGCATTTCCTTCATCTTGGCGACCACCTTGACGCCGTCATGCGGATTGCCGCCGAGCGCTTCCAGCGCCTTGAAGTAATGCAGCAGGCCCGCGTACACGCCGGCATGCACCATGGTCGGCATGCTGTGGTTCTTCATGCGCTCCTGGAAGCGCTTGGCGAAGGCGCGGTCCTGGTCGTTGAGGTCCCAGTAAAACGTCTCGGTGAAGTTGAGGCCCTGCGCGGTGTTGAGACCGAGCGAGTGGACGTCGGTAATGAACAGCAGGAGGGCCGCGAGCTTCTGGCCGCCCGAGGTGATGCCGAACTCGGCGGCCTGCTTGATCGACGTGGTGGTGTCCGCGCCGGCGTTGGCGAGGCCGATGACCTTGGCTTTCGAGGCCTGCGCCTGCAGCAGGAAC
>Ga0302311_10003314_pt1 | contig 17645 bp, 15 predicted proteins | sample III_Palsa_N1_3_FD_200449 | JGI IMG/M metagenome (GOLD analysis project Ga0302311, IMG submission 200449) | Peat permafrost microbial communities from Stordalen Mire near Abisko, Sweden - III_Palsa_N1_3 | ecosystem: Environmental > Terrestrial > Soil > Palsa > Peat permafrost | place: Sweden... | reverse complement strand
CGTGCCCGCGAGCATCTGGTATTCCTCACCGAGCATCATTTCCTGAAGCAGGATGAGGTTGGCGAGGGCCGAAACATCTTCGAATCCTTGGCCTGCGAACTGTGCAAGCCACGAAAGCGACTCGGTGAGTCCGAAGAAGCGATACGGGACATTCAGGGTGACTTCGGTCTGCGAACCCGACTGCGGCAGGTTGAGCGGCCACGAAGTACCGGCAAGCGTACCCGCGCTCTCGACAAGCTCGGGAATCGAGATGTCGAGGACGCCCTGACCACCGGTCTGGGAGCCGGAGATGCCGGTGAACACCTTCTCCATGCGGCTCGTACCCTGACCGGCAGGTCGGGGCAGCTTGTTACGGAAGCGATCTGTTACCTCTCGCTACTGCCATCACCGTCGATCGGTGTGGGAGCGAGCGGATCGGTCATTTCTGCCGACCTCTGCATGTCCTCACGTGGTCCATGCAGACCGGACTGTATCATAATCTGTCGTTCTTGCTCTCTTCGCTTGCGTTGACCGGCTCGTAGGTTGGCTACCCAGTTAGCTCGCCATTCTGGGTCATCACGGAGATTGTTCATCCGCTCACCGAAGGCTTGCTTGTCACTGCGCTCAGAAAATGTCGGAGCTGATTCTGGGGTAAGACCAACCTCTGCGATCAATCGCCGCACGCACTCATCCGGATCAGCATCAATGTCTCGGTAATCGAACCTGAACACCTCATAGCCAGCGGCAGTGAGATCATCCGTACGTTGGGCGTCATACGCTTTCGCACTGTTGAGATAGTGGCTGCTGCCATCTGCCTCGATGATAATCTGCTTTTGACTGATGAGGATGTCCACGACGTATCGACCATCGAGAAGCACCGCGTTTGCCTTGAAGGAGATGTGCGCCTTGCGAAGAGCTTTGTGCAAGAACCTCTCAGGAGGTGAGATGCCACCCGTACCACGAATGGTTGGCAGCCGCTCAAGCCATTTGCGTCGCTGTTCTTGTCGCCAAACCGGATCATCCCAGTTCTTGGCACTTGCCTCTCGCCAAGAATCTGTCTTTTTCTGACCTTTGAGATGACCACGCGGTCGTAGTTGAATACCACGGCGGTTTAGCTCACTGTAGGTGATCTTTTCGGTGGTGTGGAGCCGTCTGGCGACAGCTGGAACAGACTGAAGTTCTTGGTAGAGTTCAACGAGTCCAGACCAGTCGACATCACCGACGCGGGTGTGCTTGATGATGCCCTGGCGTTTCATCTCCATGGACATCTCAGGTGCACTGACACCGTAGCTCTTAGCCAGATCACGTACACTGTGAACAGTTTTGCAGACCTCCACAAGATCACTCATGTTGACAGACTCACCCCGTGCAGTCTCTACGGAGTCCCCAGGCTTTGGGGTTCCCTCGGTATTGCCCTCGTCCATAGGGATATTATCCCATATGTTGTGAAGGGGATCCACCGATACAGGGGTGTTTTCACCCACTCATCGCTGAGTGAGGCCGCCCATGTTAGTTGACGGTGTACATCGGGTAAATCAGGCGGGAAGGTGCAAGAAGGTCAAAAGGGACAAGTCCACTGACGGTACCAATCATTGTTGTTACTCACCGCCGGGGCGGTGGGCCAGGTCATTTCTGCCTGGCTCCTGCATTCTCATACAGGATCGGACTCTACCTTAGTCTGGTCTCTCGATGCGTTAGACCAGACTCCACGTACCGAGTCTCTGAACCTTCCCCCTGGTCTTGCAACTGTAGGGGCTCGGCTGCTGATTACCTCTACCCTCAAACTTTTTGGACCATCACGCTCGCTTTTTCAGGCCACGTTGTGGTGTTGAGGTCTAGCAAGGCTTTCCAGCAATTCTCGTGGTTTTCACTGACGAATCACTCCGTCAGGCGGCGTTGTTACTCACCGAGGTTACCGGCAGTGAAGCTACGGGTCAGATCAGCACCAGCAACCCCACCCAGGACCTGCTGCAGCTGCTCACCGATGCTGGGCATCGTGAGTGCCGTCTTGAGGTACCCGAACTGGTTCAGGAAGCCGTCGTTGAGGCCCTTCACGACCTCAGCGCGGTTGTGGTATCCCTGCTGGGTCGCTACGCGCAGGTCCATGGTGGCCTGGTGCGCCTTGGTCGCGATCTGGACGGGGTCGGAAAGGGCAGCATTGCCCTCCACATAACCCGCACCCTTGACCATGTAGGGCATGCGCGCCTTGAGCATGTCGCCCGTGCGGTCGTGGCGTGAAGCTTCCTTGCCTGCCTCACGAGTGACCTGTCCGGGCGTCGGGGAGTCCAGGGTGTTGAGAATGTCAGCCATGGATGCCCCTCCTTTCACTGAAAGTACGGAACGTTTGCGAACTACTTACCACCGAAGCCACTCAACTCCATGTACGACTTCCAGTAGCGTTCCCGGCTGGCCGGATCCGTCTCACTGCGCCAGTCGTCGTACATGACCTGCGCGGCCATCTGTCGCTGCGTCCGCTCCGCGTTCTCAGCAACACTCTTGGCTCCCTCCGGGAGCCCTACGCCCTTGTTCGCCTGCTGTGCCACGCCCTTGAACGGGGCTGTGGCGGGGTCGGGAAGATTCCCGAGTGCGTCAATCTCCTCCTGCAGCTGATCAGCGCGCTTGGTCTGCGCCTTCAGGCTCTTGGTGATCTCGGCAAGCTTGGTGTCGTACTGCGCGAACAGCTCCGCGACCTTGTCCACCTGGGGCACTCCGGCCGTTGCCGCCTTGGCGACCTCGGACGGCTCCACCGTCTTCGCCACCTCGGTGTCGATCGAGTCCAGTCCGAGCTCCGCCCGGACCGCGTTGATCGACTTGTTCAGCTTGGCCAACCGCTTCGCGGCCTTCTTGGTATCCACGGACTTGGCAGCCGACACGGTGTCGTCACCCTTGCCCATCCCCTGGGGGAGCGGCACGGGGCGCTGTCCGATGGGCGGCTCTCCGCCCATGCCGGGACCGGTCATGGAGCAGATGTCCGGGAACGTGGACGCGATGTGGTCATGCATGGCCTGCATGGCGGTGCGGGCCGATTCGCGCTGGACGTTGGTGTAGTGGGTGCGTCCCATGCCCGGAGGCACCGGGGCTGCCATGATGGCCGGGGCTACACCCTTGTTGCCTGGACTGTCGGCCTCGTGACCTGCGGTGAGCGGGCCACGAGTGAACTGGTCGCCCGCGATGTGGCCAGACGGGACAGGCCCCGTGTTGGGCGCGCCGTAGCTGGTGGACGGGGCCGCATGCCCGGGACGGAGGTAAGGACGCCGGAACTGCTGCGCGGACAGCTCTGTGGGCGTGGGGAAGTTCGCCGGGCCAGGGTTGGCGTCAGTGAACGACTTGTGGGCCTCGTACCGCAGGTCGGTGACGACCTCGGGATCCGTGGACTTGAGCGTGGTCGCTGCCGTCCACAGCTCCGCCGACTTCGCGGCCTCCGCGAGGGGCGCGCTTGCCGCCGCGTCCAGCGCCTTGCCCATCCAATACGAGACGTCCAGTGTGGCGAGGCCCTCGTTCGGGTAGCACTTGTCCGCCATGGCCGGGTGGAATGCGGGGCACAGGACATCGTGCAGAGCACCGAGGGAGACCGGCGCGCCCACCGACTTGAGCCGGGTGCGGGCCTTCATCTCGGTCTCGTACGGGCCGTCCGGCACCGTGGGGAGCCCCGCGTCGTGCTCGAACGCCTCGAAGTACGGGCCGTCCGGCTCACGGTGGCCCGGGACAGCCTCGGTGGCAGCCGCTCCGGCCCCCACGACGCCTTCCCCCACGGTGGGCTTGGACGACTTCTCCGCGTCCGCTGACAACGCCTTCTTGCCGCAGCCGGAGCAGAACGCGTCACCGTCGCCCATGGACTTGTCGCAGCCGGAGCAGCACATGCCGCCACTCTTGGTGGCGGTCTCCGTGTCGTCGCCCTTGTTGGCCACGGGGAGCTTGTCGCCGCAGTTCTCGCAGTTCTTCATCTTGGAGTCCGCGTGGTACTCCTTGCCGCAGCCCTTGCAGTCCTTCATGCCCTTGGTGGTGTCGGGCTTGGCCTCGGCGTCCGTGTCGTCCACGTCCTTACCGTCCCCATCCGAGTCCTTGCCGTCGGCGTCCTCGGCACCGAACGGCTCCTTGGCCCCGGGGAACGGCTTCTTCTTGGCCTTCCCCTTCTTGGCCTTGAGGACTGCCGCAGTGATCTGCTCCACCAGCTGCGCCATGCTCTCGTCGGTCATGACCGTGCTGCCCTTGAGGTCGAGGTCCACGGTCATCCCCTTCTCACTACCGCTCATCTCGTCCTTCCAGGACTCGGGAAGTTCAGCCACGAATGCGGCACCCTTGCGCTTGGCAATGCGGATGATGTTGGCCTTGAGCTGGTCGGACGTGTAGTTGTCGTCACCTGCGCGGCCGATCGAGGACGCCGCGTCAGAGACGTCGCCCGGGGTGACGATGGGGAAGGAGCGGTCCTTGCCCGCGAAATCCTCTGCGGGGACCGTGTCCCGGTCCGTACCGCCTCCGACGTCGGGGTCCATCTGCCGCTTCTCGGCGATCCGGCGATGTTCCAGCAGCTTGGCGAGGTCGCCCGGGGAAAAGGTAGACGAGCCCTTCGTCAGAAGGGATCCACCGAACACCTTGCCGCTGAACTCCATCCGGCCGTCAGCAGCGCTCTTGACCAGCTGGATCCCGCAGTTCTTGTTGGCAGGGCGATCCACCAGGCTGATCTCCACCAGCTCCCCGCCGACGATCCGGCCCCCGCGCGCCACGGCATCCCGAATGATCTTGGGTCGTGCGATCCCCACGGAGTAGGCGCGCAGTGCTCCGCCCTTGACCAGGCGCTTTGCCTCGGACTCGATCACCCGGGACTTGACGTAGGTCTCACCATCGGGACCGGTCTCCATGGACAGGCCGACACCGGCGGGGTCGCGCTGCGGGTTGTGCTGGACCCGGACGTTGGGGCCTGTGTCCAGCCAGTCCTGCACGGCCTTGGCAGCCCAGTCGGGGTCCACGATCTGCTCATCAGAGTCCACGGATCCATCGGTGGCCTTGCCGTAGACCAGCAGGTTCCCATCCGCGTCTTCCTCGGTCTTGAGGATGGGGAAGCTGAAGTAGGAGGTGGTCAGCTCACCATCAGTGGTCAGAGTGGCAGCCACATTCAGCTCCCTGGGGTCGTGAGGAAAGTGGGATAAGCGCAGGTCAAAGGGTGTGGACACGGATGTCCACGGGATACTACTCTTTTCTCACCAGCAGGAAGCGACCTACCCGGCGTACAAGAGGGCCCAGCTCTCCTGATCAGCTGTGGGCCGAGTCATTGATCTTCAACTTCGCGGCCCACACGCCGTCCGGGCCCTGCATTACGTACCCATGGTCCGTGAGGACCGCGCGGTACTGCAGGGAGAGATTCACATCCATGTCCCGCAGCTGATTGAGATCAGCTGCGATACGTGAGAGGAGTACTGTTGGAGACGTCCTAGTGTCCGACACAGTCGTCACCCTCCGTCCCCGGAGGGATCTTTCCGCCGTCCGTGTTCAGCTTATTTTCGTTCATGGTCTTGCCCCACGGTCCCGTAGCGGTCGTTACCGTGCCGATCCACGCCCGGATGGAGGTCTGCTTGGCCTTCTCGAACGCCAGCGTGCGATGCCACCCATCCGCGATCTCGTACTTTCCGTTGCCCGGGGTGTCCACCAGGACCACCGGGTGGGTGGGTGGCGTACCATCCTCGATGGAGCGCACCATGGCGTCCACCTCCGGCATGTCCCGTGCCCCTCCGGGACGCCTGGCCATGTCGATGCCGGACAACGGGACTTCGGTCGGGCCGTGCCAGTGGGCCTCCTTGACCCATTCCAGCACGTCCTGCGGGTAGTTCTTCAGCAAATACGCGTACACGTCCGCAGTGGTACCCCCGCCATGTCCGTGCTCGTTCTTGAGCGTGGCCTGGTCATCGGGTGTCGGGATGCCGTTGGCGTCGTGGGGGTACAGGGTGGGACCACCCCCGCCTGCCGGGATGTACGGCAGTGACGTGGCCTGGGGACTGGTGTCCCACATGATCTGACCGCTGATGTCCACGATCCGGCGTCCCCGGAGCTGCGCCACGGCCTCTTCCGGTGTGGCCCTCCCCTTAATGGACAGGGCGACCTCCACCAGCTCCATACTGGTGAGGTGGCGCGGGGACCAGGTGGCCAGGTCGCGCCCCTTGTTGAGGTGGCGCGCCAGGGCCTCCAGCTCTGCCAGCACGGCGCGTGTCTTGCTCGCCCCGTGCAGCATGGCCTCTTCCAACTGGTCCGCCGTGATGTCCCCGGGCTCCACCGAGATGCCCTGGTACCCGCCACCGGCACGGATCCGCGCGTTGAGCAGGTCGGCAAGCTGCTGCCGCATGGCATCACGCGCCGCTGCACGTGCTGCCGCATCGGTCGGCATGGTCGCCAGGTCGTCCGCACGAAACTGCTGGATGTCCTCGCGCTGCTGACTGATGTCCGCCAACTGCTGCTGATAGTAGGGAATCGACTGGCCGCGCCCCGGGTTGGTCCCGGTGGCGACGTCCTCACCCTCCTGGACATACGTCAATGAACACGCGCAATTCGGACCGCCCGCGCAGATGTCCCCGAACCCTCCGTCCCCAGGGTAGCCCGGGAGGGTGTGGAACGTGAACAGCTTGCCCGCGCGGTCCAGGCACGGCCTGCAGTGGTCCGCCGCGCCCAGCTCCCACCTGATCTGGTAGTCCTGGCCGCCCTCCGTGCGCACCGTGGTGCCGTACGCCGCGTTGTACGCCGCGTTGACGGTGTTGCCGTACATGGCAAGCCTGTTGGCCAGGTCGGCAAGCATGCCGACCGTGAGCACGGTGGACAACAGCCCGATGAGGAAGCCGCGCTGGTTCTCCGCCCGGGTGGCCGCGTCAGCGGTGACGGAATCGTCGTCTGACGGGTCCTCGTTCCCGTCGTCCTCGGACAGGCTGTCGTCCGAGGCACGGAACCCGTGGTCGGCCCTGGCGTCCTTGGCCGCATGGGTCATCGCCGTGCGGTAGCCGGACGCAAGGAGCGCCACAGCCGTGTCGGTCGCCTGCGGGACCGTGGTGCGGCCGTCCTTGAGCGAGGCGCAGACGTCGGTGAGCCGCGCGGTGACGTGGTCCACGGTGGCCTGCACACGACTGTCCCGCCGCGCCTGGTGCGCAGCCCCTTCCGGGCTGCGTTTGTCCGCCTTGCCCGTCGCCGGAGCGGCAGGCTTCTTGGCGGAAGTCGCCAGGGACGAGGATCCTCCGGGCTTGGAGGCGGTGGCATTAGCGCCCTCGGCCGCGTCGTGCCCCGGGGACTGCCCTGCGTTGCCCGTGACGGGCTTGGCAGGCTTCGCCGGTCCCGGAGTGCCACCGGACGCCGGAGCGGCTCCAGGAGCCCCGCCAGGGGGGATTGCGGCCTGCTGCTGGGCAGGGGTGACGCCGGGGGGCAGTTCGAGCAGCGGCCCGTTGACGAGGTTGGTAGCCCGTGCCTGGGACGCCTCCGTGAGGGGGACCCAGCCACCGGCCACGGTCGCCCACCCGGGATCCGAGGTCTCCGGCAATCCCCACGGCTGCAGGCCCAGTTCGTCCCGCGCCTCATCAATGGAGCGGAAGGCCGCGCCCACCTGCCCGATCAGCATGGTGGTCTTGGTGGCCTCGTCCTCCTGCTCTTCGAGGCCCTCGAACACGAACCGCATGTCGTCCTGGCCGCACACGTCCTGCAGGACGGCCGTCATGATGTCGGCAATGAACGTCAGCATCGGCTTCGTCGCCTTGCGCTGCTGCACGCTCTGCGACGCCTTGGCCATTTGATTGGACGCGCCGGGACTGACCGTGGTGGAGACCTTGGGCGAGATGCCCAGTTCCATCGGTTGAATATCGAATGCCATGCAATTCATTTGTGCACCACCCGTTGTGAAGTACGAGTGGTCCTCCTGCACATTCAGGTTCCAGACAACCTGATCCGTGTAGTCGGAGGCTTCGTTCGCCTGCACGGCGCTGGTGAGGTAGCCATCCTCCAGCTTGTAGCTGTTCGGCTTCTGGGAATCCGTCACCCACTGCACAACATAGATGAATCCCTGACCACCCATTTTGCGGCCACCGAAGGACGTCTCCGGCTGCTTCTGCGTACGGATGCCCGCAGCGTGCCCGCACATGGCCGCAACGAGGCGCATCTGCCAAGCGAGGCTCTTACTGGCGGTGTAGCCCCTGAATCCGTTCGACGTCGTACAGCCGTCGCCGTTGATCCAGCCTTCGAGCAGCCCTTCGAAGAACTCCCTCGAACCGTCCCAGGCCCATTCTGGCAGCACTTTATCGACCGCAGTACCACACGAGAACAGGTCTCCCAATGCCGTGCTGTACGCCTCTACATACACAACTTCGGTACCCGCTTGGGCTCGACGGACTGTGTCTATCCCAAAGATGTCGGATACAGCCTTGGATACCACGTCGTGGTAGTCGGCCTCCTTTTTGTGGAAGGACCAGACAATACGCCCCCGACTGTACGACCCCTCAGCCATGTAATACCCTAGCAGCAGGCCGAGCTGTCGATCCATGCAGATGTACGTTGGAAGAGACTTGGCCTTGGGGGAATAACTGCGTGGCAGCCATTCGGAAACGTCCAGCTTGGCGTCATTGGACCCGAGCTCTGGAATGGGCATAGTGACGCTGTCGAAATCACCACGAGATTTTTTAGCTTTGATCTCCTCGGCCGGAACCCAGGAAACCTCCTTGAGGAAACTCTTGTGGCTGGCAGTCTGCCCCTTGCGGGCTGACCAGAACTTGTGGTTGTCGGTCACCTCGATCGTGTCGAAGCCCCGAGCGGACACCTTGCGTACCGGGCGATCGCCCCGCTCGTTCTTGAACTTGGCCAGGACAGGACGCCAGCGGTTCCGGTGCGTCAGAACCTGGTCGCCCACCTCGATATTCTCGACAGCGACCAGACCGCGCTTCGTCAGGATCTCGGTGCCGGGGACGACGCACACCTGATTCATGACGATCTCATCGAATTGGTCTGCGATCTGGGGGGACTTCTGCGGGTCCACCTTGGAGTCTGCTGGAAGTACGATGATCTTGTGCTTCCACGCAGGGTCCCCCGCAATGGCGTTCAGCGCGTCCTGCAGCTCCCGAATCTGATTGGGCGTCATATTCGCGTTGACACCGCCCGGGGAGACGAAGACCGCCGGAACAGTTCCCTCGCGGAAGTAGTCCAGTTGGTACCCCTGCTTTTGCAGGCCCGACATGACCGGGATCAGCGCACGCTCAATCGGCGGGAAGCCGTAGGGCGTCCACCGGCGCGGGGTCATGGGGAGGTAAAGAAGCTGATCCGCCTTGTAGCGGTTCATCTCCGCGCCCTGCAGGCCGCCCTCTTCGATGTCCCGCTCGTTGATCAGCGTCATCAGGTCGCAGCGGGGCACACCGTACAAGTACTGCTGGTACGCGGGCGCGGGGGGGCGCGGGCGCTCCCCGTGCAGTCCGAGAAGGGGCCGAATGGTGGGCCCGTTGATCAGGGACAGGGAATCCAGGTCAGACCCCAGCAGCCCTTTCCCCGTGCCCTTCTTCGTGCTCTTCGCCCACTTCTGCCGGAACAGCAGGGAAAGGGCGTCGAACACCAGGATCTCTTCCAGGAACGCGTCAATGAACGTGTTCCACGAGAAGTAGTCGGGGTCCGGCTTGCGGAAGAACTTGACAGCCTCCGCACGCCTGCTGCCGAAATCCTTCATTGCGCCACGGTCACCGCGCATCGTCTTCGCCGCATCGAGGCTGGGCATGATGTCCCATTCGATACCGCGTACCTCTGCCTTGCGCAGCTGAATGCACGCACGGGCCACCGAGTACAGGTCTGCCAGGGTGCGCAGGGTGTTGAAGTCGCACAGCTTGATGCCCTCGGAACCGGGCTGCCCGGTCGGGAGGTTGTACCCCGGTTCGTACTGGAACAGTCGCGGGTCCGGGAACTCCGTGCCCTGGGCCGGAGCGTCCACCGGAACAGGCAGGATGGGGCTGAACGGCCCGAACGCACCGTTGGTGAAGGTCTCCGTGGGACGCGGCAGGTAGCCCTGGTACGCGCCCCCCCACGTGGCTGTAGCACCCCCGCTGGTCAGCTCCTGGGCCAGCGGGGAGAAGCTTCCGTAGCCCGGGGCTGTGGCGAGTCCCTGGGGAGCAGGGGTGGGTCGTGCTCCGCCGGGAATGCTCTTCGCGCCCATGATGATGCTGCCGCGAGATGCCACGGTCACCCCCTTCTGTTGCCGGATGTTCTGCTGTAACCTGTGGAGCCCAGGTGCGCCCGCTACCCCTCACCGGTGGCGGGCGCACCTGGAGTTGCGGGGCGGTACTAGACGATCACCGCTGAGTCACGGCGGTTCCGCTGGATGTTGCGGTCGTCGTCACGGTTGCTGTCGTTGATCCGGATGTTGATTGGCGGGGTGGTGTCACGTCCGCACGGGTCACAGGAGCGTCCGCACGGGTCACAGGAGCGTCCGCACGGGTCCGCCTTGGCACAGGTCGCCTCAAGAATGTCGATCTTGGTGTGGAGCTGGGTCTCCAGCGCCGTGTGGCGGATGAGGTCCCGCTCCCCCCGCAGGTCGTCCTTGTGGTTGACCAGGTTGCGGGTGCGGTCGTGGTCGTCCCGGTCGCGGCGCTCGAAGCTCTGCATCTCGGACAGGTTCCGGTCCGCCAGCTGGCGGATCAGGTCATGAGTGCGGTCCTCACGGTCCCGCAGGTAGAGCCTGGTCTCCAGCTCACCGCGCTGTCCCGCCTCACGGGTGAGAAGGGCCTCCGAGGTGACGTCGTGCGCCAGACCCGTCAGGCGGACCTCGTTGCGGCGGTCGGCAGCGACAGCGTCACGTGACAGCTCCTCATAGAGGTGCCGCTGCTCCGTCTCGATACGACGCTCCGCCGCGTCGACACGGTTGTCAAGACGACGCTCCACGTCGTCCGCACGGACATGAAGGCGGCGCTCACTCGCGTCAAGGTCACGCTCAAGGCGCGTGACACCGTGATCCACGTTGCGGTCACTGACCGCCTGCCCCAGCTCCACGCGGCTGAGGTGATCACTGGTGCGGGCCGCCTGGTCGTCAATGTTGCGGTTGATCCCAGCCTGTCCCAGCTCCACACGACCGAGGTGGTCACTGGTCTGGGCTGACTTGCCGTCAATGTTGCGGTTGGTCTCGCACAGTTCGCGCTCGACCTGGCGGAATCCGTCACTGGTCCGGTCGTCACTCAGTCGCTGGCCGCGCTCGGTGGCGAAGAAGCCCCGGTCCATGTCCCGGGTGAGTCCCGCCTGTCCACGCTCCACCCCGAAGAGGCCCTGAGAAGTGTCCCGACGCACCGCATCGACATCCCGCTCCACTCCACGGAAACCGTCGCTGGTCCGGTCGTCACTGAGACGCTGACCGCGCTCCGTGGCGAAGAACCCCTGTGCCGTGTCCCGCCGGACCGCGTCCGTGTCCCGAACGGTGCCGAGAAACCCGCTGCTGAGGCGGTCGTCCGTGTCCCGCTGGCCCCTCTGCACACCGGTGAAACCCTGCAGGACGTCCTTGTCGACGTCGTAGATCTCACGGTCCACACCACGGAAACCGGCGTCCACATTCCGGTCCGTGGACGCCTGGCCCTGGGTGAGGCCCAGCGTGGCCTGCGCGAGGCCCTTGTCCGAATTGGCCTGGCCCTGCGCCAGACCCAGGACACCCTGCGTCACGATGTTGTCGGTGTTGGCCTGCCCCTGCGCAAGGCCGAGCGTGGCCTGGTCCACACCGCGATCGGTGTTGGCCTGCCCCTGGACGACGCGGGCGAAACCACTGTTGATATCCCGGTCGATATCACTCTGACCACGCTGGACGTGCTGGAAGTTGCGGTCCGACTGGGCGTCGAGGAACATGGCGTCCTCGTTGAGCTGGCGCGCAGCCCCGAGGAAGCCGTTACTGATGTTCTGGTCGAGGACACGCTGCCCGCGCTCCTCGAACAGCGTGTCGTCCTTCCAGTCCCAGCCGCGCGGCGACTGGTCGCGCATGGTGGTGACAACAGGGAGCATAGGTGTTGAAGACGGCTCGGTCATTCCATTGTCCTCTTGTGGAGTTTCTTCCCCGGCCTCGTGACCGGATTCCATAAGGGGCTTCGGTGAGGTACTGCCCTGTACTTCGTTGTCTACAGTGCCTGGGTCGTCCTGGGGTGTTGGAGGACAATTCACGCACATGGTGGTTCCGTCCTTCCCTACTCCTCGGAAGAACTGTCGGGTGGGACGGTCTGGGGGGATTGGAAATCAGGCCACTGAGACACGTTGACCTCAGCGGGATCAAACCGTCCGAAAGCCCAGGAGGCTTCGCAGTACCGCTCGAAGTGCTCTGCGAACACGTCCAGCTGTTCCCTGGTCCCCCACGGGAAGGGGGGTGTCAGCTTGACCTCGGTCCGGGTGGCGGGGTTGAGCGCGAGGAAGACGCGCGCGCCTCCGCCTGGCGTCAGGTCGCAGACGAATCTCACGTGTCGGGGTCCTCTTCGTAGGCTTCGGCGGGGAATACCACGTCGGATTCCCACGATCCGTTCTGCCAGTACTCCACAGCGATGCGGGAGCCGTCTGGGTGGTGCTCGATGCGTTTGATGCGCGGGCACGGCTGGCGGTCCATGGGGAGCTTGGCCACATGGTAATGAATGCCCGCGCAGTGGTGGCATGCCGTGCGGCCCTCAATGCGACCCTCGAAGATGGCCTGTGCGTCGGCCTTCTGATCCGGCGTCAGTTCGTGATCGTTCAACTCAGGCCCACCCACTGACTGTTGAACGGGGCCGGAGTAGTCATACTGGACAGGGTGACGTTCGTCAGCGACGTCGCTGTCCCCGTGATGACCCCGTACCGCATACTTGCGCCTGTCTGGCCCGCGTTGGACGTCGTGCCGCCTCCGGTCGCCTTGAAGTTCAGCGCGGCACCCGAGACAACGCCGTTGAACAGGAAGGCCACGTAGTAGCGTCCTGCAGCAAGCTGCTCCGGGAACGGGGAGAGCAGGGGGATGACATTGACCTTCTGGTCGGCTGCCGTGGACCATATAGTAGTCTGGTCCGCCGATGACGCGAGCAGGGTACCGGACGAGTTGTAGAGGCCCACAAAATTCGCATTGGACGTCAGCCCGGTGAGCTGCGCGCCGGAGAGTCCGTACACGATATTGGTAACGGTGGCCGCTTCGCGCAGAATGATTCCCGTCAGGAAGATGTACCCGTTCACGCCTGTTGTGGGAACAAATGTCGTGCCCGCACTGGACGGATCGTAGTTCCACGCCACAAGCCCCTGATCGGAGGGCATCCATTCGTACGCGGGGTGCGTGTGGCCCGCATCCGCCACCTTGCCCGTGCTACCGGCACCGAGAGTGCCCAGAGGTTGGATGTCCGTGGCCGTGGCGTCGATGAGCGGAATCTGGCCGAACGCAGCCGCGTCCTGGGCACCGGAACCGTTGGCGACACTCGTGATCTTCTGGCTGTTGTTCGACCATGCGGCTGCGGGGGGTCCGTCTGCCGCGACCACGTCCAGCGTGTTGGCCTTGATAGTCAGCGCGCCCCCGCTGCCTCCGATGACCACGGAGGTGTTGGCCGCTGTCAGCGTGGCCAGTTCGCCGTTAGAGATCGGGGAGCCCCAGGAGCCGTTCGTCTTCGGGCCGTAGTAGAACCCGACATTGGTGGTGTCCTGGTAGTAGTCGCCGTTGTTTCCCAGGTCCCCGGGAGGTGCGCCGATGCCGACGCGCATCACGGATCCGAACATGGTCGACTGCTGGATCACGGGGGACTCCTGGGAGGTGTCAGGGTGCCGCTGCGGGCTGGACGTAGAACAGGCCGACCACGACGGCGGTAGCGTCGGTGTCCCCGGGATCCATCCACAGCGTGAGCGCGTACGTACTGCCCGGGGTGAGCGCGGTGGTGGCCGTGGGGGAGAGCACGGCGGTCACGGTCACCGCGCCTGTGTTGACCGTGACCGAGCCGGACGATGTGGGCGCGGTGGAACTGACAGTCGCTGCGGGTGTTCCCGTGGACGCGGGGGCGTCACGAAGGACCAGTTCGAACACCTTGCCCGCGATGGACGCGGGCAGCCCGTTGGCGGTGGTGAACACGTACGTCCACTGGCTGCCCGCAGGGACCAGCGTGGTGAACGGCAGGGGAAAGCTCATCGCAGTTTCCTCCCCAGGACCTGCTCCGCCATGGAGGACGCCTCGCAGAGTGTCTGGTGGGCCTTCCGCGCCTCGGTGTACTCCGTGTACCGCTCCCACGTGTTCGCCACCCAGGCGCGCCCGCAGCGGTACTCCGGGGTGGCGTGGCACAGCAGGACGCGGGGGAGCTTCACCGGGGCACCCACGTACGGCCGGTCCGCCAGGTCGTGGGGTGTGGACTTGACGCTCATGCATCCCCCGTGGGAGTGTCGGGGCACCAGCAGGACCCTGTGAGGCAGTCGGAGCAGTGCTCATGGGGCGTCAGCGACTCCCAGTCGGTCTCGGGGAGGTCGCGGGTCAGCAGTGTTTCAGTCACGGTCTTCCGGTGGTTCTACGGGCGCACGGCAGTGCGGGCAACGGGTGCGCAATTGTTTCGTGGACGGGTCCTCGATGAGGAATCCCTTCCGGCAGTGGGTGCAGTTCACGGTCCCGTACGCACTGGCCCATGAGCCCATGGACAGCCCCTTGAGTTCCACGACGGCCCAGACCAATGCATCGAGTCTATCGGGGCTTTTGGTCCCTGAGACGGCTGTCCACGTGCAGAGTTGATCTTCGAGTTCCGGAAAGGACCCCACATGATGGACACGGTGCTGTGAGTACAGCGCCGCAACAGGTTCCGCACGGATCACCTTGCCCCGGGACGCCCGAACAGCCCGATAGGGCACATTGGGGTCCACCGTGCGCAGCAACGATCCGATGTAGTCCCCGCCGTTGTTGACTTCACCCACCACACAGTCGGCGTTGTGGGTCTTGTACGCCTGGACGACACGCAGCATGGTTTCGTGGGGCGTACCCTGGAACGAGTAGTCAGCCAGCACGTAGCCCTGTCCTTGGCCGTCCTCGCCTGCCACCACGATGCCGGTCTCATCACTGTCCTCGTTGGACGTGACAGCGGGGTCGATGGCGACCACGATCCGTACCAGGTCGGGGACATCCTCGGGGCGGATGCGTGTCGCGTCGATGTCCGACCGCTGCCACAGGGAGCCCTCGATGTCCTCCAGGAGCTCACCTTCAAGCTCCTGGCGACCCAGGCGCGTGCCCTCGTACCGGCGCTTGAGCTCCGCGAGGGCCGTGGCCGACAGGTTCGCGGAATTCTCCCACGTAGATCCACGGGTGACGTGGACCGAGCCGTCGTTGCGGTTGATCAGGTCCCGGATAAGGACCGTGGGTCGCGGCGTGGTAGTGACGACGATCCTGGGGTTCTCGCCCTTGCGGAGCGCGGGGACCAGACCTTCATGCCAGGTCTGCTCGTATCGCCAGCTCCCGAGTTCCTCGCACCAGGCACCCCACAGGTTGGCACCACGGGCACGCTCGGGCTGGTCAGCCGAGTAGCCGTAGATAGTCGCGCCGTTGGAGAGGACGATCTGCAGTTCGTTGCGGCGGTACTGGTGGAGTTCACCGGGCTGCATGGCTGCGAGGATTCCCGTGGATCCCTCAATGCAGACCTTGCGGGTGTCACGGAACGTCGGGGCGAAGACGGCCCACTCACTGTCCGGGTTCGCCATGGCCTGGTGGACGATCCAGTTGGATCCTACCAGGGACTTGCCGAATCCGCGCCCTGCCATGAGAAGCCAGATGTTCCACGTGTCGTCGTTCCGGCCGCAGCCGCAATCGTGACGCGGATCGTCAGGGGCGAGTTGCTTGGGACGTGCCGTGGGCAGGTACGTGCGCGGAACCGGGCGCTTGCGCAGCTCGTCCTTGCGGTGCTGCAGGTGGCGCAGGTACTTGAGCCGCTGGAGTTTGAGTTCAGCCAGGGACCTCGGCTCGCCCTCAGCTGGCACCGAGAACTTCCCGCTCCAGCTTGGCGATCTCGGCGTCGATCACGTCGATGGTGACTACCTCAATCTTGGTGGAGGCGTCCAGTCCTAGCATCTTGGCACGCCGTTCCTTGACCCTGATGATGCGGTCAAGCACCTTCAGCGGGTACTCCATGTCGGCCATGGGCTGCCCGAGGTCGTTCCGGATGACCTTGCCGTGGCTGACCATGATGTGGCCTTTACGAAGCATCTTCCATGCCTCGTACTCCAGCTCGTCCAGGGACCGGAGCTCCATGAGCTTGGTCTCATCTCCGGCGAACCGTGCCATCTGCGCGGTTGCCCGGCGGATTGCGGCAGCGACGAGGCGCTCATCGTCCCCGAATTCGAGGTGCGCACCGATCTCTTCCAGCGTCCAGCCGATGGCCTTGAGCCGCGCGGCCTCGCGGTCGCGGCTCTTCCCCCGGGTGATGTCGGCCCCGGGTGCAGGCATGGGGAGCAGGTTGTTCCCGTTGTTCCAGTCAGTCACGGGGACCTCCGTGTGTACGTTCGCGCCGCCTTCACCGTAGGCGAGAATGGGTGAGGGGATACCTCAACGCAGGTACAGGTATCCCCTCGGCACCAATATACACAACAATCGTCCGTGTGCAAACCCGGGAAGGAAAGAATTTTCTGAGAGGTGGGGTTGACACCGGTGTCCACACCCCGTAGCGTCCTCACTGTCAGCACGAGGAAGCGACGAGAGAAGCGGAACGATCATGGACAAGCTCATCAGGCTGCAGCCCTCCCCGCGCGTGGACAACATCGTGGACGGCAGGGAAATGTACCAGCTTCCCTACCCGTACACGGTCGCCGAGGACGGCAAGATCGCGAATCAGGACTTCTGGCAGGGCGAGATGTTCGCTGTCATCGGGTTCCAGCAGGACCCCGCTGTCCAGAGAATCGACCTGTGGTGGAAGGACGCGGCCGAGGACCCGCAGAAGGCCGTGGGCATGTACCTCGTCACCACCAGCAGGGCCGGAAACTGGAGTGTCCACGACACGGCGATCCGTGACGCCGAGGTGCTGGCGTAGTGAACGACAAGGAGAGGACCATGGAAAGGACCGCACAACCGCCCAAGCCCCCGTACGGGGTACGGCTCAAGTACGACGACCAGGGGAACCTGTGCGTCGGGGCGCTGTGGCAGAAGTGGCGCGCACCAGTGTGCGAGGTGTCCATTGAGGCGCGCGACCACACCGGACGCCGCTATACCGTCACGCGTATCCTGGCCGGGGGCATCCTGGCGTTCGGTGCGAAGAAGCGCACGGGCTTCGTGACGCTGCTCTTCGTGACGCCTTACGGCGCTGTGAAGACGCACCGGGTCAAGGCACCTATGGCGGACCGGGTGTTGGACTGGGCCGCCGCGTTCAACTTGTGGAACGGCATGTCCGCAGGAACCGTTCCGGAACAGAGGAGAACAGCATGATCGAACTTCGCAAGGGGCAACCGGCCGTCACCCTGGCCAAGGTGCCCATCCTTCATGCCACGGTCGCGTGGCCGGACGTCACCGACTACGACGTGTTCGCCGTGGTGCTGTACGCAGACGGGACGTCGGAGGACGTCAGCGCGTTCGGTGCGCACCGTCGCCGCGCCAAGATGGCCACGGACGACGGTGCGGTGAAGCACCTGGGGGACGTGCGGCGCGGGGACGGCTCCATGGCGGAGGAGACGGTGGAGATCCGCCTCAACGACCGGATCAGGGCGGTGGTGCCGGTGGCCTACAGTGCCCAGTCCAACGGGCAGGGCTC
>Ga0302311_10003313_pt1 | contig 17648 bp, 11 predicted proteins | sample III_Palsa_N1_3_FD_200449 | JGI IMG/M metagenome (GOLD analysis project Ga0302311, IMG submission 200449) | Peat permafrost microbial communities from Stordalen Mire near Abisko, Sweden - III_Palsa_N1_3 | ecosystem: Environmental > Terrestrial > Soil > Palsa > Peat permafrost | place: Sweden... | reverse complement strand
AATTGACAAAAGTTTTTTGGTTCTTTTTTTCAAAAAAGAACACTTTACCTTACCTTCAATCGCTCCGGCACTGTCAATCCCACGCGATCCGGAATTTCCCAGACCTCATCGACGCTTCTTACTTTCACGAATCCCGCCCGCAGGTATAGCGGCAGCGCGCGTGGATGGTCCGCATTGCATGTATTTACCGTCACCGCGCGGGGACGGTGCGACCAGGCCTGAGTCAGCGACGCGAGCAGGAATCGCATTCCCAGCCCACGACCGATTGCGTGCCGCATCAGCCCGAAATACGCCAAGTTCACCGTAATCATCGGCCGGTAGTCGAGTTCCGCGATCCCAACCGGTTCTTCGCCGATGGTGAGCACGTGGACCTGCACCAGCGGGTTATCCAGATGGGCCGCGATGCGCGCGTCGGTTTCGGCGCGGCGCATCCACCACAGATAATCGCCGCCGATTTCGCTGTAGAGGTAACGGTAGAACGGCACCGAGCAGGGTTGTACCCGCGCGAAGCGGATGCCGCCGGGGAAGCTTGCCGGTAATTCAGGTGGGCGCGCCATCGCCAGGAACGTCACCGTCACCGCTGCACGAGTTACCGGCTCGCCCATAGGGTGAATTAATCCGGGCTAATTGTCATCGAGGAAGCTGCGCAGCCGGCGGCTACGACTGGGGTGTTTCAGTTTGCGCAGCGCCTTGGCTTCGATCTGACGGATGCGCTCGCGCGTCACGTTGAATTGCTGGCCGACTTCTTCCAGCGTGTGGTCGGTGTTCATGCCGATGCCGAAGCGCATGCGCAGCACGCGCTCCTCGCGCGGCGTGAGCGACGAGAGTACTCGTGTGGTGGCCTCGCGCAGATTGGCTTGGATCGCGGCATCGAGTGGGATCACCGCGTTCTTGTCTTCGATGAAATCGCCGAGGTGGCTGTCTTCCTCGTCGCCGATCGGGGTTTCCAGGCTGATCGGTTCTTTTGCGATCTTCAGCACCTTGCGCACTTTTTCGAGCGGCATGCCGAGCTTTTCGGCTAATTCCTCGGGCGCCGGTTCGCGACCGATTTCGTGCAGCATCTGGCGGCTGGTGCGGACCAGTTTGTTGATGGTCTCGATCATATGCACCGGGATACGGATGGTGCGGGCTTGATCGGCGATCGAGCGGGTGATCGCCTGGCGGATCCACCAGGTGGCGTAGGTGCTGAATTTATAGCCGCGGCGGTACTCGAACTTATCGACCGCCTTCATCAGGCCGATGTTGCCTTCCTGGATCAAATCTAGGAATTGCAGGCCGCGGTTGGTGTATTTCTTGGCGATCGAGATTACCAGCCGCAGGTTGGCCTCGATCATTTCCTTCTTCGCTCGCGTGCTGTCGCGTTCGCCGCGCGAGACGGTGGAAAACACCCGGCGGAATTCGGAAATGGGCAGGCCGGCCTCGTTGGCGACCAGCGAGATCTTGGCGCGCAGATCGGCGATCTGGGCATCGTGCCTGGCGGCGAAGTTCTTCCAGCCCTTGCCGGGGAGCGCCGAGATCCGTTCCAGCCACACCGGGTCGAGCTCGACGCCGCGGTATTCGCGCAGGAATTCCTCACGCGAGACCTTGCAGCTTTCCGCGAGCCGCATCAGTTGGCCTTCGTACTGGGTCAGCCGAAGATTGAGCTCCTTGAGCTGCACCACCAGTTCTTCGATCCGATTGTTGTGCAGCTGGACCTGCTCGACCTTGCCGACCAGCTCCTGGCGCTGCTTTTCGTAGGATTTTTCCGAACGCTGGGTGTTTTCCTCGCCGGTGGAAAAATTATCCAGGCGGCGCTGCTGCACCTTCGAGAGCTTTTTGTACAGGCCCTCAATTTCCTCGAAGGTCGCCAGCACCTCGGGCTTGAGCTTTTCTTCCAGCGCCGACAGCGATAGCGCATTGGCCTCGCTATCCTCGGCGTCCTCATCCTCGGGCGGCGGCGGCGCCACCAGCTCGGCTTCGGGATCTTCCTCGGCGCCTTCGATCAGCGCTTCCTTGGGACCGCCCTGGGTGGCTTCCAGGTCGACGATGTCGCGCAGCAGCATCCGGCCCGCCTTCAGCGCGTCGTGCCAGGCGATGATGGCGCGGAAGGTGCGCGGGCTCTCGCACAGGCCGCCGATCATCATGTCGCGGCCGGCCTCGATGCGCTTGGCGATGGCGATTTCGCCCTCGCGCGACAGCAGTTCGACGCTGCCCATCTCGCGCAGATACATCCGCACCGGGTCGTCGGTGCGGCCCAGGCTTTCCTCATCGACGTTGCCGGTCTGCTCCTCGGCCTCGGCTTCCTCGGCGACCGGCTTGGCCGCGGCTTCGCCGTCTTCGGCCTCCTCGGCCTCGACCACCTGGATGCCCATCTCGTTCAGCATCGCCATCACGTCTTCGATCTGCTCGCTGCTCGATTGCTCGGCCGGCAGCACCGCGTTCAACTCGTCGAAGGTGATGTAGCCGCGTTCCTTGCCGCGCGCGATCAGGCGCTTTACCGCCGCCGACTGGGTGTCGAGCAGCGTGGTGTCGCCATCCGGTTCGGCGGCGCTGGTTTCGGTCGTCACGGCCTGCTTCGTCGCCATTGCGCTTAATACTCCCAGGGAATCTTCAATTCAGTCTTCGGGGTCTTCGGTGCTGCTTGGGTCGGCATCCAGCGCCCGTTGGGCACGGCGCAGCGCGATCAGACGGCCTTGGGTGTCGCTATCCAAATGTTGTGCCGCGAGGGTGGCGATTTCGGTGGCCAATTGCGCCCGGCCATGCAGCAACCCATAGTGGTACCACCATCCTTGTTCGGCCTCGGCCGGCATGGCTTTAGCACGGGCGCAAGCGGGCAGTTCCAAAGGATCCGCCGCGAACACTCGTGCCAAGGGGTCTGACATACCGGAGGCGTGCAGTTGGGTGATCAGGGCCGCACTGTCAAGCCTGTCCGCGGTCTGAAGTGCACTAAATATCTGGACGCGCAGCTTCGCCAGCCACGGCGGCAGGTCCAGACCGTGGAATGCCTCGTCGACATCGTGCCACAAATCGGGATGGCGCAGCAGTATGGCGGTCAAAATCCGCGCCCGTTCCAGGTCCGCGGCCGCCGGCGACAGCATCGGCCGCGGCAGTTTCAGCTTGATCGGCGCCCCGCCCCGGCGCTTCGAGGCTTGCAGCGCGAAAAACCGCTCCCGCAAATCGCGCCGGTACTCCGACGCCAGCGGCTTGTGCGCGATCCGCGCCGCCTCGGCCTCCAAGCGGGCGCGCAGCCGGGCCCGCTGCTCCGGGCTGTCGATGCCGATGTTCTGCCGCAGCAGACCAAACAGAGCCTCGGTCGCGCCGATCGCGCCCTTGAGCTGCGCCTGAAAACCCGCCGCCCCCTTGGCCCGGATCAGGCTGTCCGGGTCATGTTCGGCCGGCAGCAGGATCAGCCGGATGGTGCGCTCCGGCGTCAACTGCGGCAGCGCCAAGTCGAGTGCCCGCAGTGCTGCCCGACTGCCTGCTTTATCACCATCGAATGACAGAATCGGGGCAGGCGAGAGCGCCCAGAGCTCTTCAAGCTGCTCTTCGGTGAGCGCGGTACCGAGCGGTGCCACCGCGCCGGCGAACCCCGCCTGATGCAGCGCAATCACATCCATGTAGCCCTCCACCACCAGCAGATCGGCGCCGGCGCGGACTGGTTCGCGCGCGAGGTCGAGGCCGTAGAGTATACGACGCTTGGAATAGAGCGGGGTTTCCGGCCCGTTAACGTATTTCGGCTGGCCCGCGCCCAGCGTGCGGCCGCCGAACGAGACCAGCCGACCGCGGCGGTCGCGGATCGGGAACATCACACGGTTGTAGAACAGCTCGCGCTTCTCGCCGGCTTCGGTCTCGCGCAGCAGCCCGGTGGCGTCGATGGTGGCGAGATCAATGCCCTGGCGGCCGAGTTCGCGCGTAAGCTCGCCGCGACCCGGACCGGACCAGCCCAGTCCGAACTGGGCGATGGTATCGAGCGAGAGACCGCGCTGCTCCAGATACGCGCGCGCTTCTTGGCCGCCCGGTGCGGAGAGCTGCTGGCGGTAATAGGCGAGGGCCGCTTCCAGCGCGGCATTGGCGGTCTGGCGGCGTTCCTCGGCGCGGGCGGCGGCGGGGCTGGGGGCCGGCACCTCCAGCCCCGCCTCGCCCGCGAGTTGCGTGACGGCGTCGATGAAGCTCGACCCTTGGGTCTGCATGACGAAGCTGATCGCATCGCCGTGGGCGCCGCAGCCGAAACAATGATAGCCGTCATCGTAGACGTAGAAGCTGGGGGTTTTCTCGCCGTGGAACGGACAGCAGCCCTTCCACTGCCGGCCCGAACGCGTGAGCCGCACCCGCCTGCCCACCAAAGCGGCAAGCGGCGTGCGCGCGCGGAGTTCTTCAAGGAATTCAGCGGGTAAGGCCATGGTCAGGAGTCAGCAAGGCAAGGGGAGGAGTCTTCTTTTTGTGAACAAAAAGAAGCAAAAAAACTTTGAAAATTTAGGGTGGGACTCAAATGTCGAGTACATCCATTGGCAAAAGTTTTTTGGTTCTTTTTTTCAAAAAAGAACACTTTCTTCCTGCTAGTTCAGCGACGCCTTCACCAACTGGCCCGCCGCCGCCATATCGATCGCCCCGCCATGCTTGGCCTTCAGCGCCGCCATCACCTTGCCCATATCCTTCTGGCTGACGGCGCCGGTTGCCGCCACCGCTTCCGCCACCGCCTGACCCAGCGCGTGCTGATCCAGGGTTGCCGGCAGAAAGCCCTCGATCAGCTCGATTTCCGCCAGCTCCTTGGCCACCAGCTCCGGCCGGTTGCCCTGCTGATAGAATGCGATCGCCTCCCGCCTGGTTTTTACCATGGAGCGCAGCGCAGCCTGGATTTCGTCGTCCGGAATCCTCTCGACCCCCTTCGGCCGCGCCGCGATATCGAGGTCCTTGACCCGCGAAGTGATCATCCGCATCGTCGACGTGGTGGCGTGATCCCCGGCCTTCATCGCGATCTTGAGCCGGTCGGTGAATTGTTCGCGCAGGGTCATCGGGTCCTCCTCAGGCTTAGCCCGCCATTCTATCAGGCGGTTGGCCGGGACGCACCGCCCCAAAAGTGACAAAAGTTTTTTGGTTCTTTTTTTCAAAAAAGAACACTTCGTAAGTTGTTCTTTTTTGAAAAAAAGAACCAAAAAACTTTGGTCACTTTGGGCCTGGGTTTGATAACCAATTTCCCACGAGCCCACGCAAATCTTGCGGTGGGAAAAAATTTCCCATATTAGTCTCCTCATGCAGAACGTGGATCACATCATCGACCGGCTCGGCGGCCAGGACGCCGCGGCGCGGCTGTTGGGCGTCGGCACCGAGGCCGTGCGCAAATGGCGCCAGAGCAAGGCCATCCCCTCCCGCCACTGGTCCGCCGTTATGGCCGCGGCCAAAGTCACTCTCGCCGAACTCGCCGGCACCGCATTCGAGGAGAAACCGCGCATGACCGACGCAAGCCAACCGCCCGATGGTGCCACCGCGGTCCTGGTTCTGGCGGATGGTAGCCTGTTCTGGGGCCGTGGCTTCGGTGCACACACTACCAGCGAACCCGCGGAGGTCTGTTTCAACACCGGGATGACCGGCTATCAGGAGACCCTCACCGATCCTTCGTATGCGGGGCAGATCATCTGCTTCACTTTTCCGCACATCGGTAATGTCGGGGTAAATCAAGAAGATGTCGAAGCCGCGGGGATCGCCGCGCGCGGCCTGGTGGTGACACAGGATATCACCGAGCCCTCCAACTGGCGGGCGCTCGAACGCCTGGACTCGTGGCTCAAAGCCCGCGGCGTGGCAGGCATCTCCGGCGTCGATACCCGCGCCCTCACCGCCCGCATCCGCGACGGCGGCGCGCCGAACGGGCTGATCCGCCACCCGGCCGACGGGAGCTTCGACCTTCCTGCGCTGATCCAAGTTGCGGCGGCATGGCCGGGTCTCGAGGGCATGGACCTCGCCAAATCGGTCACCTGCGGGCAGAGCTACCGCTGGGATCAGACTGGCTGGGCGCTCGGTCGCGGCTACGGCAAGCTTGAAAATCCGCGGTTTCACGTGGTCGCAGTCGACTACGGTGCCAAGCGCAACATCCTGCGCTGCCTCGCCAGCGCGGGATGTGCGGTTACCGTGGTTCCCGCCACCGCTTCCAGTGAGGAAATTCTTTCCCACCGGCCTGACGGGGTCTTCCTATCGAACGGCCCCGGCGATCCCGCCGCGACCGGAGTCTACGCGGTGCCGGCGATCCAGGGCGTGCTTGCGGCCGAGGTTCCGGTGTTCGGCATCTGCCTCGGCCACCAACTGTTGGCGCTCGCGCTCGGCGCCCGCACCTACAAGCTCGCGCGCGGCCATCGCGGCGCCAACCAGCCGGTGAAGGAGCTGGCAACCGGCAAGGTCGAAATCACCAGCCAGAATCACGGCTTCGCGGTGGATGAAGCAAGCCTGCCCGAAGGCGTCAGCGTGACCCATAAGAGCCTGTTCGACGGCTCCAACGAGGGCCTCGCCGCCCCCGCGCGCCGCGCCTTTTCGGTGCAATACCACCCTGAAGCAAGCCCGGGCCCCACCGACAGCCGGTACTTGTTTCAGCGCTTTGTCGCCATGATGGCGAAGTGAGGGCAGAAGATTCTTCTTTTTGTGAACAAAAAGAAGCAAAAACACTTTGTCAATTAGGAATCGGATAAAAGTTTTTTGCTTCTTTTTTTCAAAAAAGAAGACTTCTGCTTTCTTCATTCCGGACGGATCCTGAACCATGCCCAAACGCACTGACATCAATTCGATCATGATCATCGGCGCCGGCCCGATCGTGATCGGCCAGGCCTGCGAGTTCGATTATTCCGGGGCCCAGGCGTGCAAGGCGCTGCGCGGCGAAGGCTACCGGATCATTCTGGTGAATTCCAATCCCGCCACCATCATGACCGATCCCGATCTTGCCGACGCCACCTACGTCGAACCGATCACGCCGGAGATCGTGGAAAAAATCATCGCGAAAGAGCGTCCCGACGCGCTGCTGCCGACCATGGGGGGTCAGACCGCGCTTAATACTGCGATGAAGCTCGCATCCAGTGGAGTTCTGGCGAAATACAATGTCGAGCTGATCGGCGCCAAGGAAGAGGTGATCGACCGTGCCGAGGACCGGCTGAAATTCCGCGACGCGATGGCTGAAATCGGCATCGAAAGCCCGAAAAGCGCGATCGCCCACTCGCTCGCCGAGGCGCGCGAGGCTTTGGCGCAGGTTGGTCTTCCGGCTGTGATCCGCCCCAGCTTCACTTTGGGCGGCACCGGCGGCGGCATCGCCTACAACCGCGCCGAGTTCGAGCAGATCGTGACTTCCGGCCTCGATGCCTCGCCGACCAGCGAGGTGCTGATCGAAGAAAGCGTGCTGGGCTGGAAAGAATACGAGATGGAGGTGGTGCGCGACAGCGCCGACAACTGCATCATCGTCTGCTCGATCGAGAACATCGACCCCATGGGCGTGCACACCGGCGACAGCGTCACGGTGGCACCCGCGCTCACCCTCACGGACAAAGAATACCAGATCATGCGCGACGCCTCGATTGCGTGTCTGCGCAAAATCGGCGTCGACACCGGCGGCTCGAACGTGCAGTTCGCGCTGAACCCCGCGGACGGTCGCATGCTGGTGATCGAGATGAATCCTCGGGTTTCGCGGTCTTCGGCGTTGGCGTCGAAAGCGACCGGGTTTCCGATCGCGAAGATCGCGGCCAAACTCGCGGTCGGCTACACGCTCGACGAACTTGCCAACGACATCACCCGCGTGACGCCGGCGAGTTTCGAACCCACCATCGATTATGTGGTGGTGAAAATACCTCGTTTTACTTTCGAAAAATTCCCCGGCACGCCGGCGTTGCTGTCCACCTCGATGAAATCGGTCGGCGAGGCGATGGCGATCGGGCGCAATTTCGCCGAGGCGCTGCAAAAAGGTCTGCGTAGCATGGAGACCGGGCTTTCCGGCTTGGACCCAATCGATCCTCCCGGCGGCGGCGGTCATGACGCATTTCGGGCAGCACTCTCTACGCCGCGTCCCGATCGTTTGCTGATGGCGGCACAGGCTTTGCGCGCGGGACTGTCGGTGGAAGAAATCCACGAAGCGTGCAAATTCGATCCCTGGTTTCTGCGCCAGCTGGAAGACATCGTGCTTGCCGAGGCCAAGATCAGCGCTCACGGCCTGCCAAAAACCGCCCAGGCTCTGCGCGCCGTCAAAGCGCTGGGGTTTTCCGACCAGCAGCTTGCCCGCATCACCGGCACGAAACCCGCCGACGTTGCAGCCCAGCGCGGCGGCCTCGGGGTCTGGCCGGTCTATCGCCGCATCGACACCTGCGCGGCAGAATTCGCTTCCAGCACGCCCTATATGTATTCCACCTACGAAGGCGGCTTCGGCACGCCCCACTGCGAAGCCGCCCCCACCGATCGCCAGAAAATAATCATCCTCGGCGGCGGCCCCAACCGCATCGGCCAGGGCATCGAGTTCGACTATTGCTGCGTTCACGCTGCCTACGCGCTGCGCGAAGCCGGCTACGAGACCATCATGGTCAATTGCAACCCCGAAACGGTTTCGACCGACTATGACACCTCCGATCGGCTGTATTTCGAACCGCTGACGGAAGAAGATGTGCTGGGGCTGATCCGCCGCGAAACCCAAAACGGCACACTCCATGGCTGCATCGTCCAGTACGGCGGCCAGACTCCGCTGAAACTCAGCCAGTCGCTCGCCCGCGCCGGCATTCCGATCCTGGGCACCAGCGCCGACGCGATCGACATCGCCGAGGATCGCGAACGCTTTCAGCAACTTCTCCACAAACTCGGCCTGCTGCAGCCCGAAAACGGCATCGCCCGCAGCACCACCGAAGCCGAAGCGGTCGCCGCGCGCATCGGCTTCCCGGTGGTGATCCGCCCGAGCTATGTGCTCGGTGGCCGCGCGATGGAAATCGTCTACGACCAGGCCGGCCTGGCCCGCTACATGCGCGAGGCGGTGCAGGTTTCCGGCGACAATCCGGTGCTGATCGACCGCTACCTCAACGACGCGATCGAGGTCGATGTCGACTGCATCGCCGACGGCGAGACCACCTATGTCGCCGGCGTGATGGAGCACATCGAGGAGGCCGGCATCCATTCCGGCGACAGCGCCTGTTCGCTGCCGCCCTATAGCCTGTCGCCCGCGATCATCGGCGAGCTGCGCGCCCAGACCGACGCGATGGCCCGCGCGCTGGGCGTGGTCGGACTGATGAACGTGCAATTCGCGATCAAGGGCGACGTGATCTACGTGCTTGAGGTCAATCCTCGTGCCAGCCGCACGGTACCGTTCGTTGCCAAAGCCACCGGCGTCGCAGTGGCAAAAATCGGCGCCCGCGTCATGGCCGGTGAAAAGCTCGCTTCGTTCAAGCTCGAGAGCCGGGCGATCTCTCGCCACGTCGCGGTGAAGGAGGCGGTGTTTCCCTTCGCCCGTTTCCCCAACGTCGACACTCTGCTCGGTCCCGAAATGAAATCCACCGGCGAGGTGATCGGGCTGGACTATAATTTTGAGCGCGCCTTTCTGAAGAGCCAGATCGGCGCCGGGGTGAAGCTGCCCTCTAGCGGCACGGTGTTCTTGTCGATCAAGGACAGCGACAAGCCCGCGACCGTGCCGCTGGCGCGCCGACTGATCGATATGGGGTTCAAAATCCTCGCCACCCGCGGCACTGCGACCCGGCTGCGCGACGCCGGGCTGGAGGTGAAGATTGTCAACAAGGTGCTGGAAGGCCGGCCACATTGCGTCGACGCGATCCAGTCCGGCGAGGTCCAGCTGGTGATCAACACCACGCTGGGCGGCCAGTCGGTTTCCGACAGCTACCAGATCCGCCGCAGCGCGCTGACCGGCGGCGTGCCGCATTACACCACGCTGGCGGGCGCCCGCGCGGCGGTGCTGGCGATCGCGGCGATGCGAGCGGGGACCCTTGAAGTAGCGCCCCTTCAAGCGTATTTTCATTGATCGCACGAGTTTTCGGCGCGGCGGAGCGGAAACGCTCCGCCGCTTCGCTGTCTATTTGGACCCACTCTAACCAACCAAGGACTTCGCCTTGCAGAAATTCCCGATGACCGCCCCCGGCCTGCAGCGGTTGGAAGAGGAGTTGCGCCACCTGAAGAGTGAAGAACGCCCGGCGATCATTCGCGCGATCGCCGAAGCGCGCAGCCACGGCGATCTGTCGGAGAACGCGGAATACCACGCCGCGCGGGAACGCCAGTCGTTCATCGAAGGCCGCATCGGCCAGTTGGAAGAAGTGATCTCGGCGGTCGAGGTGATCGATCCCTCGACCCTGTCCGGCAGCCAGGTGAAGTTCGGCGCCCATGTCCGGCTGGTGGACGAGGAAACCGACAAGGAAGCCACCTATCAGATCGTCGGCGTGCACGAGGCCGACATCACCCAGGCGCGGCTGTCGATCTCGTCCCCGCTCGCCAAGGCGCTGATCGGCAAGAAAATCGGCGACACTATTTCGGTGCCCGCGCCAGGTGGGGACCGCAGCTACGAAATCCTCGACGTCCGCTATGGCTGACGCGCTCGACCCCGCCCGCGCGCTTGGCGACGTGCGCGCGGCGGCGGAACGGATCAAGGGCCGAGTGCTGCGCACGCCGTCGCTGGTATCGGATGCGCTGTCCCGCGCGTTTGGCGCCACCGTGATCCTGAAGCTGGAGAATTTCCAGCCCACCGGCTCGTTCAAGGAACGCGGTGCGGCCAACCGCATGGCACTGCTGTCGGCGGACGAGCGCCGCAACGGCGTGGTGACGGTGTCGGCGGGGAACCACGCCCAGGCGGTGGCGCGCCACGCCAGCCTGCTCGGCATCGACGCCGCGATCGTGATGCCGGTAACCACGCCGGTGACCAAGGTGACCCGCACCCAGGGCTGGGGCGCCAAGGTGATCCTGCACGGCGAAACCCTGGCGGAGGCGAACGAACTCGCGAACCAGTTGGCCGCGAGCGAGGGCCGCGTCTTCGTCCATCCCTACGACGACGCGGCGGTGGTCGCGGGCCAAGGCAGCATGACGCTGGAAATGCTGGAGGACCACCCCGAGATCGAGGTGCTGCTGATGCCGGTCGGCGGCGGCGGGTTGCTTGCCGGCGCGGCGCTGGTGGCGGCGGCGCTGAAGCCCGCGGTCGAGGTCTATGGGGTCGAGGTCGCCGGCTACGCGCCGATGGCGCAGCGGCTCGCGGGCCGGCCGGTCGCGGTCGGGGGACCCACCATCGCCGAGGGCATCGCGGTGCGCGACATCGGTGAATATCCCTTCAGCGTCGCCCAGCAGTTGGTGCGCGAAGTCCTGGTGGTCTCCGAGCGCGCGATCGAGGAATCCGTCGCGCTGCTGGTGGAATCCGCCAAACTGGTCGGCGAAGGCGCCGGCGTCGCGGGGTTGGCGGCGTTGCTCAGCCATCGCGAGAAATTCCACGGCAAGGTGATCGGCATCCCGATCTCCGGCGGCAACATCGACGCGCGGATTCTGGCCAATGTGCTGATGCGGAATTTGTTGCGAGACGGAAGGTTGTTGCGTCTGCGGCTGGAAATCCCCGACCGGCCCGGCGTGCTCGCCGACATCGCGACCAAGATCGGGTCCCAGGGTGGGAATATTATTGAGGTATCGCACCAGCGCCTGTTCGGCTCGCCTAGCGTGCAAGCCGCGATGCTGGAAGTGATGGTGGAAGCGCGCGACCCGCAACACGCGGCGGAGATTACGAACTGCTTGGCGGATAGCTACATGGTGAGCCGAGCATAGGAAAGACCAGGAAGTCTTCTTTTTGTGAACAAAAAGAAGCAAAAAAACTTTGGGCGTTGTGGAGTGGAGGCCGGTGCCACAATTATCAAAAGTTTTTTGCTTCTTTTTTTCAAAAAAGAAGTGCTTTCCTTCCCCTTCCTTCCCCTCGTCTTTGTCGCGAAGTAATCCATCCCGGTTTCATCCAGCTTTGCGTCCAGCGTTTCGATCTTGTCGAAGCGCACCGACAGCTCCGCATAGATCACGTCGTTGATCGCGAGCGGCCCCTTCAGCGCCGCCGCTCCCGGCCCGCAGACTAACTAACCCGCCTCGCCGCCAAACTCACCGTAACCGCCACCCCGACTCCGAAGGACCGTCCGAGCCCCGATCCCGCCCTTTTCCCGTTAGATCGTCCATGCACTCCCGGTATACGTCGGCGCGAACGTATCCAACTGCGTCATCTGGGGCTGATTATACGCGGTGGTGCCGGTGTCGGTAAGCTGGGTGGGCTCCAGAGTATACTGGTAGTTGCTCGGTGACGCCCTGCCACACATCCGAATTGGCGGTGATGTATTTCAGTTCGTTGTCGATCGCCTCCAGGCTCGTGGTGCCGGTGCCGCCGCCGGTCTCGCCCAGGAAGAGCGTCTCGTGATTGGTGATCGCCCATTGGGTCACCGCCTGCAAGCGATCGACGCCGGTGGTGGTGTTGGTCGCCGCAGTGGTCCCGCCACCGCTGGGGTCGGGGTAATCATGCACCTCGAAGGCCATGTTGTGGTCGGGATCGGTGATACCAAGCAGTGCCACCGCGTTGGAGCTGCCGTCCGAGCTGGTGCTGTACCAGCTCGCCGCACCGTCCCAATTGGTGCCCGAGACCAGGATCTCCTGGCTCGCTCCGGTGGCGCGGATCGAGTCGATCGCTCCTTGCGCCACCCCCGCCCATTGCGCCGCGGTCTGCACGTTGGGCTCGTTCATCAAGCCGAACAGCACGTTGGGATTGTCGGCGAAGTTGGACGCCAGATTGGCCCAGAACTTGTCATATTCGGAGTCCGCGGTATCCGAAGCCGCGGTGCCGGTACCAAGTTCGGTGCCGAACCAATAGCCGTATTCATGGTCGTCGAGGATCACCTTGAGCCCGATCGAAGTGGCGTAAGCCACCACCGGGTCGAGCAGCGCGAGGTCGGCGGCAGACAGCGCGCCCGAGGCATTCGCCGCCACCCGATCGTCGAGGAAACCGAGCCGGATGATGTTCATCCCCTGCGATTTCTCGTACAGCAACTCGGCATCGGTCGGATAGGTCCAGTTCGTGCCGTAGACGCCGGCGCCGACCTGCGGCGCATTGGGACCCATGCCTTCGTTCACCCCAACGTAGGTGAGCTTGCCCGGCTCGGTGACGTCGAAACTTTGGCTACCATCACCGAGCAAGGTGAGGCTCGACCCCGCAATCACCGTGCCGTTGTCTTCGGCCTGGGTGACATAAAGATTGCGGTCTTCGGTCGCGGACCCGCCGTAGAGGTCGTTCAGAAAGTCGACGCTGATCTGATGGGTGCTGCCCGCGGCGAAATTCTCGTCCAGAATGAATTCCTGCGACTGACCCAGGGAATGTATCGCGGTCGCGGTATAGGTGCCGCCGACTTGGGTACCGTCGACCGAGACGGTAAATTCCGCGTTGCCCTGATAGGCGTCTTCGGCGACGAACAAGATGATCTGATCGGGCCCGCCCGCCACGATCGTGTCAGCACCCGCCACCGGCGGAGGATCCCCGCCGAAATCAAAGGTGTAAGCAGTGGTGCCGTAGACATTTGCGGCCACTCCGGCGATCGCCGCGCCGTCCAGGCTGGCGCTCACGACCGTAAGTTCGGGATTGGGGTCGATCTTGCTCGGCAGCAACTCGATCGACACGTTGTGCGTGCCGGGTGGGTAAGCGCCGCGGATGACGAGCTCGGTGATTTGACTACGATGCGTGAACCTCGAAGCGCCCATGCTGACGAGCTCTTGACGGCTGTCCGTACCGCTGGACGATACCGCTTTGCCATCGACCAGGACCAGGAAATCCACCCCCGCGACCAGATTCGTTTCGAGGTTGAGGACCAGGGTGGCCTGATCGTAGGATTGGTATTCGTCTAGCTCGAGGACGGCTGTCATGTACGTTTCCCTCTTTCGTCTTTGCTACGGCGTTGTTCACACATCATTAACACGTGATTGACACACATTTAACATATCCGGGCTGTAGCCTTTTAAGGCGTGCCTTATTTCCCAGAATTACTCAATAACTTTTTTTCCGGAAGAAACCATTAACAAGAGTCGCAATGATTCTCCGGCGCGTTCGAAGTCGCAACCACCGCCAGAGCGCGGTCGCCGTAGGCAGAATCACACGCAGGCGTGAATCGCGCGCGAAAACAAAGAGCTAGAGCGGTCTCAGTACCGTCGTCCGATCCCACTCAGGCTGAAACCGCTCCACGCCGAAATCGAGTTCAGCCGCGGGGGCGCACACGAATCTCTGTAAAATCAACAGAAAGTTGGACCGGTCAATTTTCCTAGCCTGCCGTCAAAAGGCGGCGAAGGCCGGTCTCTGCGGACCTGATATTAACGGCAATCGACTGCTCTAATTCTATCAACAAGCCTGTGGACAACTCGAGAATCGGTTGCTCACATTGCGAAATCACATTAGGATCATCCCCTATATATTTGTGACACAAATGGAATGTGCCGATAGCGCAAGCATCGGGCCAAGGCTACAGGCTCAATTCGACCCGTGTCAACGTTTACGAAATCGTATCACGCGCGGCGCAAATCCGTCGGGCCGCGCGGTCAGGAGATTGGTGGGAATTTAACTATCGTGGTGCGCTCAGGGTCGCGCCGATTGCTCAAAAGGAACCAGTTGTTTAACAATTCGCTAAGAGTAGCACGGTTCCGCGCAAAAACCAACGAATCCGTTGCACCTCCGCCGGGCCCAGCGCCAGGCACCGCCGCACCCGCGAATCGATCTTAATGAAAATTTCGTTTCGGCCGGTAACTACTGGTCGTGCCAATGGCGGGGAAACGTTACCAGCGCGCGGTCCAGTTCGGCGACCGCACCGCACCCGAGCGCACCGAGCGTACGTCGCACATCGGCGGCCAGCAGCGCCAACAACCGCGCGATCCCGGCCTCGCCGCACGCAAGTGCAAACATGCTCGGGCGGCCGATCAGCACCGCTTGCGCGCCCAGACACAGCGCCTTGATCACGTCGCTGCCGCGCCTGATCCCGCCGTCGAGATAGACCGGCACGCGTCCCCCGGTCGCGGCGGCGACCGCGGGCAGCGCGCGCAGGCTGGCGCCGACGCCATCGAGCGCCCGCCCGCCGTGGTTGGAGACTATGATCGCGGCCGAACCCCAGTCCAGCGCACGCCTCGCATCTTCCGGGGTCAGGATGCCCTTGACCACCATCGGACCCCGCCAAGCCTGCCGGATCCAGGCGAAATCCTGCCAGTCGAAGGTCGAAGCCGGCTGCGCATTCGCAGCCATGATATCCGCCGGCGTCATCGCCCTGCCATCGGCGAGCACCGCGTTGGGCGCCCCGGTCGGCCACCCGTCGCGCCAGAAGCCGGCGAGCCAACCCGGCCGCACCAGCAGCTGCCCGACGTGCGGCAGCGCCCGCCGCACGCTGCCGGAAAGCAGATCCGGCAGGCCGTTGCGCAGATCACGCTCCCGCATCGTGGGCGAATTATCGACCGTTACCACCAGCGCGGCATAGCCCGCGGCGGCGGCGCGGCCGATCGCCGCTTCGGCGACCTCGCGGCTGCCCATCTTGTAGATCTGATACCAGAGCGGTCCGGACGTAGCCGCGCGGACCGCCTCCAACCGGTGACCGCCCATGTGTGGCACCACATAGATTGTACCGGCCGCCGCGGCGGCGCGTGCCAGCGCGAGCTCGCCCTCGGGATGGACCACCCTTGCCGCGCCGCAGGGAGCGATCATCACCGGCGAGCGCAGCCCTGTGCCCAGTACATCGACCGAGGTATCGATTTCACGCGGCGCGCTGGCTTGACGCGGCCGAAAATGCACCTCCTGAAACGCGCGGCGATTCTCCCCCAGCGTCACCTCGCCTTCGGCGCCGCCATCGATGAAATCGAACACCACCCGGGGCAGCCGCCGCCGCGCCAGCACACGAAAATCCTCGCAATTGATCGCGCCCGCGAGCGTCCGGCCACGCGCGATTTTACGGCCGCTCATACCCCGAAGGACCCGCTATCGCAGACTGGTCTCGAGCAAATCGAGCAGGGTCTGCCAATGCCGGGCGGTGCAGGCCTCGCTATAGGTAGGCTGGCCCTTGACCGAAAAACCGTGCCCGGAAGGATACATCTCGCTGCGATAATCGTTCCCCGCCGCGTCGAGCGCGTGCTCTAACGTTTCGATCATGCTCGGCGGGCAGATCGGATCGCCGCTGGCGTGCCCGAAATAGAGCTGCGCCTTCACCTTCGGCAGCAACCGATGCGGACTATCCGGCGCGTCGGTCGCAAGCCAGGCGCCATGATAAGACGCCACCGCGCGCACCGCGTCCGGCCGCTCCGCGGCGGCATGAAGCGCCACCTGCCCGGTGAAACAATATCCCACCGCACCGATCTTGCCGCTCACACCCGGTTGCGCGAGCAGATAATCGACCCATGCCGCCACGTCGGCGCTCATCAACGCCGGGCTGATCTGCCCCGCCCACCCCATCAACAGGTCGCGATCCGCCTCAACGCCCATCGAAGGCACATGATCCATCAGCGGCAGCACATGCGACCGATAGAATATGTTCGGCATCAATACGAAATAGCCATTGTCCGCAAGCGTCCCTGCCCGCTCCTCGAACACCTCGCGAATCCCCATGATGTCGGTGAGCAACAAAACCGCCGGCGCCGGCGCGCCGCCCGCTGGATGATAGAACAGGGCCTCGCAGGTTCCATCCGGCATCGTCACGGCAATCGGGTCGGCGGTCATGGGCGCGCTCCTGGCTGGAACCAAAAAATGGGCCGTGATCGGAGGCAAAGGAAAGCAGGAAGTCTTCTTTTTTGAAAAAAAGCAGCAAAAAACTTTTAACCATCCGGTGCGGCCAGACGTAGCCGCAATCGCGGCGCGGCAAAATCCAGAAACGCGCGCAACTTCAAAGGGATCATCCGCTCGCCCGGATAGACCAGATGCACCGGCAGCGACGGCGGATCGAAATCATCCAACACCGTCACCAACTTCCCGGCCCGTTGGGCCTCGGTCACGTGATACGAAAATACCCTGGTGATCCCTACCCCCGCCAGCGCCGCGTCGACCGCGGCATCCGCGGTGCCCACCACCAGCCGTGAATGCACCGGAAACATCTGCATCCCTCTGCCGATCTGAAAATCCCACGCATCGGCCAAAGACATCGAGGCAAAACTGACGCAGTCGTGACCGATCAGCTCCGCCGGATGCCGCGGAACGCCGCGCTCCGCCAGATAATCCGGACTGGCGCACAACACCCGTTGCACGTCCCCCACCCTGATCGCGTGCAGACTGCTGTCCGGCAACCGCCCGAACCGCGCGGCGACGTCGATGTGCTCCTCCTGCAAATTCACCACCCGATCGCTGAAGCCGAGCCGAACGTCGATTTCCGGGTAGACCTGGAGAAACTCCGACACCACCGGCAACATGTGAACCCGGCCGAACGTGACCGTCGCGGTGATCGCAAGCTCGCCCTTGGGCGCGTGATACTCGCCCGCGGCGGCGCGCTCAGCCGCCTCCACCTCCTCCAGAATGCGCCTGCACGCCGCCAGATACTCCTGCCCAGCGTCGGTCAGCGTGAGCATCCGGGTCGACCGGCTGAGCAGTTTGACCTTCAGATGTGCCTCCAGCTCGGAAACCTTCCGGCTCAGCGACGGCAGCGGCATGCGCAAGCGCCGTGCCGCGCCCGACAAACTGCCCGCCTCGGCGACACGCACCAGGATCGACATCG
>Ga0302311_10003309_pt1 | contig 17658 bp, 14 predicted proteins | sample III_Palsa_N1_3_FD_200449 | JGI IMG/M metagenome (GOLD analysis project Ga0302311, IMG submission 200449) | Peat permafrost microbial communities from Stordalen Mire near Abisko, Sweden - III_Palsa_N1_3 | ecosystem: Environmental > Terrestrial > Soil > Palsa > Peat permafrost | place: Sweden... | reverse complement strand
GGATCGCGAAAACGGTAATTCAGTTCCAAAAGTTAGTCGCCCAGATTGCCCTGCAAAGGCACGCTCTTGTTGAAGTGCAGCAGGAAATCGATGTTGTACATAAACGGGATTTTCTTGTCGTAGGTGACATTCAATTGATTGGCGCCGTTGGCATCGTGCTGAATAGTGATGTCCGCAGGTTTGATGGTGGCATCGTCGACGTACTGGAAATTCATCTTGAAAAACAGCTCACGACGAATCCCGTCCAGTGTCTGGCCATTGGTACCTTCGGAGGCGATCTGGCTCATCGCCTTGCCCACACCCATGAATTCGGAATATGACGGCAACAGCTTCATCGCCATGAAGGCGAAAAAGCCCACGATCGCCATGATGAACAGAAACCCGATCAAAGTGACGCCCGACTGCTTCGATTTCATAGTCCCCTCGCTATGCCGCCTGCGCGGCGTGCCTTTCTGTGATTTGGCCTGCCGAACCCCTCGTCGATCGAACCTGTCGTCGATTGAGCTCGCCATCGATCCGCTGGCGCAACGATTACGCCAGCGGATTCTCGCATTGTTGGCCGCCCCGTGTACGGGAGTCGGTTCGACCCCGTCACGCTTTCATCAGTGAATGACTGAGCCGATGCGCGAGAAATCCACGCCGCCGGTGCCCCAACCCTTCCAGCTCATCCAGATCAGGAAGGCCTTGCCGGCCAGATTCTTCTCCGGCATACAGCCCCACCAGCGACTGTCGAGGCTGTCGTTGCGGTTGTCACCCATCACCAGATAGCAGCCGAGCGGCACCTTTGAGGGCACCTTGTCGTTCGGGATGGAGTTGGGCGTGGTGTAAGCCGGCATCTGCGCGATCGTGTGATTGATCGTGATACCGTCCGGGCGCAGCAGATGCTCGTTCCAGACCGTGGCACCCATGTCCAGCATGATCCGGTCCACGTCGCGCTGCGGGTTGCCTACGTACGGACCGATTTCATCGGCGGTCACGGGCTTGCCATTGACCAGCAGATCGGCGCCATGCACTTCGACGGTGTCGCCCGGCAGGCCGATCACCCGCTTGATCCAGTTCTGCTGCGGTACTGGCGCATGCGGATCGCTGCAGCTCATGTCGCCGCTGCGAACCATGTTGCCACCGTCATCGCACAGGTACCCAGGAAAACGGAATACCACCACGTCACCACGCTTGGGTTCACCCAGATCGAGGAACTTGCTGTTGAACGCCGGCATGCGCAAGCCATAGGCAAACTTGTTGACCAGGATGAAATCGCCCACGTCCAGCGTCGGCATCATCGAGCCGGAGGGAATCCGGAACGGCTCCCCCACGAAAGAGCGCAGCAGCAACACCACCAGCACCACCGGAAACAACGAGCGGGACCAATCCACCGGTGCCGGATCGCGGTATTCGGCGTTGGCTGCGTCGAGCCGAGCCTTGCGCTTCTTGTATAGGAATAGACGATCCAGACCCCAGACCACACCAAACAGTACGGTGAGGCCAAGCAGAATCGCCGAAAAATCGAATTCCATGCATTAACTCCAGATTGCCTGGCGGATCATCATTGATCGCGCTTTTGCTTGTCCAGTTTCTATTTGTCTACTTTCAGTACCGCCAGGAACGCTTCCTGCGGAATCTCGACCCGGCCGACCTGCTTCATGCGCTTCTTGCCTTCCTTCTGCTTCTCCAGCAATTTCTTCTTGCGGCTGATATCACCGCCATAGCACTTGGCCAGCACATTCTTGCGCAGCGCTTTCACGGTGGAGCGCGCGATGATCTGCGCGCCTACCGCCGCCTGGATCGCCACGTCGAACTGCTGGCGCGGGATCAGATCCTTCATCCGCTCGACCAGCTCGCGCCCGCGCCGATCGGCGTGGCTGCGATGCATGATCAGGCTGAGCGCGTCGACGCGATCGCCGTTGATCAGCACGTCGGTACGCACGAACGGACCCGCCTCGAAGCGATCGAAGTGGTAGTCCATCGAAGCGTAACCGCGCGAGACGGATTTGAGCCGGTCGAAGAAATCCATCACCACTTCGGCCAGCGGCATCTCGTAGCTGATCTGCACCTGAGTGGCCAGATACTGGATCGAACGCTGCACGCCGCGCTTCTCCTCGCACAACGTGATCACATTGCCGATGTAGTCCGGCGGTGTGAGGATATTGGCGACGATGATCGGTTCACGGATCTCCTGCACCTGCGGCGACGACGGCAGCTTGGCTGGATTGTCCAGCAGCATGATCGAGCCGTCGGTCTTCAGGATTTCATAGACCACGGTCGGCGCGGTGGTGATCAGGTTCAGATCGTATTCGCGCTCCAGCCGCTCCTGCACGATCTCCATGTGCAGCATGCCGAGGAAACCGCAGCGGAAGCCGAAGCCCATCGCCTCCGACGACTCCGGCTCGAAGAACAGCGCGGCGTCGTTCAGGCGCAACTTGTCCAGCGCCTCGCGCATCGCCGGGTAGTCATCCGAGGAAACCGGAAACAGGCCAGCGAACACGCGCGGCTGCATGTGCTGGAAGCCGGGCAGCGCCTTGTCGGCAGGCTTGCTGGCCAGAGTCAGCGTGTCACCGACCGGCGCGCCGTGCACGTCCTTGATCGATGCATTGATCCAGCCCACTTCACCGGGTCCGAGCCTGTCCAGCTTCTTGCGCTTGGGCGTGAACACGCCGACGTCGCCTACTTCGTGCGTGCGGCCAGTCGACATCACCAGCAGCTTGTCGCCGGGCTTGATCTCGCCCTGCATGACACGCACCAGCGAGACCACGCCGAGATAATTGTCGAACCACGAGTCGATGATCAGCGCTTGCAGCCGATCGGTATCGCGCGGCTTCGGCGGCGGAATGCGGGCGATGATCGCTTCCAGCACTTCGACTACGTTCAGGCCGGTCTTCGCGCTGATCGCAACGGCATCGGTGGCGTCGATGCCGATCACCGCTTCGATTTCAAGCTTCACTTTTTCGATGTCGGCGGTCGGCAGGTCGATCTTGTTCAGCACCGGCACCACTTCCAGCCCCTGCTCCACTGCGGTATAGCAGTTCGCAACCGACTGCGCCTCGACACCCTGAGCCGCATCCACGACCAGCAGCGCGCCTTCGCAGGCAGCCAGCGAGCGGCTGACTTCGTAGGAGAAGTCGACGTGGCCCGGGGTATCGATGAAATTCAGCTGATAGGTCTTGCCGTCACGTGCGGTATACGGCAGCGACACCGACTGTGCCTTGATCGTGATGCCACGTTCCCGCTCGATCGGATTGTTATCCAGCACCTGCGCTTCCATTTCGCGCGAAGTCAGCCCTCCGCAGATCTGGATAATGCGATCCGCCAGTGTGGATTTGCCGTGATCGATATGGGCAATGATGGAGAAGTTGCGGATCAATTCCATGGAGCGCTGGCGGCCTGTCTGGCTTGGGTTTGCCGCCATGCATCACACACGGACAGCGCATCGGCGATATGGCGACGCTAACCCGGCATTATCGCATGGATCCCGCTGTCACCACCCCGCGTGACGGCGCCTGACAGATCAGCGGCCCGCTGGGTCCATCCGCTGGCGAATGGACCCAGCCGATACGGCGTCGTGCCGACGCATCTGGCGAGGGTTGGCGGATCAACGGTTGGCCGGCAGCGTAAGGGCAATGAAACTGCTCTGATTGCCGCGACGCACCAGCAGAAGCACCGTGCCACCGGCCTTGATCTCTTTGATGGCATCGTGGAATGCGGCTACTCCGCTTATCTTCTGCTGATTGACCATCAGGATGACGTCACCTTGCTGCAGCCCCGCTTGCGCAGCCACTTCGCCACTAACGCCGCTGATGGCCACGCCCTGACCCGGCTTCAGTCCCAGTTGCTGGCGAGTGTCGCTATCGGGCGCCTGCACGGCCAGACCCAGGGCGTTTGCACTGCTCTGCGCCGCAGGCGTGCCCTGCCCGGAACTGTTCGCTGCCTGATCGTCGCGCGGCATCTCGCCGATCGCCACTTCAATGGTCTGCTTCTGGCCACCGCGGAGAATCTGCACCGGCACCTTCGTGCCAGGCTTGGTCATGCCGACCAGCGGCGGCAGATCCGAGGCCTGCATCAACGCCTGGCCGTCATAGGAAAGAATGATGTCGCCAGCCTGGATTCCGGCCTTTTCCGCGCCACTGGCGGCAGTGACGGAAACCACCGCGGCTCCGGTTGCGCTGCTGAGTTTGAAGGCCTTGGCCATGTCGTCGCTGACCGGCTGCACTTCGACACCGAGCACGCCGCGCGACACATAACCCTTGGTCTTGATTTGTTGCACCGCATTCATCGCCACGTCGATCGGGATCGAGAACGAAACGCCCATGTAGTTGCCGGTATTGGAATAGATCTGCGAATTGATGCCGACCACCTGGCCCTGCAGGTTGAACAGCGGACCACCGGAATTGCCGCGGTTGATCGGCACGTCGGTCTGGATGAACGAGGTATACGGCTGATCCTGTTGACCCAGGTTGCGGCCAACAGCACTCACGATGCCCTGGGTCACGGTGTAATCGAAACCGAACGGCGAGCCGATCGCCAGTACCCACTGGCCCGGTTTCAGGCTGCGCGAGTCGCCGATGCTCACCGCCGGCAGGCTGTCGCCGTCACTCACCTTGAGCAGCGCGATATCGTACTTCGGGTCGGTACCGACCACCTTGGCGGTAAACGTACGCCGATCCTGCAGGCGCACGGTGACCTCATCGGCACCATCGACCACATGATTATTAGTGAGGATGTAGCCGTCGCGGGAGATGATGAAGCCCGAGCCCAGCGAGGTATGTTTCTGCTCCTCCGGCGAGGGCATCATCGGCATACCGAAGAAGCGCCGGAAGAGTTCGGCCTGTGGATCCTGCGGATCGTCCGGCATGCCCTGCGCGGACTTCATGGACTGCGATTGCTGGGTCTTGCCGGTGTACTTGGCTTCGACATGCACCACGGCGGGCGCATTGGTCTGAACGATGCCGGTAAAGTCCGGCAGCCCAGCCGGGGCCGGTGCAGTCTGCGCCTGCACCCCGGTAACGGCAGCAACGCTCACCCATGCGCAGCACGCCAAGGTGCGCAAGATGGAATGACTCATGACTCCTCCTTCTTGGTTGACTTCAGCCTGGATAACTTCGACTTCTATGCTTTCAGGTTACGGGAATCCTGGACCATGAGGCACAACCCATCATGCGGCGCGCGTGATAGGCCGATAGCAGAAAACAACGGGGAGCCACAAACCGCGGGTAATCACACGCGGCATGGTCTTATTGGGCGACGGCGGCAGCCTGACGCGACGTAGCCGGAGCAACTTTCGACGACGGATCGAGCAGCAGAAGATAGCTTCCGTCGTTGTTGTTGAGCATCCGATACCGATGCAGAGATGGGTCGGTCAATGACGGGCTGGTCAACAGCTGCCGCGCATACACCGGTTGATTCGCATCCATCGGCGCACCCAACGTGGCAGATGCACGTTGGCTGAGCAATCCGGCAGAGTCACCGCTCAACCATGGTGGCACCGCAGCGGGTATGGCCTGCTTGCTCGCTGGCGCGCTATTGGCGAGCGCACTGGAGGTATTAGGTTGAGTAGCCAGCGCCGCGCGAAGTTCGCCGTCACTGGTAGGTTGGCCGATCATCAAAGCAGCAGCCGCCACGCTGGCGGCAATCGCACCACCGGCAGACCAGCGTAGCCAGTGGCTACTGCGCTTGGCTGTTGCCGGCATCGATTCCTGCTCGATCGCCAGCATCACCCGTGCGGCAAATCCAGGCGCCGCCATCAGCGGCAATTGTCGACGCAACCCGTCGCGGGCGACGTGGTAATGCGCCCAGGCCTGTTGCAGCGATACGTCGTGATCAAGCCGACGCAACAGAAAGCGCAGCTCTTCCTTCGACAACTCGCCGTCAATGCCGGATGAAAGGTTTTCGCGCACGTCTTGATTCATGTCTGCCTGATTCATGCCTAGTCCTCGCGGTCCGACAACAAGGGCCGCAGTTTCTCATCGATTGCTTCGCGTGCCCGGAAGATACGTGAACGCACCGTACCGATCGGGCAGCCCATCGCTTCGGCGATTTCATCGTAACTGAGACCATCCACTTCGCGTAGCGTAATGGCGGTCCGCAATTCCTCGGGCAGGGCTTGGACAGTGGAAAACACCGATTGTTCAATTTCCTGGCGCATCAGCTCGCGCTCGGGCGTGGCGCTATCGTGCATGCGCTCGGCGCCAGCCATGAATACGGCATCATCGGCATCGATATCATCGGTCGGCGGGCGCCGCCCCATCGCCACCAGGTGGTTCTTGGCCGTATTCACCGCGATCTTGTATAGCCAGGTGTAAAACGCGCTGTCGCCGCGAAACGAGCCGATCGCCCGCCACGCGCGAATGAACGATTCCTGCGCGATGTCCTCGCACTCGGCATAACTTCTCACATAGCGCGAAACCAGCCCGATCACCTTGTGCTGATACTTGCGCACCAGCAGATCGAAAGCCCGCTTGTCCCCACTCTGAACACGCTCGACCAGCGCACGGTCCAGTTCGTTTTCGCCCATCCGGGCCGTATCCATCGTCAATGCCGTCATCCGCTGCGGGAACTAGTTTGGAACCGAACGCGCTGCTCAGACCGCAGTCAATCGCTCAAGTTCAGCTTGCGTGCGTACGCTGTCCATACCTTAACGCATGGCCCGTTGCCCGGTTGTCATGGGCCAAGGATGCCGCCCCCTCCCCCAAACCATAACGGCAACGAGTCATTGCCGTTATGGGGACGTCCGCCAGCAGCTCAAGCCGGCTCCGCGGTTCGCACATCCAGCAGGCGTTGCCGCTCGGCCAGCAGATTGTTGAAGCTGACCGGTTGCAACGGCCGACAGAACAGATACCCCTGCAGTTCATCGCAACCATGAGCGCGCAGAAACTGCAGGTGCTGTTCCATCTCGACGCCCTCGGCCACCACGGCCCGTTTCAGGCGATGGGCCATTTCGATGGTCGCTCGCACGATCGCTTCATCGTCCGGATCGACACCGATATTGCGCACAAAACTCTGGTCGATCTTGATCCGGTCCGCCGGCAGTCGACGCAGATAGTCCAGCGACGCCGCACCGGTACCAAAATCGTCGATCGCGATATGGCAGCCAAGCTTGTGCAGCGCTTGCAGGTTCTCCACCAGATTCGGCGCTTCCTTGATGCTGATGCTCTCGGTGATTTCCATTTCCAGCAAGGTGGGATCCAGGCCGGTTTCCTGCAGCACCCTGCCCACCGTTTCCAGCAGTAGCGGCTCCATCAGTTGCACGGCAGACAAATTGACGCCGAGCCGCAAGCGTAGGCCGTAACGCTGTTCCCACTCCTGCGCCTGTCGGCATGCCGTACGCATGACCCATTCCCCGATCGAGACGATCAAGCCGGTCTCCTCGGCCAGTGGAATGAATACCGCCGGACTGATCATGCCCAGCTCGGGATGCTCCCAGCGCACCAGCGCCTCCATCCCGACGATGTCCTCGCTGGCCGTGTTGACCTGAGGCTGATAGACCACCCGCAGCTCGCCATTACCTTCGGCATGACGCAAGCGCGAGCGCAAAGCCGTTCCATGCTGCTGCGCGTATTCCGGGCTTACTTCATAAATCTTGAAATTGTTGCGGCCTTGATGTTTGGCCGCATACATCGCCTCGTCGGCATGCTTGAGCAGGGTTTGCGCATCGCCGGCATCATCAGGGAAGAAGCTCAGGCCCATCGAGGCGGTGACCTGCAATTCGGTGCCGTCATCGAGGTACAGCGGCGCCTCCATCACCTGCACGATCTTTTCGGCTACCCGCATCACATCGTCGTTCTTCACGATATGCCGCAGCACGATCGTAAATTCGTCACCCGCATATCGCGCCACTGTGTCGGAGGCGCGGATGCTGCCGCACAAACGCTGGGTGACTACCCGCAATACCTGATCGCCAGCGGCATGACCATGCGTGTCGTTGATCGTCTTGAACCGGTCCAGATCGACAAACAACACCGCAAAGCACTCGCCGTGACGGGTCGCTTCACGAATGATCGTGTCCAGCCGATCGTTGAACAACAGCCGGTTGGGCAGCCCGGTCAGCGCGTCAACCAACCCCTCGGCACGCCCCTGCTCACGTGTCCGGCTCAATTCCAATACCTGAGCGAAGCGGGCCGCGGCGCAACGCAACACCGGCTCGACAATGCCCATTTCGCCGAAGCCCTTGTGACTTCCCGCCAGCATCGCTCCGAGCACTGTGTGGCGTTCGTCATACAGAGGCAGGCCAATGAAACCAGCCAGACCCAGTTGTTGCAGCAGCGGATCAATCGACGCCAACTGCCGCGCATCGGCCTGGATCACCAGGGGTTTTCCGCCCAGCACCAGCTGCAATGAACTCTGCAATGACGCCGGTGGCCAGACTGGATCTTCGCCATTCCACAACTGCAGTGTCTGCGCCGGGGTGTCCACCCCATCCTGACGCGCCGACCAGACCGCGAGATAATCCAGGCCCAACTCATCAAACAGCAGCCGCCCCGCCGCGATTTGCGCATCGACACCACTGGTCGAAGTAAAAATCCGCGACAGCAACGACAACGCCGCCTCAGCCCGGAGGTCGGCCCGATCGGTGCGGAACTTCAGTGCCAGCGCATCGCGCCCGGCATGCCGTACGCGCCGCACGCTGGCCTGACCGGTGTCGACACCCTGCAACGATTTTCGCTGGCACGGATACCAGTTGCGATCGGCCTCAGCCAGCACCTGCTGGGTCGTGACGCCTTCAAACCGCAGCACCTGGGACAACGGCAACCCCTGCCATTGACTGGCATGCATGCGGCTGTGGCTGACGACGGTCGGGCTGACCTCCAGCAATCGACCGGTCTGGGGGTCGGCAATCAGCCATTCGCTGTCGCCTTCCTCGAAGACATAGCGGTAGTCATCATGCGCGCCGCCGCTGACCGGCTCGACCGGCTCGTTGCTCTTGCCACGCACGCTTTGTGAGCGCCTCCAGCGCGCCACCAACTCGGTGTTGATCTGCGCAGCATCCAGCCAGTCAACGATACCTGCCGGCAGATCGGCCCGGTTGAGCGTGGCCTCCTCGGCCAACACCGCAATCAGTGGCGTTTCGGCGCCCCCTGGCAAGCGACGCAGCTGCTCGCAACTCTTTTGCGCCTGCTGCGCGTCACCTGCCAACACCACAACGATCAACTGCAACGGCGGCAGCAGCGGACGCCCCTCCAGCAGGATCGCCGCGTGCGGCACGTCGCGCGCGCTGTGGATGTGTGAATAACCTGCCTGGTCGAGCGTGTCGAACAGGCTGCGGCGCAACTCGCGCTGTGCAGCGATCAGCAGGATGCCGGAGTTCATGCGCGTGCCTGCCTCATACCAGCCAACGGCCATCGCGCAGGCGCAGGCGCTGCGGCTGGCTGTCGGCACAGCGCAGATGCGTGGCCAGTCCGCTCAGGTGCTCCACGAGCGCCGTCGGGACATCTATCAACACGACACGCCGCAAATGATCCTTCGGCGTGCGTGCGAGTTGCCGCAGCAAGGTGGCATCCATGGCCGACAGCGGCAATTCCAGCCCCACCAGCAAATAGACGCCGAAATGCATGCTCTGTTGCATGTAGCGCAGCGCGTTGCCCAGGCGCTGGCAATCCGGCACCCGCACGTGCGCGTCGCGCAGACTGCCCAGGCCAGTATCGGGCTGCCACAGATACACCGCCTGCCCACTATGTCGGGCAATGACCCGGAACTGGTTGACCAGATCATGGACGTCTTTGCTGTCCAGTACGACCAAACCACTGGACGCAGCCAGAATGCGTTCGAAAATCTCGCTGCCGGCTTGCGGTGGAGCGGAGGCCATCGCTGTAGTCATTGCGTTCTCGTCCTGCAGTGCCGGCGGTATTGCCGGTGGTGCCAAGCCCGCCAATGGCTGACTGTGTGGTTTGTCAGGCTTTGACCGGCTGTCGTCTGGTCTGTTGAATCACGCTGAATTGACCCGCTTTCAAACCGGGCGCCCGACGTTGCCACCTTTTTCGCGGTTTGGCGGCCCCAATAGTCCACTACCTCGCCGACGCTCGATTTCACACCTGCTTCACCTGATGGTCAAGCACGGCCGTCACATCTCGCAATCAAGGCAACAGAACGGTATGGTTCAGACCACCTCAACCACGCCTGCCGCCCCCATGTTCGAAGGATTGCGTTTCAATCACTGGAAGACTAGCGAAGGCGACGATGGCGTTGTCGTGCTGAGTCTCGATCGTGCCAACAGCAGCGTCAACGCGATTTCGCGGGCGGTGCTGGATGAGTTCGAACTGATCGTCGAACGGCTGGCGATTGAAAAGCCAGCCGGCGTCATCATCCATTCGGCGAAGCCGGCGGGATTCGCGGTGGGTGCCGACATCAAGGAATTCGTCGAATACGCCAGACACGAAACCGTCCATGAAAACATCACGCACGGCCAGCGCATCTATGAAGCATTGGCCCGCCTGCCCTGCCCTACGGTCGCGGCGGTGCACGGGCCGTGCATGGGTGGGGGAACCGAGCTGATCCTGGCCTGTAGTCAGCGCATCGCCGCGGACGATGAGAAGACCAAGATCGCCCTGCCCGAAGTGATGCTGGGGATCCACCCCGGCTGGGGCGGCACCGCACGCCTGCCGCGACTGATCGGCGCCATGGATGCCTTGCCCGTGATGCTGACGGGCAAATCGTTGTCGGCCAAACGCGCACTCGCACTGGGCGTCGTCGATCGCCTGAGCCGACCGGAGGAACTACTGGCCGAGGCCCGACTGCTGCTGCGTCGGCCCGAGCCGCGCCCCTTCGCGCGACGCGCCAAGGCCTGGGTCAGCAATACCTGGCTGGCGCGGCAGATCATCGCGCCGATGGTTATCAAGCAGACGGCGGCGAAGGTGCGCAAGGAACACTATCCCGCTCCGTTCGCCATGATTGACGTGTGGAAACGGGGCGGCAGCAACATCCAGCAACGGCTGATACTGGAAGCACATTCGGTCGCCAAACTGGCACAGACGCCCACCGCGCAGAACCTGATCCGCATCTTCTTCCTGCAGGAGCGGTTGAAGAGCCAGGGCAGCGGCACCGATGCGGGCATCAAGCATGTGCATGTCGTGGGCGCCGGCGTGATGGGCGGCGATATCGCCGCGTGGGCCGCGTTCAAGGGTTTCGAGGTCACCCTGCAGGACCGCGAGATGAAATACATCCAGCCTGCGCTGGATCGCGCCCGACAGCTCTACGAAAAGAAGCTGAAAAATCCAGACAAGGTCGAGCAGACCAGCCGCCGTCTGCGCGCCGACGTCGAAGGCAACGGCGTGGCGAAAGCCGATCTGGCGATCGAGGCAATCTACGAGAATGCCGAAGCCAAGCGCGAGTTGTACGACAGGATCGAGCCGCAGTTTCAGGGCGACGAGATCCTCGCCAGCAACACATCCAGCATTCCGCTCGACGAGCTACGCAAGGGTCTGAAGGCGCCGCAGCGCTTTCTCGGCCTGCACTTCTTCAATCCAGTAGCGCAGATGCCGTTGGTCGAGGTGGTGCGGCACGACCAGCTCGATCCGGAAATCGAGAAGCGCGTACTGGCGTTCTGCAAGGCGATTGGCAAACTGCCGGTGGTCGTGAAGGGAACGCCGGGCTTTCTGGTCAACCGCATCCTGATGCCCTACCTGCTGGAAGCCCTGCGCCTTTACGGCGAAGGCGTGCCGGGCCCGGTGCTGGATCGCGAGGCGAAAAAATTCGGCATGCCAATGGGCCCGATCGAACTGGCCGACACCGTGGGCCTGGATGTCTGCGCTTCGGTCGGTAAGGAGCTCGCACCGTTCCTTCGACTGGAAGTACCCGCGGGGCTGGACGACAAGCTGATTGCCGGCAAGCGCGGCAAGAAGGATGGCCAGGGTCTATACGTGTGGCAGGACGGCAAACCGCTTAAACCCGAAGTCGATCAGAACTACGTGATGCCGCCGGACCTGCAGGAACGCATGATCCTGCCGATGATCAATGAGGCGATTGCCTGCCTGGCTGACGGGGTGGTCGACGATGCCGACCTGCTCGACGCCGGCGTGATCTTCGGCACCGGCTTTGCGCCGTTCCGGGGCGGCCCCATCCAGTACGCGCGCACCGAAGGCGTGGAAAAGCTCAAGCTGAAGTTGGAGCAACTGGCCCTGCGTTACGGTGTGCGTTTCAGTCCTAAAAATGGCTGGGATGATCCGACGCTGGCACAGGGCGGATTCGAGGTCGACTAGCAAAAAAGCAGGGACGAGGGACGAGGGACGAGTAGCGAGGGCGCGAGCTCAAACAGCTTGGCGCCCCGTAGCTTTCGGTTTGGACGCCCTCGCTAATCGACCCTCGCCTCACGCTCCTCCCCACTCACCACATCAGGTCATCGGGCACGCCATCGTCACCGACGCCACCGGCGTTCGGATCGGCCAACAACGCCAACTGATGCGGATCGATGGCGCGCACCTGTTCGGCAATCTCGCGAGTAACCAGCAGATAGCGGCCACCCTGCTGCACCACGCCTAGCTCGCCAGCGTTGAGTGCGACCAGCTGTGCGGCATCGACATGCACCCGGCGAATCTTGCCACCGTATTCGAAATTGCGCGGCTGATCGGCCTCGGCCTTGTTGAGTGACTTGCCCTCGAGCAGCTGCTGGATCTTGAGCTTGCGCTCGCGGCGCAGCCGGGCCTGCTCGGCCGCTTCCTGCTCGATCCGCTTGCGTTCGCTGGCTTCGGTCTGTGCGCGTATTGCGTAAGCCTTGGCAAGATCCATCTCGCCTTGATCCCGGCGTGGTGGCCGTGATGCATTCGGGTGGGGCTTGGCGTTCTTGTGCGCAGGCTTGCCTGCTTGCGGCGACGGGGCGCGCTTTTGTTCGCGAGCCCGGTCTTGTTGGGTCCGCGCTGGTTGAACCCGCTCAGGTTGAACATGTTTGACGATGCCACTTTTGAGCAGCTGATCGCGCAGGGAGTCGGCCATGATGGTGATCCGTGATCGGGGTTTTCGTGAGTCTGTTGCGCAGGTCGGTTTCGTGGATCAGTAATGCGGCGGTGGCGGCTCGCTGTGCGGATCATCCGCGTGCGCCACGCGCATCGATGAGAGCTCACCGCGCAGCTCGCGCAGCGAACGTTCCAGCGCCGCAATGCGCAACGACTGGTCGGCATCTGCCGTCGTCAGCGCCTGCACCGTGTCATCGATGAAGGTCAGCTTGACCTCCAGCTCGGCCAGCCGTTGTTCGAGGTCGTTGTTTGAAGTGTTCATCGCTGGATCTGCAGACTGCGACCACGGCCGATACCGTAATAGGCAAGACCCGCTTCTTCCACCGCGAGCGGGTCGTAAAGATTGCGACCGTCGAAGATGGCCGGTTCGCGCAACGTGGCGCGAATGCGCTGAAAATCAGGGCTGCGGAACGCTTTCCATTCGGTGACGACAGCCAGCACATCGGCACCATCCAGTGCGTCATAGGCATGCTCGCACAGCACCAGATCTTCGCGATCGCCATACAACCGATGGGTTTCCTCGCGCGCCTGCGGGTCGAATGCACGCACCGTGGCACCGGCGCTCCACAAGGCTTCCATCAGACGCCGGCTGGACGCCTCGCGCATGTCGTCGGTATTGGGCTTGAACGCCAGGCCCCACAGCGCAATCGTCTTGCCTGCCACCGACCCACCGAAGTGGCGCGAGATCAGCTCGAACAACTTGTCCTTCTGCCGCAGGTTCACTGCCTCGACCGCACTGAGCAAGCGTGCGTCGTAGCCGTAGCTGCGAGCCGTACGCTCCAGTGCTTGCACGTCCTTGGGAAAACATGAGCCGCCATAACCAGCGCCCGGATAAATAAAGTGATAGCCGATCCGTGGATCCGAGCCGATGCCCTGGCGCACCAGTTCAACATCAGCGCCAACACGTTCGGCGATATTCGCGATTTCGTTCATGAAACTGATCTTGGTCGCCAGCATCGCATTGGCAGCGTACTTGGTCAGTTCGGCCGATCGCTCGTCCATCACCACCATGCGATCATGGTTGCGATTGAACGGCGCATACAGCTTGCGCAACACCGACACCGCTCGCTCGCTGGATGAGCCTACGATAATGCGATCGGGCCGCAGGCAGTCTTCCACCGCGGCGCCCTCCTTCAGAAACTCAGGATTGGAAACCACATCGAATTCGACGTTGGCATCGCGCGCGGTCAGCTCGGCCGCAACGGCTACGCGTACCCGATCGGCGGTGCCGACCGGCACGGTCGACTTGTTCACTACCACCGCGTAACGATCCAGATGCCGGCCAATGGTTCTGGCCACTTCCAGCACGTATTTCAGATCGGCACTGCCGTCTTCGTCCGGCGGCGTTCCAACCGCGATGAAGATCACTTCGCCATGCGCGATCGCAGGTGCCGCATCGATGGTGAAATCGAGCTGTCCACTGGCGTGGTTGCGCCTAACAATCGATTCCAGACCCGGCTCGTAAATCGGAATCTCGCCGCGTTTCAGGCGCTCGACCTTGGCCGCATCGATATCAACGCAGACAACGCGATTGCCCATTTCAGCCAGACATGCACCGGTGACCAATCCGACATAGCCGGTGCCAAAAATAGTGATTTTCATCATCTTGCGACGATTTCCCTGAAATTTAGCCTACGTAGCCGACCATTCTAACCGCGTAGTCCAAGCCACCAGGCATTTCCCGATGACCAAAAGCAAAGGGGCGCGAATGACTCCGCGCCCCTTTGAATTGTCACAACCGCAAGGCAGCTATGGCTTACTGGCCGCCTTCGGGAGCACCACCGGGGGCGGCGCCAGCAGGCGTCGGACCGGTCTTGACCAAGGTCACGTCGAAGATCAACGTGGCATTTGGCGGCATCGGCGGACGCGGCTCGGAGCCGTAAGCCAGCGTCGACGGGATGTACAGCTTGTAATGGCCACCGACCTGCATCAGCTGCAGACCTTCCTTGAAGCCAGGAATCACGCCAGCGAGCGGGATCGAGGCCGGACCCGGCGGGTTGTGCTTGGCCGAGGCATCAAACACTTCGCCACTGACGAAGGTACCGGTGTAGTCGATCTGAACGGTATCGTTCGGACCCGGACGGGCACCCGTGCCCTGGCTGATCACCTGATACTGCAGACCCGAGGCAGTCGTCTTCACGCCGGCTGCGGACTTGTTCTTGGCCAGGAAAGCCTCGCCATCAGCCTTGTTCTTGGTACCAACCCGGATCATCTCGGCCTGGTACTTGGCCTGGATCTTGGCCATGAACGCGTCATGGATCTGCTTGGCTTCAGCGTCGCTCATGGTCGGCTTCTGGCCGGAGAGCGCCTCAGTCACCGCGCGACCTACCGCTGCAGGATCCAGCTCATCACGCATGATCGGCGGAACCTGGGAAGCAATTTCCCAACCCACCACGTAGCTCGCCTTGGCTTTATCGACGGTGCCCGTGCCGGCGGTCGTGCCGGCGGCGCCGGTTTTGGCAGCCTGAGCGTACACGCCCCCAGTCATGCCCAGCGCAACGGCCAGCGCGGCCGCCGTCAGCGTGGGACGCAGAAAATGCTTCATTCGTAACTCCCTCGTAATTTGATATGCCGGCATTGCCAACCGGGCCCCCCCAGTGGAGGCAGGCCACACATTGTGGGGCGCTTGTCCAGTCTTGGCAACGATGCCGTACTACGACCGTCAATCGACGTAAAGGTTCATAAAGCCTTCACCCTGCTCATCCGGGGCCACTACCGGGTGAACCGGGCTTGTCCAGCGTCTCCTTCAAGGCCGCCTGCAGGCGTGCATGCAGCTGCACCAAACCGCGCCACAGCGCCACTGCCAGGGCCACGCCCAGCAACACTAGCGACAATGCCACCCCCCGCGGCGGCAGGATCGTCGAGCCGAGCACACTGACCAGCAGCGCCAGCGCTAGCAGGGTTGCCAACGGAATGACCCGCGCAAGCACCTGCCTGATGGCCTGCGTATATGAGCCGGCAAACCGCTCACGGATGCCGATCTCGGCCAGCAGCATGCCCAGCGCCTCCGCCTTGCGGTAGATCGCGGTCAGTATGGGCAGCGAAAGAAACAGCGCACATGCCCAGATCAACGTGTGGCGCATATCGCGTCCGATACCGAACATCGAGAACCAGTCCCAGTTGTGCGAATTGACGTAGGCGCCAATCATGAACAGCGTCACCACCAACAGCACATTGATCGCGATATGCCATAGCAGCCGCCGGAAGATCGCTGCCAGCGCGGCGTTTTCGTTGACTGGCTTGAGGTTTTCGAGCCAGCCGCTGTAGTTGGCCGCCAGCAGCTGCACCGAGCGCGGCGTCACGCGTCTCAGGCCGTCGGCCAGTCGGTCTGCCGAGCGCGTCAGATACGGCGATGTCGCCATGCACAGTACCGATACCGCCACTGCGATCGGGTAGATGAACTTGCCGATCACACCCAGCGAAAGCCCTAGCGTGGCGATCACGAACGAGAATTCGCCGATCTGCGCCATGCCAAGGCCCGAGCGCAACGCCGTGCGCGCGTCGTGGCCGACGATAAAAATACCCAGACTGCACACCACGGTCTTGCCGACGATTACCACGGCAGCGATCAGCAGCGCCGGCAAGGCGTATTGCAGCAGCAGCGCCGGGTCGATCTTCAGGCCGATTGCCACGAAGAAAAGTGCCGCAAACATATCGCGCAACGGCTCTACCAAGCGCATTACGCGGCCCACGCTGCGCGACTCTGCCACCACAGCGCCCGCGAGGAATGCGCCCAGCGCCACACTGAAGCCCATCCAGACCGCGAACAGACTGGCTCCAAAACAGATCCCCAGCACGCTGACCAGCAACGTTTCATCGCGACCGAAACCGGCCACGTAATCGACCAGCCGCGGCAGCAGCAGCAGACCGAGAATCATCCCCGCGACCATGAACAGCCCGAGGTGTCCGACCAGCGTGAACGCGGTTTGCGCCTGCACTGAACCGCGAATCGCCACTGCAGTCAGCAAGGTGAGCATGACAATGGTGAGCATGTCCTCAGCGACCAGCAGGCCTACCACCAACTTGGCGAACGGCTGATGTCGCTGACCGCTCTCGGATAGCGTGCGAGTGGCCACCATGGTCGAGGACAACGAAATGATCGCGCCCAGAAACAGCGCATTCATGCCCTTCCAGCCGAAGAGTCCGCCGATACCTACGCCGATCCACAGCATCAACCCGACTTCGACGACCGCGACCAGGAGCACCCCGATGCCGACCTCGCGCAGTTTGTGCACGCTGAATTCCAGCCCCAGCGTGAACATCAGCAGCACCACGCCGAGATTGGAGATGTCATCGATGGCTTGTGGATCGGCCACCAGCACACCCGGCGTATGCGGGCCGATCAGCACGCCGGCCAGGATGTAACCCAACAACACTGGCTGACGCAGACGCTGAAACAGGATCGTGGTGGCGCCGGCCACGATCATTACTATGGCAAGGTCGCGAATGAATCCGATTTCGTGCATGCCTTTCCAGCGCCTGCTCAACTCACCAGCAGCTTAAACGAACACTCCCTCATCGGTTCGCTTCGGTTCGCTCGATTGGTGGCAGCGGTCATTCCGCGCAGCATCTCAATAATCATCCCGATGCCGAAAAAAAGCTTGACGGATATCTGACTCGGACCTATTCTTTCGGGCTTCCAGCGGCGGGGCCATAGCTCAGCTGGGAGAGCGCCTGCATGGCATGCAGGAGGTCGGCGGTTCGATCCCGCCTGGCTCCACCAACT
>Ga0302311_10003296_pt1 | contig 17691 bp, 16 predicted proteins | sample III_Palsa_N1_3_FD_200449 | JGI IMG/M metagenome (GOLD analysis project Ga0302311, IMG submission 200449) | Peat permafrost microbial communities from Stordalen Mire near Abisko, Sweden - III_Palsa_N1_3 | ecosystem: Environmental > Terrestrial > Soil > Palsa > Peat permafrost | place: Sweden... | reverse complement strand
GTTCGGGTCATCTCCGAGCTGTTTGGTCAATCCGGACGGGCTGCGGTCCGCGCGATCAATCACGTCAACCTAGGTCGGGGCGATCCAGGTCAAAGCCGACCCCGCTGCGCGAGGCGGACCGGATGGACCCACCGGCCTTCCTCCGCTGCGCTCCGTGCAGGCCGGCTTCCAACCGATCCGGGCTTTGGCCTGTCCCTACTCCCCGCCCTTGCAGGTCGCGTGATCGCGGCAGGGACCGCGAGCCGCCGGGAATTCCCCTGGCGGCAGATGGAGAAAGACAATGTTGAACAAGGTCCAATTGATCGGTTTCACCGGAGCCGAAGCGGAAGTTCGCACCACCTCAGGCGGCAAGAAGGTCGCCACCCTGCGGGTCGCCACCAGCCGCTACACGAAGGCGGGCGGGGAGCGGAAGGACTACACGACCTGGCACCAAGTCGAGATCTGGAACCAGGGGACGGTCGGCTGGCTCGCATCCAAGGGGCTCCCGAAGGGCTCGAAGGTCTTCGTCGAGGGCGAGATCCGGCATGACCGCTACACCGACAAGGACGGTGTTGAACGGTTCTTCTCCAAGGTGGTCGTCGCCACGCCGCAGCATGAGCTGAGGTCGCTCGACCGCCCCGAACAGAACGCGGCCCAACACGAGGGCTGAGCTTCAGCGGCCCGCCCGGTTCTCCGGGCGGGCCATTGGCTTGCTGGAGGATGGTTCGGTGCGAATCCCCCTACTCTCCTGATCGCGGGGTGCGACGGATTGGCGATCTACTAGGTCTAGACCGCCTAGACCGCCCGGACCGCCTAGCGGTCTAGACGCACCGGACCGGCCGGACCCCTAGACCGGCTAGACATCTAGGCTGTCCGGAGTAAACTGTCTGCCGGAGGTCCGGTGCAATGGAGCTCCGGAATTCCGGCGCCCCGGAGGTCCGTCGTTCAGGAAGTCTTTACCATCCGGATGTCATCACCTCCGGACGTCTAGGGCAGCCGGATCGCGCAGCCCCGCCAACGGAGAGACCCAATGGCCCTGGTACTTTTTGCGAACACGAAAGGCGGCAGCGGAAAGACGACCGCGGCGCTGGTGCTCGCTGGCGAACTCGTCAAGCATCGGGCGAAGGTTGTCCTTCTCGAGGGCGATCCGAACCGACCCCTGATGAACTGGGCGCAGGCGCGCGGCATGACCGTGCTCGAGACCTCTCGCTCGCGGGTCACATCGGCGGCGCAGGCGGCGGAACTCATCGAAAAGGCCGCCGCCACGGACGTCGATGGCGGCCGGCTCACCGTGGTGCATGACGACGACCAGGAAGGGGTCTTCGATTGGATCGAGGGCGCATCTTCCTGGGCGCACTTCGTGATCGCGGACCCGGAGGGCAGCCCCAATGAATGGCTGACCCAGGTCGCATCCCAGGCAGAGCTGGTCATCATTCCATTCGCCCCGTCGGCCCTCGACGCCAAGCAGGTGTCTCGAACGGTCCAGGTTCTGCAAAAGGTCGGCAAGCTATCCCGCCGAGAGGTGAAGTACCGGATCCTCCTGACCCGCGCGGGCGCCGGGGCCGTCATGACGCGCGACGAGCGCGAAATTCGCCAAAGCCTTGAAAAGAATGGCTTGCCGCTCATGAAGACGACGCTCTGCGAGCGCCCAGCCTATCGCGGCCTCTTCAAGCTGGATGCGACGATCGGCGAACTGCCGGAAACCAGGATCAACGGCTTGGACAGCGCCCGTCGCAATGCCGCGGAATACATCTCCGAGGTGTTCGCCATCTTGAAAGAGTCGACCCAGACCCAAACGGAGGCCGCGTGATGGCCGGCACTGAACGCGACCAGTTTGGCTTCGATGCGATCGGGAAGGGCGGCGATCTCGACCTGAGCGCCTTCGAGCCCAGGCCAAAGTCGATCGACCGCGTATCAGCCGATGCCGCCAGTGCAGTCGCGGAAAATCAAGGCTTCACACGGCGCACGCCAGCCAGGGCCGAGCCGAAGAACAGGGCGAAGGCGCCGGCCAAGCCCGCCGACAAGGGTCGCAAGCGCCGTGTCAATATCAACGACTTGCTGGGAATCGAGGACCGCTATCCTGAGTCCGAACGGGCCCAGCTAAACCTGCTCGCACCTGTACCCGTAGTGCTGCGCTGGCGTCAGTTGGTCAAAGACGCCAGCGTGCCGGCCTGGGAGGTTCTGGAACGGGCCATGGAGGCGCTGGAAGCGAAGTCCGGGCCTGGCGCCACCGGAAGCCAGTCCTGATGCACACAGCGCCCGCGATCACCGTTGTGGGCGGATCGAGCCGCGCGCGCGCCGCGCGGCGGGCAGGGGAGGGTGCATGACCGCGCCCAAACCCCGCACCACCCAGTTCGACCTATTCATCCCGCTGATGCGGGATCTGCCGCTGAAGGATCAGCGGGAGACCATGGAGCGGCCGTTCTTCAGCCTGCAGAAGCGCAAGCGGCTCAAACCCATCGAATACCACAGCGCCGACGGCGAAGTCCGGGTGAAGGTCGAGGCGGTCCCCGCCTATGGAATGGCGACGATCTGGGACGGCGACATCCTGATCTGGGCGGCGAGCGCCTTAAACCGGCTTAAGGCCGACGGTCGCAATGACCTGCCCCGAGAATTGAAGACAACAGCCTACGATCTGCTCCGCTCCATCCAGCGCGACACTGGCGGCAAGGGCTACGTCGAACTCAAGGCGGCTCTGGACCGCCTCGCGACAACGACGATCTTCACCTCGATCCGCGCCAAACGCGGCCGCGACAGCAGGTTCAGCTGGCTCGACTCGTGGAGCGTTGAGGTCGACCCGATCACCGACAAGCCCATCGCGTTGAAAATCACCCTCTCCAACTGGGTCTATGAGGGGGTCATCAACGAGAAATCGGTGCTGACCATGCACCCGGACTACTTTCAGCTCTCCGGCGGGCTGGAGCGCGCGCTCTACCGCATCGCGCGCAAGCACGCCGGCGATCAAGAGCAGGGCTGGACCTGCCGTGTCTCGCTACTGCACGAGAAGTCAGGATCGGACAGCGCGCCAAAGGAATTCGCGCGGATGCTGCGCAAGATCGTCGAGAACAACGACCTTCCGGAATACGACCTGACCTTCACCACGACCGGCGACAACTCGTCCGCGGTGCATTTCATCCGCCGCGCGGCGGCCGAACGGGCGCAAATCCGAGCCGATCTTGAGGCGGACGCCACCAAGCGTGCTCGCAGGATACGAGAAGATCTGCGTGCCGCCGAGATCGACGGGCAAAGCGAGCCCTTCCTGAACCGGCGTGTCATGCCGGGCCGGCACTAACGGTCTATCACACACCCACACCAACAGACTCCCGTATCTACAAGGGCTTGTGCGCGTTTCATGACGTGGATTGAGATGCTCGATGCACGGGGTTTCGCCCACCGGAGAGTCTCTGGGCAGTCACAGAGGTGGTTAATATCCGGTTAAACGCAGGTCGCCGGACTCGATTTTCGTCCGCCGAACGGCGCTGCGCCTATCCAGGACAGCTCTGGCGGCTCCAGGGCCGCCTGATCAGCGCGTTTCTCGGGGGATCACCCACCGGGCCACGATCAAGACCGGCGCCGTTGGCCCTGGTTTCGGGGTTTCGCACACCAGCCGCCCGGTGTCGGGGGATCGCCCACCTGTCCGGAGTCCCAGGTTTCGGGGTTTCGCACACCCGCTGGAACCGACCATGGCCTGTGGATAGGAACGGGGGAACGCCCACGCAGCACACGGGGGATCGCCCTCGCCATCCTCGGGGGATCGGACACCTTCTGACGGGATATCGCCCACCGGCCTGTTCACCAACTCGCTGGAATTCTTCTCGAATTCGCCGTCCCAACGGCCCTTAACTGGCTTAACCTTATCAATAACAAAAGGACTAACGGCCAAGCCGGCGCCCGCGTCGGTCGAAGGGCCTAAGATGGGGCCCTTAGACCGGCGCTTGAGAGAAACCGGGACGGACAGCGACACAAGTGAAATGGAAGCGCCCGTCGGCCTGAGTTGCCAATCGGCAACCTCGCAGGTTGTCTGGCCAGCGGCACCCGCGACAGACGTTGGTCACCGATATCCCGAAGCGCCGATGACCGCGCGCTAGCCCACAGAGGCCGGGCAAGAGCCCCAATCTGGCCCGAGGCGCCGACGAGCCTTCGGCTCGGATCAGACGCGATTTGGGGGACTGCCAGATTGAGCATTCGATATCGGCGCCGGGGCCTTACCCCTGTCATTCTGGCCTGGGCGATTTTGCCCTGCGGCGTCGGCGCGGCGCTCGCCGCCATCGTCCCCCAGCCATCGGTCCTCTGGAACCGATCGGCGAGCGAGCCGACGGGGCTCTACATTCGCTCCGCGGACGCGCCGGCGGTCGGCCGGATCATCGCGTTTCACGCGCCTGCGACGGCGTTTCCCTACGCCGACGGCCGCATGGGCTATCTCCATCGGGTTCCGATCCTGAAGCAGATCGCCGCAGGGGAGGGCGATGTCGTCTGTACCCGGGCGGGCGCTCTTTCGATCAACGGCCGCTGGCGCGCGTCGGTGTTCGCGCATGATCCTCGCGGCGCGGCGCTGCCCCAATGGCGCGGCTGCCGGGCACTGCTGAAGGGTGAGTTCTTCGTCTTCTCGAGCCGTATCCCGAACAGCTTCGACAGCCGCTACTACGGCCCGGTGAACGTCGATCAGATCATGGGCGTCTTCGAGCCCGTGGCGACCACCACCAGCCACCGTGGAGACGCTTGATGGACGCCGCCGCGCTCGCGGGCCTGTGCGCCCTGCTTGCCCATGGGGCGGCGCCCCAGGGCTTGCCTGAGGGCGTCAATTGCCCCTCCGTGGTCGTGGCCCCCGCCGCCCCAGTGGACCGGCGACAGGTCAGCGGGGTGACGTCGCTCGCGAGCGTGATCGACGTAGGCGACGGTAGAGATGGGATCGCCCGAGTCGCCTACGCCGAGGCTGGGAACCAGGGCGACAGTGGTCTCGCGGCGGTCGTCTATACGATCCTCAACCGGCTACAGGGCGGCCGATGGGGATCGAGCGTCGACAGCGTCCTGGATGCGCCGCGCCAGTTTGAACCCGTCCTGCGCGCGGGCGGAAGCTGGCGAAATCTACGCCCGGTCTCGGACGCTCAGCGCGCCCGGATCGACACCATCATCAACCTGGCGCTCGATGGCCGCCTGCCCGATCTCACGAACGGCGCGCAGTTTTTTCAGAACCCCAGGATCGTCGCCGTCCGGGCCGCCAATGGCCAGGTGGCGGCCAGCCTCGTGAACTTCGGCGGGGCGACGCCATCGGCGGTGATCGGCGCCCACAGCTTCTACGTGGAAGCGGGCAGGGGAGGGGCCCGGCGCGCCGCTGCGAGCACATCGACCAAGCACGGGGCGACCCGCTCGGACGTCGTTCTGGTGGCGGCCGGCGGCGGCATCTTTGTGGGCGAGAACCGGGCGTTTCCGCCGCCCGCCGACGCTGCGGATCAGGCCGGCGACGGAAGTCAGGCGACGCCTGCATCGCCGATCTCGGGGGGTGATGACGCTGTCGAACCCGACGATCCAGCGCGGGCGATCTTCGTGCGTTCCGACGGCCGACCTAGCGCGTATCGGCCTTAGCCGATGGCGCTCCAGGAGGCATCGAGATCCGCGTAGTCGGGGTCGATTTCGCTGGGCAGGAGTGCGTCGTGGGGCTCATCGGCCATCGCCGATTGGGCCATGGCGTCGAAGTCCGGCAGGTCTTCGCCGGTCGCCGCCAGGGCCGCCTCGACGCCCTCTTCGATCTCGCCGCCTTGCCGCAAAGACAAGGGCGCATTGCCCAGCAATTCGCGAACGGTGAGGCGGTCGCGCACCCGTTCGACTCGCCGGTCAATGATGTCGACGAGACGCCGCAGGAGCTCCGATTCGCCCCCGATCATCTCGTCGGCGGCCTCGGCGAGCAGCGCCCCGCCGATGATGATCTTGCCGCGCGTTTCACGTTTGCGCTGGTTGATAGACCAGAGGGCTTCGAGGCGTTCGACGCGGGCCTTCAGGACGTGGAAACGCTGGTCGTCGTCCTCGATCTGCTCGAGCGGGACGGTGTGGCGACGGCCATGAACGCCGCCCCGGCCAACGTCCAGCAAGGCGCTCTCAAGTTCGTCCAGACGAACCTTCAGCGCTGCCTCCTCGGAGAGCCGGGATGCCAGTCCCCGGTCCTGTGCGCGGGCCTCCCAAAGCTCCCGCCGCCGCTGCTTATGCGCGTCTGATCGAGGGCGGTACTTCGAGCGCCGATCGTTGCGCTGGCGTTTTTCAGGCATCGGGCGTGCGAGTGCGTAATCTGATATAAAAGACCTTCATGTGCGTCTACTATCAATAAATGCCAGTTCGGGCAATTGCGGGGCGGTCAGGTCAGTTGTGGACAATGGCGCATATACCGGTCGGTTGGGCTACGCCCACCCGACCGCGCGGTCAGGCTGCGCCCGACACCCACAAATCCCTGATCGGCCTCACGCCGGCCGGGGGTTTGAGCCAAGGGCCAGGGCCCTTAGCGATCCAGCCGGCAGGGCCGGCCCGAGCGAAGCCGTAGTGGCCTCGTTCCTCTGCCAGGTGCAGACCATTCAACGCGCGGCGGGGCGTTCAGCGGTGGCGGCCGCCGCCTATCGGGCGGGCGTGTTGCTGACCGATGAGCGCCTGGCCATGGAATTCGATTTCGCCGCCAAGGACGGGATCCAGCACGCGGAGATAATGGCGCCGGCGTCCGCGCCTTTGGCCTACCGGGACCGGCAGGCGCTGTGGAACGCCGCCGAGCAGGCCGAAGGCCGCAAGGACGCCGTTCCAGCCCGTGAGCTTCTGCTCGCCTTGCCCCACGAACTCGACTTCGCGCAGCGACGAGAGCTCGTTCGGGAGTTCGTCGCGGAGCACCTGGTGGCGCGCGGAATGATCGCCGACGTGGCGATGCACGAGCCAGGAAAGGAGGGGGATCAGCGAAACTATCATGCCCATATCCTGGTCACGACGCGCGCGGTCGGGCCGGCGGGATTCGGGCGCAAAGACACCAGCTGGCGGACGCCTCAGCAGGTGCGTGATTGGCGGGCCGGATGGGCTAAAATCCAGAACGAACACCTGCAGCGGGCGCTCGGTCCCGACGCGCCGCAAGTGTCCCACCTGAGCCTCGCGGAACGCGGCGTCGATCGAGCGCCGACGGTCCACCTCGGCCCCAGTGCGACGGCGCTTGAACGCAAGAACATCGCCTCGGAACGCGGCGAACAGAACCGCGATGTGTCGGCGCGCAACACCAAGGCGCGCGAGATCAGGCTCGACTATCAGAAGACGGCCGACCGGATCGCCACCGCGGCGCCGATGATCTCCGTGCCGCTCCCCAAGCTGGTCGCCGAAGCCGCGAAGGTTCGGGACCGGATGGTCGCCGAGCGAGACGGCTGGGCCGTCGAACGTGCGGCCCTGGCAGCGCCGAAGATCCCGAGCGCCCTCCAGATCGAACGCGAGCTGACGGCCGATGCCGCGCGCGCCCGCGCCTTGGCGAAGGCGCGCCTCACCAGAACCGAGGCGAGGGTGAAGTCGGTCCGCACCAGGCGCCTGCAACTCGTCCAATGGGTGCGAAATCCCGCGCGGATGATCTGGGCCAAGCACGCCGAACTCAACGCGATCGCCAGGGTCCGCGCGGAATCTCGGCGGGCCGAGGCGGCCCTGCGGGTCCGGCAGCAGTGGACCCGCTCGCCCCAAGGTCAGGCATTCATCGCGGCCCGGCGCCAGCCGGGACTTGAGCAGGCGGCCGAAGTGGCCCGACAGCGGCGAACCCTGGAGCGAAAGATCAAGCGCGCCGACAAGCGCATCGTCACCGCGACGCGGACCTGGGGCGACCTGCGGGTCGCTCAGGAACTCGGCCTGGGCGCTCTGCGCGTGCCGTCGAAATCGCCCGACGAAACCCGCTTCCTGCGCGATGTCGGGACGCCAGCGCGCGAGGCGCTGCGGCGGTTCCCCCTGCAGGCGCGACAGCAGGCCGTCGAGCGCCTGAACCGAACCCTTGGCCGGGTCATCGGCCGCGGCTTCATCCCCGGTCTCTGAGCGAAGGATTGCCCTCATGACAGCGTCGAAGAGACTGTCGATCGTGCTGCCGCTGGCGGGACTGTCCATCATGCTGGCGCTGGCCATCGCCACGCAGCAGATCTCGGCATCGTTCCACTATCCGCGTGCGTTCGGCCGGGGTCTCATCGATCTCGGAACCACCCGGATCTACGCGCCGTGGTCCTTCGTCGGCTGGTATGGCCGCTTCGCCCAAACCTACCAGAAGCCGTTCGATCTCGCGGCCTTCATCGCACTCGTCGTCGCGCTGCTGCCAGCGATGATGGCGATCGGAATGACGCGCGGCGCCCATCGCCAGCCCCGCAAGTTCGGCCAGGACGCCTGGGCCGATCTGGCGGACGTCCAAAGGGCGAAGCTGGTGGAGCCGAGCCGCGAGGTCAGCGGGCGGGTGCTGGGCCGGTTCGCGGGCCGCTACCTCACCTACTCCGGCATCGAGCACGCGATCATCGTGGGCGCCTCGCGGAGCGGAAAGGGCGTCGGCCACGTCGTGCCGACGCTGATCGCCTGGCCGCACAGCACCTTCGTCTATGACCGCAAGGGCGAGCTTTGGCACATCACCGCCGATCACCGGAAGCGGTTCAGCCACGTCTTCTACTTCTCGCCGACCGACCCCAACACGGTGCGCTGGAACCCACTGTTCGAGGTCCGCAAGGGCGCTATGGAGATCGCCGACATCCAGAACGTCGTCGGGATCCTCGTAGACCCGCTCGGCCGCAAGGCCGGCGACCTGAATTTCTGGGACCAGAGTGCGACGGACTTCTTCACCGCCCTGATCCTGCACGTCCTCTACAGCGAGACCGACGAGAACAAGAACCTCGCCCAGGTGCGCCGGCTCCTGATCAACATCGAGCCGACCCTGCATGCGATGATGCATACCCTGCATCGCAACCGGCCTGACTATCACGCGGCCGATGGGCTGGCCCGGACCGAGTTTGGCGAGCCGATCCCGGAAATCCATCCGGAGGTCCTGCTCGGCGCCACCGCGTTATCGACCATGGATGAGCGCGTGAAATCGAACGTCCTGGCGACGTGCCGGGCGTCGCTGTCGCTGTGGGCCGATCCCCTGGTCGAGTATGCGACGAGCTGGTCGGACTTCTCGATCGGCGACCTGGTGTGCTCGGACTCGCCGGTGTCATTCTACATCATCACCCCTCAGGCCCACGCCGACCGGCTGGCCTTCCTCGTGCGGGTGTTCACCCGTCAGACCATCAACAGCCTGATGGAGAGCGAACACCACGACAGCCGGCGCCGGCCCAAGAAGCACCGTCTGCTGCTGTTACTGGATGAGTTTCCGAAGCTCGGCAGCCTTCCCTTCCTCGAGAACGCCATGGGCGAAATGGCCGGGTACGGTATCACCGCGCACCTGGTCTGCCAGAGCTTCAACGATGTGTTCTCGAAGTACGGGGACAAGACGCCCCTCTTCGACAACATGCACATCACCGCCACGTTCGCGACGTCGGAGCCGACCAGCATCGAAAAGGTCACGCGACGCGCTGGCAAGGCCCTGGAGATGCGCGACAGCTACAGCGATCCGCGGACGATCTTCGGGCGGGCGCACCGCTCGACCTCGCAGTCGGAGCAGCAGCGCTACATCCTCTCGGAGGAGGACGTCCGCGGCCTGGACGATCGCAAACAGTTCCTGTTCGTCAACAACACCAAGCCGATCCTCGCCGACAAGATTCGCTACTACGAGGAGCCGTTCTTCAATGCGCGCGCCGGCAACTATTTCCACGGCGTGCCAGCGGTCTACGAGCAGCGCCCAGGCGCCGCGGACCTGCCGGGCAAGGCGCATATCGATTGGAAGGGTGTGCGGGCCGTACAGGAGCCCCCGGAGGGCTTCGCCGGTGTCGCGCCACCCAGACCCCGGCGCGGCGGCCCTGACGCCGCCTCTGGGGCCTCGGCGGAGGACCTGCCGCCGTCCGGTCATCTCGACCCTGGCGAATATCTCGATCTGCAGCCGGTGGGCGCTCTGCGCCACGACCATGACGACGACTTGAGCCTGAACTGACAACGGCGGCTGCGTCGCCCCCACAGCCCCGAACATCTGGACCCCGCCATGCCGCACCATCACCCCGTCGTCAGTGACCGCAAGGTCGCGGCCCTGCGTCAGGCCATGGGCCCCGTCATTGCTGGCGCGCTGGCCGACCGCCTAGTGGTCGAGGTGATGGTCAACCCGGACGGCAAGATCTGGGTCGACCGGATAGGGGAGGGGAGGTCGTGGACTGGCGAGCACCTTGCCCCAGCTGACGCCGACCGAATCCTGCGCCTGCTGGCCGACCACGCCGGCGAGGTGGTCACCCGGGACTCACCTCGGATCAGCGCCACGCTGCCGGAGACTGGCGAACGCTTCCAGGGCGCTTTCATGCCCGTGGTCAGCAGCCCCGCCTTCGCGATCCGCAAGCGTCCGGAGGTGGTGTTCACGCTAGCTGAGTACGTCGCCCAGGCAATCATGACCGAGGGTCAGGCGGAGGTGATCCGCGAGGCGGCCGCGAGCCATCAGAACATCCTGATCGTCGGCGGGACGGGGTCCGGCAAGACCACGCTGGCCAATGCGATCCTGGCCGAGCCGGCCTTCGCCCGAGACCGGGTCATCATCATCGAGGACACGGCCGAGCTCCAATGTTCGGCCGCAGATCAGATTCAGATGCTCACCAAGCGGACGGACCCGCCCGTGACCATGACCGATCTTGTCCGTGACACGCTAAGGCTTCGCCCCGACCGGATCATCATCGGCGAGGTGCGCGACGGTTCGGCGCTGGACCTCCTGAAGGCGTGGAATACCGGGCACCCCGGCGGCTTGGCGACGATCCACGCCAACAGCGCGTTGGAGGGGCTGACGCGTCTGGAGGACCTGATCGGGGAGGTGACACAGCGGATTCCGTACCGGGCGATCACCCAGGCGATCAACGTCATCATCTACATCGAGCGGACGCCGACCGGGCGACGGGTCAGGACCGTCAGCCGCCTTGTGGGACGTCAGGACGACACCTACCAGCTCGAGGCCTGCTAGAGTTTAGGCGCCCACTTTGCGATCTCGGCCAGAATGTCCTCGAAGGCGGGCTGACCGCGGAAATAGAGAGCGCTCGAGGCGGCGTAAGCCTTCTGGAGTTTGGACCGTGTGTCGGGATCGCTCAGAACGAAGGCCTCATTCTCCGCGATGACCGGATTGTCCGCCTTGGGGAATCGCTTGGCCTTGTGGGCGAGATAGGCAGGCGTGCCGATGAAGGCCTGAACGGTCTCGACCTGCAGCAGGGCGTAGACGTCGTAGTAGTGGCGCATGAAGTTGGGGGGAAACACTCCGGTCGCCTGCTGCTGGCGGAATTTGGTCGAGATCGCCTGCAGTTTCTCGACGAGGGTATGGCCGGGGTCATAGCAAAGGACGCCGAGGGCCCGGTTGTCGATGATCTCCACCCGGCTGGCGGCGTAGTGATAGGCCCAGGAGCTGATGTCCCTCGGCGCGTTGGGCGCGACGTCGTCGAACCCGACCTCGAGCAGGATGCCGTCCTTCAGGCCCGCGACGGATCCGTTGATGCTGGCGTAGGCCAGCCGGATGCCGGCGCTGCGATAGTAGTGGGTCTCATCGAAGGTCGTGTCCCGCTCGACGGCGATGATCCCATCGATGACGATGGTCTGGGCGAGGCGGTCGTAGAAATCCTTCCGGCTCTGCACATGGGCGGGCTTGTCGTGATTGCGGCCGGTCATTACCGGCGGATCGGCCGGCGGCTCGATCCGGATGTCGATATCCTCGGAGAACCGGCTAATGATCCCGTACCCCTTGGACAGCGACGTGCCGCCCTTCAGCTCGAAGGCGAGGCCCAGCTGCTGCAGGCCGTAGAGGCTCTGCATGATCCAGTAGTCCTTTTCGACGAGCGCCGGGGAGATGGTCTCGGCGTCCGCGACGATGCGGATCAGGTCGGCGAACTGCGGGTGATTGTGGAGGAAATCACGCGGCATGTTGGGCCCCGGCCTCAGCCAGGGCGCGGGCGAAGAACTTCTTCGCCCGTTCGGAGCCATAAGCGTGGGCGGCCTTCTTCAGGCGCGCCGAGTCGCTCGAGGCCACTCGGTCCTTGACCCGCTGCAGGACCTCCTGGGGATCTTCGCCGAGCTGGTCGAGGTTGTTGACCAGGTCGACCAGCAGGAATTCCCGGCTGAGCTTCCGGGGGAAGGCGGGTTTCATCCGGAAGTCATAGGTGCGACCGCCAAGGGCGAACTTGCCGTGGCGCTTGTGGTTGTAGACTACGGTCTTGTTGTGGAGCTGGGTCGTCCCGACGCCGAGAGCGTTATAGGCGTTCGGGGACGCCAGCAGATATGGGCCTCCCTTCAGGAAGGTGGACACGAGCTTGTCGTCCTCCGCCGGGGCCTTTCCGAAAGCGGTCTGCTTTGGCGCATAGTAAAGCCCGCCCGCCAGCTTGGTGAGCGCACCGGCCTGCACCGCCTGCTTGAGGTGGCGATCGACCGACGTCGACCAGGGAGCCAGGTCGGCCCGCCGGTACACCTGCCCGGGGCGCAGCTTTTTGGAAAACTCGTCGAACTTGCGCATTGGTCCTATCTAGGCATCCACGCCCTCTATGCAGGAAAGCTCATTAAGAATCCATGCAAATCGGAAGTCGGCGCGATGCCGCGGCCGTATGGGGCGGTACGCGACGCGTTCGATCACACGGTGCCGCCGTCGATTTCGCAGGAATTGTCGCGCGGGCGGTTTCGGCAGGGCCAGACTGCCGGTAAAACAGGTCAGGTTCGATGACGGGGCGAGGCGCATGGCCAGGGGTACAGTGAAGTTCTTCAATGACGCCAAGGGATTTGGCTTTATCGCGCCGGAGAACGGCGGCGCCGACGTCTTTGTTCATGTCTCGGCCGTCGAGCGGGCGGGCTTGCCAGGTTTGAGCGACGGCGACGAGGTTGAATACGAGCTGGAGCAGGATCGCCGCTCCGGCAAGATGTCGGCCGTCGACATGCAGCTATTGGCATCCGGACCTCCGTCGACGCAGTCCCGGCGCCCCGGCGGCGGCGGGCGCGGGTTTGACCGCGCCGAACGCGAGCCGCCTCAGCGCGGCGGCGGCCATACAGCGATGGGGTCGGGCTCCGGTATCGTCAAATGGTTCAACCCGGCCAAGGGCTTCGGCTTCATCCAGCCGCGCGACGGCGGCGGCGACGTTTTCGTCCACATCTCGGCGGTCGAACGGGCGGGCCTTCGCGGCCTGGAGGAGGGCCAATCGATTTCCTACGAAGTCGAACAGGACCGGCGCACCGGCAAGGCCTCGGCGACAAATCTGCGGATCGACCGCTAGCGCGGCGCCCCACGATCCTGTCAGCAAGGCGGGTTAGGATGGCGGCATGAAAGCGAAGGTCAGCCTGGTCGCCGTGGCCGTGACGCTGGTCGCGGCCGGCCCCGCCGCCGCCTGGGGCGATCTCGGTCACGAGGTCACCGGCCTGATCGCCTATGGCCGGCTGACCCCGGCGGCCAAGGTCAAGGTGGATGCGCTGCTGGCAGCCGACAGCGACGGCCTGACTGCGCCGGATTTTGCCAGCCGCACCACCTGGGCCGACAAATACCGCACCGGCCATCGCGAGACCGCCGCCTGATGCAGGGTTCTGATTTAGCCGGCTTCTATATGTGATAAAGGACATTATCAGATAGCAGCTCACATAGTTCGGGTTCCGAACTCGGCGCGACGGATGTGGCGATGAGCCTACGCCGATCGCCGCTTTGCCGGTGATCGCCCTGCCGCTGGTGACTTGATCGACCTGGCGACCGCGTGATCCCGACGATGTCGGAAGGCGCGCACTCTAACAGCACAATGGAATTGTAACATCACTAGTGTTAGTGTGCGGGAGTGATGTTAGAGACGGTCGACGAGCGATGGGCGGAGAGGCTCCGGCATGCAGCCGAGGGCTACGCTCGCGATGCGTTTGGCGTCGAACTGACGCTGGAGCCGATCCAGCTTTCCGCGCTGCCTTACTACATCGCCGATCGCTACTGCCTCTGGCGAGGCGAAATGCTCGGACGTGACTGCCTTTTCATGGAGGTCCGTCCCGCCGAGAGCCCCGAGGGGCCGGGCGAACTGGCTCGTCATCGCGAGGTCGTCCTCAAGCGGTGGCCCGGGAACCTTGTGATCCTGCTCTTCGAGACGCTTACGCCCCGCCGGCGAAAGCGGCTCATCGCGGACCGGTTCGCCTTCATGGTCCCCGGCGCGCAGCTCTTCATTCCCGAGCTGCTGCTGGAATTCCGCGAACGCAGCGCCAAGGCGCCGACGTCGCGGGCCCCCGAACGATTTTCGCCAACCGCCCAGCTGGTCACGATCGCCGTGCTCCTGCGCCAGGAAATCGAGGGGGCGAATGCGACGACGCTCGCGCGCCGTTTCGGGGTCGCCGTCATGAGCATGGGCCGCGCCTTTGACGAGCTGCAGGCGGCGGGCGTCGCGGACGCGGGCCGTGTCGGCCGCGATCGTGCGCTCCATATGAAGGCGGAGGGGCGTGCCCTCTGGCGCGAGGTCGAGCGCTACCTTCAATCGCCGGTGCGAAATGTCCGCCGGGTCGCGATCCCCTATCCCGAACGCTTCCCGGGCCTGGTCGCCGGCGAGAGCGCCTTAGCGCTCTACACCGCGTTGGCCTCGCCGCGGACTCAGACGCTGGCCGTCGCCGGCGCCGACTGGAACCGGCTTGTCCGCGAGCACGGCTTGCGGGACGTCGAGCCTGGCGATGACGGCGACGACGTCCAGACCTGGACCTATGATCCCGCGGCCTTGGCCGATCGGAATGTCGTCGACCGGCTGTCGCTCTATCTCAGCGTCCGCGACCACGCGGACGAGCGGGTCGCCCAAGCAGCGGAACAGCTTCTGGAGAGCCTGCCATGGTGACGGGCCTCGATGTCTGGCAGGCCCACTTCAAGGACTTTGCCGACCGCTACGTGCTGGTCGGCGGGGTGGCGTGTGACCTGCTGATGACGGACGCGGGGCTGGAGTTCCGCGCCACCAAGGATCTCGACGTCGTGCTCCTGGTCGAGGTGCTCGACGCCGCCTTCGCCCAGGTCTTCTGGGACTTCGTCGAGGCGGGCGGCTATGAACGCAAGGAGAAGGGGGAGGGCGGTCAGCTCTACCGCTTCGGCAAGCCGGCCACGGCCGGCTACCCGGTCATGATCGAGCTGTTCTCCCGCGCGCCGGAGGGCTTCGACCTCGGCGAAGACAGCCGTTTCACCCCGCTGCCGATCGACGAGACGGTCGCGAGCCTGTCGGCGATCCTGCTCGACGAGGCCTACTACGCCCTGCTGAAGGCCAATCTTCGCGACCTCGCGGGCCTACCTTTGCTGCACGAAGCAGCCCTCATCCCGTTCAAGGCGCGCGCCTACCTCGACCTCAGCCAGCGCAAGGCGGCCGGAGAGCGGGTCGACGGTGGCGACGTGAAGAAGCACCGCAACGATGTCTTCCGCCTGCTGCAGTTGCTCCCGGCCGACGGCGCGCTCGACCTTCCGGAAACGATCGCGGCCGATATGCGGGCCTTTGTCGGCGCCGTGGCCGGTGACGAGACCTTCAAGCCGAGCGCTTTTGGCCTCCGATTGAGCCGCGAGGAAGGGCTGGCGCGCCTGGCGGCGGCCTACGGTCTGTGAGCACCGATCGGCCGACGGCGTTCCCTTCGAGAAATCAGGCGCCTCGCCTATGATCTTCGAGAAGCAATTGGGCGGGAAATCCGTGAACGCAGGTTCAACATGGCGCCGTTGGGACCCGCACGTCCACTTTCCGGGGACGGTGCTCAATGACCTGTACACGGGCGCCGATGCTTGGGAACGAAATCTCACCGACCTGGAATCGCGGACGCCAGTAATTGAGGCCATCGGCGTGACGGATTACTATAGCCTCGACACCTATGAGCGCTTGGTCGTGTCCAAAGCCGAAGGCCGGCTCCCGGACTGCGCCCTCCTGTTCCCGAACATCGAGATGCGGCTGGCCCTGGGAACCGTGAAGGGCAGTTGGGTCAACGTCCACCTGCTCGTCAGCCCGGAAAAGTCAGACCACGTCGAGGAAGCCCGGCGATTCCTCGGCCGACTGTCGTTTGAGGCGTTCGAGGACACCTTTACCTGCACACCCCAGGAGCTCATCCGGCTGGGGCGGAAGGCCGGCGCCACAGGCCCGGACCGGGCGGCGCTGGAGATGGGATCCCGACAGTTCAAGGTCTCCTTCGATCAACTTCGCGAGCTCTATCGGAGAACCGCCTGGGCGCGCGAAAACCTCGTCATCGTGGTGGCGGGCAACGACGACGGCGCCGGCGGCTTGCGCGATGGGTCGGATGCGATCACGCGACAAGAGGTCCTGAAGTTGGCGCACGTCATCTTCGCGGCCAGCCCGGCTCAACGCGAGTTTTGGCTTGGCGACCGCAGCGCGACCGTCGACCAGCTTTGGGAGCTTTATGGAGGCCCTAAGCCCTGTCTGCACGGCAGCGACGGCCACGATCACACCCGCAGCGGGGTCCCTGACGGAGACCGTTTCAGTTGGCTCAAGGGCGCCCCGACGTTCGACGCCCTTCGCCAAGCCTGCATTGATCCGCGCACGCGCGCCTACGTGGGTCTCGAGCCGCCCGTCTCGGCCCTCCCCTCGCAGGTGGTAAGCCAGGTCGCCGTCGACGGCGCCGACTGGATGGCCACCTCCACGGTCGACCTCAACCCCGGCCTGGTCGCGATCATCGGCGCCCGCGGGTCGGGCAAGACAGCCCTGGCCGATATCATTGCGGCCGGCTGCGACGCGCTTCCGACCAAGGTCAACCAGCAGTCGTTCCTCCACCGGGCCAGGGAGTTCCTGGCCGACACGTCGGTGGTGGTGACCTGGGGCGAGGGCGGGGCCGAGCGCAGGCGGATCATCGACGAAGACGAATGGTTCGATCGCGCCCCGCGCGCGCGATACCTGTCGCAGCAATTCGTCGACGAGTTGTGCTCATCGACAGGGATGACCGACGAGCTGCTGAAGGAGATCGAGCGCGTCGTCGTCGACTTCCACAGCGTGAGCGACCGCGATGGCGCCGTCTCCTTCGACGATCTCCTCGAACTTCGGGCGACCCGCCATCGACAGGCCCGATCGCGCGAGGAGGCCGCCCTTGCCGCGGTCTCCGAACGGATCGGCACGGAGCTGGAAAAGGTCAAGCTCGTCGACGGCTACAAGAACCAGATCGCGGAAGCGACGCGTCTGATCGGCCAATGCACGACTGATCGGTCCAAGCTTATCGAAAAAGGCAGCGAGGAGCGCGTCGGCCAGCTCCAGGCGCTCACGGAAGCGGCTGAAAAGGTGCGGGGCACGGTCCGCGGGCTGAACCTCCAGGCCCAGGAGTTGCTCAGCATCCAGGACGAGGTGCGCGACGTTCGCACCAACTGGGCGCCCGAGGATCTGCGAGACACGGCGCAGAAGCACGCGGCCTCCGGCCTGCGCGGCGAGGAGTGGAACCCCTTCAGGCTCGACTATAGCGGACCTGTCGACACCATTTTGGCCGAGCGCCTGAAGAAGGCGCAGGAACTCGGCGCGTCCTGGAAGGGCAGGGCGCCGTCCCCGCCGGCCGACGTGCAGGCCACCTACCTGATCGAGGGGGCGGAGCTCCACCGCCAGCCTTTGGCGGTGCTTGAGGCCGAAATCGGACGGTTGCAGCAGCTGGTCAGCGTGGACAAGGCGACGGCGACGAAGTTCAGCGCCC
>Ga0302311_10003289_pt1 | contig 17706 bp, 11 predicted proteins | sample III_Palsa_N1_3_FD_200449 | JGI IMG/M metagenome (GOLD analysis project Ga0302311, IMG submission 200449) | Peat permafrost microbial communities from Stordalen Mire near Abisko, Sweden - III_Palsa_N1_3 | ecosystem: Environmental > Terrestrial > Soil > Palsa > Peat permafrost | place: Sweden... | reverse complement strand
CTCCTGGCCGCGCCTGACCAATATGGCTTCGAGCGATTCCGGTGTGATGAGCAGGATTCCGCGGGGATTCTTCCTGGCCCTAGCCTTGACGCCCGCTGATACATCGCCGTGCCATTTCGTCACCTCGATTTCGAGCTCAGCGCAAAGGCTTTCCATGCGGCCGAACTGGTCATTGATGAGCGCGCGCATCGGACTGACGTAGACGGCGCGAAATCCCGCCGTCAGCTGCGCTTCCTCGGAAGCAAGCCGCGATACGATCGGCAGAAACGCGGCCTCGGTTTTGCCGCTCGCGGTTCCGGCGGTGACGATGAGATCCCTGTCACCGGCGAGCAGGATGGGAATCGATCTTTCCTGAATATCCCTGAGACCGTCCCAACCCTGACGCCAGATCCAATGGCGAACCTTGTCGTGAAGCAGGTCGAACGCCGCGGAAGGCGCGTCAGCGCCAGTTTGAGGGGCGTCGGGCACGCTCAGATGCGAAAGCTCGCCAAGCCGGCGTCATCGCTACCGTTCGAGGGCGGGCGCGCGGCGACGATCACATTGGAAAATTCTACGTCTTCGATGTCCGGCGTTGATAGCGGAGCATCCGGCGCAACTTCGATCCGGCCGAGCAGAGCGCCCCATTCCGTCCCTGGATTCTGATCCAGCACTGCCAACAGGTCCATGAACGCGCGGATTGTGTTGCGAGGCGTCCTGAAATACGCGTCCCCGATTTTTTTCGAACAGTGCTCGAGGAAGGCGCCCAGCGCGGCGTCGGGCACAGGCAAATGTTCGGTATCGCCACCAGCCCAAAGCAGGCGGAGCTTGTCGAGCAGCACGTACAGTTCCTCGGGCGTCAGACTTTGCAATCTGATGACTGGTCCGGACAGATCCACCAATCCGTCGCGGGCGAAGGAGTTTTCAGCGAGCCGTGAGCGGAGTGCTTCGTAGGAATAGAGGCCGCGGCGCGAATCCAGCAGAAACTCAGGCGTCCCGCCAAAATAGAACCCGATCCGCTCAGCCGAGCCCTGGAGAACGTCATTCACAATGCGCAAAACCTGCTCGTAGTTCGCATTGCGCGCCTGCGAATTTGTCAGCTTGTAGAGGTTCACCATCTCGTCGAGCACGACCAGGGTTCCATCATAGCCCGCAAGCCTGACCAGCCGGGCGATAGCCTTGAGGTGGTCATAGACGCCCGCGTCGTCGATGATGGTTCTGACGCCCAAGGCTTCCCGCGCCTCGGTCTTCAAGGTGTATTCGGCCCGGAGCCAGCGCAGCGCGGCAGCCTTGAGCTGTTCGTCGCCATCTTCGAAGCCACGCCAATAGCAGACGATCACCTCGGCAAAGTCGAAGCCGGACACGAGGTCGCGGACGACCACCAGCCGCTCCCGGATAGCGTCTTCGACCTTGCGCCCGCTCGCGAGTGCATCCTTCCGAACGTCACTGACGAAGCGCTCAACGACGCTGGCAAGCGCGCCGCCGTCCGGCTTGGTTCGCGTCGACATGCTCAGCACCAACTCCGCGCCAAGCGTCCTCGCCTGCCCGCCGGTAGCGTGGATGCGGCGGTCGGGAGACAAGTCGGCGTGCATGACCACAAGCTTGCGCTCAGCCGCGATGGTTCGGGTTAGCGTCAGGAAAAAGGTCTTTCCCGATCCATAGTCGCCTATGACAAAGCGGATGGCCGAACCACCGTCCGCGATGCGCGACATATCACGGACAGTCTCTTCGACCTCACGAGAGCGCCCGACCTGAACGTGCCGAATCCCCAGCCGGGGCACCACGCCAGCCCTGAGCGCCTGAATGGCGGCGTCCCGCTCCTTCGGCGCAATCTTCACACTCATCCAGTCACCCCCGCCACTCGTCGAACTTGAGAGCTCAAATTGCCCTTATGCCGCATCCGCCCGCCCCGTCACTCGACCAAGCAACGAGGCGTTCAAAGTCAGCAGCTCGTCATCCTCGATCAGAGGCTCATCAAACTGCTCGAACGCCCACTCGTTAATCGCCTCCAAGGCGCCATCTGGCATGAGATCGGCTTCGCGGGCCGCCACTTCAAAGGCAGCGCGCGTCCACGAGGGCTTGGTCGACAGCACCTTCAAGAACGCCGCGTGGGCGTTATCCAGTCCGGGGAACGGCTGGGCGGGATCGACCTCGTTCGCGGGCTGAGCTGGAGCGCCCTCGTCTTCCTCAGCGAATATATCAGCCAGAACTGACGAAACCCGCTCAGTTTCCGCACGAACCCGTTCTAATCGTTCTTCATCAAGGCCCGCCCTTGTCGTCTGAGTCGGGCGCGGAATCGAGTGAACGGCCGGCTTAGCTTCGGCCGAGACCGTCACGGGATCGACAGCCGGAACGGCGGATGCGGCGACCGTACCATGGATCGTGGTATAGAGGTTCCGGCGCGGCACCTCCAATTTGTCGTAGATGGTCTCCAGTATCGCGACCTCGGGCTTTCCCATGATCCCACCTGCGGCGGCGGCGATAGCCGCGGACCATGCGACTGTTTCGCGCTGCTCAGCATTTGCGCCGGCTAGGAGACGCTTGGCCTTTGCAATGCCCGCATTCGACTTACGGAGCCACATCAATCGAGCGCTTAGCCGCAACATTTCACCTGCGGTGAGGTTCAATCGGCTCCGAATTTGAGCAAGCCAAGCCTGCTCTACGGGAGCCGCCCCAATCCCATGCGTGCGAGCCACCGCAGCAACCAGCACCGCGGCGGCGGCCGCCGCGCCGAAGCCAGGCGAATTTGGCGCAATGCACCCTGCATCCGCGATCACCAGCACCTCGGTCGCGTCTTCAAGCCGTTCGGTCCCATCCGCTGGATCAGGCTCCAGACCGCGCCCTACCTTGGCCAGGGTCTCGGCGACCAACCGGTGATGCCGAAGCGTCCATTTGGCCTCTCTCGCGCCAATCGCGTGCCGCGCCACATCACCAAATGGTGTGACAGCGATTGGGCTCGCCAGCCCGCTAAGCCAAGCTTGAGCTTTGACAGCTGTGTCAGCCAGAAGATCAGGCGGGCAGACCCCAAGAGCCGCGAGGCTGTCGGCTCGCTCGGGGTGGTAAGCCAACATCTTGGCATATGGCTCGAGCTCGCTAGAAACCTCTGCCGCGAGGCTGACCAGTTTGGTCCAGTTTAGTGTTGCTGGATCAGGGAGGTGTCCGAGCGCTGCAGCCGCGCCAAGGTTCACACGAAGGCCAGCGGACGCGGGCCGATAGTCAAGCTGAAGGCGCGAGTCCTTGCGATTGCGCAGCTTGAAGCCAAGTGGAAAGGCCTTGTCGAACCGGACGCGCAAGCTGCGCAGAAATGCCGACCTCGCGCGGTCCATGACGAGCGTGTTTCTCGGCGCGACGTCCCAGGGCAGACCCATGAGGCCAGCGATAGCAAGGTCGAATTCCAGAGGTTCGTCCGCAACGACCTTTCGCCCAATTGCGATCTTTAAGGGCAACGACATGGGGCCGGCAGGCAGCGACAGATCAGGCGTATAAGGGCGAGCCGACGCGGGATCGACGATCGCCCGCGCCGTTTCGACGGTTTCGATCAGGCGTCGGCTGTAGCCGTCAAACGACCCGTTGCCTGAATAGATCCCGCGCAGGCGAACGACCTCGGCGACAAGGAGTTCAACTTCGCCTGGCGGCGGCTGATCCACCAGAAGGCGACGCTCAAGCCCGTAGAAATATAGAAAAACGTACCCAATATCGGTTTCAGGATCACATTTCCCTGACGACAACCAGCGAAGATACGTGCCTCTGCAGCCCGGCGAGACGTTTGCGTAAGATGGCCAATAGCCCAGCTTCTCTTGTGCGTTGCCAGCAGAGGGCGCCGCGATCGGGAGAGAAGGATCGACGATACAACCACTGCCGTCACTCTGATAGGGAGCCGCCTTGCCGAGATAGATCATCCCATTCGGCACTACATGTCCGGCCACCGTCGGGGATGTCCCAGGTGGCTGCCAAGCGGCCACGGGTTTTGGAGGAGTGAAGCGTTGTGGAGCCGGCGCCGGCGGCGTCCGGCCGCGTGGCGCCGACGCGGTCATCGTCACGCGCTTGGGAGTGGCTACAGGCCTGCGGCGGCCTTTGGACTTTCGCGACGACATGACACCAATGAAGATGAGCGCGAGAACGACGATCACAGCGACACCCCCGCCCCCTCCTCCATCTGTTTGGGTCGATGCGGGGGCTGGCGTAGCGGTAGCCGGAACTGGTTGACTGTCCGAGGAGGATGAAGCGCCAGATTCGTTCGTTGGCGCCGCGCCGACAGACGCCGAAACAGCCGCGGCGTCGGCTGATTCCGACGTCGAGGAGTCCGAAGATGCAGCGGGTCCATCGGTGGAAGGGGGTCCGGTATCGATTTGTTGTGGTGGCGCTGGAGGCGGGAAGTCAGCCGCGTTGGCGCCGGTCGTCACCGTTTCAGGTTCCGCCGATGACGGGACCTGAGCATGGACTGCTGACCCAGCAAACATAAGCAAAATGAGCGCGAAGATAAGAGGTGCTCGGCTAACCTCACAATTCCTCAACCGCTGACGGCGACGGGGAGCAGGCTGCAACACGCTCCTATCGATCATACCCCTCGCCCGTCCCTTCAATTGGGCGATAAACATCGCTCTAAGCGCTGAGGTTGTCACTACATCTAGTTCCGCCTGCGAGCGAGGTGCAGATAGAAGTGACGTTCCGGTTTTCTTTGTAGCGGCGCTGGAGTTGGGCGACAATCATGACTGAGCGGCGGACGATCGTGGCCCACGGCCGTTTGGCGATGCGAGAGCGGCGCCTCGAAGCGGCGCGCAACCGCCAGCACGGCCTGCAAATCATGTCGTTCGAGCAGTTGGCGGTTCGCCTCGCCGGCGGGTTCGCCCGGGCCATCGATGACGAAAGCCTTCGCAGCGCGATCCAAGCCGTTCTCCCGATGACCCCACTCGGCGAGTTGGAAAGCATTAAATTGCTCCCTGGCATGTTGGCTGCCTCTGCCGACACCCTCCACAAGGCCTGGCGCGCCGATATTGATCTCGCCGCCCGGGCCAGCGAGCACCCCCGCCTGGAATCCATCGCCCGCCTCGAAGCCGCGGTCCTGGCGCAGCTCCCCCCCGGTATGATGCGGCCGACGGACTTGGTTGCGGCGGCACGCTTGCGACTGGGCCACGCTAGGGCGGTTCTCGGACCGATCGAAATCGTCGGCATCACCGAGCTATCCCCGTGCTGGCGCCCGCTTTTGAGTGCGCTGACCGACCATACGCCGGTGACTTGGTCCGCCGGCCCCCGTCCCTCCCCCGCCTGGCTCGAAACGACCGGCGTCTCAATCTCTCGCTCTCCAGCGCGCGCGCCGGAGGTTCGCGCCGTCAGCGCGGCCACGACCTACCACGAAGCGATCGAGGCCATGCGTTGGGTCCGCGCCTTGCTGGCAACCGGAGAGGCCGAGCCGGCCGATATCGCCATCGCCGCCGCCTCGACGGCGGACTACGACGACCATTTCCTGTCGCTTCGCGCCGACGCCAACCTCGATCTGCACTTTGTCCACGGGGTAAAGGTCACCACCACCCGCGAGGGCCAAGCCGCCGCTGCGCTCGCCGACATTCTGATCCGAGGCCTGTCGCAAACCCGAATGCGTCGCCTGGCCGCACTTTGCGGCGAGTCGGGTCCGTTCCAGAGCTTGCCGGCGGGCTGGACGCGCGTCCTGCCAGCTGACGCGCCCCTGGCCTCGGTTTCAGCGTGGTCACAAATGCTCAAGCGCCTGACGCCGGCGGACTGGCCGGATAGCCAAGACCATTCGGCGATCCTACAGGGGATCGTCGATTTTCTGGCCACGGGCCATGGCGCCGCCGATGAGATCGGCTCCGCGCTGCTCAGTGGCCGCGCGCTCTCGATTTGGCGCAAGGCGCTGCTGGCGGGCCCTGCGGGTTCGATCGACGCTACTCTGGAAGTTCTCAAGCAAGATGACGGCCTCGAGGCCTGCGTCGCCATCGCCTGGATGCCGGCGAGTGCCCTCGCCGCCTCGCCGCGGCGCTTCGTGAGGTTGGTGGGTCTCAATTCCTCGCGCTGGCCACGCGGGATTTCCGAAGACCGGTTGATCTCCGACCACATTATTCCGACGAATGAGCTGGATCCGCTGCCCGTCGGTGCGGCCGATCGCCGAGACTTTGAGACCATCCTCGGCACCACGGAGCGCCAGGTCGTGCTGTCCCGGGCGCGCCGGGATAGCGAAGGCCGGCTGCTCGGCCGCAGCGTCCTGCTCAGCGCGCACAAGGACGAGACCTACATCCGCCGCAACGCGGTACCAGTCCACGCTTTCAGCGAAACCGACCGGTTGATGGCGCGACCCCAGGAGTTCGCCGAGGGGCCGCAGGCGATCAGCGCGGCGAGTTGCTGGCGCAACTGGCGCCGCAGTGAGATCACGCCCCATGACGGGCTGATCCGTGCGGACCATCCGCTACTGCTGGCGATCCTGGAGCGAACCCAATCGGCGAGTTCTCTGAAACTGCTCCTGCGAAGCCCTTTGGGTTTTGCCTGGCGCTACGGCATGCGCCTGAAAGTCCCCGAGAGCGGGAGCGACCCGCTGGTTCTCGACGCCCTCGGCATGGGCGAGTTGGTCCACATGACCCTCGACCTGGCGCTCCACGAGCTGGAGTCCGCCGGCGGCCTCGCCCAGGCCGATGAAGACGGGATCGCCGCCGCCGTTCAGGGCGCCGCCGAACAGGTCGCCGGGGTCTGGGAAGGCGGGCGCGCGGTCCCGCCAACGCTGATCTGGCGCCGAACTCTCGATGACGCGCGACTACTGGCGAACCGCGCGCTCACTTATGGCGATGATGACCTCCCGGAGTCACGCTCATATAGCGAAGTGGCGTTTGGCGGGGCCGAGCCGAAATCCACCGCCGACAGCCCCTGGGATCCAGCGACCCCAGTTCAGATCCCTAATGCCGGTTTTCGCATCGCCGGCTATATCGACCGCCTCGACCTGTCAGGCGATCGCAAGCGCGCCCGGGTCCGAGACTACAAGACCGGCCGTCCCCCGAAGAAGCCAATCAACCTCGACGGGGGGCGCGAACTGCAGCGCTGCCTCTATGCTTTCGCGGTCAAGGCGCTGCTCGGCGCCGACGTATCGATCAGCGCCTCCCTCTTGTACCCGTGGAACCTGCTCGACCTGCAGCTCGTCGATCCGGAAGCTACATTGGTGGAGATCTCCGGCTACCTACGCGCGGCGCGCGCCAACCTGGTCGCCGGCAACGCGCTGATCGGACCTGATACTGGCGGAACCTATGACGACCTTGCCTTCGCTCTGCCGGCGAACGCCGGCGCGACCTACTGCAAACGCAAACAGGCGGCGGCGAGCGAGCTCTTCGGCGACGCCACCCAGGTCTGGGAGGCCCTGTGATGACGATCGCAGCCAAAAGCTTGGCCGATGATGGCGCCCGCCGTGTCGCCATCAGCGCGCATGGCCGATCGATGCTGGTTGAGGCTGGCGCGGGCTCCGGCAAGACCGCGGTCATGGCCGGCCGCATCGCCGCCATGCTGGCAGAGGGGATCGCCCCAAAATCCATTGCCGCCGTGACCTTCACCGAGCTGGCGGCCAGCGAGCTGCTGAGCCGGGTGCGCGACTTCGTCGCCGAACTGGCGGCCGGGACCATTCCAACCGAACTGCGGATCGCCCTCCCAGACGGCTTGACGGAGGGTCATAAGGCCAACCTCGCAGCAGCGGTCGCCGCGATCGACGAGGTCACCTGCTCGACGATTCACGGATTTTGCCAGCAGCTGATCAAGCCCTACCCGGTCGAAGCCGACATCGATCCCGGCGCCAGCGTGATGGACCGGGGTCAGGGCGACCTCGCCTTCATCGAGATCGTCGAGGCGTGGCTGCGCGAGCTGCTCTCCGGCGCAGACGGCGGGATCATCGCCGAGATGGTGCTGCAGGATCCCGGTGAGACGGTCGCTTTGATACACAAGATCGTGGCCAACCTGCGCAAGCGGCGCACGGTGTCGGCCCCGGCTGTCACGCCGCTGGCGCCTGACCTTCGGGCTTTTGCGGATGCGGCGGAGGCCTTCTCAGACTTCATCAGGACCGCTCCGGCGGTCGAGGACGAAACGGCGACGTTCGCCGCTCGATTCGAAGAGATGGCGCACGCCCTTGACGATGCGCTCACAGCCGAAACATCGGCTGGGCTCGTACGCCTGCTGATCTCAGAGCCGCACCCCGATCTCTGCACCAAGGCAGGTACGTTCCTGGCGTTTAAGAAGAAGGGCAAGTGGCTCGACGCGGCCAAGCAGGAGGGCCTGGCCAAGGCCGATGGCGAGCGTCTCAACGTGATGGCCGAAGCCTGTTACGCGGCGTGCTGTAAAGCTTGGCAGGGCACGCTTCAGAATGCAGCCAGTCGAGTGCTTTCCGATGTGATCGCCCAGGTCCAGCCGGTGCTGAACAGGTTCCGGGAGTACAAGCGCTCGGCGGCCCTGCTTGATTTTGACGACCTGATCTTCGCCGCGCGGGATCTGCTGCGCGACCACGACAAGGTTCGCCGTGCGTTGGCGGAGCGCTTCTCTCACCTGTTGGTCGACGAGTTCCAAGACACCGACCCGCTGCAGACCGAGATCTTCTGGCGGCTGTGTGGCGAACCGCCCGCCGAGGGCGCATCGGAAGACTGGGCCGCCTTCCAAATCCGCCCCGGGGCACTCTTCCTCGTGGGGGATCCCAAGCAGGCGATCTACCGCTTTCGAGGCGCCGACGTCGGCGCCTATGTCCGGGCTCGCAGCGCCGTCCTCGCCCAGGATCCTAGCGGCGTCCTGTCGATCTCGACCAACTTCCGGTCCTGCGCGCCGATCCTCGCTTACGTGAACGATCGGTTCGAGGGCCTCTTGTCGGGCGATGGCCAGCCCGGATTCACCGCGCTGGATCCGTTCCATGGCGATCGTGGCGAGAGCCCTTGCGTTGCGGCCCTGGACGTCGCGGTCGCCGATGAGACTGGTAAGGCGAGCGCCGAACAGCAAAGAGACGCGGAGGCGGACGCCGTCGCGCAGATGTGCGCGCGCCTGATCGGCAGCGAGATGATCCTGGATCGCCGCTCTGGCGGGAGCCGTGTCTGCCGTCCGGGCGACATCGCCCTGCTCGCGCCGACCGGAAGCGACCTTTGGCGCTATGAAGAGGCGCTCGAGCGCCAAGGCATTGCCGTCGCCACCCAGGCCGGCAAGGGGCTGTTTCGGCGGCAGGAGATTCAGGACCTGATCGCGCTGACGCGCGTGCTCGCCGATCGCCGCGACACCCTTGCCCTAGGGGCGCTGCTGCGCGGCCCCCTAGTCGGTCTGACAGAGGAAGAACTGCTCGACATCATCTGGGCCCTGCCTCGATCCGCGGATGAAACGGACGCTCTTCCCCGCTTGGACCTAGGCGTGGACGCGAGCGTGATCACTCACCCGCTGGCGCGGACGACCCTCGAAAAGCTGCAGGCCCTCTACCGCCGGACCAACAGCACCACCCCCCACGAGTTGCTCTCGCAGGCAATCGACGTAATGCGCGTGCGACCAATCCTGCTCGGCCGTCATCGCGGCCAGGCCGAGCGGGCGCTGTCCAATGTGGATCTCTATCTGAGCTTAACGGTTCCCTTCGCCGTCCGGGGCCTGCGCGCCTTCGCCGAGACCATGACCGCGGCCTGGACCGACGAAGCGAGGGCGGTCGAAGGTCGCCCCGACGCGCAGGAGGAAGCGGTCGCGCTCTACACCATCCATGCCGCCAAGGGCTTGGAATGGCCGATCGTGATCCCGGTCAACACCATGACCGGCCTCATCGCCCCGGACAGCGCGGTGACCGATCGGGACAGCGACACCTTCCATTGTCCAGTGTTCGGCGTGAAGCCGGTCGGCTATGAGGCCGCCCGGGACGCGGAAAAGGCCGAGCTCGACCGTGAGCGCATCCGGCTCTGGTATGTCGCGGCAACCCGCGCCCGCGAGCTGCTGGTCCTACCTCGCCTTGACGCCCCGCCGCCGAAGTCGCCGGCATGGATTTCGCTGCTCGACCTGTCGCTCAGTGGTCTGCCCACGCTTGATCTTTCGCACCTGCCCACAAACATGGGAACCCCGACCAGCGCCGCGGGCAACGCCCAGAACCGGGAGGTCTTCGCCGCGGAGGCTGCAGCGATTGGCGAACGTCACCGTCATCTGACCTGGTTGGCCCCGAGCCGCGATGAAGGCGGGGTCGGGCCGGTGCTGACACCCGAAGCGCAAGAGATCTGGACGGCGAGCGACGCCGTTCCATCCGATGGCGAGGCGCTCCCCCCCTCGATCCAGGGTGGACGTGAACGCGGTCTCATCCTGCACAAGCTTTTCGAGGAGGTGCTGACCGGCGAGACTGCGGACGAGCCGGCGGCGCTGAAGGACCGGGCGCGGGTGCTGATCATTGCGATCGGCAAGCCCATGGCCAATGACCCTTCGCAAGGTCTTTCGCCGGGCGAGTTGGCGGCGTGCGTGACCCGCACGCTCGCCTTGCCGCTGATTGTTGAGCTTCGCCCAACCCTCGCTCCCGAGTTCCCGGCCTACGCGGCTACAGTCGTGGGTGAGGCGGAACAGGCGACAGCCGGCATAGCCGACGCCATTAGTTTTGGATCTGATGGCAAGCCGGTTGTGGTGATCGACTGGAAAAGCGACGTCCAGCCCACTGCCGGGATCATCGAACACTACCGGGCCCAGGTCCGCGCCTACCTCGATATGACCGGCGCCGAACGTGGGCTGATCGTGCTGGTGACATCCGGCGAGATCCTGACCGTTGCGCCATCGCCAGTACCAGCGGTCGCCGCCTAGCCGAATTCTTTGAGGCCAAGCTCAACGCGCAGGTTCGTTTAGCATCGGTCTGAAAACCGATCGTACGCATCGATACGTCGAACCAAAAGGTCGATTTCACCCCTGTAGATTTCGGTTTTTAGAAACGCGACCTCGGCCTCCCGAGCGGCATCATCGACGTCGATATACCAAGCGCGCGGCGATCCGGTCCCCTCGCCATTCCATCGATAGCCCCTGGCCTTCAGCACGTCCTTCAGGTCGAAAGGTGAATTCTCCGCCCATATCCGGAATGATGGTTGCCGCGCCCGTTCCAAGAGTTGAGCGAGCCCAGTTCGACCGCTCCGAGGATGGACTCGGGCTAGCAGCTCGATCGCCGCAAGACAGTCTTGTGTGGCGCGGTGGCGCTCGTAGAAGAAACCCGCGCCCATTGCGAGGTAGGCCAGCTTGGTTCCCTCGTAGCCTTCGGCCGCCCAGTCGATCTCGGTCATCGAGCAGGCCCAGGGCTTGGTGTTGAAGGTCTCACAGAACCGCTCGAGGAATTTCCGGTCGAAGGCGGCATTGTGTGCAACCACCAAGGACGCCGACGCAGCAAAATGCGCGACCTCGTCTGGATCGATACGCTGACCGGCCACCATCGCGTCATCAATCCCGGTGATGGCCGTGATCTCCGGCGGGATCGGCTTGCCGGGCTCCCGTAATTGTTGGAAAGGCTCGCCCACGGCATAGACTTGGCCATCAAGGCTGTAGGTGAACGGGACCATGGCGAGTTCGATGATCTCGTCACGCGCTGGATCCAGGCCCGTCGTTTCGGTGTCGACGAACAGTCCATGCCGAGTGGCGACGCCCGGCGGGGGTTCGAGTAAGGGCCGGGGCGCGAGTTTCCGAAGGACTCGGTATGACCCCGCGGCCTCAAGCTTTGAGGCCATCGCTTCAAGATCGGCCGCATCTCGCGGATTGGGATCGACGTGACTCAAGCTACGGCATCCGACTCAGGCAGGAGCGACGGCTCCTGGTCGACGCTAACGTGTTGCGGAGCGAAATTCGACAAGGTGACACCGACCAGGCGGATGCCCTTTAGCGGCGGAAAGACCGATCGGATCAACCCCAGACTGGCCTCGTGCAACGTCGCCAGGCTATCGACAGGCCTGGCCAGCGATTGGCTCCGGGTCGACTGCTGGAAGTCGGCCCACTTGATCTTCACCGTGACCGTGCGCCCGCGCCCGCCCGTCTTCTCGCACCACGCCCAGACATCGTCGGCCATGGCCAGCACGCCAGCTTCGATTTGAGCCGGATCGGTCAGATCCTCCTCAAAGGTGGTCTCCGAGCCCGACGACTTCCGCTCGCGGTTCGGATTGACCGCCCGATCGTCCTGCCCGCGGGCGATGGCGTAGTACCAGGCGCCGGCCTTGCCGAAGCGCTGCTGCAGGTCCTGCAGTGACCAGGTTTTCAGGTCGGCGCCCGTTTGGATCCCGGCGGCGTGCATGCGCGCCGCTGTCGCCGGGCCGACCCCGTGGAATTTGGCCACCGACAGGGCTTCGACAAACGCGGCGCCCTCCTCCGGCATGATGGCGAACTGGCCGTTGGGCTTGCGCTGGCCTGACGCCAGCTTGGCCAGGAATTTGTTGTAGGAGACGCCGGCCGACGCGGTCAGGCCGGTCTCGTCCAGTATCCGCGCCCGGATCGCCTTGGCAGTCAGCCACGCGGTCGGCAGGCCGGCCTGATTGGCGGTGACGTCGAGATAGGCCTCGTCCAGCGCCAGGGGTTCGATCAGATCGGTGAACTCCGCGAAGACGGCGTGGATCTGGCGCGAGACCGCCCGGTAGACGTCGAAGCGCGGGGACACAAAGACCAACTCCGGGCATTTGCGCATCGCCGTCACGGACGGCAGCGCCGAGCGAACCCCAAACTGCCGCGCTTCGTAGCTGGCCGCCGCGACCACACCGCGGCGTGCGCCATGGCCGACCGCCACCGGCCGTCCCCGCAGGTCGGGATTGTCCCGCTGTTCGACCGACGCGTAGAAGGCGTCCATGTCGACGTGGATGATTTTGCGAACCGCTTCGCCCATGGACGGGAGCATAGCGAATCTAGAACAGAAACAGAACTGGAGACGTTCAGCCCATCGTCCGCGGCGTTGACCCCCGATCGACGCCGTCCTTAGATGCCAGGACGCCGACAGGACTGCGAACCATGCCCCAGCGATACGACATCCGTGAAGATCGGGAGGGATGGACAGTGTTCGACCTCTTCACCGGCGAACCCGTCGTGATCAGCGACGTCCCTCAGACGGGTCTCGACATCCAAGACGCTGATGAGTTGGCGGAGCTGCTGGACCATAAGGCGTTCGCCAACGATCGAACGCTTCGGCAGTAGGGACGGAACGATGTGTAACCTTTACGCCATGATGCGCACGCGGGCCGAAGCGGCGACGCTCGCCGGCGCCATGCGCGACCGCAACGACAACCAGCCCCCCTCCCCGGGCCTCTATCCCGACTATCGAGGTCCAGTCGTGCTGGTGGGCGAGGACGGTCAACGCGAGATGCGCGACATGCGCTGGGGCCTGCCCTCCCCTGCCTGGGTGGTCCAGAAGGCCGCGAAGGAGCGGGCCGAGAAGCTGCGCGCGAAAGGCAAGGACTACGATTGGGATGAGTTGCTCCGATTGGAGCCCGACCCCGGCATCACCAATGTGCGTAAGACCGAGATCGCGCACTGGCAGCAATGGATGGGCGCGAAGAACCGCTGCCTGGTGCCGATGACGTCGTTCAGCGAGCCCGACCAGGTGGGAGGGTCGCGCAAGTTCCAATGGTTCGCGCTCGATGAGAGCCGGCCGCTCGCCTTCTTTGCTGGCGTCTGGACGCCTCATGCCTGCGTTCGCAAGATCAAGACGGGGTGGGAGGAAATCGAAGCCTACGGCTTCATGACCACGGACGCCCGCCTGCCGGTCCTGACCTTCCACGACAAGGCCCAGCCGGTGATCCTGACGTCGCCGGCGGAGTGGGACCTGTGGCTGAGCGATGCGCCCTGGCCGGAGGTGAAGCACCTGCAGCGGCCCCTCGAGGACGGTGTCCTCAAGCTGGTGGCAACCGACGCCCGCGCCGATCCGGCCGTCCCCGCCTAGCGGATCAGAACGGAAGCTCGGGAGGTGGGTCCTTCTCCACCTTCGGCCTGGCGAGGCTCGGCTTCTCCTTCCAGGGAAACAGCACCATGTCGGTCGAGCCGCAGCCCTTGGGCTCGCCGCAGGTCAGCTTCGGCAAGAGGTCGACCAGTCGGAGCCCGCGATAGGCGCCGAAGCGCGCCTCGATCTCTTCCACTTTCATCTCGAGGGTGCGCGGACAATGCCGACAGCAGATCCCAAGCGACCAGCCGTTGTCGAGCAAGGTGGCGATCGTGTCGTTGCCGATCATCCACGGCTTGAAGCTGCGGATCGCCTTCTCCTCCGGCCGTTTCAGCGTGGTCGGCAGGCCTGGCGGCAAGGTTTCGGTGATGGCGGTGTCTGGCTTCTGCACAGCTGATCCCATCCTAGCGCTTGACTCTTTCCGATCTGGGGCGGAACGAATAGGGAACATGAATACCGCCCTGTTGTTTTGGAGTCCATGCCCATCGCGCCGTCCCCTCGCGCCTTCGACGCTCTGCGCGCCGCGATCGCAAAGATCGAGGCCGGCGGCCGCGCGCCCAAGGGGTTTCTGCCCTTCGGCCTCGAAGTCCTGGACCATCGCCTCCCGAACGGGGGCCTGGCGCTCGGCGCGCTGCATGAGGTCGCCGGCGGCGGCAACGGAGCCATCGACGGGACTGCCTCCGCGCTGTTCGCCGCCGGGGTCGCGGCCCGGACCCGCGGTCAGGTCCTCTGGTGCGTCACCCGCAAGGACCTGTTCGCACCGTCCCTGGCCCAGGCGGGTCTGTCGGCCGACCGGATCATCTACGTCGAGGCCGGCGACGAGAAGACCGTCTTGGCCTGTTTCGAGGAGGGGCTGCGCCACGGCGGTCTGGGCGCTGTGGTTGGCGAGGTTGCGCGGCTCTCCATGACTGCCTCGCGGCGCCTTCAGCTCGCCGCCGAGGGTTCGGGTACGATGGGGATCGCGGTCCGCCGATGGCGGCGCCAAGCCGAGGCGGCCGACTTCGGCCAGCCGACGGCGGCGACCACGCGATGGCGCGTCACCGCCCTGCCCTCGTCGCCGCTCCCGGCCGCCGGCGTCGGCCGACCCCGATGGTTCATTGAACTCATCCGCTGCAAAGCGGGCGAATGCGCGGATTTTGAATTGGAAGCTTGCGATGAGACGGGTCGTCTCGCTCTACCTGCCGACCTGGCCGACAGATCGCTTGCGGCGACGCCTTGGCAAAGACGCGCCGCCGGCTGACGTCCCGGTCGTGATGATCGGCCGCTCCGGCCGCAAACGGATGGTGCTGGCCGCGGACGCCGCGGCGCAGGCGCTCAGACTCTACCCCGGCATGGTCGCCACCCAGGCCCGCGCCCTCTGCGCCGAGCTGGTCGTCCACGACTCGGATCCCGACGGCGACGCCGACGCGCTGGACCGCTTGGCGCTCTGGGCCCTGAAACTCTACGCGCCGATCGTGGCGGCCGATCCGCCCGCCGGCCTGGTGATCGACGCCAGCGGCGCGGCGCACCTGTTCGGCGGCGAGGATGCCCTGCTGGCCGACATGGTCGCCCGGCTGGCCCAGGCCGGCTTCGCCGCCCGCGCCGCGATGGCCGGAACATGGGGCTCTGCGCACGCCCTCGCGCGCTTCGTGGTCGCCCCTAAGACCATCGTCCCGTCCGACCAGAGCGGCCGCGCCATCGCCCATCTGCCGACCCGGGCCCTGCGTCTGCCGGACGGCATGGCCGACGCCCTGGGAAAGATGGGCATCGACACCGTGGGCGAGATCGAGGCCAAGCCCCGGGCGCCCCTGGCGCTGCGCTTCGGGCCAGAGCTGACGCGCCGGCTCGACCAGGCCTATGGCCGCACCGCCGAACCGATCGAACCGGTTGAAGCGCCCGAGCTCATTCAGGTTCGGCAAGCCTTTGCCGAGCCGATCGGAGCGGCCGAGACCTTAGCCCGCTACACGCTCAAGCTGGTCGAAGCCCTGTGCGAGGCGCTGGAGGCCAAAGGCCTGGGCGCCCGGACGCTGGATCTCCGATTCCACCGCGTGGACAACCGCATCGAGGTGGTCCGCGTCGGCCTCGCCAAACCGGTCCGGGACATCAAGCGCCTGACCCGGCTGCTCTGCGACAAGCTGGAGACCGTCGATCCGGGCTTCGGCGTCGAGACCATGGTGCTGGCGGCTCCAATGGCCGAGCCCCTGACCTGGAAGCCCGTCGCCACGGACCTGACGGAAGCGCCGACGCCGGACGTCGCCGACCTCATGGACACCCTCGCCAACCGTCTCGGCCCCGGACGCCTCTATCGGGCCGCCCCGGCCCAGAGCGATGTGCCAGAGCGCTCGGTCCGCAGGATCGCACCGACCGCGGCGCCGACCGGCGAAACCTGGCCCGCGCGTTGGCCGCGCCCGGCCCGGCTTCTGCCGCATCCGGAGCGGATCGAAACCCTAGCCCTCCTGCCCGACCAGCCGCCGACCGCCTTTACCTGGCGGGGCGTGCGCCGGCGGGTGAAGCGTGCAGACGGGCCGGAACGGATTTTCGGCGAATGGTGGCGCCGCGACGGCGAGGTGGACGCCGTGCGCGACTACTTCCAGCTCGAGGACGACGCGGGTGAGCGGTTCTGGGTCTTCCGCAGGGGCGATGGCGAGCAGGCGGCGACCGGGGATCTGACCTGGTTCCTGCACGGGCTGTTCGGATGAGCGGCCCGCGCTATGTCGAGCTGCAGGCGACCTCGCACTTCTCGTTCCTGCGTGGCGCGTCGTCCTGCGAGGACCTGTTCAGCCAGGCCGCCCTCAACGGGATCGAGGCGCTGGCCATCGTCGACCGCAACTCGGTCGCCGGCATCGTTCGCGCCCACGAAGCCGCCAAGATCACCGGGGTTCGGCTGATTGTCGGCTGCCGCCTCGACCTCGTGGATGGGTCCGGGATCCTGGTCTATCCGACCGACCGGCCCGCCTATTCCCGGCTCTGCCGCCTCCTGTCGCTGGGCAAGCGTCGGGCCGGCAAGGCCAAGTGCAATCTCGATTGGCCGGACCTGCCGGACTTCGCCGAGGGCTTGGTCGCCGTCCTGGTCCCGGATGAGGCCGATGAGGACTGCGCCCAGCGGCTGCGGCGCCTGAAGGCGACCTTCACCGCCGGCGCCCACCTGGCGCTCAGCCTGCGCCGACGGCCGGGCGACGCGCTGCGGCTGCATAACCTGTCCAACCTCGCCGCCCAGGCCGGCGTCCAGACCGTCGTCACCAATGACGTGTTGTTCCACCATCCTGAGCGAAGGCTGCTGCAGGATGTCGTCACCTGCGTGCGTCACGGCTGCACCATCGATGAGCTGGGATTCCGGCGGGAGCGTCATGCCGACCGGCACCTGAAGCGGGCCGAGGAGATGCACCGCCTCTTCGCCAGATATCCCGAAGCCCTGGGGCGCTCGCTGGAGATCGCCGACCGCTGCCGCTTCTCGCTCGAGGAGCTGAAATACCAGTACCCAGACGAGGTCTCGACGCCGGGCATGACGCCCCAGGCGACCCTCGAGGCCCTAACCTGGGAGGGTGCGGAGCGGCGCTATCCGGAAGGCGTGCCGGACAAGGTCAAGGCGATCCTGCGCCACGAACTGGGGCTGATCCAGACCCTGGACTACGCCCCCTATTTCCTGACCGTGAACTCCATCGTTCGCTTCGCTCGCAGCCAGGACATCCTTTGCCAAGGCCGGGGGTCCGCCGCCAATTCCGCCGTCTGCTACGTGCTGGGCATCACCTCCATCGATCCCGAGCGCAACGACCTGCTCTTCGAGCGCTTCGTCTCCGAGGAGCGGCGTGAGCCGCCGGACATCGATGTCGACTTCGAGCACGAGCGGCGCGAGATCGTCATGCAGTGGGTCTACGAGACCTACGGCCGCGACC
>Ga0302311_10003284_pt1 | contig 17724 bp, 13 predicted proteins | sample III_Palsa_N1_3_FD_200449 | JGI IMG/M metagenome (GOLD analysis project Ga0302311, IMG submission 200449) | Peat permafrost microbial communities from Stordalen Mire near Abisko, Sweden - III_Palsa_N1_3 | ecosystem: Environmental > Terrestrial > Soil > Palsa > Peat permafrost | place: Sweden... | reverse complement strand
CATCCGGCGCAATCCTCGATAGGAGCTTGCCGTGGGGCGGGCCGCCCGTCACTTCAGAGCGCGAACATACGGTCTAGGCCAGCGGCAGCCGCACTTCGAACACCGCACCCTGGTCGGTCGGCAGCAGCCGGATCGCGCCGCCATGGGCCTCGACCAGGCTGCGCACGATCGCCAGCCCGAGGCCGGTGCCGCCTTGCCGGCGCGCGGTGGTGAAGAAGGGGGTGAAGATCCGCTCCGCATTGGCCGGCGAAATACCCGGCCCGTCATCCGCCACCGTCAGAACGGCGCCCACCCCGTCGATCGCTAGCGACACGATGATCCGCGCTTCCGGGCCGCCATGGCGGATCGCGTTCTCCAACAGGTTGGCGTAGACGGAAGCGAAGATGTCGGGCGCCATCCTGATGGCGGGATCGCCGGCGATTCGCGCCTCGAACCGCTCTGGCCGCTCTTGCGCCGCCGCGGCAAGCTGCGCCGCCGGCCGGCACTGGCCGATCGGATCGGCCGCGACCATATCGGCGCGAGCCAGATCGAGCAGACGCTGCACCAGCCGGGCCAATCGCGTCGATTCAGCGTGGAGGTTGCCGAAGAAACGATCCCGTTCCGCATCCGACATCTCGCCCAGATGATCGCGCAGAAGCTCGACCGTGCCGGAGATCGTGGCCAGGGGCGTCTTGAATTCGTGCGACATATGCGCCGCGAAGTCGCGGATGTAATCGGCCCGGTGCTCCAGGGACTCTGCCATGCGCGAGAGGGCCGCCGACAGGTCGGCCACCTCGCGCACCGGTCCGGGCGCGGCAGTCGCGAACGCGCCCCGCTCGCCCTCCGACACGCGCCGGGCGCGCTCCGCAACCGCCCGCAGGGGTCGCCCGATCGCTAGCCAGCCAAGCAGGGAAAGGGTCGCGGCGGCCACGACCAGCAGACTCAGCAACCCGGCCAGATGCAAACGCTTCTCGGCCAGCACCTCGCCCACGCTTCTCGGCGTGCGCGCCGCCACCACCACGCCGATCACCCGCTGACCCTCGATCACCGGCAGGGCGGTAACCACCCGCACCGCGCTGCCCTGGCCGAGCAGCGAATGGCCGACCGGCGCCGGCCCCTTGCCGCGCAGGCGCAGCACGCTCACCGGCTCGCCCAGCAGCGCCCGGCGCACTTCGTCGCGATTAACCAGCACCTCGCCCAGCTCCTCGCCGGTGCTCGCCACGACGAGTCCGGCGCGGTCGACCACGCGGATGCCGGCCAGGGTCTGCAATTGCACTTCGCGCAGGATGGCGTTCAACGTCCCGCCCGCCCGAGCAGCTACCGGATCGGGCGGCGCGGTGGCCGGCTCCGCCTCGGGCGAGGCCGGCAATACGGGATCGTTGGCCAGGTCCAAGGTTGCGCTGCGCGGCAGCCAGGGATCGTCGAACCCTTCGCGATGCATCCATTCCGGGTCGACCGGGGGCCAGTCCGCCGCGATCACCCCGCCGCCGTCGCGCCACAGGGCGCGATATTGCGCGGCGACGGTTACCGACTGGGCGATCAGCTGCGCTTCGGTCTGGCGCACCAGCGAGCTGTCATAGAGGCGCAGCACCCACAGGCCGCTCACCGGCAAGGCCAGCAGGGTCAGGTTCATCAGAAGCAGGACCGTGCCGATCGACGGGCGGTATCTCACCGGCAAGACGCCAGTTTGTAGCCCAGCCCATGCACCGTCTCGACCGGCTCGCCGCCGGCCGCCTGGAACTTGGCGCGCACGCGGCGGATATGGCTGTCGATGGTGCGGTCGCTGACATAGCGGTCGAGCGTGTAAGCGCCATCCATCAGGGTATCGCGGCTGAACGCCTTGCCCGGCCGCTCAGCCAGGGTCCGCAGCAGAGCGAATTCGGTGACGGTGAGGACCACCTCGGCCTCGTCCCAGAAGGCGCGAAACCCGTCGAGATCGAGGCGCAGCCGGCCTTGGCGCAATTCGGCCGGCTGGGCCGGCGGGGTCGCTGCAACCGCCTCGACGCGCCGCAGCACCGCCTTGACCCGGGCCACCAGTTCGCGCGGCGAGAAGGGCTTGCCGACGTAATCATCGCCGCCCAGTTCCAGTCCCAGAACGCGGTCGATTTCCTCGTCGCGCGACGACAGGAAGATGATAGGCACCCTGGTGTCGCGGCGTAGGCGGCGGCACACTTCGGTCCCGTCCATCTCCGGCATCATGATGTCGAGCACGATGAGGTCCGGCCGCTCGGACGCGGCGCGCTCCAGCGCCTCGACGCCGTTCTCGGCCTCGGACACGACGAAATTCTCACGCCGCAGGGCGAACCCGACCATGTCGCGGATATGGGGATCGTCATCGACCAGCAGGATCTTCATCGCCTGCACCAATTCTGCACGAACATTCCTCGCTTCCTGCACCCGCGCGTCATCGCCGGACCATTCCCGGCCGTCAGTCTGGGCGCTCCCGCAAACGGAGACCCAATCATGCCCGATTCCCTTTCCCTCGACACCGGTCCGTCAAAAAAATTCGCCTCCGTGGTCGTCCTGTTCCTGCTCGCTTTGATCCCCGGCTGGCTGATCTCCGGGCTAATCGGCGAACGCGAAGGCCGCCAGGCCGAAATGACCCATGAATTCGCCGCCAGTTGGGGGGCGGAACAGATCCTCGGCTCACCCTTGCTGATCGTTCCCTACCAGATCGGATCGGACGGGATGCGCCAGTATCTCAGGATCGCCGCCGACAAGCTGGAGATCGACGCCCGCCTCACCCCCGAGGACCGGCACCGCGGCCTCTTCCATGCCAGCGTCTATGGCGCGACGATTCAGATGCGTGGCTCCCTGCATATTCCGACGCTGGCGATGGCTTTGCCTGATCACGCCCGCCCGCTCTGGCAGGAGAGCTTCCTGCTCCTCGGCCTGTCCGGTCGCTCGGGGATGAAGGAGGGCGACCGGGTGGTATGGAACGGTCAAAACACAGCCTTTCAGAACTGCCAGGAAGTCCTCGTCGCCGCATCGGAATGCGCTTCTAGCGGCGGGATCCTGCTCGCTCGCATCCCCGACCCCGGCGCCCTGCAGCCAGAGACAGACATTCCCTTCCAGCTTACCGTCGATCTGCGTGGCACCAGCAGTTTTACGGTGAACTCTTCAGCCCGGCAGCTGACCATAGCGGCCCAGGCGCCCTGGCCGACCCCGAGTTTCGGCGGCAACCTGCTGCCGGTCACCTCCCAGGTTTCGCGTGAGGGCTTCGAGGCCCGCTGGCAGGCAGTCGATTATGGCGCGGCGCGGATTTGGAGCACCACTCACATCGATGTGGGCCAGGCAGTCAATACCGTCAAGATCGAGCTGCTGGACGCCGTGCCGATCTATCGCATGATCAACCGCGCCGCCAAATATCACGCTTTGTTCCTCGGTCTGAGCTTCGCCACTTATCTGTTGTTCGAAGTGCTGTCCGGCATCCGCATCCATCTCATTCAATATGGGCTGATGGCGCTGTCGCTCTCGCTGTTCGCTCTGCTGCTGCTATCGCTGGCTGAACCGCTGGGCTATGACGCGGGCTTTCTCGGCAGTTCGTCGTTGGTGCTGGTCCAGGCTTCGCTCTACACCGCTTCGGTGACGAAGCGCCTGCGCGAGGCAGGGCTTTTTGCCGCCATGCTAGCGACCCTGTTCGGCTTCCTTTATGTGCTGCTCAGCCTGGAGACCTATTCCCTGCTGGTTGGATCGCTGGCGCTGTTCCTGCTGCTGTCGGTGCTGATGGCCCTGACCAGCCGGATCGATTGGAGCAAATGGAGCACCGGGAGCAAGGCGCCATGACGCGCCTCGTCCGCGTCCTGGTCCGGGCCGGCGGCATTATGCCGCTGGCCTTGGGCTGCCTGCTGCGCGATCCCTATCTCTTGCCGATTCGCGACTGGGCCCTGCCGGCTTTGTTGACCCTCGGAGCGGCGGTTGCGCTCGGGCTGCTGACGAGGCGGCGGCCCGATATCCTCGCCCTGCTGATCTGGGGAGCCGTGTCGATCATTCCCGCCGGATTGGAAGCGCATTTCGCTCTGTGCAAACGTCAGGTGCTGGGGCAGGCCGATCAGGCGGATGTGCTGGGGCCGCATTTCATGGTCGGCTATTCCCGCTTCGAGGAGGTAGCTCCTCTCGCGGCAAAAGGACTGATCGGCGGAATCTATGTCGGACGCCGCAACGTCGCTTCGGCCAAGGTAGATATCGCCCGGCTGCAGGCGCTGCGGAAAGCCAATGGTCTGCCGCCCTTGCTGGTCGCCGCCGACCAGGAGGGAGGCCTCGTCTCGACTCTGTCGCCGCCTTTGACACGGCTGCCGCCTCTGGCTGGCCTCGCCGGATTGCCGGCCGACCAGCGCGCGGCGGCGGCAGAGACTTATGGGCGTCTCCAAGGAGGTGAACTCGCCGCGTTCGGCATAAACGTCAACTTTTCGCCGGTCGTCGACCTCAAGGGAACCAGTCCCCGCTGGGACCGCAACAGTCTCATCGCGCGCCGCGCGATCGCGGCCGATCCGGCGATTGTCGGCGACATCGCCGCGGCCTATGCCCGCGGCCTGCGAACGGCCGGAATCGTCCCCACCGCCAAACATTTTCCCGGCCTCGGCCGTGCCCAGGGCGATACCCACCATGTCCGCGTGCGCCTGTCGGCCTCGACCGTCGAACTGGAGGCGAGCGACTGGCGCCCGTTCCACCGGCTGCTGACCGATGGCCCGGCGTTCCTGATGATCGGTCATGTCGTTCTCAATGCGGTGGATCCGCACCAACCGGCCTCGCGATCCCGCGCGGTGATCGACGGTCTCGTCCGGCGGCAATGGGGCTTTCAGGGCACCATTCTGACCGACGATCTGACCATGCCGTCCTTCTTCCACCACGATTTCTGCCAAGGAGTCGTCGAGGCGCTCGACGCCGGCGCGGATCTGCTGCTGCTGTCCTACGACAGCGATCAATATTACCGCGCCTTCACCTGCGCCCTGGAAGGTCTCCGTCGAGGAGACTTGACGCGCCTGCGTTCTGTTGCCCCACAGCCACAGCGCGGGGAAATTGCCGCGCCGATCGCAAGATTCAGCGAAATCTCCGCAAGATAATATATTGCAGATCTGTGAAAGCCAAAGATAGGCTCAGTCAACTGGCGTGGGTGGACGTCGGGCTCTTGGACTGTGCATAGGGTTATTTTGGAGTAGGCAGGACAAAGCTAAGTAATTTTATTACGCACCACCCAACCAAATTTACATCAACATCCGACGAACAGTGCCGGTCCTCTTGCGAAGAGGCCCGATAGGAGAGGTTTTATTTGTTCGTCGACGTTCTCCTGAAGGTAGAAATCACGATGTCAGTGCAATCCCCCCAAATTTTCCGCCGCCGTCAGCGCCTGCTGGCCGCATCGATGCTCGCTTTGGCCGTCACGCCGGGCTTTGCCCTGGCCGACGATCAATCCTCCAAGCCCGTCGAGGAGATCACCATCACCCAGCAGCGCCTCCTGCTGAAGGATGAGGACATCACCGGCGCCAGCTCCGAAATCAAGCAGACCGATATCCAGGCTGCCGGCACCACCACCGGCTCGCTGGAAACACTGCTGACCATGACCCCCTCGGTCACCGGCTATTCCGAAGGCTTCGGCCAGGGCACCGAGACGCTGGCCATCCGCGGCGAGCGCGAACTCGAGATCTCGCAGACCATTAACGGCATGCCGATGACCGGCCTGCTGTCGGGCGCCGGCGGGTTCAGCCAGTTCGGCGGTCCGCTGACCCTGATCGAGACCCAGTCCGTCGACGTCTATCCGGGCGTCGCCCCGCCGGACAAGCAGGGCTTCGGCACGGTGGGCGGCACCATCAACTACACCACCAAGGAAGCCACCGACGACCGCTACGACCTGTTCAATTACGGCGTCGGCAGCTTCAGCACCCAGCATGTCGGCTTCGAGGCCAATACCGGCCGCCTGGATCCCAACGATCCGGATTCGCTGAAGGCCCTGGTGATGTACGATCAGAGCTGGACCAACGGCTTCGTCGACTACACCCACAGCCAGACCAAGAATTTCCTGGCCAATATCGTCAAGCCCTACAATGACGGGCTCGACAAGGCCGAGCTGACCATCATCGACAATTCGTTCCACGGCATGGTGCAGACCTCGCCGACCCCGAGCTATATCACCGCTCAGGATTGGACCGGCAACTTCGCCCCCAGCGAAGGCTTCCAGAGCGACGCGAACAACTACTTCACCATCATCGCCCGAAACGAGATGGCGCTGCGCGACGATCTGTTCTTCGACGTCCAGGCGATGTTCCAGAACACCCAGGTCCAGCAGACCGGCTATAACAATCCGGTGTCGCTGGGCAGCAATTCGCCGTACCCGAACGGCATTATCCCGAACATCCAGAACCCGTATTTCTTCTTCGGCGCCCTGGGTAGCCAGCCGGGCTTCAGCTACAACCCGGCCGGACAATTCGGCAGCGCGATCGCCGGTCTCTCCTCGGAGATCTTCCAGCAGAACGTCCAGACCGTCGCCATCGCGCCGAAGCTGTCCTACTTCCTCGATACCGGCTGGGCGCACCAGGAATTCACCTTTGGCCTCTATGCCGGCCGCACCTACGAGAACTCGGCCGAATACGCCTACGGCTCGACGCACATGCCCGAGGTCTGCGGCTATAACTCCATCGATTGCGGCGGCTTCACCCAGCGCACCGTGGTCAGCGGCTTCTTCCAGGATAAGATCGACCTCTTGGACGACACCCTGCATCTGCAGCCCGGCATGCGCATCGAGACCGCCTATACCTCGGTTCACAACGAGCAAACCAACTCGGTCGTCGATCCCTACACGCTCACCAACTACACCAAGGAAGGCGAGCCCTATATCGGCCTCAGCTACAACCTTCCTGAGCATGTGACGGCCTATGCCAGCGCCGGCATCGGCTCGCTGTTCGCGCCGACCAGCGATTATTATGTCGGTTCGACGGGCACCACCGGCGCGCCCAGCCCCGAGAAGGTCTATTCGGCCGAGGCGGGTCTGCGCTACGACACCTCGAACCTGTATCTGTCCGGCGGCTGGTACTACCAGAACGTCAAGGGCGGGTTCTCCTTCTTCGAGGATTACCTGATCAACGAATTCGTCGCCGGCAACACCGCTGAACAGCAGTTCCGCGGCGTCGAATTCGCCGCCAAGTACAAGATCACCCCCGAGATCGCGATCTCGGGCAACGGCTCCTACAACCAGGCCAAGTATCTCGCGAACGCCTTCACCAACGTCACGATCACCGAGGACCAGTTCGGCTACGAATTCGCCGGCGCCAATACCTCGAACGTGCCGAACAAGCTGGCCAATGTGAATCTGGAATATGACAACGGCATCATTTACGGTCGCCTGAACGCCCAGTACACCGGTTCGAGCTATCTGACCGGCGATCTGATCGGTAACCAGTATTGCGGCAATCCGTCCGCGGCTGGCTACAGCCCGGCTCCGTATCCGCTGTGCGGCGCGACCACGACGGTTCCGACCAAGAATCCGTCGCACACCCTGCTCAATGCCATGGCCAGCTACAATCTGAAGCTCGACACCGATTCGGTGAAGGACATCAAGCTGACCCTGAATGTGCAGAACATTCTGGACAAGCATTACTACAATTATGCCTACGATTCCGAGAACGCCTCGGGCGGTCTCTACGGCGTCTCGCCGCAGTTCGGCAGCGGCCTGATCGGTGCGCCGCGGACCTTCATGTTCGACATGTCGGCCAAGTTCTGATCTGAGGCTAAAAGAGAAGCGCCGCCGGGAAACCGGCGGCGTTTTTTTTAGAAAAATTCCATTGTCGTGACGGCCGCGCTGATGCAGGCTCGCCCTGGGGAGACCAGGGAGACGCGCTGAATGGCATCAACCCGGTCATTTTTTTTGACCGCGCTCGGGCTCGCCGCAGCGCTGGCGCCGGCTGACATCGCCGCGCAATCGGTCGAGCAGTTGCGCGACCTGTCGATCGAGGCTCTCGCCGACATCCGCGTCTCGTCGGTTTCGAAATCGAGCGAGCCTCTCAGCGACGCCGCGGCGGCCGTCTATGTGATCAGCCACGACGACATCATGCGGTCCGGCGCCCGCACCGTGCCGGATATGCTGCGGCTGGCCCCCAATCTCGAAGTCGCCCAGCTGACCCCGACCAACTACATCGTCACCGCGCGGGGCTTCAATTCCGCCGACAATGCCGCCTTGTCCAACAAACTGCTGGTCCTGATTGATGGGCGCAGCGTCTATACCCCGATGTTTGGCGGCGTCTATTGGGACATGCAGGAGATTCCGCCCGAGGCGGTCGAGCGCATCGAGGTGATCAGCGGCCCCGGCGCCACTCTATGGGGCGCCAATGCGATGAACGGCGTCATCAACATCATCACCCGCGGAAGCGCCGACCTGCAGGGCGGGTCGATCGGGATGGGCGGCGGCAATCTGGGCTGGGGCGCCGATTTCCGCTATGGCGGCCGGCTGACCGACGATCTGACCTACGCCGTGCATGCCGAAGGCTCGCGCTATTACGCCTACAAGACCAGCGACGGCAAGTCGGCCCAGGACGGCTGGACCAATCCCGAAGGCGGCTTCCGGGTGGATTGGACACCCGGCCAGGACACCGTCAGCCTGCAGGGCGACATCGCCACCCCGTCCGAGCAGCCCGACGATTTCATCACCGGCCGCAACCTCACCGCCAGCTGGCAGCATAAGATGGACGACGGGACCAGCTTTCAGATGCTGGCCTATTACGATCAGGTCAAACGCTTTTCAGGCAATGGCCAGGGGGGCTTCTCTGTCGATACCTACGATATCGAGGCCCAGGAAAACGTCGCTCTCAATGGCTGGAACCAGCTGGTGTGGGGCGGGGGTGAGCGGGCTTTCAGCTATGATTTCGAGAATACGGCGCTGCAGCTCGACCCCAACAGCCGCACGCTGAACATCGCTGACATCTTCGCCCAGGACACCCTGTCCCTGTCGACGAGCGTCAAACTGACCGTCGGCCTCAAGCTCGAGGACGAGCCCTACACCGGGATCGAGGCGATGCCCGACGCCCGCCTGTCCTGGAAAGCCACCGATCAGATTTTGCTGTGGTCGGCTGTTTCCCGCGCGGTGCGCACGCCAACCCCGATCGATGAGGACCTGCGCGAATTCGGCGGGACGGTCGATGTCTTGAACGGCTCGCGAAGCTTCCAGCCTGAGGTGGTGACCGCCTACGAGGCCGGCACCCGGATCCAGGCCGGATCCGGCGCCAGCCTGTCCTTGTCGAGCTATTACAACGTCTATGACGACCTCCGAACGCTTGAACTCGCGCCGGCGGGATCGCCCTCGGTCCTGGTCTGGGGCAACGGCATGAAGGGCGAGGTCCATGGCGCCGAACTGTGGGGCGATCTCGCTCTGACCAGCTGGTGGCGGCTGCGCGCCGGCGCCAATTGGCAGCATGAGGATCTGCGGTTCGAGCCGGGAAGCGGGCTGGGCGGCCTGGCGCTGATCGCCGACGACCCCACCTATCAGGCATCCCTGCGATCTTCGATGACCCTCGGCGGCGGCGTGGATTTCAACGCGGCGCTCCGCACGGTGGGACCGCTTCCGCATCCCGCCGTGCCGGCCTATACGGAACTCGATCTCACTTTGGGTTGGGCCGTTTCCCGGACCGTCGACCTCTCGGTGGCAGGGACCAACCTCCTGCACCCTTACCATCTCGAATTCATCGAGGAAGGCCAGTCGGACCGCATTCCCCGCAGCCTCTGGCTGGAAACGCGGTGCAGGTTCTGACCTGATGCGCCGACTGCTCCTCCCGATCCTGGCGACTTTGCTGTTCCATCCTCCGGCGGATGCCGAGCAGACTGCGCTCGCCTTGGCGGTGAAAGCGGCCTATCTGGTCAAGATTGAACCTTTCGTCACCTGGCCCGCCGCCTCGTTCGCCGGCCCGGGCGCACCGTTCGAACTGTGCGTAGCGGGACAGGACCCTCTCGGCGACCTGCTTGACCGGGCCGTCGCCGGGCAGAGCGCCGCCGGCCATGCGATGAGGGTGCGACGCCTGCCGGAAATGACGGATGTCGCGGGCTGCCAGATTGTCTATTTCGGCATCTCCAATCCCACAATCCTGCGCCATATGCTGGATATTCTGCGCGGACGCCCGGTTCTGACGGTCACTGACGGGGCCGCGGAGGGGGATACGAGCGGCATGATCAATTTCGCGGTGATCGACGACCGCGTCCGGTTCACCATCGACGACGACGCGGCCGAAGAGAGCGGACTGGGCATCAGTTCGAAATTGCTGAGCCTGGCCGTCTCGGTCCGCCATGAGGGAACAAGGGAATGAAGCTGCCCGTCAACGCCACCCTGTGGAAGATCGCCCCGGCCATGGCGCTGACCGCGGCGGCGGCCATCCTCGCGGCGGGCGTGCTGATCGGCCTGTTCGCCGATAATGCCTACCAAGATCAGAAGAGCCGGGAGATTGAGGTGCAGGACCAGATCCTCGCCTCCACCCTGACCGCCGCGCTCAGTTTTCAGGATCGCGAAGCGGCGCAGGAATATGTCGACGCGCTGCGACTCAACCCAGAGGTCCAGGCCGTAGCGGCTTACGATATCGCCGGCGCCCGGTTCGTCAGCTATGCGCGCTCGCCCGATGTCCGCGTTCCGGCCGGCGCGCCCCAGCCGGGAGAGGTGCGAGCCGCGGGAACCATCACCGTCGCCACCCCGGTGGTCGAGCGTGGCCAGATCATCGGCACGGTGTTCGTCCAGGCCATCACTGAACCGCTCGAGCGACGCCTGGCGCGGTTCGCAAGTATCGCGTTGCTCATGGCGATGTTCGCCCTGATCCTCGGCCTGCTCGGCATCGCCCAGCGCATGCTGTCCAAGGCCAATGCCGACCTCGCCGCCCAGGCCGCCATGCTGGCCACCACCAACGAGATGCTGCGCCAACAGATCGCCGAACGGGAAAAAGCCGAGGAAGCCCTGCGCCAGACCCAGAAGATCGAAGCGATCGGCCACCTCACGGGCGGCGTCGCCCACGACTTCAACAATATCCTGCAGGTGGTGCTGGGCGGGCTCGACGTGCTGCGGCGTCGCATGGCGAAATGGCAGCTCTCCGACCAGGTCCGGGCTGACCTGGAGCGCTATCTCGGCGAGGTCCGAGCGGCTTCGCAGCGCGGCGCCGACCTGACCCGCCAATTGTTGGCTTTCGCCCGCCGCCAGCCGCTCGAACCCAAGGATACCGACATCAACAAGCTGGTGCAGGGTATGTCGGACCTGCTGAGGCGTTCGCTCGGCGAACAGGTCGAGATCGAGACCGTGTTGGCCGGCGGCCTGTGGCGGACCCAGTGCGACCCCAATCAGCTGGAGCATGCGCTGCTCAACCTCGCCGTCAATGCCCGCGACGCCATGCCGGACGGCGGCCGTCTCACCATCGAGACGGCCAATGCGCATCTCGATGAGGATTATTCGCGCTGGCATCAGGATGTGGCGCCCGGCCAATATCTGCTGCTCGCCGTCACGGACACCGGCGCCGGCATGTCCCGAGACGTGCTGGCGCACGTGTTCGAGCCCTTCTTCACCACCAAGGAGGTCGGACGCGGCACCGGCCTCGGCCTGTCGCAGGTTTATGGCTTCATCAAGCAGTCCGGCGGCCACGTCACCCTCTATAGCGAGGTCGGACTGGGGACGACGGTGAAGCTCTATCTGCCCCGCTCATTCTCGAGCGCGGCCGCGCCGCTCCCCGCCCCGGTGCCACCGCGCGAGACCGGACGGTCGCCCAGCGAGACCATCCTGGTGGTCGAGGATGACGAGAGCGTCCGCGCTCTGGCGATCGCCACCCTGGGTGATCTCGGCTATCGGGTGGTTCAGGCGCGCGACAGCGGGGAGGCGCTCCGTCAATTGGATGCCTATCCCGGGATCGACCTGCTCTTCACCGATGTCGGGCTGCCAGGCGGCATGAACGGCCGCCAGCTCGCCGATCGCGCCGCGCAGGCGCGACCGGACCTCAAGGTGCTGTTCACGTCCGGCTATGCCCGCAACGCGATCGTCCATGGAGGCCGGCTGGATGAGGGCGTCGCTCTGATCAGCAAGCCCTTCACCGCCGATGCCCTGGCCGTCAAGATCCGCCAGATCCTGGACAAATCCTCCGATCCGGCGGCGTGACGGCGGCCGCTAGCGGTTACGACCCGACATGCCGCAGATGAAGCGTGTCGCGGAAGCGGTTCATCCAGCCGCGCCGCTGCGGTTCCGCCGGCGCCATATCCTCGCCCAGCAGTTGGCCGGGCGGACGGTAATCGAGCGACGCCGTCAGATTGCAGGCGCCGATCGAGGGCACGTCGCGGGCGATGCGGACCTGCAGCGAAACGACCCGGTCGAGCCAGGCCAGGGTCCGCATGCCGTCGGACGACGGTTCGAGGAAGGCGAAGCCGGCGCGGTAGCGTCCTTCGGGCAGACGCGCGGCCACCTTGAACTCGAGCACATGGCGCCCTGCCGCCAGCCCGCGCAGGGGGCGGTCCAGCATCGCGCTGTTGGTGCCGAAGGCCAGCCAACCATCGTCATTGTGAATATGGATGCCGGCGATCATCTCCGCGACGGGACGCGCCAGCTCGATCTCCAGGCGGAAAGTCATCTCGCTGCCGGCCAAAATCGCGTCATCCGCCGCGTCGGCGCTCGCCGCGATCAGTGTCAGATCGGCCGTTTGCGCCGGCCGGGCGCCGGTACAGTCATAGGGCGTCCAGCCCGGCTGGTTGCGGCGGACTAAGGGTTCTTGCGCGGTGCGCGCCGCCGCGTAGCGGTCTTGCGCCACGCGGTAGAAGGTCAGGTCCATCGCGTTCAGCTCTTCCAGACGTGCCCGCAGCTTGGCCGAGACCTGGTCGGCGCGCGGCTTCTTCATCGTCACATTGACCGACGCGATGCTCTTGGGCGCCGGCACGCCGATGAAGCGCGCCAGATCGCCGAGGAAATCCGGCATGCGCTCGAAGAAGCCCCACACCGCGTACCGGTCCAGCACGGCCTGCGCATCGGCCAGCCGGGAGATGGCCGGGCGATGCAGCCGGCTCTCGACGGCGGCGAAATGATCGACGTGATAATTCACCAGCTTCTGCAGAACCGGGTTCTCCACCACCTCGCCGTCGGACTCCAGGAAGCGCTGATAGGAGCGCCATTCCGGCAAGGAGTCAGGGGCGTGATTGTTGAGAATGAAGAACAGATGCGACAGGGCCCGCTCGATCGGGTCGCGCAGCAAAGTGACATAGCGATAGCGCGGATCGAGGCCGGTGCCGTCGAACTGAACATGGCCGAATACCACGCTATAATCGCCGCCCCACAATTTGATCAGCTCGCGATGCGTGCCGATCAGAGGCTCGGTGACGGCCGCCTTGCCTAAACCGGCGCGAAGCCAGGCGTTCAAGGCCTGGCCGGCGCTCTTCTCGAGATGGTCGAAGAGCACGCGCCCCGCGAATACCGTTTCCATCCGTTGGCTCTCCTTCGGATCTTCCCCACCCGAATGGACCAACCGACTGTACTGTCGTAATGCTACATATGCATTACGGGACTGTTACAAACGAATTGTACATTGGTTTCACCCTGCCCACCCGGCAGTTTTTGCCTAGCCTGCTTTTGTCACAACCGCTTGAAACCGCGATATTTTTTGGCACGCCGCCTGCATTGGATCCGTCACCAAATCGGAGAAGAACATGCAGGTCGGATCATCGGGCACGAGTTTGCAGTCGCAGCTGCAGGCGCTGGAGAACGCGGCGATCGGTCAATACCAGGCCAGCCAGAACTTCAGCTTGCTGCTGCAGACCGGCGGCAACTCGAGCACTTCCAGCAATTCCAGCGGCAGTAGCAGCAGCTCGAGCAGTTCCAGCAGCAGCAGCTCCCCTTCGAGCTCCAGCGGCGCGTCCGGCTATCAGCTGTCGGGCAGCTTTACCGGCGGCTCCGTGATCGCGGTCGGCACCATGAACGCCGATGGCACGATGACTCCCTTCTCCCCAGCCCAGGTGCAAAGCGAGGAAGATTTGGCGAACAATGCCCGCCAGTCGGCCTATGGCAACGCGTTGCAGAATTTCATGGCGCTGAGCCAGGCCGCTGGCGGTCAGATCAACAGCTTCACCGACCAGGAGAGCTTCACCGCCGACAATGGCCTGGTGGGGGGCAATTACGACACCAGCCTGTCCCTCAAGCCGGTCGGCGGCGGCGTTCCCTCGACCGCGACCTGATCGGCGGCGTCTGTGATCGCCATCATAGCGGTCACTAACTTGAATAGGCTCAAATGTTCCCTGTCGGCCAAAGCGCCGGTTTCGGGGGCTAGCATCATGTGGGATCTGATTGAACGGCTGGCCGCGACTCTCTGGATGCTGCGGGCGCCTGTCGCAATCTGCGCCCTGATTTTCGGCGGCATGGCCGCCATCAACGAAATCGGCAAAGGGCACCCACGGGGCGCGGCCGCCGCCGAAACGCACGCCTGCGCGGACCAAGCCCCGGGCGACGAGTCTCCCAAGCCGGCATCCTGCTGATAGCGCAGGTCTTTTCCGCGCGGCGCGTGGATATCCAAGAAGACGGCCTCATAGTTCCCCTATCGGCAAATTCTGCCCATGGGAGTGGGAATTTTTTGCCTACCCCGCTCGTCGCACCGGCAAGGCGGTTGATCGAAGCCGCCTTGACCGGTCATCCTCCTCCTTCCGGAATGACCGGCGTCCGAGTTACCCTACTCTTTCCCGGAGAATCATGATGCGCAGGATGATGGCGGCATGTGTCGCAGTGTTAGCCTTGGGAGTCAGCGCGGCGCAGGCCGCCGATTGGCCGGGGGCGGGCCAGCCCGGCTCGCTGGAATGGGCGGTGGCCGGTCCCTGGCGCGACCTGGAGAAGGATGTGTCGCGCGATTCCGTGCGCCATCCGATCGAAGAGCTGAAATTCATGGGGCTCAAGCCCGGCATGACGGTCGTCGAGATCTATCCCGGCGCCGGCTATTTCACCTCGATCCTGGGCCCGGTGCTGAAACAGGATGGCGGCAAACTCTATGTAGTGGGCGGCGGCCCCGAAGCCGGCAAGAAGTTCAAAGAGAAGTTCATCGACCATCCCGAGACTTATGGCGCGCTGACCTACACGGCGCTCAGCAAGGACTCGGGCGCCATCGCCCCGCCCGGCAGCGCCGATCTGGTGGTGACCTTCCGCAATGTCCATAATTGGATGGAAGAGGATTTCGCCGACCGCGCCTTCGCCGATTTCTTCAAGGCGCTGAAGCCGGGCGGCCTGCTCGGCCTCGAGGAGCACCGCGCCAATGCCGGCGGCCCCCAGGACCCCAAGGCTCAGAACGGCTATGTCCAGGAAGCCTATGTGAAGGCGCTGGCCGAGAAGGCCGGTTTCAAATTCGTCAAATCCTCGGAGCTGCTGGCCAATCCCAAGGACACCAAGGATCATCCGTTCGGTGTCTGGACCCTGCCGCCCACATTGCTGTCCTCGCCCGACGGCAAGACCCAGGATCCCAATTTCGACCATTCGAAATACATTGCCATCGGCGAAGCGGATAACATGCTCCTGCTCTTCCAAAAGCCCAAATAATCAAGTAAAACGCGACGCTCCCCATTGAAAGAGTGCCTGTCTCTGCCAATGTAGGGCGGGGCTTTTACAAGGGGAGCGAAGCCAATGTTCGACATTTCGGGGTGGAAAATCGGCAGCCGTCTCAAGCTCGGCTTCGCCGCGCTGTTTCTGCTGATCATCGGCCTGACAGCCATTGGCGTGAACGAGGTCAGCCGCATCGAGACCTCCTTGCGAATCATCAATGACGTCAACAGCGTCCGCCAGCGCTACGCCATCAATTTCCGCGGCAGCGTGCATGAGCGCGCCATCGATATGCGCGACATCACCGTCCTGACCGATCCCACCACCCTGGCCGCCGTGCTGCACGACATCGAGAAGCGTGGCGAGGATTATCGCCAGTCGGCCGCGCCCCTGGATTCCATGCTCGGCAGCGCCGCCGACCGCCAGAGCGAGGATTTCCGCATTCTCGCTTCCATCAAGGAAACCGAAAGCAAGACCCTGCCGGTGGTCGACAAGATGATCGCCCTGCAGAAGGCCGGCCAGATCGACCAGGCCCGCAAGCTGCTGGCCGACGAAGCGCGCCCGGACTTCATCGAATGGCTGGCCCGCATCAACCAGTTCATCGATCTGGAAGAGGCCAAGAACCAGAAGGAAGGCCGTGCCGCCCGCGACGTCGCCGAGAATTTCAAGCTGCTGATGGGCGGGCTCTGTCTCGTAGCGCTCGTGCTCGGTGCCGGCGTCGCTTGGTGGACCGTCAATTCCATCGCTCCGCTGTCGCGCGCCACGCGCGCCATGCTGCGTTTGGCGGACGGCGATCTCGATGTCGAGGTGCCCCGCGCCACCCATCGCGACGAGGTAGGCGAGATCCTGTCCAGCCTGGACGTATTCAAGCGCAGCGCGCTGGATAAGCGCCAGCTCGAATCTGAACAAGCGCAGAGCGAGCAGCGCGCGGCCGAAGCCCGCCGCGAGGCGCTGCGCCAGCTGGCCGCCGCCTTCGAATCGGAAGTCGGTTCGGTGGTGACTTCGGTCAGCACCGCCGCCGGCCAGCTGCAGAGCTCGGCCAAATACATGGCTGAAACCGCCGCCTCGACCAGCTCGCAGGCCACCACCGTGGCCGCCGCCGCCGAACTGGCCTCGGGCAACGTGCAGACCGTGGCTTCGGCCACCGAGCAATTGTCGGCCTCGACCCGCGAGATCTCGAGTCAGGTGCACCGCTCGCGCCAGGTGGCCGAGCGCGCCGACGGCGAAGCGCGCCAGACCTCGTCGCTGATCGAGATGCTGTCCGAGAATGTCGCCTCGATCGGCGAGATCGTCTCGCTGATCAACGACATCGCCAGCCAGACCAATCTTCTGGCGCTCAACGCCACGATCGAGGCCGCCCGCGCCGGCGAGGCCGGCAAGGGCTTCGCCGTGGTGGCCAACGAGGTCAAGCATCTGGCCACCCAGACCGGCCGCGCCACCGACGAGATCTCGACCAAGATCGCCGCCGTGCAGTCGGGCACCGCCAGCGCCGTGCAGGCGATCAGTTCGATCGCCCAGGTGATCGGCGAAATGGGCGATATCAGCGCCTCGGTCGCCGAGGCGGTCGAGCAGCAGAGCTCGGCCACCATCGAGATCGCCCGCAATGTCGAGCAGGCCGCCAGCGGGACGCAGGAAGTGTCCCGCACCATCGATGAAGTGGGCGCCGCCGCCCGCAAGACCGGCGAGGTGGCCAATAATATCAGCGAGTCCTCGGTCGATCTGTCGCGCCAGGCCGACACCCTGCGCCAGGGCGTCGACCGCTTCCTCGGCTCGATCCGCACCGGCTCATAAACCCAGAGGCCCGGGTGACCCAGCCACCCGGGCCAGTCTGCACAATATGTCGAACCTGACATAAACCGCACATCAAAGCCGGACATAGCGCTACTACCTTCCCGCCACTTCTCCTCTCGAAAGGTGGTTCGATGGTTTTCGGCACTGTGTTCTCTCCCCTTCGCCTGCTCGTCCTGGCGGCGCCGGTGCTCCTGGCTCTTCCGGCGGCGGCGCAGGATCCCGACAATGCGACCCTGGGCATCAGCGCCACGCCCGACGCAGAGCCGAACAAAGGCATCTCCGTCACGGTCGGCGGCGGCGGCGGCATCGTGCCGGCCTATGAGGGCTCGAAGGAATTCAAGGCGGTTCCATTTCCGCTGATCGACATTCGCGGCCTGGCCGACGACCGGATTTTCATCTCCTCGCTGCGCGGTATCGGCGTCAATGTGATCGATTGGGGCTCTCTGCGCGCCGGC
>Ga0302311_10003274_pt1 | contig 17748 bp, 15 predicted proteins | sample III_Palsa_N1_3_FD_200449 | JGI IMG/M metagenome (GOLD analysis project Ga0302311, IMG submission 200449) | Peat permafrost microbial communities from Stordalen Mire near Abisko, Sweden - III_Palsa_N1_3 | ecosystem: Environmental > Terrestrial > Soil > Palsa > Peat permafrost | place: Sweden... | reverse complement strand
CGCCCGTTCCTCGGCTTCGTCATGCTGAAGCGTTCCCAACACCAATTCAGTCCGCCTTTTCAGTCCACCCGGCGAATTCGTTCAATCAACTCCGCGGCTGCGGGATCGCGTCGCGCTTTGGCATAGATTCCATCCATCGCCGCCTCGAAGGGCTTGCGGTCGAAGTCGGTGATGATCGTCACGCCGGCGCTCTCCGCCTGCCGCCGCGATCGCTCCTCCAGCGCCTTCCATCGCTCGCGCATGAAGTGGCTGGATTCGATTGCCGCCTCACGAAAGATCTTGCGGTCCTCGGACGAGAGGCTGTCCCAGGCCTTCTGCGACATCACCAGCACCTCCGGACTCATCGTGTGTTCGGTGAGGGTGTAATAGCCGGCATATTTGTAGTGGTCCGTGGTGACATAAGAAGGCCAGTTGTTCTCCGCGCCGTCGATCAGCTTGGTGGCGAGCCCGGTGCGAACCTGTCCATAGGGCAGCTCGATCGGATTCGCGCCGAGCGCCTTGATCATGTCGGACATCAATTCGGACTGCTGCACACGCAGTCGCAACCCCTTCATGTCCGCGATCGAGCGGATCGGCCTGACGCTGTTATAGATCGATCGGGCGCCGGAATCGTAGAACGTCAGACCGACAAATCCATAGGGCTCGAAGCTGTCGAGAATGGCGGTGCCGATCGGGCCGTCCAGCACCTTCTGCATGTGCTCGATGGAGCGAAACAGAAACGGCATCGCCAGCACGTTCATCGCCGGCACGAAGGCTCCGATCAGCGCAACGTTGGTGCGGTTGAGATCGATCGCGCCGACGCGGGTCTGCTCGATGGTTTCCTTTTCCTCGCCGAGCTGGCGCGAATGGAACACCCGGATCTGGTGGCGGTCGCCGCTGCGCTCCGCGATCAGGCGGCCCATGTAACGCAGCGCTTCGACGGTCGGATAGTCTTCGCTCTGGGTGTCGGCGGCGCGAAATTCCCGCGCCCATGCGCTGGTCGTGACCGCTGCCAGAAGCAGCCCAACGACCATGACGGCGATCCGCGAAAGGCCGGCGCGGTTGTACACTGGCAACTCATCCCCCTGTAATGGGGTCGGTGATCCGAAACAAAGGTTCAACGCAATTTAGCAGAAGGTTTCCACGATCGCGTCCGGGCCGGGCGATCGCAAGAGCGGTCGCCTCAATTGCCGGGCGCAGCCCGAGTATCGCCTAAGGAAAGAGCGATTTTAATATTTGCCTATCAAACGGGCAACGGCATTTCTTTGTATGCAATGAGATTGCGCGCCGATGCCGTCGAATTCGCCTCGCGAGAATCCATATTCGAAGCTGAATCAGGGGTTTAGTCCCTGCGTAAGGGTCCATTAAGATTTGGCACAAACCTTGCGACGTCTCTGTCCAAAAGCCGATTCCCTCGTGCGTTGGAGCATCAGATGAAGCGCCGCGATTTTCTCAAATCCGTCTCCGGCGCAGCCGCGGGCGCAATGGTGCCGGCGCCCGCCATCTGGTCCGCCGCGAAGGCTGATGGCCGCTCGGAGACGCTATTGGTCGTGACCGAGAACGGCCCCAATAATCTCGACATCCATGGCGTGGGCACCAACCGTTCCGGCTACGAGACCTCGTGGAATTGCTACGACCGGCTCATCACCCACGAGACCAAGACGCTGCCGGATGGCACGCTGTCCTACGATCGCGACAAGTTCAAACCCGAACTCGCCGAAGACATGAATATCGGCGACATGTCGGTCACCTTCAAACTGAAAAAGAATGCGACGTTCCACGACGGCACGCCGGTCACCGCCAAGGACGTCAAATGGTCGCTGGATCGCTCGGTGACCGTCGGCGGCTTCCCCACGGTGCAGATGAAGGCCGGTTCGCTGGTCGACAAGGAGCAGTTCGTCCTCGTTGACGACAGCACCGTGCGCATCGACTTCACCAAGAAAGATCGCCTGACGATACCCGATCTCGCGGTGATCGTGCCGAGTATCTACAATTCCGAACTCCTGAAGAAGAAGGCCACGGAAAAGGATCCCTGGGCGCTCGATTACACCAAGAGCAACACCGCCGGCAGCGGCGCCTACAAGGTGACGAGCTGGAAGCCGGGCGTTGAAACGGTCTACGAGCGCCATGAGGGCTGGGTGGGCGGCAAACTGCCCCAGCTCAAGAAGATCATCTGGCGCACGATTCCTTCGCAGGGCAACCGCCGCGCCTTGATGGAGCGCGGCGATGCCGACATCTCCTTCGATCTCTCGAGCAAGGACACCTCGGAGATGAAGAAAGAGAGCAAGCTCGTCATCATCTCCAACCCGATCGGCAACGGCATGTACTCCGTCGAGTTGAATGTGAAGAACCCGCCGTTCGACAATCCGAAAGTCAGGCAGGCGGTGGCCTATGCGCTGCCCTACCAGAAGATCATGGACGCGGCGATGTTCGGTCTGGCCAATCCTTTGTTCGGCGGTCCGTCCAACAATGTCACCGACATCAGCTGGCCGGCGAAAAGCGGCTACGTCAACGACATCGCCAAAGCCAAGGCGCTGATGGCCGAGAGCGGTGTCTCCGACATCGACACCACGGTCTCGTTCGACCTCGGCGCCGGCGACATCTGCGAGCCGATCGCCGTGCTGGTGCAGGAAGCCCTGGGCCAGATCGGCATCAAGACCGCGATCAACAAGGTGCCGGGCGCCAACTGGCGCAGCGAGATGGCGAAGAAGTCGATGCCGCTGATGGTCAATTTCTTCTCCGGCTGGCTCGACTATCCCGAATATTTCTTTTTCTGGTGCTATTCCGGCCAGAACGCGATCTTCAATACGCCGAGCTATGTCAATGCGGACATGGACACCCTGATCGATGGCGCGCGCGCCGCCGCCGCGGTCGGCGACAAGGAGAAATACGCCAAGGACGTCGAGGGCTTCATTTCCAAGGCCTATAATGAGGCGCCGCGCATTCCGCTGTTCCAGCCGTTTCTCAACGTCGCGACGCAGAAGAACATCTCGGGCTACGTTTACTGGTTCCACCGGCAACTCGACTACCGCTCAATCGTCAAGGCCTGACGCGCGCCGCATCGGCGGGCGCGCCGCATCTCAATCGTTTTTCAACGCGGCTTGGAAATTGTGGGGCAGAAGACCATGTTGACGATCGTGAAGCGTCTGGTGACCGTGATCCCGACCTTGATCGGTGTCGTGATCGTGACCTTTCTGCTGACCCGGGTTTTGCCGGGCGATCCCGCGGTGTATTTCGCCGGACCGGCCGCCACCCCGCAATCGATTGCTGAAATCCGCAAGTCGCTGGGGCTCGATCGGCCGCTGCCCGATCAGTTCGCGCATTATGTCAATGATCTCGCCCACGGCAATTTCGGCAATTCGCTTTCCACCGGCCGGCCGGTCGCGACCGAAATCTCCAGCCGCTTGCCGGCGTCGGCGGAGTTGACGCTGTCGGGACTCGTTCTTGCAATCGTCATCGCGGTGCCGCTCGGCATTTTTGCAGCCGTCAAGCAGGGCTCCTTCATCGACCATCTGTGCAGGATTATCGCCACCGCCGGGGTTTCGTTGCCGGTATTCTTTACCGGCCTGCTGTTGGTCTACATCTTCTACTTCAATCTCGGCTGGTCACCCGCGCCGATCGGCCGGCTCGATGCCTTTGCCACCGCGCCGCCCGATATTACCGGCTTCTATCTGATCGACAGCCTGATTACCGGAAATTTCGAAACCTTCCGCGCCTCGCTCAGCCAGTTGATTCTTCCGGCGGTGACGCTCGCGGTGTTCTCGCTGGCGCCGATCACGCGCATGACCCGCGCCTCGATGCTGGCCATCCTGGCCTCTGAATTCATCCGCACCGCGCGCGCCAGCGGTCTCAATGACCGCACCGTGATCCTTACCTATGCGTTTCGCAACGCGATGCTGCCGGTGGTGACCACGCTGGGCATGGTTTTCTCGTTCCTGCTCGGCGCCAACGTGCTGGTGGAAAAAGTGTTCGCCTGGCCGGGCATCGGTTCCTACGCGGTCGAAGCGCTGCTGCAATCGGACTTCGCGCCGGTGCAGGGCTTCGTGCTGACGATGGCGGTATTGTACGTGGCACTCAACCTTATGATCGACATGCTCTACGGCGTGATCGATCCGCGCGTGAGGCTCGAAGCATGACCGAAGCCAGTCTGACCGCTGTTCCGGCGGCGGAGGCGCCGCCCAAGCCTCCCACCAACTCCATCTTCCGCCATGCCATCTATGTGGTAGCGGACAATCCGGTGACCGGATTGTCGTTCGGGCTGTTCGTGCTGATCGCGTTGTGCGCCCTGATTGGTCCTTACATTGTGCCCTACGATCCGCTCGCCAGCGACACCTCCGCAACCCTGCAGTCGCCGTCGCTGCACCACTGGTTCGGCACCGATTTGTTGGGCCGTGATATTTTCAGCCGCGTGCTGGCCGCGACCCGTCTCGACTTCACGATCGCCGTCGCCTCGGTGGCGCTGGTCCTGTTCCTGGGCGGGCTTGCCGGCATCGCCGCCGGCTTCTTCGGCGGATGGACCGACCGCATCGTCGGGCGCATCTCCGACACCATCATGGCGTTTCCGTTGTTCGTGCTGGCGATGGGCATCGTCGCCGCGCTCGGCAATACCGTGACCAACATCGTGATCGCGACCGCGATCATCAATTTTCCGCTCTACGTCCGCGTTGCGCGCGCCGAGGCCAATGTGCGGCGTGACGCCGGCTTCGTGCAGGCGGCGCGGCTGTCCGGCAACGGCGATTTCCGCATTCTGCTGGTGCACATATTGCCGAACATCATGCCGATCATGATGGTGCAGATCTCGCTCACCATGGGGTACGCCATCCTGAACGCGGCCGGGCTGTCGTTCATCGGTCTCGGCGTCAAGCCGCCGACCCCGGAATGGGGCATCATGGTCGCGGAAGGCGCGACCAACATCATTTCCGGCGAGTGGTGGGTGGCGTTCTTCCCCGGTGGCGCGCTGATGATCGCGGTATTCTGTTTCAACCTGCTGGGCGACGGATTGCGCGATCTGGTCGATCCGCAGCGGAGGACGTAAGCATGAAGTTCGGGAGCACGCCATGACCGCGCAGCCGCTGCTCGACGTCAGCGACCTCACCGTCGAATTTGCGACCCGGCGCGGCATCGTCAAGGCGGTGCAGCATGTCAATATCGCGGTCGGCAAGGGCGAGACGCTGGGCATTGTCGGCGAATCCGGTTCCGGCAAGTCGGTGACATCCTATGCGGTGATGCGGATCCTCGACCGCGCCGGCAAGATTGCCGAAGGCTCGGTGATGTTCTCCGGCGTCGACGTCAAGGCCGCGACCGAGAGCCAGATGCGCGACCTGCGTGGCCGCGAAATGTCGATGATTTTCCAGAGCCCCCGGCTGGCGCTCAATCCGATCCGCAAGATCGGCCACCAGATCGAGGATGTGCTGTTGCAGCATGTCCAGGTCGACCGCTCGCAGGTCACCGACCGGGCGATCACCGCACTGGAGCAGGTCAAGATCGCGCGGCCGCGTGAGCGTTATCATGCCTACCCGTTCGAATTGTCGGGCGGCATGTGCCAGCGGGTGGTGATCGCGCTGGCACTGGCCTGCAACCCGCAGCTTCTGATCGCCGACGAGCCGACCACCGGCCTCGACGTCACGACCCAGAAAGCCGTGATGGACCTGATCGTCGAACTGACCAAGCGCCGCGGCATGTCGACGATCCTGATCACGCATGATCTTGGATTGGCCGCGGCCTATTGCGATCGCGTGGTGGTGATGGAAAAGGGCCGCGTGGTCGAAACCGCGCTGTCCGCCAATATCTTTACCAGGCCGGAGCACGCCTATACCAAGAAGCTGATGCGCGCGACGCCGCGGCTTGGCGTCTCCTTGCGCGATCTGCTGCCGGAGGAAGAAGCCGCGGCCCTTGCTTCGAATCCGGCGTCCGCCACGGCCGCTCTCCCCGCCGGCGAGGACAGCGGGAAGAAGCCGCTGCTGCTGATCGAAAAGCTGGTGAAGGAATATCCGCGTCAGGGCGCCACCGCGACGCTGTCCAAACTGTTCGCGCGCAAGCCGGCGGCCGAGCCCGAACAATTCCGCGCGGTTGACGGCATCAGCTTTTCGGTCGGGCATGGCGAGAGCGTCGGCCTGGTCGGCGAATCCGGCTGCGGCAAATCCACCACTTCGATGATGGTGATGCGGCTTTTGGACCAGACCTCGGGCCGCATCATGTTCGACGGCGACGAGATCGGCGGCATCATGCCCAGTGCCTTCGCGCGGCTGCCGCTGCGCAAGAGCATCCAGATGGTGTTTCAGGATCCGACCGACAGCCTCAATCCGCGTTTCACCGCCGTGCGCGCGATCGCCGATCCGATCATGCAGCTCGGCGACATCAAGGGGCGCGACGCGCTGCGCGCCCGCTGCGAGGAATTGGCTGGTCTGGTCGGCCTGCCGGTCAACCTGCTGGATCGGTTCCCGCATCAATTGTCGGGCGGACAGAAGGCCCGCGTCGGGATCGCACGCGCGATTGCGTTGCACCCGAAACTGGTGATCCTCGACGAGCCGACCGCCGCACTCGATGTCTCGGTGCAGGCGGTGGTCCTGAACCTGCTGCAGGATCTCAAGCAGTCGATGGGAATGAGCTATTTATTCGTGTCGCATGATTTGAATGTGGTACGGTTATTGTGTGATCGCGTTATTGTGATGCGGACGGGGAGAATCGTCGAGCAAGGTCCTTCAGAACGGGTCTTGGGCGACCCGCAGGATGCCTATACAAAGGAGCTGTTGACGGCTATTCCACATCCGCCGTTGCCGGTTCACTGAGTCCGCCGGCGGATGGAAGACTGACGGGAGAGTGCGGGAGAGTAATGGCTGCTGATTTTCTTGATGATTATATCGACGCCGTCTCGAAAGCGCTGGCGTTGCCGGTTGACGACGCCTGGAGACCGGCGGTACGGGCCAATCTCGAAGTGTCGCTGAAGCTGGCGCGGCTGGTGGATGAATTTGCGCTACCTGACGAAGCCGAGCCGGCCAGTGTCTTTGCAGCCTGATACCGCCATAACGCCCGATCGCGACGGGTTGTCGGCCTCGGAAATCGCGTCAGCCGTGAAGGGCCGAAAGCTCACCGCTCTCGGCGTCACCGAAGCGGCGCTGGCGCGGATCGCCAAACATGATCGCGTCCTGAATTCGTTCACCGACGTGACCGCCGATCGCGCGCGCACCAGGGCCCGCGCGGTCGATGCCGCGATCGCGGCGGGGAAAAATGCCGGCCCGCTCGCCGGGGTGCCGTTCGCGGTCAAGAACCTGTTCGACGTGCAGGGCCTGCCGACCCGCGCCGGATCGAAGATCAATCGCGATCTTCCGCCGTCGCCGCGCGATGCCACCCTGATCGAACGGATGGAAGCGGCCGGCGCGGTGATGGTCGGGGCACTCAATATGGGCGAATACGCCTACGACTTCACCGGCGAGAACATTCACGACGGACCGTCACGCAATCCGCATGATTCGACGCGAATGACCGGCGGCTCGTCGGGCGGTTCTGGCAGCGCGGTCGGTGGCGGGCTGGTGCCGCTGGCGCTGGGATCGGACACCAATGGCTCGATCCGGGTGCCGTCGTCGTTTTGCGGAATTTTTGGACTGAAGCCGACCTACGGCCGGCTGTCCCGGGCGCGGTCGTTTCCGTTCGTCTCAAGCTTCGATCATCTCGGCCCGTTTGCGCGCAATGTCGGCGACCTCGCGCTCGCCTATGATGCAATGCAGGGACCCGATCCGGATGATGCGGCGTGCACGACCCGGCCGGCCGAGCCGGTCGCGTCGATGCTGACGCAGGATATCGGTAATCTGCGGATTGCCGTTGCCGGCGGATATTTCCAGAAAAACGTCTTTCCTGAAGCCGTCGAAGCCGTTGCGCGCGTCGCCAAAGGACTCGGCGCCACGCAAACCGTCGAAATTCCCGAGGCTGCGCGCGCCCGCGCCGCGGCCTATGTCATCACCACCTGCGAAGGCGCGTCTTTGCACCTCGATCGCCTGCGCCAGCGGCCGAATGATTTCGATCCGGCGGTGCGTGACCGCCTGCTGGCGGGCGCGATGATTCCGGCCGCGCTGGTCGACCGCGCGCAGAAATTCCGCCGCTGGTATCGCGCCCGGGTATTGGAGCTGTTTGCATCGGTCGATGTGATCATCGCGCCGGCAACGCCGTGCGTCGCGCCGAAGCTGGGGCAGGCGACCTTCGTGCTTGACGGCGTCGAACTTCCGGTGCGCGCCAATATCGGCATCCATACCCAGCCGATTTCCTTTATCGGACTTCCGGTGGTCGCGGTGCCGGTTCCGCTCGAGCCGATGCCGATCGGTGTGCAGATCATTGCCGCACCCTGGCGGGAAGATATCGCATTGCGCGTGGCTCATGCGCTGGAACGCAGCGGCGTGGTTTCCGCGCCGCCGCCGGGAGGATTATAGCAATGCAGGTCGATCTCCCCGACGTGCTCGCCGAAGTGACCGAGCAATTCGCGCGTTACGAGAAGGCCCTGGTGACCAATGACGTCGCCGTTCTCGATGACCTGTTTCGTCCCGATTCCCGCACCCTGCGCTACGGCTCCGGCGAAAATCTCTATGGCTATGATGCGATCATGGCGTTTCGCGCCGCGCGCTCGCCGGCGGGCCTGATGCGCCGCACCGCCGGGACCGTGATCACGGCCTATGGCCGCGACGCGGCGGTCGCCTCGACCCTGTTTTATCGTGATTCCGCGCCCGGTAGAGTGGGGCGGCAGATGCAGACATGGGTGCGATTCGCCGAAGGCTGGAAGATCGTCGCCGCGCATGTCAGCATCATCGACGAACCGCAGGATCAATCGACATGAGTCTTGACGATCTTCCATCCAGCGCTCCCGAGCGTGCCGGCATCGAGGCGGAGCCGGTGGCGCGGCGTGCCGGCCGCGCGTCACCCCCGGACAAGATCACGCGCGCGGAAGAACTGCGCCTGCAACTCGCCGATGAAATCGTGCGCGGTGTGCTGGCGCCGGGATCGGCCCTCGACGAGACCGATATTGCGACGCGTTTCAAGGTGTCGCGTACCCCGGTCCGCGAAGCGCTGCGCCAGTTGGCGGCCAGCGGCCTGATCGATGCGAGGGCGCATCGCGGCGCGGTGGTGGCGCGGCCCTCGGTCGAACGGCTGACCGGCATGTTCGAGGCCATGGCGGAGCTGGAAGCGCTGTGCGCCGGCCTTGCCGCCGAACGCATGCTGCCGGCCGAGCGGCACCGGCTGGAGGCGGTACACGAGGAACTGCGGGTATTGAGCTATGCCGGCAATCCGGACCGGTTCCACGAGGTCAATGAGCGCTTTCACAACACGATCTATGCGGGTTCGCAGAACGGCTATATCGCCGAAATAACCCTGGCGACACGGGTGCGGGTGCAGCCGTTCCGCCGCGCGCAGTTTCGCAATCTCGGGCGGTTGGCGAAATCCCATGCCGAGCACGACCGCGTGGTGGTGGCGATCGTGCGCGGCGACCGCGTCGGCGCGGCGGCCGCGATGCGGGCGCATATCGAACTGGTGCGCGACGAATACGAACTCTACGCGGTGTCGCTGTAGTTTTCTTCGTCATTGCGAGGAGCGTAGCGACGCAGCAATCCAGCTTCGTTCGAGGAATGGATTGCTTCGCGGAGCCTGTCGTCGGGCGCGCATTCGCGCGACCCGTGGGCTCGCAATGGCGAAGTAATCAACCCGCCGCCGCCATGAACGCGCGCCAGCCGTTGAATGCCGAGATATCGCGCGCGCCGTCGATCGCGGCGGGTTCGACAATGAAGCCTTTGACGCTGCGGCCGTCGGCTAGAACGATGGTGCCGATCGCCATCGGCGAGGGGATGGCGGCGACGAACCTGCCGAACGCTGCGGCCGAGAGCGCCCAGACTTCCAGCTCGATGGATGATCCCGTTGCTGGCGCCACGCGCAGCAGGCCGGGTTTCGGCGGCGTGGTGTCGAGGGCATAGAGCTTGTAGTCCGGCGCGGTCGCGGTGGCTTCCAGCAACCGTCCGCCCAGCGCCTTCAATTCGCTGTTGAGCACCATGCCCGAGAGATGCGCGCCGACCACGGCGATGGCGATTTCGTCGCTGTTTGCGCTGACCGGCAGCGCCGCCAGCGGCGGCTGCGGCACGCATCGGCTGCCCAGGGTCAGCTTGGTGTCGGCGTGAAACACCCGCCCGATGCCGGCGAGCTGTGCGTCCTGACCGGCGGGTGCCAACAGCGTGATGCCGAACGGAATATCGTCGGCCCTGATCGACGCCGGCAATGCGAGGCCGCAGAGGTCGAGCAGGTTGACGAAATTGGTGTAGGTGCCGAGCCGGCTGTTGAGTTCGATCGGATTGGCGAGCACCTGTGCGGTCGAGTACACGGTCGGCGTCGTCGGCAGCACCAGCGCGTCGATATTCGCAAAGGCGCGCTCGGCGATGCGGCGCAGCGTCTGCAGCCGGTACAGTGCCGCGAAGGTATCGGCGGCGGTGAGCCGGGCGCCGCCGGCGGCTATTTCGCGCGTGATCGGATGTATCGCGTCCGGCGACGAGGCCAGGAGATTGCGGATCACCAGATAGCGTTCGGCGACCCACGGCCCTTCATAGAGCAGCCGCGCGGTTTCATAGAACGGTTCGAGATCGAACCCGACCAGCGTGGCCCCAAGCGCGGTCCAGCGCTTGAGCGCCGCGGCGTAGGCGGCTTCCGCGGCCTTGTCGCCGAAAAAGATCAGCTGGCCGTCGCGCGGCACGCCCAGCTTCAGATTGGCCGGAAATGAAGCGACCTGCCCCAGCGGCCGGTTGCGCGAAAACGGATCGGCACCATCGGGGCCGGCCATCGCGGCCAGCGCCGTGGTCGCGTCATCGACGGTCAGCGCAAAAACCGACACGCAATCCAGCGTCCGGCACGCCGGCACCATGCCGGCGGTGGAGACCAGTCCGAGGCTCGGCTTCAGCCCGACGATATTGTTGAGCATCGCCGGCACGCGGCCGGAGCCCGCGGTATCGGTGCCCAACGCCAGCGGCACCAGCCCGGTCGCCACCGCTACCGCCGAGCCTGAACTCGAACCGCCCGGAATGAGGTCGCCGCGTATCGGATTGTTGGGGATGCCGTAGGGCGAGCGCACGCCGACGAGGCCGGTAGCGAACTGATCGAGATTGGTCTTGCCGATCATGATAGCGCCGGCCGCGCGCAGCCGCGCCACCGCGGTCGCGTCGTGGGCCGGCGAGTAGGAAAACGCCGGGCAGGCGGCGGTGGTCGGCAATCCGGCGACGTCGATATTGTCCTTCACCGCGACGGGAATGCCATAGAGCGGAAGCAGCGAGGCATTTTTTGCGGCCAGGGCTTCCGCTTCCGCCAGCGCATCCTTCTCATCGCGCAGGCTGATGAAAATGGCGGGGTCGTTGTGCTCGCGAATCCGCTGATAGCTGCGCGCGACGGTTTGCGCAGGCGATAGGGTGCCGGCGCGATGCGCGGCGAGGATTGCGGCGACCGTTTCAGTCACGCGCGGCCCCGATCGGGAATGAGCCTGGTCGGCGGGTACGGCAAGGAATGTCTCCGGATGCAAAACACGAAGGGTGGGTTGAGGTCGCCATTGCTGACTACGCTCCGGGACTAGAATCCTTCCCCGATCGAAGCAAGCAGTGTGCCATTGTGTACATCGGAATTGCAGACCTTAATTCCACAAATAAATCTTTGTAATCAGATGCTTGTATCATTTTCTGGGCCGCCATTTGCGTCCCCTGGGGGAAATCGGTGCGATCATGGTTGCCTAATTTATGAGCAGAGCTATTCCGGACGCCGGGCCCGCCCACCGGAGGGTTTTGCCTTTGGCGCGCGACGATATCTTACCGGCGCGCGTGGTTCTCCTGTCGCGCAAAACGTCGCATGATGGCGAGAACGACGCGTCGACCGCGCAGCCAGGGATGCCCGGCTGCAGCGGCAGGACGCAACAATCAAAACAAACACATCAAGAGGGAGAGACGCGATGAGGGGGCTGACCGGGTGTCTGGCACTGGCGTTGTCATGCGCCGCATCGGGATCCGCGCGCGCGGAAATTTCCGACAACGTGGTTCGGATCGGCGTGCTCAACGATATCTCCGGCATCTTCCAGGACACCAACGGCATGGGCTCGGTCGAGGCCGCACGGATGGCCGCGGAAGATTTCGATGGCGGCGCCAAGAATATCAAGGTCGAGATCGTCTATGCCGATCACCAGAACAAGGCGGATGTCGGCTCGGCCATCGTGCGCAAATGGCTCGATGTCGACAAGGTCGACGCGGTGGTCGATGTGCCGAATTCGGCCGTCGGCCTCACCGTCAACGCGCTGCTGCGCGACACCCGGATGACGTTCCTGGCCTCCTCCACCGCCAGCTCCGATCTGACCGGAAAGGCCTGCTCGCCGAACACCATCCAATGGGTCAACGATGCCTGGGCGACCGGCAACACCACGGCGGCGGCGATGATGAAGCGCGGCGGCATGGACTGGTATTTCATCACGGTGAATTATGCGCTCGGCCAGGGCATCGAGGCCGAAGCCACCAGCTACATCGAGAAGCACGGCGGCAAGGTGCTGGGCTCGGCCAAGCATCCACTCAACACGCCGGATTTCGCGTCGCTGCTGCTGCAGGCCCAGAATTCCAGGGCCAAGGTGATTGGTCTCGCCAATGCCGGCGGCGACACCATCAATGCGGTCAAGCAGGCCGGTGAATTCGGCATCAAGGAAGGTGGCCAGAGCCTGGTCGCCTTCCTGCTGTTCATCAACGACGTCCACGGCATGGGACTGAAGGTCGCGCAGGGACTGCAACTGCTGGAAGCCTTCTACTGGGACATGAACGACGACACCCGCGCTTTTGCCAGGCGGTTCGCGGCCCGGCCGGGCATGAACGGCAAGATGCCGAGCGGCAATCAGGCCGGCGTCTACGCCTCGACGCTGGCGTATCTCAATGCGGTAGCGGCGACCGGCAGCGACGATGCCGCGAACGTCGTGCCGCAGATGAAAAAATTCAAGGGCCAGGACAAATTGTTCGGCGATGTCACCATCCGCCAGGACGGACGTGTCATCCATCCGATGTATCTGTTCGAGGTCAAGAAGCCGGAAGAATCGAAATATCCTTACGACTACTACAAACTGGTTTCGACCACATCAGCCGATCAGGCGTTCCGGCCGATCGCGGACGGCGGCTGTTCGCTGGTGAAGTGATGTGATCGACGCGCAACGACGGCTGCGGCAAGATCGTGAACCGACGTCGAGCGAAGGCCTGCTCGTCACCGCACCACCTTGCTGCTGCCTTGGGTGATCAACCGTGCGGCGCGCTGATCGCGGGCGTGGATCCACAGCCAGCTGATGGCGACGCTGATCCGGTTGCGCACGCCGATCAGGAAGTAGATGTGGGCGATGCCCCAGATCCACCAGGCGATAGTGCCGCGCAGCTTGATCGATCCGAACTCGATCACCGCCTTGCGCTTGCCGATCTGCGCCAGGCTGCCGGCGTGCCGGTAGCGAAACGGCGCGGGGGTTTCGCCGCGCAGCCGCGCCTTGATGCAATTGGCGACATAGCGTCCCTGCTGCTTGGCGGCGGGGGCGATGCCGGGCACCGGTTTTCCATCGGCGTCCGCGACAATGACGGTATCGCCGATCGCGAATATATCGGGATGGCCCGAAACCGTGAGATCAGACTGCACCTGCAAACGGCCGGCGCGGTCCGACGCCGCATTGAGCCATTCGGCGGCCGGCGATGCGCGCACGCCGGCGGCCCAGATCAGCGTCTTGGCCTGCAGGCTGTGGCCGCCATACACGACGCCGTCGGCCGAGCATTCAGTGACGGCCTGTCCCAACACCAGTTCGACGCCGATGCTTTCCAGCGCGCGCTGGGCATAGGCGGAGAGGTCGTCGGTAAAGCCGGCCAATACCCGGGGCCCGGCCTCGATCAGAACGACACGCGCCTTGTGGGTGTCGATGTTGCGAAAATCGGGAGGTAGGGTGTCCTGTGCCAGTTCGGCGATGGTGCCGGCGAGTTCGACGCCGGTCGGGCCGGCGCCGACAATGACGAAGGTCAGGAGCGCCGCGCGCCGCTGCGGATCGGTCTCGCGCTCGGCGCGTTCGAAGGCGACCAGAATACGCCGCCGCAGCGTGGTGGCGTCCTCAAGTGTTTTCAGGCCGGGTGCGAACGGCTCCCATTCGTCATGGCCGAAATAGGCGTGGCGCGCGCCGGTGGCGAGAACCAGCGTGTCATAGGGCAAGGCGTCGCCGTCATCGAGCAGCACCCGATGGCCGTCGGCGTCGACGCCGCTCACGGTGGCGAACAAGGTGGTGACCTCGGCGCGGTCCCGCAACAGATAGCGGATCGGCCAGGCGATCTCCGAAGTCGCCAGCGAGGCGGTGGCGACCTGATACAAAAGCGGTTGGAACAGGTGATGGTTGCGGCGGTCGACCAGCGTGATCGAGACCGGCGCGCCGGCAAGCCGATGCGCCGTTTCCAGCCCGCCGAAACCGGCGCCGACGATCACCACGCGATGAAGCCGTTCGGTGCGGGGCTGCTCGGTCGTCATGTCGAAGCCGCCTTCGGTTCGGATTTCTTCAGGCTCCCTTGATGTAGACGTTTAATGGCAGAGGTCCAAGACCGGATTGCCAATGGATCGATAGCAAAAACTTATCATCGGCATGTCGATGTCAGGCCCTCCGTGGCATCTGCACAGCCGGTTCGCGCCGCCGCGCCGGCAGCCACAATCCGACAAAGGCGCCGAACAATGACAGCGCAGCAGCCACCTGCATCGCTGCCGCGAAGCCGGCGCTGAACGTCTCGGGCGAATGGGTGGCGTCGCTGGCGGAGAATGTTGCGACCAGAAGTGCGACACCGAACACGCCACCCAGGAATCGCCCCATGTTGAAGATGCCGGATGCCTTGCCGATCTCGACCACGGCGACCGAACTCAAGACCGCGTTCTGAACCGCCGGCATCGCCATCGATACGCCGACGCCGGCAAGGACCACCGGCGCGACGATCGTGGGATAGGCCGTGCCGGGTCCAACGATCATTGCGATCCAGCCGAGGCCCGCGGCCTGCATCGACAATCCCGCCACGACCAGCGGGCGTTCGCCGACCCGGTTGACGACTGCGCCCGCGATCGGCGCGGTCGCGAACAGCGTGGCAGTCCAGGGCAGCAACCGCAGGCCGGCGCCAAGCGGTCCGTAGCCGAAAGAGGCCTGGAAGAATTGCGGCAAGAGAAACAGCGTGCCGTACATCGCGGCGTAGAAAAGAAAGCTCGCGGCAATACCTGACGACAAGGCCCGCGACCGAAACAGGCGCATCGGCACCATCGGTGCATCCGCACGCAACTCCCGGCCGATGAAAGCCGCTGTCAGCAGCAACCCCGCAAGCAGTGCCACCACGACCTCTGCGCTGGTCCAGCCGGAGCCGTTGCCGCGCAGCAGACCCCATACCACCGCGAACGCCGCGGCAGCGACCAGGATAAGCCCCGGAATATCCAGCCCGGCGGGGGGGCCGAAACTTTCGCGAAGCCGCGCCGAACTCATGGCGAGCGCGATCAGTCCGATCGGAACATTGATCCAGAAAATCCATCGCCATCCGAAACCTTCGGTGAGGAAGCCGCCGATAGCGGGCCCGACGATGAGGGCCAGTCCGGTTACGCCGCTGAAGATGCCCAGCGCCCGCGCTCGCTCCTCCCGGGCGAAGGCGCCGCTCAGGATCGCCATGGCCACCGGCATCACCAACGCGGCGCCGGCGCCTTGGGCGGATCGTGCTGCGATCAGCGCGAGGATGCTGGTCGACAGCGCGCAGGCGATCGACGCCAGCATGAACAGCGCGATGCCGGCGGCGAACATTCGTCGGCGTCCGAACCGGTCGCCGAGCGCGGCGCCGGTCAGCAGCAATACCGCGAAACTCAGATTATAGGCGTTGACCGTCCATTGCAGGGTCGCCATCGGGGCGCTGAAGTCCACGCGGATGGTCGCCAGCGCCGCCGTCAGCACCATCGCATCGAGCGCCACCATGAAGGATGCCAGCGCGGTCACGCCGAGCGTCCAGTTCTGCCCGTAATTGTCCAGTTCCTGCATCGCAGCCCTCCGTCTGTTTAGCGCCGGCATCGCGACGCTTCATCGACCAGACGAACGGGAAGGGACGTTGCAGACGCCTGAAAATTTTTTTCGGGCGAATCCTTCTGGCGTTATCGAACGTCTATAGCCCGCAACGCGACGATCCCGGTTCGCGGAACCTGCCATGGAGAGAACGATGAAACTGATCAGGTACAGGACCAGGCCGGAATCGAATGATGAGAATGCCGAACTGATCGCCGCGGTGTTTGCGGAACTGAACACCGCCCGGCCGGACGGTGTTCGCTATCTGTCGCTGCGGCTCGACGACGGCAGCTTTGTCCATTTGGTCGAGACCGAAGCCGGCGATAGCGGCGCGCTGACGAACCTGGCCGCGTTCAAGGCGTTTCAGAGCGGGATTCGCGAACGCTGTGCCGAACTGCCGCAAGTCGGCGGTGCGACCGTCGTCGGCAATTACCGCATGCTTGGCGAGCCATAATTTCTTTGTTCGGCCCGAATCCTTTTGCCGTAACCGAACGTCTTGGGACCGAGATGCGAGCAAAACCGCATTGAGGAAAGGAACAATCGCCATGATGGCTCTCGAAGGGCAGAAGGTCGTCGTCACCGGAGGAAGCCGCGGACTCGGGCTCGGCATTGTCGAGGCGCTGGTGGCCGCGAAAGCGAAGGTGACTGTGGTCGCGCGCGATCCGGAGCGTCTCGCCGAAGTCTCGCAACGGCTCGGCGTGAGTGTGATGCGTGGTGACGTCACCGACGAAAAGCTGGCGCGCAGCGTTCTCTCTGAGGTTCGGCCGTCGGTGCTGGTGCTCAACGCCGGAACGACACCGCCGATGGGCTCGCTGCACGAACTCAGTTGGGAAGGCTTCAGCCGGGCGTGGGACGTCGACGTCAAGGCCGGCTTTCACTGGGTGCAGCAGGCGTTACGCCTTCCCTTGCCGCGCGGCAGCCGCGTGATCATCGCATCGAGTGGGGCGGCGCTGAACGGCTCGCCATTGTCCGGCAGCTACGCCGGCGCCAAGCGGATGCTGTGGCTGATGGCGCTCTACGCCAACGACGTGGTCCGGCAGCTCGATCTCGGCATCCGTTTCCAGGCAATCCTGCCCCAACAGATCATCGGCGACACCGAACTCGGGCGCGCAGCGGGCGAGGCTTACGCGAGGAGCAAGGGCGTCAGCGTTGAGGCCTTCTTTGCCGGGTTCGGCGCACCGATGCCGCCGCGCCAGGTCGGCGACAACGTGGTGTCGATCCTGACCGATCCGCGCTTCGCGGCCGGCGTGGCGTTCGGCATGAAGGGCGACCTTGGCACCGTTTCGCTCGATGCCTGAGATTTTAGACGAGACAACACTGGAAGGAGAAATCGCAGATGGTGGATATTCTACACAAGGTCGGAATCAAATCGTCGTCGCCGGATGCTGTCTATCAGGCATTGACCACGCTCAAGGGTCTTTCCGGCTGGTGGACCAGCGACACGCAGGGGGAAAGCAACGTCGGCGGTGTGCTGCTATTCCGCTTCGGGGCCGGTGGTTTCGACATGAGGGTTCTCGAGCTTGATCCCGGCAAACGCGTGCTGTGGAAAGTGGTCGACGGGCCGCAGGAATGGATCGGCACCAAAGTAGATTGGGAGCTCAGGCAGGACGGCGACTGGACCATCATCCTGTTCAAACACGGGGGTTGGAAGGAGCCGGTGGAGTTCATGCACCATTGCAGCACCAAGTGGGGCGTCTTCCTGCTGA
>Ga0302311_10003271_pt1 | contig 17761 bp, 13 predicted proteins | sample III_Palsa_N1_3_FD_200449 | JGI IMG/M metagenome (GOLD analysis project Ga0302311, IMG submission 200449) | Peat permafrost microbial communities from Stordalen Mire near Abisko, Sweden - III_Palsa_N1_3 | ecosystem: Environmental > Terrestrial > Soil > Palsa > Peat permafrost | place: Sweden... | reverse complement strand
AGCCTGGCTTAAAGGGAGCGAGGCCGATGAGCATGGCCGCCGCCCGGGTCGGAAAGCCCGCGGCGAAATCCAGCGTCAGCCGGTTCGATCTGTGGCTGGGGCGGCTGACCGAATGGCCGGCCGCAGCATTGGTCGTGGTCGAGATCTGCGTGCTGTTTGCCGGCGTGATCTCGCGCTACGTCATCAACCGGCCGCTGATCTGGTCGGACGAGCTGGCCTCGATCCTGTTCCTGTGGCTCGCCATGCTGGGCGCCGTGGTGGCGCTCAGGCGGGACGAGCATATGCGCCTGACGGCGGTAGCGATGCTGCTGCCGCCGGTCTGGCAGGGGCGATTGCGCGCGCTGGCATCGGCCGTGGTCGCGGTGTTCGTGCTCGAAATCGTCTCGCCGGCCCGCGACTATGTCGAGGCGCAATGGTTCATCACCACGCCGGCGCTGGAAATCCACGACAGTTTCCGGGTGGCGGCGATCATCGTCGGCGCGCTGTTGATGCTGCTGATCGCGGTGCGCCGCCTGGTCGCCGGGTCGAGCGTACCGCAGATGCTGGGCGCGTTCGCGGTGGTCGGTGCGGTCGCGGTCGGGTTCTGGCTGGCCAAGCCGTGGCTGATGAGCCTCGGCATCGGCAATCTGGTCGTATTCTTCGTCATCCTGGTCGCGGTCTGCGTCGCCGTCGGCGTGCCGATCGCCTTCTCGTTCGGCGTCGCGACCATGTCCTATCTGATGGTGGTGACGCGCATGCCGCTCACCATCGTCGTCAGCCGCATGGACGAGGGCATGTCGGGCCTGGTGCTGCTGGCCGTGCCGCTATTCGTGTTCCTGGGGCTGCTGATCGAAATGACCGGCCTCGCCCGGGTGCTGGTCGCCTTCATGGGCGCGCTCATCGGCCATGTGAAGGGCGGCCTCGCCTATGTGCTGCTGGGCGCGATGTATCTGGTCTCCGGCATTTCCGGCTCCAAGGCCGCCGACATGGCCGCGGTGGCGCCGGCACTGTTCCCGGAGATGAAGGAGCGCGGTGCCGAACCCGGCGAACTGGTGGCGCTGCTGTCCGCCTCCGGCGCCATGGCCGAGACGATCCCGCCCAGCCTGGTGCTGATCACCATCGGTTCGGTCACCGGTGTGTCGATCGCGGCCCTGTTTACCGGCGGCCTGCTGCCGGCGGCGGTCGGTGCCCTGGCGCTCGCCGTCGTGGCGCGGATCCGCTGCCGCCACGACGATGTTTCCGGCATCCAGAAGGCGTCGGGGCGGGAGATCGGCAAGCGCTTCCTGATCGCGGTGCCGGCGCTGATCCTGCCGTTCGTCATCCGCGCCGCCGTGGTCGACGGCATCGCGACCGCGACCGAGGTGTCGACCGTCGGCATCATCTACACGATCCTGGTGGGGTTGTTCGTCTATCGCCAGTTCGATTGGAGCCGGGTGGTGCCGATCCTGATCGAGACCGCGTCGCTGTCGGGCGCCATCCTGCTGATCATCGGCACGGCGACAGCCATGGCCTGGGCGCTGACCCAGTCGGGATTCTCCCGCTCGCTGGTGGCGAGCATGAGCGCGGTCCCGGGCGGGCCACTGGGTTTCCTCGCGATCTCGATCGCGGTGTTCGCCGTGCTGGGCAGCGTGCTGGAAGGCATCCCGGCGATCGTGTTGTTCGGGCCGCTGCTGTTCCCGGTTGCGCGCGCGCTCGGCATCAACGAGGTGCATTACGCCATCGTCGTCGTGCTGGCGATGGGCATGGGCCTGTTCGCCCCGCCGTTCGGCGTCGGCTTCTATGCCGCCTGTGCGATCGGGCGGGTTTCGCCCGACGCGGCGATGACCCGGGTCTGGCCCTATCTGGCTGTTCTGCTCGCGGCCACGCTGCTGATCGCGGCCGTGCCATGGCTCTCGATCGGGTTCCTCTGAAAACCGGCACCGCGTTTGCGGAGATGGGAGGGAGGGGGCGCAAAGCCCTCACCCTTACCGCCGGACATTAGGAGGAAAACATGGCTCTCAACGACATCCGTACCGCCGAGGAACTGTCTGCTTGGATGAAGCGCATGAACCTCTCGTTGACCTCGGCGGCCGAGCAGCTCGGCCGCAAGCGCGCGACAATCGCGCGATATGTCAATGGAATCACGGACTTGCCGGAAAGCGTCGCCCGCCACGCCGCGGTGATCGAGGCCTCGCGCAGCGGCCAGCCGTTCGAAAACCGGATGGCCCGTCGCTCCGGTCGCTCGGCGATGGCCTGAAACGTCTCTGGCGAAACGCCGGGTAATTTACCAGGTAAAATGCAAAGAAACGGCACCTTCGGGTGCCGTTTCGCATTTTCGGCATGCTTTCAACCGGCCGGACCCCTGGCTATAGTCCGGCGATGCCGCCGTCTCCCGTTCAATCCAATCGAAACGTTCCGGCCCTGCTCGATGCGGCGATCGCCGAGCTCGAAGCCGGTCGGATAGACGATGCCCGCGTCCATTGCGAACGGGTGCTGTACCTGCAGCCGAAGAACGCCGATGCGCTGCATCTGCTGGGCGTGATCCTGTGTTCCGGCGGCGATCACGAAAAGGGGCTGAAGCTGATCCGGCGCGCGATCGCGTTTCAGCCGCGTCATCCGGTGGCGCTCAACAATCTCGGCAATATCCTGAAGGACCTGGGTCGCTACGAGGACGCATTGACGAGCTACGACAAGGCGCTGGCCATCGATCCGACCCTGGTCGAACTGCTCTATAACAGCGGCAATCTGCTGAGCCAGATCGGCCGGATGCAGGACGCGGTCGCCCGCTACGATCGCGCGCTCGAACTGCGTCCCGGCCTGGCACCGGCACTGGCCAACCGCGGCAATGCGCTGGGAGCCCTGGGACGGCTCGACGACGCGCTCGACAGTTTCGACCGGGCCATCGCGGCACAGCCGAATTTCGCCGAGGCGCATTACAACCGCGCCAACACGCTGGCGGCGCTGGACCGACCGGCGGATGCGCTGGCGGCCTACGATCGGGCGCTGGCGCTCAACCCCGCCTACGTCGATGCGCTCAACAACCGGGGCATCGCCCTGCAGCAGCTCCGCCGGTTCGCCGATGCGCTGGCCAGCTACGAGCGCGCGCTCGCGCTCAAGCCGGATGATGCCGACACGTTGAACAATCTCGGTAATCTCCGTCATGAGCAGGGCCGCGCCGCGGCCGCGCTCGACGCCTATGGCGCGGCGGTCCGCAGCCGTCCCGATCTGCCAGGCCCGGCCAGCAATCTGCTGATGGCGCTCAACTACACCGACGCCAAGACGCCGGCGGAAATGCTGGCGGCCCACCAGGACTGGGACACCCGCTTCGCCGTCCCGTCGGCGCAGCCGCACGGCGCGCGGGCGCCCGGCCGGCTGCGCATCGGCTATGTCTCCGCCGACCTCCGCACCCATTCGGTCAGCTACTTCCTGGAGCCGCTGCTGGCGCATCACGACCGGACCCGCGTCGAAATCTTCTGCTATTCCAACAGCCGGAATGCCGATGCGACCACGGCGCGGCTGCGCGAGCTTGCCGACCATTGGGTGCCGATCAGCAGCCTCGACGATGGCGCCGTCGCCGAGCGGATCCGGGCCGACGGCATCGACCTGCTGGTCGATCTCGGCGGCCATACCGGCCATTCCCGGCTGGCGGTCTTCGCCCATCGCGCGGCGCCGGCGCAGCTGAGCTGGCTCGGCTATCCCAACACCTCCGGTCTCGCCGCCATGGACTATCGCCTGACCGACGCGATTGCCGATCCGCCGGGCGAGAGCGATCTGGCCCATACGGAAAAGCTGATCCGGCTCGACCAGGGCTTTCTCTGTTATCGGCCGCCGAGCGATGCGCCGCCGGTGACGCCGCCGCCTTGCCGGGAGCGCGGCCTCGTCACCTTCGGCTCGTTCAACCATCCGGCCAAACTGTCCGACGCGACGGTGCGCTGCTGGGCCGACCTGATGGCCCGCGTGCCGGGCAGCCGCCTTCTGTTGAAATACAAGATCTTCGAGGACGAGGCGACGCGGCGGTTCCATCAGGACCGGTTCCTGGCTGCGGGGCTTGCCGCCGATCGGCTGGAGATTCTGGGCCATATCGACGATGCCCAAGGGCATCTGGGCGCCTACGGCCAGATCGACGTGGCGCTCGATCCGTTTCCTTATAACGGCACGACGACAACCTGCGAGGCGCTGTGGATGGGCGTGCCGGTGGTCAGCCTGACCGGCAGCCGCCATGCCGGGCGGGTCGGCGCCAGCCTGCTGCATCGCGTCGGTCTCGACGACCTCGTCGCCCCGGATCCGGAGGCCTATGGCGCGCTTGCGGTTGCCTTGGCAGGCGATCCGGATCGCTTGGCGGCGCTGCGATCGGGCATGCGCGACCGGCTGACGGCCTCGCCGCTGCTCGATGGCGCCGGCTTCGCCCGCTCGGTCGAAGCGGTCTTCCGGACGATCTGCGCGACTTAGAGCGCGATGAACCCATCTTGGGCGAGCCGTTCGCGCAGCCGACCCATGTCCACGCTCCAGCGCGTGTGGTGGGGCCAATCCGGATTTCTTGGGCCCTCGCCGATGCCGACCAGGCAGCGATAGCGCAGGCCTCGGACGTTGGCGAGGCGCTGGAAGCACCAGTTCACATAATGGTTCAGGTGCAATTCGAAAACGGCCGCACCGGCATGGGCGAAGACCAGGTTGGCCAGGCCGCCGCCGTGAGGGGCCACGATATGGGAGGCCTCGGCAAACGTCCGGGCCTGCGTCGCGACGTCGAGCTTTTCCAGCTCGACGATCTCGTAGCCATGGCGGCTTAGCAGTTCGATGACCTCGCCCTCGTTGACCAACGGCCGGGCGCTGGCGTTCTGCCGGCTGACGTATATCCGCCGACCTCGCGGGTTCACGTCGCCGAGCGTCGCGCGCATCTGATCGAAAATGCCGAGCGATTCCGGTCGATGAGCCCAGCCGAAGCCGGAAAGATTGGGGACGAAGATCAACTCGTCGACAACCAGCGTTTCGTCGCGGCCGACGGTGCAATGGTCGATCGAGCGAAACTGCGAGAGCATCTGCAGGCTGTCGACCTGAAACGGCAGGATAAGCTCCGGCAGGACGAGCACGTCCGGAGGATCGTCGGGCACCGGCACGGTCAAGCGGGCGAGAATGTCGATCAGCCAATGATAATAGCTGGTGTCGCCCCCGCCGGCGAGCAGGTGGAGCGCCCGGCCCGGCAGCCGCCTCGTCTTGCGACAGGATAGTCTGAAGACGTCCGGTTCGGGGCCGACGCCCATGTCGTAGGCGTGGGGATTGACGTTCGCCAGCGTGTCGCCGACCAGATAGTCCCCGACCAGGACGACACCGGCGGACGTGTGAACGACTGCATCCCTCAGGATGTAGTAGGCGGTGGTCCCGATATTGAAATGAGTTTGCAGGTGCGCGCCCGCGTAGGGTTCCTCGTGCAGCTCCGGTCCGGCGGGATCGTCGTCGATCGCCACGGCCTCGATATCGACCCGTACGGATGACAGGAACGGTCGGCACTCTACCATCGGGCGGCCGTTCCGATCCGTCAGTCCGAGACCTACCAGGGCATCGAGGTCGATTTTTCGATATCGCCCGCCCGGGCGTTCGTCCATGTGCACGGCGGTCGTCGGCACCTTTCGTCGGGCATGGGGTGCCTGGGCGAACAGGCCCGCAAAGAGTGGGTCGCCGGACGCGGTCATCGCTTATCGAACCATTGGTTTTTCAAGATCGATCGCTTTGGCCCCCTATGTTCATCCGCTCAAGGTTGCCATGAGGCCGGTCCGGCGTCATCCGCGCTGTCGGCGCCTGAATGAACCCGTTCGGGTCGCCGCGTGTTTTCACTCAAGGACGACAGCCATTCGGCTGAACGGACGTGAGAGTGAGGATCCCATGCGGTTTCTGATCATTGCGGCCACGAGCGTGGCCCTGCTGTCGGCGTCGGCCGCCGTGCCCTACGCCCAAGCCCAATCATCGTCGCAAGCCCTGCCGATCAGCGGCGCCGGCAACGACAAGCCGGGCAGCCTGACCGCCCGCGACGTGGTCGGCAAGCGCCTGAGCAACGCCGACGGCGATGTGCTCGGCCAGATCGTCAGCGTCAGCGCGGATGGTGCCAATGCCACGGTTCGGCCGACCCAGGGTGGCGCGCCGACGATCGTCAGCATGAGCCAGCTCAGCCTCGGTATGGGTGCGCGCCAGGTGATCCTGGGCGGCGAGCCGAACGCCCCGCCGCCGCACTATAATTCGCAATCGACCTCGATCACCTCGACGACCACGCCGCCCATGGTCGTGGTCGTACCGCCGCCGCAGTAACGGCTAGGCCGAGCCGCCTTCGCGCGGCGAACTGAGCGTGCCGCCCCACAGCCGGTCGTAGTCCCAGCCGAGGCCGGGCAGGCTGCCGGGCAGCACACGCTTATCCTCGGCGAATTGCCGGCCGCGCCATTCCATGCCTTGCTCGAACCGATGCGCCAGCATCGGCCACCAGGGGCGGGGCAGAAGGCCGTGCTCGGCGCGGATACGGTCGATCTCGGCCGCACCCTCGACCGAGCGCTTGCGCGTGCTGGTCGAACTGGGATTGACCCGGCTGGCGCCCAGAAACCGGTCCACACGGGTCGCCCGGCCGATCATCATGAAGCGGGCGAACAGATCGAAATCCATAGCGAAGCGATATTTCGCATCGATGCCGCCGGCACGCTCATAGAGACCGCGGCGCCAGAAGCAGGTTTCCTGCGGGATGCGCGGCCAACGCCGCATCTGGCGGTTGGAATGGCGCGGCAGCAGCCAATATCCCACGGCCCGATCGGCCGCGTCGATCTGCACCCGATGGCTATAGATCATGTCGGTCTTCGGATAGGTCGCGAAATACCAGGCGACGAACTCCAGCGTTTCGGGCGCCAGCATGTCGTAGCTGTTGACCCAACCCATGATCTCGCCGGTGGCGCGGGCAAAGCCGCGCTGCAGCGCCGGCGCCGGACCGTCGTCGGGCGTGCTTTCGATATGGGCGAAATGGCGCCGGTAACGCTTCAGGATTTCGAGCGTCCCGTCGGTCGAGCCGCCGTCCATCACCATATATTCCAGGCGCGGATAGCGCTGGCCCAGCACCGAGGCAACCGTACGCTCGACGAAGCGGACCTGGTTGAAGCTGGGTGTCACCAGCGTGATGCGCGGACGCTCCATCATCAGCTCCTGAGGTCCGGCTTGAGGGCGGCATAGAGATAGTCGCCACGGCCGCGCCAATCCTGGAACAGCCGGGCCGCCAGTGCCGTCACCTCTGCGGCGTTGCGTGTCTCCGGATCGGGCGCCAACCCGTGCGGCACGGCGCCCATCAAGCCCAGTTCGTTGAGCTTCAGGCTAAGCCAGCTCCAATAGGGGTGCGACCAGCTGCGGGTCCTGAGGCAGCGCAGACCGCTCGCCGCCGCCAGGGCGGCCAGGCTCTTCGCCGAAAACACGAAGCGGTGGAACGGCGGATGCCAATGGGCCCAGGTCGGACCGTACAAGTCGATCTGGGCCGAGTCGAGGTTGGGTGTGCTGATCAGGATCAACCCGTCCGGCTCGAGCAGGCGTGCAGCCCGCTGCAAGGCGGCCAACGGCTCGGTCGCGTGTTCCAGCGTATGGACCATGACGACCAGATCGAACCGTTCCTCGGCCGGGATCACGCGCAGCGCATCCTCGATACCGCCCAGCCAGATCTGATGGCCCTTGGCGCGCGCGGCCTCGACGGCGCGCTCGCTCGGATCGCAGCCGAAGGTCCGAAAGCCTTCGGCCTGGAAGCCGTCGAGCAGATCGCCTTCGAAGCAGGCGAGATCGAGCACGCGCAACGCTTCGCTCCGGCGTGGCAGCAGGCCGCGCGCCATGCGCTTGATTTCGGCATGGGTGTCGTCGGTCCAGGGCACCAGCGCGCGCCGCAGCGGCGCCGGGAACAGCCGAGCGATCGCCCGCGCCAGGCCGTGGGACTTGCCGCGATAGTGCCGGAACGGGCTGGGACTGCCCTCGGCCGGCACCTTGATTTCCCGCAAGCCACCGCCGTAATGCGCTTCATGCAGGCGGCGCAGCGTCGGGCGATCCATCTCCGGTCCGATCGCGGCGACATGGCTGTCGGCGTGGTACCAGACGTCGTTCATCGCCGGCTCGCCGAAGCGGGTGTCGGGGCTGGCGAACAGCAGCTGCCTCGGCAGGGTGTCGGTGATCGGGCAGCGCGCGGGCGCCGCCGCCGGCGGGGCGATGCCGCGCGGCGCCGGCACGTCTTCGTCGAGCGCCAGCGGAAAATAGAAACGGCGATGGGCGCCGAGACGGCCTGAGGCCGTCTCCAATCGTTCGGCCAGGGCCAGGCCGATGCGCCCCGGCAGATCGGCCAGCCATTCCGCCCGCGACAGGGTCGGCTTCAGCCGGGCGGCGACGAGAGCGCATTCGGCCTCGTAGGCGGCCATGTCCTCGCTCAGTTGCCCCGCCCGGACACGGAAGCTCGAGACATGACCGTCGAGGCGGCGAAGCGGATAGCGCCGCGCCAGCGCCAGCCACAGCGCCCAGTCGCCGGCCAGTTTCAGCGAACGATCGATGCCGCCGACCGCGTCATAGGCGATGCGGCGGAAGAACACGCCGTCCTGGAACAGGAAATGGCCGTCGAGCAGCCGGCGGAAATCGACCAGTCCCAGCGGCTGGTTGGCGAAGCGCCAGGCGCCGATCGAGAGCAAATTCTCGAAATAGATCACGCGTTCGTCCGGGAAGGCGGCGAAATGCCGGCCGACCCGGTCGAGCCCGCCGGGGAGATAGAGATCGTCGGCATTGAGCCAGGCCAGCACCTCGCCCGTCGCCCGGATGAAGCCTTTGGCGACGGCGTCGTAGAGGCCTTCGTCCGGTTCGGCGATCACCAGGTCCAGCCGATCGGCATAGCGCTGAATGATCTCGCGCGTGCCGTCGGTCGAGCCGCCGTCGACCAGGATATATTCCAGGCCCGGATAGCCCTGGCCCAGCACCGATTCGATGGTTTCGGCGATGGTCTCCCGGGCATTCAGCACCGGCGTAACGATCGAGATGCGGGGCAGGGGCAAGGGCGGCGCGCTATCCGGCACCGGCGCGCCGCACCAGAGGCCATCGAGCCCGCGCGCTGCGGCTTTCAGCCCATCGCGCAAGGTCGCGCGGCCGTCGCCTCGCTCGGCCGCGGCATCGCGGCGGCGGAAATGCGCGGTGACGGTGGCGAGCCTGGCTTCGAGGGCGACGGTACGCCGGACCAGCGCCGCGATCTCGTCGGGGTTGCTGGGCAGGGGCGCGGGATCGAGGGGACCGACCAGCAGCTCCAGCTGTTCCGGCTCAGCCTCCGACGGGGCGGACACGGGATCATCGGTCATGGGAAAGCGGGCCGAGGGGCGGGCAAGCCATGAGGGTCGATCGCGTCCGTTCCTGTGCGTACATGCCCCTCACCATCGCAAACGCCCTCGGTAGGGTCAACCGCTGCCATCCCCTCATCCTTGATGGAATTTTGCGATATTCGACATGGGTGGCTCGTCTGGCCGGCAGTGGCATTTTCGTGTCGGTTGAAACCATGGGCGCACTACGTCAGGATGATGTTCAGGACATCTTGTCTCACGCGGGCATCCTCTGCCTGCCGACGAATCGGCTCCCGCCGCTCCTTCCCTGCAGCTCGTTCCACAATGCACGTTCAGTCCCCGACGCCGAGGCGCCGGAAGGGAATTCGTGCATGTGTCGCGCTCGCCCTCGACACACAAAAATAACGGCTTCACGTGACTGGGGGATTACTATGCTTGTCTCGCGTATTGCGATCGGAGCGGCAGCAGGTGCCGCGGCCGTTCTCGCTGTTGCCGTCTCCACGCCGGCCTCCGCCGCCAGTGCCGCGACCGAACAGGTCCAATCGAGCCAGCAGGTGGGCTTCGAACTGTTCCTGCCGCTGCGCAATGTCGATGCCCTGGATGCGCTGCTTGCGGCCCAACAGCTGGCAGGTTCGCCCGAATATCAGCATTGGCTGACGCCGGTGCAGTTCCACCAGCAGTTCGGGCCGACCGACGCCCAGGTTGCCCGCGTCACCGCCACCCTTGCCGCGGCGGGACTGTCCATCAGCGCCACCCATACGCGCAGCCTGCATGTCGAAGGCAGCGCCACGGCGGTGCAGAAGCTGTTCGGGACCCGGCTGGTCTATATGGCCAATGCGGCGGGCGGACGGCGCATGGCGGCCCAAGGCGGCTTCGTGATGCCGGCGGCGCTGGCCCAGGAAGGTGCGATCATCGCCCATTTCCAGCCGAGCATTCGCATGCATCCCCACGCGCGTGCCGCCAACGTCAACGCCCAGGCGCTTGCCAATCCGCTGAACCGGTACGCGGCCAACGGGCCCTATTGGTATAATGACCTGAAGCAGGCTTACGACTATCCGTCGTATCAGACCAAGGCACCGCTGACCGGCAAGCAGCTGAACGGCCAGGGGGTCGCCGTCGCGATCGTCATGTCGTCCGACGTGCTCGATTCGGATATCGCCGCCGTCTTCAATCACGAGCATTGGACGACCACGACCGGCACGCCGGTCCCGGGGCTGGCCGGTCGCGTGCTGATCGACGGTGGCGCGCCGTTCAGCACCGACAGCGACGGCTCGTTCGAGGCCTCGCTCGACGTGCAGCAGGTGCTGGGCGGGGCGCCCGGCGCCAGCGTCTATCTCTACAACACGCCGGACCTGTCGGACGAATCGGTCATCTCGGCCTATCTCGATATCGTCGAGGCAAACAAGATCGACATCGTCAGCTCGTCGTTCGGCGGCTGCGAGCTGTTCTATTCGGCGGCCTATAATGGCGGCACCGACCAGTACGGCATCCTCGATACCTATGACGAGCTGTTCAAGCAGGGCAATTCCCAGGGCATCACCTTCGTCGCCAGCTCCGGCGACAGCGGCGGCCTCGGCTGCCTCGACCTGACCTATGCCAATGGGTTGCCGGGCGGCAAGTTCATCGCCGGCGTCGAAGAGCCGGCGTCGAGCCCGCATGTCACTGGCGTCGGCGGCACCAACCTGATCACGACGACCCCGCCCAGTCCGCAGACCACGCCACCGACGCTGACCTCGAAGTATGTGTCGGAGAATGCGTTCGGCGATCCGGAGCTGCCGTATGATCCCTATGGCTTGGGCGTCAATGCCAGCGGCGGCTATTGGGGCGCCGGCGGCGGCGTCAGCGCGCATTTCGCCCGGCCCGACTATCAGAGCCTGGCCGTGGGTTTCAACGAGGTGAAAAGCCGGATGCGCACGGTGCCGGACGTCGGCATGCAGGTCGGCGGTTGCCCCGCGGGAATTTCGGATCCGAGCTGCGGCGCCGATGGTTCGCGCAGCGCGGTCGTCATCAGCTTCGGCGGCGAGTTGGCCGGCGTGATCGGCACCTCGGTCGCGGCACCGGAGTTCGCCGGCATGGCGGCACTGGGCGTGCAGCGTTTCGGCCATCGCCTCGGCAATCTCAACACCTATATTTACAACACCGGCTATGTGCAGACGCTGATCGGCGCCGCAGCGCCGACCGAGCGGTTCTATCACCGCAATATCCAGGGCTTCGACGGGCTCTATAACGCCGATCCGACGAAGCAGCCGTACAACTTCATGACCGGCAACGGCACGCCGGACGTCCGTGCGTTCCTGTCGCTGGAGAACGCGGCCCCGGCGGGCAATCCGCAGACGGTGAGCAATCCCTGAGATCCTGTTCGATCCCGGAGACACGAATGATATGGCGAAAATGGCGGGGGCAACCCCGCCATTTTTGTTGGGTCAGGATCAGCCGGCGAGCTGGGCCAGCAAGGACGAACTCAGCAGATTGCCCTGCCCCGGCTTGGCCGCGGTCGGCTTGAATTGACCGAGCGCGCTGGCGCTCTGGGCTTGGCTCTTGGCTTCGGCGCCGACGTCGGCCAAGCTGAATTGGACGCCCTTGTCGCTCTTCTTCAGAGCGGACAGCGGGCTGTCGGCGATCGGCGAACGGGGATGGATCATAGCGGCAGCTTGGCTCATGGTCGGAGACTCCTCGGGTGAAACGAACAGCGGCGTTGCCGAGAGCTTCGCAAACCGGATACCAACTGCAGAATTGTTCAATATCAAGGTGTTGGTTTGAAATTTCACCGTCCCGCCGCCTACGGCGGCAGTTTTTGCCCGGCAGAGGCCTGCGATCTTGTGCGGTAGACTTTTCCAGGTCACGCCGCCGAAGCGCCTGTCCGAGCTGTTCGGCACCAAGAATCCGTTGGCCAATGCACCGCCGCGCTACAACGCGGCGCCGACCGACCTGTTGCTGACCGTGCGGCACAATCCCAAGACCGGCGAGCGGGCGCTCGATCCGATCCGCTGGGGGCTGGTGCCGCATTGGGCCAAGGATGCGAAGATCGGCCCGTCGCTGACCAATGCCCGGGCCGAGACCGTCGCCGAAAAACCGGCCTTTCGCGATGCCTTTGCCCGCCGCCGCTGCCTGGTGCCGGTCGATGGCTTCTACGAATGGCATCGGCCGGAGGCTGGCGCGAAACAGCCTTATGCCTTCGCCCACCCGGCCAACGCGGCCGGCGAGCGGCCGCCGCTGGTGCTGGCGGGCTTGTGGGAATCCTGGCGCGATCCGGCGGGCGAGATCCTGCGCACGATCACGCTGGTGACGACCGCGGCCAATGGCGTGATGGCGCCGATCCATGACCGGATGCCGGTCATTCTGGCGTCCGAGGACTGGGCGGTCTGGCTGGGCGAGCAGGCGGGCGATGCGGCAGCGCTGATGCGGCCCTGCGCCGACGGGCTCATCGATCATTGGCCGGTGTCGCCGGCCGTCGGCAATGTCAGGAACCAGGGCGCGGAGCTTCCGCTGCCCCAGGGCGCGGAGTTGTTGCCGCCGGCAGCGGCGTCGTCGCGATGATCTCCGGCCCGAACAGGCGCTTGGCGGTCGCGATGACCTTGCGGATGTATTTCAGGCTCTCGGCCTTGGAGCGGGAATGGTACCAGCCGACCCCGGTCCAAAACTCCCCGGCGGCATTGATCTGACGGCGCAGCAGGTTGGCCGTGACGCGGATGTTGAAGCAGCCGTCGTAGCGCAACAGGGCGCGGGTGGTTTCCGGCGATTGATGGATGGTGCGCGCAATCTCATCGACCCAGACGGTATTGATCTGGCCGGGGCCGTAATCCTCGCTGCCGTTCGAGTTGGGCGAGTGAGTGCCCTCGTGCCCGGCCTCGACCGTGAGCACGGTCATCAGGATCGGCGGCGGCAGATTGGCCGCCTGGGCGGCGAGATAGATGCAGGCGGCAGCCGCTTCGGGAAGCATGGCGATCGGGGCCGATGGTTGGGGCGTCGGCCTCGCTCATAGCAGAAAACCTTGCCGGCGGACATGGCGGGTTTCCACGCGCCGTTTCGTCGTGGCCGACCACCGGCGATCTTCTCGTGCTGCCTGCCTGGATGGTATATAACCCTCGCGGTCGGGCAGGGGGGCCTGCCGGCGGATCCGGGGGATCTTCTCAGGCTATGTCGCCGGAATATGGACGAAGCACGCGGATCTTGATCGGTGGCAACTGCGGCGTCACGGTCTGGTTCGATTGCCAGACACGCCTGTTGTCGAGGTCCAGGTAGAAGTGATTTTCGAAATTCCAGGCGAGCGGATGGCTGATGCCGGTTTCGGTGAAGCTCCGCGTCAGGATCTCGCCATGCAGCAGGGTCACCCGCGCCTGGCCGGTCTCGGCCAGGCTCGATTCGGCCGGCACGGAATAGAGTTTGGGCTTGGGGAAGTCGAGCAGGCGGATGAAGTTTCCGGGCGCCACCGCTCCGGCCGCGATCGGATCCTCGCTGCTCGGCACCGTCACGACTTCGACGTCGGCGTTCTTGAATCGGGTGATCCGACCGTTTCGTGTCTGGATCACCGAGTGGTCGGCGGCAACCCAGGTCAGCGTATCGCCATCAACCGTCGCGAGCACGACGAGCGCTTCGGAGGTGGTTCCGACCTGCACGCCGATGCTGGCGAACGGGATGCGCTCGACATCGTCGTCGGTATAGGCCCTGTCCGCGAAAAATTTACGCGCGATATCGATCGCGCCTGCAAGATTCGGATTGCGGGAGTTGCCGCAGCCTGCCAGTAGAAACGTCCCCGCACCGAGCAGGGCGGACCGACGCGTTATCTTTTGTGAAGTTTTTGTCACGAACTAACCTGTCTGGGCCGAGCCATAGGAACTGAATATGCTAGCTGGTCGCCGCGTAGTTTTCACCATCCTCCTCGGACTTTCGGTTGCGGCCTCGTCGGCATCACCGGATGCGCGGGCGCAGAGCTTGCCGCAGGTGCCGCAGTCGCTGCTTGATCAGCTGCAGCGTCAGCAGGGCGGGGACAATGGTGAGATCACGGTTCAACAGCCGCTTCCGACCGGGCAGAATCGAAGCACTCAGGGCAATCAGCAAAGCCCCTATGGACAGCAGAACCCCTATGGCAACAACGGGCTGACCAACCAGAACGATCAACGGGATGGGTTTCAGCAGACCAGGCCAGTACCGCCGACGCCGCTTGAGCAGGATTATTCGTCGCGCGCCAGCACCCAGCTTCGGCTGTTCGGCCGGGATGTGTTTGCACGGCCGACGCAGACCTCGGGCAGTGTCACCGGTGCCATTCGCGACAGCTATGTCATGGGCTTCGGCGACGAAATCGTGGTCACGCTCAGGGGCCAGGTCTCGCGCAGCTATCGCACGCGGGTCGGCCGGGACGGCCAGGTCGTGCTGCCCGATCTGCCGCCGGTCCCGGCGGTCGGCCGCAGTTTCGGCGATTTCCGCGCCGACGTCGACGCCGTGGTGAAGCGGTCCTATGTCAATACCGACAGCTTCGTGTCCTTGGGTGAAGTACGCCAGATCACCGTGCTGGTGACCGGCGCGGTCAAGATGCCGGGCCAGAAGCGCTTGAGCGCGTTTTCGACCCTGGTCGATGCCTTGAACGGCGAGATGGCGCAGGGCGCCAGTCTACGCAACATCACGCTCACGCGCGACGGGCAATCCAGGACCATCGATCTCTACGGCCTGCTGATGGGCTCGACCGCGAAGCTCGATCTCGATCTGGTCGAGGGCGACCAAATCGCGGTGGCACCCTTGGGTGCCACCATCGCCATCGTCGGCGACGTCGGCCGGCCGGCAATCTATGAAATTCCGCGCGGCGGCATCGCAACCCGATCGCTGGTCGATCTGGCCGGCGGCTTCCTGCGGCCGGCGGGCAATCGCCTGATCCGCATCTCGTTCGATGCCTCGGGCAGGCAGCGCACGACCGAGATCGAGGAAAACGCCCGCCTGACCCTGACGCCGGGCGACATTCTACTGGTCGGCAAGCGCGAAAATATCCAGGTCGACCAGGTCAGCCTCTATGGTCGCGTGCGCGTTTCCGGTGAGCGGGCGCTCGCTCAAGCGCACTCGGTCAGGGAACTGATCGGCAGCGGGTCGGTGCTGGGTATCGACCCTTATCTGCCGTTGGCGGTGTTGCTGACCGTCGATCCGGCCACCCAGGTCCGGCATATGGAGGCGATCAATCTCGGTTCGGTTCTGGCCGGTGGCCGCGATTATCCGCTGCGCAGCCTCGATACGCTGATCGTGCTCGGCAAGGACGACATCGCCTATCTGAGTTCGGCCGACGTTCAGGCGGTGCTGACCGGCAAGACGCCGCCGCGGTTGCTGGCCAGCCGTCCGCTGGAGGCCGGAGAGTCGGTGCTGATCCAGCAGGATGTGGACGCCAACGCAGCCGGCAGGGCCGCGCGCCGGCCGACCACGGGCCAGACGGTCGGTGTTCCGGTAACGGATGCCGAGAGTTTCGCCGCGGCGCAGGGGCAGCAGCAGGAACAGCAGCCGGTCTATGATAGTCCCTATCTCGTCTCGTCGGCGCCGCAGGGGGCGAACGACCCGTCCGTCGATGCCTATCCGCATCCGTATGATCCGAACCAGCCGCTCGATGGCCGTCCGATGGCACGGCTGCCGAGGGCACAGGGCTGTCCGGCATTGCAAAGCCTGGCCTCCGTCGTGCTGGCCGACGAAAGCGGCCGCTTCGTCAACGCGGTCCAGCTGGCGACGACAAACGGTCCGGCGCCGGTTCAAAGCGTGCTGCCGTGCCCGCAGATCATGGGTCGCTTCCCCGACCTGCTGCCGTTCCTGGTCGAGCATGCGATCACGGTTCGTGGCGAAGTTCGGCGCCCGGGCATCTACCCGATCGGCGAGGCAACATTGGCCGAGGTCGCACAGGCGGCCGGTGGCGTCACGCGCGCCGCGGATTTCAAGAATATCGAAGTGTCGCATTTCACCATCGACGGTCCTCAGGGAAATGCGAATGTCGATCGGCAGGCGCTGAGCCTGACGCTGGCGGATTTCGCCCGCGTGCCGCTGTTCACCGGAGACGTGATCCATTTCAACTCGGTCTATGATCGGCGCGATAGCGGCCCGGTCACTCTGAGTGGCGAATTCAAGCAGGCTGGACTGTTCGATATTCGCCGGGGCGAGAAGCTGTCCGAGTTGATCCATCGGGCCGGCGGCCTGACCGACGATGCCTATCCGTATGGCGCGATACTGACGCGGCAGTCCGCGCAGAAGGCGGAACAGGAGGGTCTTGATCGGGGCATAAGGCAGGTGGATGCCGGACTAACGGCAGCGGTCGTCAATGCCTCGTCGGCGAATGCGAGTACCACGGCGTCCACCGTCGCGTCGTTGCAGGCCGCCCAATCGGAGCTGAAGTCGGCTAGGCCGCTTGGTCGCGTGGTGTTCGAGGCCGATCCGGCCACGCTCGCTTCTCGGCCCGACCTCGACATCGTTTTGGAGCCGGGGGATCGGATCTTCGTGCCGAAACGTCCCAGCTCGGTCGCGGTCACCGGCGATGTGCTCAATCCGAGTTCGCAGCAGTTCGAGGCCGGCCTCGCGCCAGCGGACTATATCAAGCATGCCGGCGGTTATCTCAGCACTGCGGACGAGGACCACGTGTTCGTCGTGCTGCCGAATGGTGCCGCCGAATCAGTCAGCTCGTCGATCTGGAATTTCTCCAAGATTACCGTGCCGCCGGGCAGCACCATCGTCGTGCCGCGGGATCTGTCGCCTGACACGTTGTCGGTCATTCGGGATGTGACGCAGGTATTGAGCCAGGTTGCGATTACGGCGGCGTCGCTTGCGGTGATCAACAACTAGGGCGGTTTTCTGGTCAGATCCGAGACCTAGCCCGTGGCCGCCTCAAAATCGCGCGCACCCGCCCATCTGCTTTGGTTGATGGCGGGTGTCGCTTTCCTGTGCGTTCCGTCTGTTGCCAATGCCGACGGCGAGCTGAGTTCGATCCTCGACCCGGGGCAGGGGCTCTATCCCTCCCAAAGCGACATCAGCGGCATCGGCTTGCTGCAGGTGCCGACAGCACGTATGGGCGAGGAGGGCGATGTTCGCGGTAGCGCCAGCTTTATCACGCCCTACCATCGGTTCGTCTTCGCGGGAACGGCATTCCCCTGGCTCGAAGGCGTGTTCCGGACGACCCAGATCGTCAATGAACCGTATGGACCCAACGGGTTTGGCGGTCATCAGAGCTATCGCGATCGTGGCCTCGATCTGCGCTTCCGGCTGTGGCAGGAAGGTCCGACGATACCGGATATCACGCTCGGTATCAGCGACTTCGCGGGATATGGCCTGTTCGACGAGGAATATCTCGTCGGCACGAAGCGCTTCGGCGATTTCGACGTCACGGTCGGTATGGGCTGGGGCCAGCTTGCCAGCGACGCTCAGTTCTATAATCCGTTCCGGCTGATCAGCAGCCATTTCGACGAGCGCCATCACATCAGCGCCGCCGGTGGCTTCCGGACCGACTTCTTTTCCGGGCAGAACGCGGCCCTATTTGGGGGGGT
>Ga0302311_10003270_pt1 | contig 17766 bp, 14 predicted proteins | sample III_Palsa_N1_3_FD_200449 | JGI IMG/M metagenome (GOLD analysis project Ga0302311, IMG submission 200449) | Peat permafrost microbial communities from Stordalen Mire near Abisko, Sweden - III_Palsa_N1_3 | ecosystem: Environmental > Terrestrial > Soil > Palsa > Peat permafrost | place: Sweden... | reverse complement strand
CGTGAGCCTTCGCCTGGCAGCGCCGGAGGACGCGCAGATCGTGGCCGCGATCCATCGGCCGACGTCCTTTCTGCCGCCGCTGGGCAGTGCGGGAGAGGACCTGCAATTTGTGCGTGAGCGGCTCATGGCCGAGAACGAAGTATGGCTGGCCGAGGCCGACGGCGAAGTGGTGGGCTACATCGCCTTCAACGACGGGTGGCTAAGCCATCTGATGGTGCATCCGGACCACCAGGGCCGGGGCCATGGGGCAACGCTCCTTGAACCCGCCATCGCCGACGGACGCGCGCGGCAGCTTTGGACTTACGAGAAGAACACGCGGGCGCGGAGGTTCTATGAGGGGCGCGGCTGGGAACTCATGGAGCTCACCGACGGGCAGGGGAACGAGCACGGGGAACCGGAGGTCCGCTACGCCTGGCGGCCCTGAGCGCGGCGCCCGGATTGCTCCGTCCACCGTCTGCAAGGGTCGGATGCCGCTGCTGGCGTGCAACCGCAAAGCGGACTACGGGCCGACGACCGCCGCGTATGCCGCAAGCCATCTCCGGAGACCCGATGACCCTCTTTGTACCCAAGGATTTCGAGGTTCCCGCAGGCTTCGAGACCGCGGACTTCCGGGTGCGCATGCTGGCGATTTCGGACGTTGTGAAGGACTACGAGGCCGTCATGACCAGCGTCGAACGTCTCCAAAAGGTGTTCAGTCCAACGGGGCGTTGGCCCAGGGGCCTGACGTTCGAGCAGGACCTGATCGACCTCGGATGGCACCATAAGGAATTCCAGCAGCGCCGGTCGTTCGCGTACACGGTTATGAGCCTAGACGAGGCTGTGTGCCTGGGGTGCCTCTATATCGAGCCGACCACGCTGCACGGCCATGACGCCGAGGTCCACTGCTGGGTCCGAACCAGCCACGCCGAGGCGCTGGACGCTCGACTTTACGAGAGCCTCCGGGAATGGATCGGATCGCGCTGGCCCTTCGAAACCGTCGCCTATCCCGGCCGAGTGCTGACCTGGGACCAGGTGGCTGCGCTTCGGCAGAGCGCCTAGCCCTCACTCGCCCGGATTCCCGCCCCTCCTCAGGAAGCGCTGAGGGGAACGAGCGCAGTCAGTTCGGTGCGCCAACATCAGCTTTAGGTCGAAATTGACCGTTTGGCCCGTCCAGGAAGCTGCGGTTAGTCCGTCGGCCGTGATCGATTTCGGTCAATGCCGCTTAGGCAATGCGCTTCCGGCGGCGCGTCCGCCGATCAAATCCTGGCTAAGCGCGCCTCGCGCAGCGCCGAGCGACGCACCTTGCCGGCGTCGTCGCGCAAGGGCGTGGCGCTGAATTCGATGTTGCGCGGGATCTTGTAGCGCACCAGGCGCTTTTCCAGGTGCGTGAGCAGGTCGTCCGCCGAGAGCTCGCAGCCCTCGCGGCGCTGGACGATGGCGTGCACGCGCTGGCCCAGGTCATCATCGGGCAGACCGACCACGGCCGACGTCAGCACATCGGGATGGGCGTCCAGCGCGGCCTCGACCTCGGCCGGATAGACGTTGGCGCCACCGCTGAGGATCAGGTCGGTGCGCCGGTCGGCTAGGTACAGGTAGCCGTCGGCGTCCATGTGCCCAAGATCGCCGAGACTTTCCCACTCGCCCGCGGTCTTCGCCTCGGCGCCGACGTAGTGATAGGTCGCGCCCGGCCCGGCGTCAGGTCGGAAGAATATCTCGCCAAGCTGGCCGGGCGCGCAGTCATTCCCTTCCGGGTCGAGCACGCGCATCGCCGCGCCGGGCTGGACCTTGCCGACCGAGCCCTTGTGCTGGAGCCACTCGCGCCCAGTGATGATGGTCATGCCCTGGCGTTCGGTGCCGCCGTAGAGCTCGAACAGCGGGTCGGGGCCGATCCAGTCGATCCACGCTTCCTTGAGCCAGATCGGGCAGGCCGAGGCCATGTGGAACACCACCCGCAGGCTTGACATGTCGGCCGCCAGCCGCTGCTCCGCCGGCAGCTTCCAGATCCGCGCCATCATCGTCGGCACGAAGTTGACCCACTGCACGCCATGCTTGCCGATCAGCCGCAGCGCCTCGGCGGCGTCGAAGCGGCCCATCTCGACCACGTGGGCGCCAGTGAACAGCCCGGCGTGCATCGAGCCGAACGGGGCGTTGTGATAGAGCGGCCCGGGGTTCAGCAGCACGTCGTCCACCTGCTGCAGCAGCGCCGGCGTCTGCGGGTCGTAGATCCCCGGCATGTGGTCGATGATGATCTTCGGCCGCCCGGTGGAACCGCCGCTGGTCATCGCCTTCCAGTGCGGCGAGATCGCCTCCGCCAGCGGTTCGGCCGACAGGGTCTGGTCCACCGCCGCGCCCGCGGCGAGCACCCGGCGGCCAGGCAGGCGCGCGGGATCGACGCCGACCACCAGCTTCGGGTCCGCCAGCTGCACGATGGCGCCCAGCTCAACGTCCGGCAGCCGCGACGAGACCATGCCGGGCACCGCGCCCAGCTTCCACAAGGCGAAGGTGGTCTCGTAGAGTTCCAGGCCGTTGGGCAGGGCGACGGTGACCAGGTCGTCCTGGCCGACGCCGTGGCTTTGCAACATCCGGGCGCGGCGGTTGGCGCGCGCCTCTAAGCCCTCGCGGGTCAGCACCTCGTCGCCGAAGGTGATCGCCGGCCGGCGCGGATCGCGCGCGGCGTGGTGGGCCAGCAGCTGGCCGAGCGGGATGGCGGCCATGGTCTACTCGGAAGCCGTCTTCGGCGGCGCGGATCGCGCCCCTTCCCGGATCACCCTGGCGCCGCTGGGCTCGACGCGGATGCCGTGCACGGCCAGCGCGTGGGTGTGGCCCAGGTGGTGCAGGCCGAACGCCGCCTGCACGGCCGTCCACATGCCCTGCGCGTCCAGCGACTGGTTCACCGACATCTTGGCCAGCTTCAGGCCGATGCTCGGCCGCTTGCCGATCTTCTCGGCCAGCTCGAGGGTGAACGTCTCCAGATCCGCGAGCGGCACGACGTGATTGACCATGCCCAGGGTCTTGGCCTCCTCGCCGCCGATCGCGTCACCGGTGAAAAGCATCTCCTTGGCCTTGCGGTGGCCCACCTCGTAGGCGTGGACGAAGAACTCGTGGCCGTTGACGCCGAAGGCCACGACCGGATCGGAGAACTGGGCGTCCTCGCTGGCGACGATCAGGTCGCAGGGCCATACCAGCATCAGACCGCCGGCGATCACCTTGCCCTGCACCTGGGCGATGGTCGGCTTGGGCAGATTGCGCCAGCGCCAACAGAAGCCGAGGTAGATCTCCTGCTCCTGGGCCATGTAGCCCTCCGCGCCCGGCAGCTCGTAGCCGCCGACGCCCATCACCGGCGCTCCGTGCTCGCCGATCTTGGAGGCGTCCGTCAGGTGGTGGCCAGACGAGAAGTGCGGCCCGTCGGCGGCCAGGATCACCACCCGCACGTCGTCGTCGTGCATGGCGATATCGAGGGCGGTGTTGATCTCGTAGAGCATCGCCCGGTCCTGCGCGTTGCGGATGTCGGCGCGAGCGAGGGTGATTCGAGCCACCCGGTCGGCCGGGCGCTCGTAGCGGATCTGCTTGAAGGCGGGCGTGTCCATCGGGGCATCTCCCTGCTGCGCTCTGCGGCGCATGGATAGAGTTCAGCGCCCGGCGGCCGGACGGGTCAAATGCATTGTGGGGCGCGGCGATGAGCGGGGGGAATGGCGCGGGCTCAACCCGCCCGCTGATGGGCCTCGGGCGAAAAGCTGACCCGGCAGGCGCCGATGAAGGCGCGCACCGCCGGTTTCGGCTCCCACCGCGCCCGCACCGCCACGCAAAGGCGCGCCACCGGCGGCTGCTCGGTCTCGATCGCGGCGAAGGCGCGTTTGAAGGCGGCCGTCTGGGTGTAGGCGGTGGCCACCACGCTGATGGCGTCGGAGGTGGCGACGATGCGCTTGACCAGCGGGAAGTAGTCGACGGTGTGGATGCTGCTCTGGGCGTCGACGCCCTGGCTCTCGAAGATGTTGCGGATGCGCGCGCCGTAGGGTCGGGAATCGGTCGGGGCGACGAAGGGGTAGCGGGCGATGTCGGCCGCCCCTTGCGGGCTGCGCCTCAGGATCGGATGGTCCTTGCGCGCGAACAGGATGGTGGGCGCGGCGGTCAGCGGTTCGCGCTTGAAGTCGGGCCGCTCGGCGAAGGCGTCCTCGAAGCCGACCACCACGTCGACATCGCCGTTGCGCAGCTGCTGAGCCATGCGCTCGAAGCTGGCCCCGCTGACGTCGAAGCACAGCTTCGGATGCCGCGCCAGCAGCGCTATGAGCGGCTCGACCACCTGCCACTCCAGCGAGGCCGGGCAGACACCGACCCGCAGGACGCCGGCGAAGGCGTCGTCGTGCGACGCGTGTTCGCGCAGCAGTTCCTTGGCGTCCGCCAGCAGCCGCGTGGCGCGGTCGACAAAGGCGCGGCCCTCGTCCGTGAGCAGTGCGCCGCGAGAGGTGCGGTGGAAGATCATGTAGCCCAGCTGGCGCTCCAGCTCGGCGATGCTCTTGGTGATCGCCGACTGGGTGACGCCAACGGCCCGCGCCGCGGCGGTGAACGAGCCCTGCTGCGCGGCGGCCACCACGTGGTTGAGGCGTGGGTCGAGCATGCGGGCATGCCTAGCGGGAATAGCCAGCGCCAACAATGAATTTGACCGGGACCCGGCGCCCCTGCGCACCTTCGCCGCCAATGAAACAGGGAGAGACGGCATAACCGACGTGGCCGGCAGGACAGCGTTCATCACCGGCGGGGCCAACGGCATCGGCCTCGGCATCGCGCGCGCCTTCGCCGGGGCGGGGGCGAAGCTGGTGCTGGTGGACTTAGACGCCGAAGCGCTGGACCGCGCCAAGGCCGAACTCTCGGCGCGCACGCCCATCGAGACATTCCAGCTCGATGTCCGCGATCGCGAGGCCTACGCCCGTATCGCCGACGCGGCCGAGGGGGCGCTGGGGCCGGTGTCGCTGTTGGTCAACAACGCCGGCGTCGCCGGCGGCGCGGCGGCGGTGAAGATGACCTACGAACTCTGGGACTGGGGAATAGGCGTCAACCTGCAGGGCGTGATCAACGGCGTGCAGACCTTCCTGCCGCGCATGGCCGAGCGTGGCGGCGGCGGCCAGATCGTCAACACCGCCTCGGGCGCCGGCCTGGTCGCGGCCGGCAGCGGGGTGCTCTATCACACCGCAAAGTTCGCCGTAGTCGGCATGACCGAGGCCCTTCGCCCCGAGCTCGAGCCGCTGGGCATCGGCTGCACAGTGCTCTGCCCTGGGCCGGTCGCCACCGACATCATCGCGCGCACCCGCCGCCTGCAGCCCCGCCGTGACGAGCCGTTGGCGCCGGGTCCCGAACGCGAGGCCGGCGAAGCGCGCACCCGGCAGATGACCAACTGGCTCGCCCGCGGCGTCCCGCCCGACGACGTCGGCCAGATGGTGCTACGCGCGGTGCGAGAGAACCGGCTCTACATCCACACCGATCGCGTCGTGTACGCCGCCATTGAGGCGCGCACGAAGGCCCTGCTCGACGCGATGCCAGCGGAGGACGCCGCCGACGCCAACCACGTCTAATCTCTGCTAGAAGATCGCCCCGATCCAGGGACTGGATGGGGGCGCCAGGTCGAGCAAGTCCGCGGTGGTGATTTCGGTCAATGCCAACTAGGCGCGGGGAGAGGGGCGGCAGCCCGAGGGCGACGGGGCCGAATGCCCCGGCCCGAAGGAACCCGGGCCATCCGTCAGCCGACCGAACGCGCGGCGGCGTTTTCTGAGCAAAAACAATGGTGGCCTCCGGGCCGTTGCGCGCCGGAATGGCAGTACAGATTTTACTCTGACAGTGTCCGGCCGAGGCCTACCTCTACCTGATGCGCGCCACCTATGTGACCGGCCAAGTCGTGCGCGTCGACGGCGGCGGCAGCTTGGTCTGACCCCGCTGCCCTAACTAAGGCTCTCGCGGTCCGTCTGATATGCATCGGGTCTAAGGCGATGCTCGACGGACCGCCGAGTATCAAACCCTGCTATCGTCACCTTTCCCGAAGCCCGACCTTCGAGCAGTGGTCCCGTTAGCGGACGTTTCGAACGCCCGAGAAGACTCGAGACGCTGGTTAGTTCCGGCTCGCCGAAGGTCCGCTGGTCGGGCCGCGAGCCAATGTCCGGCGCAGAGCCGCCCTCCCTTTCCGCTCGCTGCAGCCGGCGTGTCAACGTGCACCGGGCCGAGCTGGATGCATGTCGCCCTGAGGAGGGTGGTCGTCGCTGCTTTGTCAGAGGAAAATCACGCCGATTAAGGAGACAGAGGCGGCGTCGAGGATCGCCGAGGGCCGGCGGCGGCCCGGTCGAGGAACCATATGAGGTCGCCGACCGGCCGGACCCTGGCGGCGGGAACCTGGCTGTCCCCGTCCCGGATCGCGCCCACGATCGGCGCCTTCTCCTTGCCGGCGACGAGGAAGGCGATCTGGCGGCTGCTCTCGATCGCCGGATAGGTCATCGTGATACGGACCTCCGGCCGCCCGTGGGAGACTGCGGCGACCCAGCGCCGTCGCTCCTCGAGCACCGCTTCGCCCGGCAGCAGCGAAGCGGTGTGGCCGTCGGACCCGAGCCCGAGGAAGGTGATGTCGAACAGCGGCCTAGCCGGATCCAGCACCGTCGCGCCATAAGCGGTCTGCAAGGTCCGCTCATAGCGCGTTGCAGCTGCGTCGGGATCGCCGTCTGTCGGCACTGGATTGATGTTTTCCGGCGGGATCGGCGCCTTGGCCAGCATCGCCTCCCGGGTCATCCGGAAGTTGCTGTCCGGATGATCGTAGGGAACGAAACGCTCGTCACCCCAATACCAGTGGACCCTCTCCCAGGGAAAACGTGCGACGAAAGCGTCCGACGCCAGCAGCTCGTAGAGCGTCTTGGGCGTGGAGCCGCCGGAAAGCGACACACGGAACGGGCCCGGCGCCTTGACGGCTAGGGCCGTCATCCATTCGGCGACATGGCGCGCCAGCGACGGCGGATCCGCAAACACCTCGATGTGTCCGATCATCTTGCTCATGTCGCCGCCTCAATCTGCCGAGCCAAGCACGAAACGCTCCATCGCCTTTGCGAAGCCCTCGTCGTTGTAGGACTCTGTCGTGGCGCTGGCCTCGGCTTTGACCTCATCAGAAGCGTTGCCCATCGCGATGCTGAGCCCCGATCGCTTGAACATCAGCACGTCGTTCGGCTGATCGCCGATGGTGGCGATCTCCTCGGTCGGTACGCCCAGGTGGGCCGAGAGATAGGCCACGACCGCGCCCTTGTTGGCGTCCTTGTGCGTCACGTCGAGATAGTAGGGCTGCGAGCGGGCGGCGGTCGCGCGATCGCCGAAGGCCGCCTGGGCGTCGGTCTCGCAGCGCTTGACCTTGTCTAGGTCGTCGCTCACGCCGACGATCTTGGCCGCGTCGCCCAGTTCGTCCCTGAAGTCCGCGACCACCTTAGCCTGAAACTTGACCGTCCACGCTTCGCGGTCGACGTGCGGGGCATTGGCCTTGGTGATCAGCCAGTCGTTGCCGCGGTAGACCCAGGCGTCCAGATCGTGCCCGCGGATCAGCTCGATCGCCTTGGCGGCGACGTCGGCCGGCAACGTCTTCTGCTCCACGATCGAAAGGTCGCGCTTGACGAACAGGCCGCCGTTGAAGCCGGCGATGGGGGTCGTCAGCTGCAGCGGGTCGAACAGCATGGCCATTCCGCGCGGCGGCCGCCCGCTGGTGATGGCGAAGCGAATACCGACCTCGCCAAGGCGGCGAACGGCGGCCTGCGCCCGGGCTGTCAGCACCTTGTCCTCGGTGACGAGTGTGCCGTCGACATCGGCCAGCACCAGCGAGATTTTGCGTGTCGGCGCCATGGAGCACTCCGAGAGGGTCAGCCGAGCGGGCGCCAAGCTCGCCCATCGCGGGCCAGCAGGGCGTCGGACGCAGCCGGGCCGGGACTTCCGGCGACATAGTTCGGGAAATCCGTCGGTCGGACGCTGGCCCAAGCGTCCACGATCGGCTGCACCGCCTGCCAGCCGGCCTCGACCATGTCGGCGCGCTGGAACAGGGTCGCGTCCCCGATCATGCAGTCATAGAGCAAGGTTTCGTAGCCCGTGCTGGGCGCCATGTTGAAGAAGCTCTTGTAGGCGAAGTCCATGGAGACGGGGTTCAGCTGCATGGTCAACCCGGGGCGCTTCGCCGCGAATTCGAGCGCGATGCCCTCATCGGGCTGAACCCGCAGGATCAGCCAGTTGGGCGTCATCCGCTCCACGTCCGTACCCCGGAACAGCGCATAAGGCGCCTGATGGAAGCGGATCGCGATCTCGGTCTGCCGGCTTTGCATGTACTTGCCGGTTCGCAGGTAGAACGGCACCCCGGCCCAACGCCAGTTGTCGATGTTCAGCTTCCAGGCAACGTAGGTCTCGGTCACCGAGTTTGGCGCCACGTCCGGCTCCTGGCGATAGGCATTGGCCGGGTCTCCGAGCACGGACCCGGCGCCATACTGGCCGCGTACGGCGTCGCGCAGGGCATCCTCGGCCGTCAGCGGCCGGATCGACTGGATGACCTCGGCCTTTCTGGACCGCACGGCGTCGGCGTCGAAGGAGGTCGGCGGCTCGATCGCTGTCATCGCCAGCAATTGGAACATGTGGTTCGGGACCATGTCGCGAAGCGCGCCGGTCTTCTCGTAGAACGCGCCCCGGCGCTCGACACCGACAGTCTCCGCGGCGGTGATCTGGACGTGGTCGATATGCGCGCGGTTCCAGATCGGCTCGAAGAGGCCGTTGGCGAAGCGCAGCGCCATGATGTTCTGGACCGTTTCCTTGCCGAGGAAATGGTCGATCCGGTAGATTTGGCGCTCCTGCAGGGTCTTCAGGATTTGGGCGTTGAGCGCCTTGGCGGACGCCAGGTCGTGGCCGAACGGCTTCTCGATCACCACCCGGCGCCAGCGACCTTCCGGCTCCTTGGTGAGGCCCGCCGCTCCGAGGCCCGCGACCACGACGCTGAAAAAGCGATCGGCGACGGCGAGATAGAATAGGTGATCGCCGGCCGACGCAGCGTCTTTCGCGGCCAGATCCTGGCCCAATCGCTGGTAAAGCCCAGGGTCGTTGAGGTCGCCCTGGAGATAGCTCATCCGCGAGGTCAACCAACGCCAGGCGGTCTGGTCGATGTGATCGGCCTCGAACTCGCCGCCGCCTTGGGTGACGAACTGGTTCATCGTCGCGGTCAAGCCGGCGCGCCAATCGTCGGTGGTCTTGGTGGCGAGGTCGACGCCGACGAGCTGGAATCCGTCGGCCAGCTGGTTCGCGAGCGCCAGGCTATAGAGCGCGGGGACCACCAGGCGCTTGGTCAGGTCGCCGGCGGCGCCGAAGATCACCATCGTACAGGGCGGCGCCACGCCCGCGTTTTCCGCTGACGCCGGTTTCTCGGCGCTCGCTGGGGGCTGCTGTGCGCCCACGAGATTGGTCCCGTTCATCCTGCTCAGCTCCCAGGCGATGCGTCGGCCAGACCCGTCAGGCCTTGGCGGTCTTCTCGAGATGCCCGCCGAACTCGAAGCGCATCGCCGAGAGTAGCTTGTCGCCGAAGTCCGCTTCGCCCCGGGAACTGAACCGCTCGTAGAGCGCCGACGACAGCACGTGGGCCGGAACGCCCTCGTCGATCGCGGCCTTGATCGTCCAGCGTCCCTCGCCGGAATCGGACACCTTGCCCTCGAACTTGGAGAGCGCGGGGTCGCGCAAAAGGGCGGCCGCCGAGAGGTCCAGCAGCCAAGACGAGATCACGCTGCCGCGCCGCCAGAGCTCGGCGATCTCCGGCAGGTCGAAGTCGTACTTGTAGTGGTCCGGATCGCGCAGCGGCGTGGTCTCCGCGTCAACCGCGCCGGCCGTCTTGCCGATGTTGGCGGACTTCAGGACCGAGAACCCCTCCGCGTAGGCGGCCATCACCCCGTATTCGATCCCGTTGTGCACCATCTTGACGAAGTGGCCGGCGCCGGAGGGGCCGCAGTGCAGATAGCCCTCCTCAGCCGATCCGCCCCCAGCGTTGCGGCCCGGAGTGCGGGCAATGTCGCCGTGTCCAGGCGCCAGGGTGGCGAAGATCGGATCCAGGTGAGCGACGACGTCGGGCTCGCCGCCGATCATCATGCAATAGCCGCGCTCCAGGCCCCATACCCCGCCACTCGTGCCGACCTCGACATAGTGGATGCCCTTCGGGGCCAGCGCCCGGGAACGGCGGATGTCATCGACGTAGAAAGAATTACCGCCGTCGATCAGGATGTCGCCTTGCTCGAGATGCGGGAGCAAGTCGGCGATCGTCTCGTCAACCGCCCCGGCCGGCACCATCATCCAGACCACGCGGGGCTCGGTCAGCTTGGCCGCCAAGTCGGCCAGCGAGGTCGCGCCGATGGCTGTGGTGTCCTTCACCAGCGCTTCCACCGACTGCGGAGAGCGGTTGTAGGCCACGCATTGGTGGCCGCCCTTGAGGAGTCGGCGCGCCATGTTGGCGCCCATCCGGCCGAGGCCGATCATCCCGAACTGCATTGGCAGACCCTCTTTCGCAGAGCGGCGTCACGATTGAAGTTGATTAGGCAGATCCCTCAGCCAGGGCCGCGCCGCGGGCATATTCGAAGAGTTCGACGAACTCACGGTAGCGCTGGGCGATCGCCGCGACGGCCGCTTCGCGCGTCGTCTTGTTGGCGCGCCAGGCGACCAGCGGGTCCCAGAAGACGGTGCGGCCGACCGCGAACCCGATGAAGCCCGGCACGCCGGAGGCGGTGGAGAGCCAGGCTCGCACATGCGCATCGTCCTCGCCCCGGCCCAGGATGATGCAGCCAACCTTGTCGCGGCCGCCGGCGCGCGCGATCGCGACGATCGTCTCGCAGTCCTCGCGGCGATCCAGGCCCTCGATCTTCCATACATCAGGCTCAACGCCGGCAGCCTGCAGCGCCTGGATCGCCCGCACCATCAGCGCCGGGCGCAGCTGCCGGTCGTAGGCGGCCTTGTCGGCGTGCACCTTGTCGAGCTCGCCCTGCTCGGGCGGGACCAGCAGCTCGAACATGAACCGGCTGTGTCCGGTCTGGGCCAGATAGTCGGAAAGCTGCTTGAGCCGCGCCGCCTGGCGCTGGTTCGACGCCGGATCCCCCTCGGGATTGTAACGCACCAGCACCTTGCAGAAGGTCGGATGCATCGCCTCGATGTGGCGGGCGAAGTCATCGCCGTACTCGAACTCGAACTCCTCCTGCCCGCTCTTCTCGGCCGGACAGCAGGTGGTGAAGCCGTCGGCCTCCGCATCGCGCAGGATCGCCGCGCCGAACTGTTCGTCGACTAGGATCGCCGCGACGTCCTTGCTCGGCGAGCCAGCGTCAAGCGCGGCCCTGAAGCCGTCGTAGACGATGCGCTTGGCCTGCGACACCTGTGCGGTCTGTTCGGCGTCGAGCTCACCCTTCCAGCCAAACAGGCCGGTTTGGAACGACCCTCGGTGGTCGAACGGCAACACATACAGCGGACGATCGTAGCCGCGAGGCATCACGCGCCTCCTTTCAGCTGGCGATAGCGTCTGATCAGGGCATTGGTGGAGCTGTCGTGGGCCAGCGCGGGGTCGCCCGCCCCGCTCAGCTCGGGGATGATCTTCACCGCCAACACCTTGCCCAGCTCCACGCCCCACTGGTCGAAGGAATCGATTCCCCAGATGATGCCCTGGACGAAGACGCTGTGCTCGTAGAGCGCCACCAGCCTGCCAAGCGCGGCAGGGGTCAGTTCTTCCAGCAGCAGGGTGTTAGACGGCCGGTTGCCCTCGAACACCCGGTGCGGGACCAGCCAATCGGGCGTGCCCTCGGCCTTCACTTGCTCGGCGGTCTTGCCGAACGCCAGCGCCTCGGTCTGGGCGAAGACGTTGGCCAGCAGGATGTCGTGGTGGGCGCCCAGCGGGTTCAGCGTCTTGGCGAAGGCGATGAAGTCGGTCGGGATCAGCCGCGTGCCCTGGTGAATCAGCTGGTAGAACGAGTGCTGGCCGTTGGTGCCGGGCTCGCCCCAGTAGATCGGCCCGGTGTCGTAGTCGACGCGGGCGCCCTCTAGCGTGACGTGCTTGCCGTTGCTTTCCATGGTCAGCTGTTGGAGATAGGCGGGGAAGCGTTTGAGATACTGCTCGTAGGGCAGCACGGCCACCGTCTGGGCGCCGAAGAAGTCGTTGTACCAGAGCGACAGCAGCCCCATCAGCACCGGCAGGTTGGCGTCGAACGGCGCAGTGCGGAAGTGCTCGTCGATCTCATGGAATCCGGCCAGCATCTCGCGGAAACCGTCCGGGCCGACGGCGATCATCGTGGAAAGACCGATGGCGGAATCCATAGAATAGCGGCCGCCGACCCAGTCCCAGAAGCCGAACATGTTGGCGGTGTCGATGCCGAACTTGGTCACCTCGCCAGCGTTGGTCGAGACCGCGACGAAGTGCTTGGCGATCGCCGCCTCATCCTTCAGCGCCGCCAGAAGCCAGTCCCGCGCCGTATGGGCGTTAGTCATGGTCTCAAGGGTGGTGAAGGTCTTCGAGGAGATGATGAACAGGGTCTGGGTCGGATCGAGGTCCCGCACCGCCTCGGCGAAGTCCGTGCCGTCGACGTTGGAGACGAAGCGGAAGGTCAGCTCGCGGGCGCTGTAGTGGCGCAACGCCTCGTAGGCCATTACCGGCCCCAGGTCGGAGCCGCCGATACCGATGTTGATCACGTTCCGGATCGGCTGGCCGGTGTGGCCCTTCCAGCTGCCGTCGCGGATCCGATCCGCGAAGGCGGCCATTCGGTCCAGCACGGCGTGCACGTCGGGCACGACGTTGCGGCCCTCATGCAAGATCACCGCGTCCCGGGGCGCGCGCAGCGCTACATGCAACACCGCGCGCTGCTCAGAGACATTGATCGCCTCGCCGCCGAACATGGCGTCGATCCGGCCGCGCAGGCCGGACTGCGCGGCCAGTTGCAGCAGCAGCGCCACCGTCTCGTCGGTGATCCGGTTCTTGGAATAGTCGAGATAGACGCCGGCCGCGTCGGCAGTCAGCCGCTGGCCGCGCGTAGGATCGTCGAAGAACATCTGCCGCAGGCTGAGCGCACCCACCTGTTGGCGGTGCATCTCAAGCGCCGACCAGGCGGGACGCTGGCGTAATGGCGGTAGGCTCATGCGCCCTGTCCTGGCTTAATGTTCGGGGTGGCTTGGCTGCGCGCCGGCGCTGCAAACATCACACGCCCCGGCGGCTTTCCCAGATGCGGCGATCCCGGGGACGCCGTTCTGATCGCCAGACCGGAGGCCCGCTCGTGCTGAGGCCGTACAGGAACATCCAGAGAAACGCCTCGATTTGACCAGGCAAACGAAACGCAGATGCGTAAGTTCCGTCTCAGTAAGTCTAGCGCCAATGTCGAGCGACCAGCCATAGGACCTTGGTAGCGCTCAAAGCGAAAACGGCGCCACGACAAGGCTGCTGGCCAGCCTGATCGGCGAGATCATGGAGGACCATGTCGAGCTGGCTTTAGCCGCGGGCGAGAGGGTCCGGCCGACTGGCCGGCTCAGCTTCAGCTCGTCGGGCCGACGTCGCCGATCTCGCCCGGGCGATCGCCGTCCTGGGCTGCCGCGCGGAAGCCGCAGACTGATCGAACAAAGCCCTCGACACGTCCGCAAAGCCAAGCTCAAGCACGAGCGCCGGCGCCGATGGAGCGCCGGCCGCAGCCGCGGATCCAAGCATAGGGGTCTTAGGAGCAGGAGAGGCCTGCTCCATCAGGAGAAGACCCCCATGACCAAGTGCAAGGCCAGCGCGCGGCGATAACGCCCGCGGCTCAGACCCCGCGCAAGAGGCCACGGCAAGCCACCAAGTTCGCCAGCGTCATCGCGCTGCTGGAGCGCGAGGCCGCCGCCACGATCGGCGACCTGCAAGACGCCACCGGTGGCAGGAGCATTCGGTGCGCGGCGTCCTCGCCGGCGCCCTGAAGACCCGCTTTGGCTGATGGTGACGTCGGAAAAGACGGACGGCGTTCGGGTCTACGGCGCTGCCAGCGCTGTTGCGGCCCCGTGATCGACGTTGCGGCCGAGGCGGCGGTGGCGGTGCTGTCAGACCAAAGTCGACTTGTCTCCAGCGGCGCACAGATCGCCCAAACCCAACCGCCGCTACGCCATGACTGCCTGCCATTCCGCCAGGGCGGCGGAGCGTCTCTGCTTGTAGATTTCCCGGCTGACGAGGTGGCGCTCCTGGCTGAGTGGTTGTGAACGGAGGCGTGGACCGAGCTGAACTTCTGCAGGGTCTTCATGCGGCGGAAGCGGGCCATCGCCCGCTCGCGTCGTCGGAAGGGCAGGTGTGAGCCCTCGATCGGTTGTTCAGCCATCGCCCGCTCTCCTGGCGATCGGCCGGCGGGATGTTCACCGCCTTGCAGATTGCAAATCGCGCGAGGCCGGTGAATCACTGCTGGCTCTTGGAGGGCCGGCTTGGCGGTTGACCCGCCAACGGGTCGTCCTGCCAAAGCTCGCCGGGCTTGGAAGCCTCCTTCATGAAATCAACGAAGGCTCTGACGACAGGCGATAGGTCCCGTCGGCTCGGATAGACAATGTTGACATCGACAGGATCGAGCTTCCACTCCGGGAACAGGCGCACAAGCCGCCCAGCGGCGATCTCCGGTGCGCAAAGGTAGCCGGAGATGACGCCGATGCCAGCGCCGTTGACCAGCATGCGATGGATTGTGAGCGGGTCGTTCAGGCTCAGGCGGGGGTGGGTCTCGATTGCGCGAACTTCGCTGCCTTGCTTGAACGCCCAGCGCCTTGGCCGGCCGTCAGCACTCGGCATTTCGACCGAGTCATGGTTCGAAAGATCATCGAGGGCCTTAGGCACGCCGCGTCTCTTTAGGTAGTCGGGCGAAGCGCAAAGGTAGCGACCGAGGGATCCCAGTTTCAGAGCGACAAGCTGGGAGTCGGCCATGGGTCCGATGCGGATCGCGACGTCGACCCCCTCCGCCACCAGATCCACAGCTTGGCTGGTCAACTCGAGGGTCACGCTGACATCCGGATAGAGCCGGAGGAACTTGGGAAGCTGCTCGGAAAGCACGTTCACCCCGAACCCGATGCCCGCGGTGATGCGTAGCGCCCCTCGAGGCGCGGCCCCAAGGGCGCCTACGTAGCCGACGGTTTCAGCGACCTTGTCCATGATGTCCGCGCACCGCTCCAAGAGCGCGGCGCCCTGCTCGGTCAGTACGACCTCCCGACTGGTGCGCTGGCAAAGGCGGGCGCCCAGCTCCGATTCCAACCTGGCGACGGCCCGGCTGACGCTCGACTTGGGAATGCCCAGCGCGCGGCCGGCGGCGGAGAAGTTCAGCAGGGCGCCGACCCTCTCGAACACGCGCAGGTCGTTGAGGTCCATCAGTCACCATTGTTCCTACAGCGGAACAGCATGTTCATTTGCAGCACCGTTCGCAACGCCGCGCCGGGCATTACCCAATCAGCGTCAAATCCCGAGGAGCAACGTCTTGCCGAATCCTCCCCCAAAGGTTCTGGCCGTCGGCGCCTCCGGCAAGTTCGCCGGCATGGTCATCCCTGAACTGATCAAGCGCGGCGCGACGGTGCGCGGATTGATCCACGACAGCGCCAAAAAAGGCCTGGTTCGCCAGCATGGTGCGACGGAGATCGCCGTTGGTGATCTGACCGACCGGGGAAGCCTGGATGTGGCGCTGAAGGGTGTCGATAGCGTCTTCTACATCGCGCCCGCCTTCCTTCCGAACGAGGCGGAGATCGGCAAGGGCATGGTCGAGGCGGCGGTCCGCGCTGGCGTTCGCCGTTTCGTCTTCTCTTCGGTGATCCATCCGATCCTGAGCGCACTCGCCAACCACGGGCAAAAAGCGCCGGTCGAGGAGGCCCTCCTCACCTCGGGGATGGAATATACCTTCCTGCATCCGACCGTGTTCTTCCAGAACTTCACGGGAAGCTGGCCGAGGATCGCCGAAACCGGCGTTCTGAGCGAGCCCTGGTCGGTCGAGAGCCGCTTCTCCCGGGTCGACTACCGGGACGTCGCCGAGGTTGCGGCGGTCGCGCTGACGGAAGACCGGCTGCTCTATGGGACCTTCGAGCTCTGCGCGGAGGGGTGGCACAATCGGACCGATGTCGCGGCGATCATCGGCGAGGTGCTCGGTCGACCGATCAAGGCGGGGAGGATCGATCCGAAAATGGCGGCGGCCAGCGCCGGCCCGGGCGCCCCCGCGCTGGAGCGGATGTTCGACTGGTACGACATGCGCGGCCTTATGGGCAGCGCCCTTGCCTTGGGCGCTGTCCTCGGCCGTGAGCCGCGAACCCTGCGCGCGTTTTTCGAGGAACTGAACGCCCAGACCGAGCCCGGATCGGTCCGGCAGCCTGCACAAAAGATGAGGGTTTAGAGATGTCCGATCTGTTCGATCCGTTCGATCTTCACGGACTGAAGCTTCCAAACCGCATCCTCATGTCGGCGATGACGCGCACCCGCGCCACCGAGGACGATGTGCCCACCGCCCTGATGGGCGAATACTACGCCCAGCGGGCCTCGGCCGGCCTTATCGTTACCGAGTGCACCCAGGTCTCTGACCAGGGACATGGCGTCATCCGCGCGCCGGGTATTCACCGTGCGGACCAGGTCGCCGGGTGGCGAAAGGTCACCGAGGCGGTGCATGCTGCAGGCGGGCGCATCTACGGCCAGATCTGGCACTGCGGCCGCGTCGCCCATCCCGATATGCGCGGCGGGGAACCGCCGGTCGGACCTTCGCCGATCCCGGCGACTGGCGACTTCTTCCTGCCGACCGGCCGCGTCGAATTCCCGGTTCCCCGCGAACTGCGCATCGACGAGATCCCCGGCATCGTCGCCGATTTCGCCCAGGCCACGCGCAACGCCCGCGATGCCGGCTTCGACGGCGTGGAGCTGCACGGAGCGAATGGGTACCTTCTGGACCAGTTCCTGCAGGATGGCAGCAACCAGCGCCTGGACGCCTATGGCGGTCCGATCGAGAACCGCGCGCGGCTGATGCTGGAGACGACGAGGGCGATGATCGACGCCTGGTCGGCCGATCGCGTCGGCGTGCGCCTGTCCCCCTCAAGTCGCCTCTATGGTGTGGACGACAGCGCCAAACTCGGGACGTTCGGCTTCGTCATTCGCGCCCTCGACGCGCTTGGTGTCGGCTATCTCTGCCTTCTCGAGCCCAATGCGAAGGATGCGGAGCGCGGCGTCCAAATTCGCAACGTCGCCGAGACCTTCCGGCCGATGACCACGGCGCCGATCATCGTCAACACCGGCTTCGACAAGGCGCGGGCCAACGCCGTTCTCGCGAAAGGCGACGCGGACTTAGTGGCGTTCGGCGTGCCCTATATCGCCAACCCCGATCTCGTCGAACGATTCCGCGTCGACGCTCCCCTCAACAAGCCCGACCCGAGCCTTTTCTACGGCGTCGGCGCCGAGGGCTACACCGACTATCCCGCCCTCGAAATCGTCGCCGCAGCTTGAGTTGCCGACAACCAACCGAAGAGGCGCGATGGCCATCACGCATCATCCAGAACGCCGCTGTCGAACGCTCAGCCGGTTCCCGCTCGATATCGCCGGCGAATTCCTGCGCCGCAGTCTCGCACCATGAGCGAGGTTTCGCGAATTTCCGATCAACCCCACCTAAGGGAGAAACCAAATGACCAAGATCCTATTCGTCGGCCAAAAGCCTGAAACAGTCGATTTCTCGGACCCTTCGCTGCCTCCCGGATTCAATGCCGAAAAGATCAACGCCGGGATCGCCCTGGGCGTCAAAAAGATCGAGGAACACGGTTGGAAAGGCGATACTTGCATGATCA
>Ga0302311_10003263_pt1 | contig 17784 bp, 16 predicted proteins | sample III_Palsa_N1_3_FD_200449 | JGI IMG/M metagenome (GOLD analysis project Ga0302311, IMG submission 200449) | Peat permafrost microbial communities from Stordalen Mire near Abisko, Sweden - III_Palsa_N1_3 | ecosystem: Environmental > Terrestrial > Soil > Palsa > Peat permafrost | place: Sweden... | reverse complement strand
GCTCAGCGGACGTGGCTTGGGTCGCCATGGGTCACGCCGGGTTTTCGTACCTGACGGTCAGCTCACCGTCGGCGTAGTCGATGCGGATGACGGCGCCGTCGAGGACGTCGCCGGACAGCAGGGCGCGCCCGATCCGGGTCTCGACCTCCCGGCCGATGAACCTGCGCAGCGGCCGCGCGCCGTAGACGGGGTCATAGCCCTGCTGGGCGATGAAGCGCCGGGCGTCGGAGGTGATCTCCAGCTTCATCTGGCGCTCGCCTAGCCTGGCCCGCAGGTCATCGAGCATGAGGTCGACGATGCGCTCGATCTCCACCGGGGTGAGGGGCTTGAACAGGATAATGTCATCCAGGCGGTTCAGGAACTCGGGCCGGAAGTACCCGCTCATCTCCGCCATCACGCGTTCGCGCGCGTCGGGCTTGATCTCGCCGTCCGACGTCGCGTCCGCGACCAGGTACTGGGAGCCGATGTTGGAGGTCATGATGATGACCGTGTTGCGGAAGTCGACGGTGCGGCCCTGCGCGTCGGTGAGCCTGCCGTCGTCCAGGACTTGCAGCAGCGTGTTGAAGACGTCCGAGTGCGCCTTCTCCACCTCGTCGAATAGCACCACGGAGTAGGGCTTGCGCCTGACCGCCTCGGTGAGCTGCCCGCCTTCCTCGTAGCCGACGTATCCGGGCGGCGCGCCGACCAGGCGGCTGACGGTGTGCCGCTCTTGGTACTCGCTCATGTCGATGCGGATTATGTTCTCTTCGGTGTCGAACAGGGCCGCCGCCAGCGTCTTGGCCAGTTCTGTCTTGCCGACGCCGGTGGGGCCGAGGAAGATGAACGACCCGATCGGCCGGCGCGGATCCTTGATCCCCGACCTGGCCCGGATGATGGCGTCGGCGACCAGCCGGACGGCCTCGTCCTGGCCCACGATCCGCCCGTGCAGGATCTCGTCGAGGCGCAGCACCTTCTCCCGTTCGCCCTCCTGCAGGCGGGTGACCGGGATACCGGTCCAGCGGGCCACGATGGAGGCGATCTCCTCGCTGGTCACGACCTCGCGCAGCAGCCGGGTGCCACCTTGCTTGTCCGCGAGCCGCTCCTCCTCGGCCTCGACCCGCCGCAGCAGCTCAGGCAGCTTGCCGAGGCGCAACTCCGCCGCCTTGTTCAGGTCGTAGTCGCGTTCGGCCTGCTCGGCCTCCTGCCGCACCTGTTCGATCTGCTCGCGGAGCGCCTGCACCCGGCGCAGCGCCTGGCGCTCGGCCTCCCACTGGGCCCGCAGCGCGTCGGCCTGCGCCCGCAGGTCCGCCAGTTCCTTGCGGAGGTCCTCCAGGCGCGCCTTGCTCGCCTGGTCGCTCTCCTTGGCCAGCGAGACCTCCTCGATCTCCAGCCGCATCACCCGGCGAGTGAGCTCGTCGAGTTCGGCCGGCATCGAGTCGATCTCGGTGCGGATCATCGCGCAGGCCTCATCGACCAGGTCGATCGCCTTGTCCGGCAGGAACCGGCCGGAAATGTAACGATGGCTGAGCGTCACCGCGGTGACCAGCGAGCTGTCGGCGATCTTCACGCCATGGAAGACCTCAAAGCGCTCCCGCAGGCCGCGCAGGATCGACACGGCGTCCTCCACGGACGGCTCGTCGACCATGACGGGCTGGAACCGGCGCTCAAGAGCCGCGTCCTTCTCGATGCGCTTGCGGTACTCGTCCAGCGTCGTCGCGCCGATCATGTGCAGCTCGCCGCGGGCGAGCATCGGCTTGAGCATGTTGCCCGCATCCATGGAGCCTTCGGCGGCGCCCGCGCCCACCACGTTGTGCAACTCGTCCACGAACAGCAGGATGCGTCCCGCCGCCGCGGTGACCTCGGACAGGACGGCCTTGAGCCGCTCCTCGAACTCGCCCCGGTACTTGGCCCCCGCCACCAGGGCGCCCATGTCGAGGCTGAAGATCGTCTTGTCGCGCAGGCCCTCGGGGACGTCACCGCGGGTGATCCGCTGCGCCAGGCCCTCCACGATGGCGGTCTTGCCCACGCCGGGGTCGCCGATCAGGACCGGGTTGTTCTTGGTCTTCCTGGACAGGATCTGCATGACCCGCCTGATCTCGGCGTCGCGGCCGATGACCGGGTCGAGCTTGCCGCTGGCCGCCTCCGCGACGAGATCCCGGCCGTACTTGGTGAGGGCCTCATAGGCCACCTCCGGCATGGCCGAGGTGACCCGCTGGTTGCCGCGGATCTTCGTCAGCGCCTGCAGGAAGCCGTCCCTGGTCAGGCCCTCCTGGGTCAGCAGGCGGCCGGCCGCGGTAGCAGAGCCCTCGGCCAGCATCGCGATGATGAGGTGCTCGACGGAGACGTACTCGTCCTTGAGCCTGCGCGCCTCCTGCTCGGCGGTGTCGAGCAGGCGGGCCAGCCGCTGCGTGATACTGATCTGCCCCGGGTTCACGCCCGGGCCGCTGACCTTGGGGCGCCTCGCGAGCTCGGCCTCCAATGCCTTCCGCAGCCGGTCCGGATCCGCGCCGGCCTGGCTGAGCAGCCGGGGAACGATGCCCTCGGCCTGATCCAGCAGCGCGAGGAGCAGATGCTCAACGTCCACCTCGGTGTGCCCGAAGCGAAGTGCCTTGGTCTGCGCGTCGTGTAGTGCTTCCTGCGATTTCTGCGTCAGGTGGCTCGGGTCCATGTTTACCTTCCTGGCCGTCGGGCCCCGCGCAGGGCCGCTTCGAGTACCGCGATCCTGTCGAGCAGGTCGGTGACCAGCCCGATGGCCGCGTAGTTGAGGGCGAAGCCCGCGCGCAGGCGCTGCACCCGGGCCACCGCGTCGAGCTGGCTCCGGGAGAACCAGAGCTCGCCCGCCGAGTCGCGGCGCGCATCGATGAGTCCGAGGGCGACGAGCCTGCGGATCAGGTCCGGGTGCAGGCCCGTCACCACGGCGAACTCCTCCAGGCTCAGCCGCGGGGCGCGAACCATGGCGTACCTCACTGCTGTGCCTTCAGTCACTGCTGTGCCCTCGGATCGAAGTGGGATTCCGCGGCCAGTTGTTCGAACAGCCGTCGTTCGACACGCGAGAGCCGGGCCGGCACCATGATCCTTGCCTCTGCGTACAAATCGCCCGCCTTGCTTTCGGATTGGGCAGGCCGCGGCCGCGCAGCCTGATCCGCCTGCCGCTCGACGTACCGCCCGGGACCTTGACCTTGACCTCGCCGCCCGGGGTATCCACGGCAACCGACGTGCCGAGGGCGGCTTCCCACGGCGCGAGCCGCAGCTCGACGTAGAGATCACGGCCCTCCAGGCGGTACCTGGGGTGAGGCGCGATCCGCACGATGAGGTACAGGTCACCGTTACGCGCCCCGTCGCTGCCGCGGCCACCCTGCCCGGCCAGCCGGATCCGCTGGCCGTCCGTCACCCCGGGTGGGATCGTGACGTCGAAGGACCGGCGGGTGCCGTCGCCGCCGGTCAGCGTGATGGACCTGCGGCCGCCCCGGTAGGCCTCCTCGACGGTGAGCTCGATCTCGGCCTCCTGGTCGGCGCCGGGGATCGGCCCAAAGCCCCGCCGGGACCCGAACCCGCCGCCACGGCCGCCGAAGATACCGCCCAGAAGATCGTCAAGGTCGATATCGCCGCCGTCGCTGCTAAAGCCGAAACCGCCGGTCCCGCCGCTGAACCCGCCGGTCCCGCCGCTGCTCCGGGTCCGGCCACCTCCGGCTCCGGCTCCGGCCTGCTGGCTGCGCCGCCACGTCTCCGGGTCTACGTCCTCGGGAACCTGGCGGAAGTCGCGCCCGAAGGCGTCGTAACGGCGCCGGGTCTGCGGATCGGAGAGGACGTCGTAGGCCTCCGAGACTTCCTTGAACCGGTCCTCGGCCCCCGGGTCGCGGTTGATGTCCGGGTGATAGGCACGGGCGAGCTTGCGGTAGGCGCGCTGGATATCGTCCTGGCTGGCGTTCCTCGGCACGCCCAGGAGCTGGTAGAAGTCCTCGCCGTCGGCCATCAGCCCGCCCTGGCCACTACCACCTGCGCCGGCCGCAGCTGGTGGTCTCCTTCGCCGTAGGCCGGTCGGACGACCTCGGCGACCGAGCCATCCTCGGCGCCGGGGTCGGGCCGGGAGGCGATAGCCTCGTGCCTGGCCGGATCGAACTTGGCGCCGCGGTCGTCACGGCGGGGGAAGCCGAGGCGGGCCAGCACCTCCAGGGCCTGAGCCCGGACCGCCCTGATCCCGTCGATGATGGAGGCCGGATCGGCCGTGGAGTGCGCCAGCGCGCGATCGAGGTTATCGACGACGGGCAGCCATTCTCTAGCCACGGCGGCCCTGGTGTCCGCCTCGGCGCGGCTGACCTGGACGGCACATCTCTTGCGCACGTTGTCGAGGTCGGCCAGGGCGCGCATGCGCAGATCCTCGAGCTCGGCGATCCGGGCCTCAAGTGAGGCGATTCGCGTCTCTTGCTCGGCGATCCGGGCCTCAAGCTCGGGCGGAGCGGCGGCGCCGGGACCTGGCCTCGCGTCGCCGCTTCCCGCCGTGCTGTTTCCAGCCGTGTGGTTCACCGGCCTGCTCACTCACTGGGTGTGAACTCGGCGTCGATCACGTCATCGTCGCCGTCGCTGGGCGGGAGCTCCGGCTCGACCTCCGGGGCGGGACCGGTCGGTGGCGCGCCGAGGATCATGTAGACCTGCTGCAGCTCGTCGGTGAGGACCCGCATCCGTTCCAGCGGCGTATCTTCCTTGAGCGCCTGGCGGGCGTCGGACACCAGGTTCTCGGCCCGGGCCTTCTCGTGCACGGGCAACGTGTCGCCGCGCTCGGCCAGTATGCGCTCCACCTGGTAGACCGCGGTGTCGAGCTGGTTGCGGGCGTCGGTCAGCTCGCGCAGCCGCCGGTCCTCGTCACGGTGCTGCTCGGCGTCGGAGATCATCCGCTCCACCTCGGACTTGTCCAGGTTGGAGCTCTCGCTGATCGTGATCCGCTGTTCGGTGCCGGTGTCCTTGTCCCGGGCCGAGACGTTCAGGATCCCGTTCGCGTCGATATCGAACGTGACCTCGACCTGCGGCACCCCGCGTGGGGCAGGCCGGATGTTCTCCAGCCGGAACCGGCCGAGGACCCGGTTGTCCGCAGCGCGTTCCCGTTCCCCTTGCAGGATCACCACGTCGACCGCTCGCTGGTTGTCTTCGGCCGTGCTGAATACCTCGGTACGGCGGGCCGGGATCGTGGTGTTGCGCTCGATCACCTTGGTCATGACCCCGCCGAGGGTCTCGATGCCGAGCGAGAGCGGCGTCACGTCGAGCAGCAGCACGTCCTTGAGCTCGCCCTTGAGCACGGCCGCCTGGATGGCCGCGCCGATGGCGACGACCTCGTCCGGGTTGACGGTCATGTTGGGGTCCTTGCCGCCCGTCAGCCGGCGGACCAGGTTCTGCACGGCCGGAATCCGGGTGGAGCCGCCGACCAGGATGACCTCGTCGATATCGGCCTGGACCGCCCCTACGAGGCGCTGCTGGGCGGAACCGAGGAAACGACCTCGGGCCGGATGCGGCTCGAGCCGCTCCGGGGCAGCTCAAGCACGATCTTGGTCATCAACGACAGCCCGATCAAGCAATTCGTCGAGAACGAGCACGCCGTCGGGCAGAGCGCGGTCGAGTCTTTCCTGCGGATGACGAACCGGGTCACCAACGGGGAACAGGTCACCGTGTTCGGCTACGGCGCGTGCGACGCGGCGTGGCGGCTAACTTCCGTGGCGCCCGGGTGTCCGTCGTCGACGTCAACCCCGTCACCAGGCTTCAGGCGCACCTGGACGGGTCCTCGACGCGCCGCTTCAGGGCTTCGACGTTGGCTGGCATTTCCTTTTGTGCCTGGCGACGGACGATGAGCGGGACGAGCAGTTTGCCGATGCCGTGCCCGTCGAAGTCGACCGCGATGGTCAGCCGCGAACTGGTTTCGGTCAGGGGTTCCACGGTGACGTCGACGGTGGCGCGGATGGGTCCGTCGATGCCCCGCACGCCCCATGTCCTGGGTGCGTCGATGTGAGTTAGCTCGGAGGTGACGGCCCGGTTGACTCCGCCGATGCGTCGGGTGGTCAGGCACTTCGTGCCCACCCGCGCGGGGACAGGCTGGTCCAGGTGACCGTCGATGAAGCCCTGCTGCCATTCGTGGAAGCGTGTGGGGTCGGTGGCGTAGGCGAACACCTCTGCTGCGGGCTGTTCCACCACGGTGCTGGCGATGGCCGGTGCCATGTCAGCGGCCCTCGAGCAGGGCGGCGTACCGGGCCAGGTAGAGCGGCCATCCCTGGTCGCCGTCGACGCCGTCGCTGACCGACTGCCAGCCGGAACCGTGCCGGTCGAGGTGGCGGTGCTCCAGTTCGACCCGGGTCCGGTCCGGTCCCTCGGCCACGAACCGGACCTCGACCTCGCTGGTCAGCTCCGGGTCGGTCTCGATCTGCCATTGCGGGCTGATGTCCCAGCTGAAGACCACGCGGGCTGGTGGCTCGTAGGCCAGGATCCGCGCCCACCGGCATTCGCTGCCGTCGATGCCACGGTCGTAGATGTGCCCGCCGACGTGGGGCTCGAAGACTGTCTCGGCGATCGCGGCCGCGAGCAGGTTGTGCTCCGGCGGCTTGAAGTCGCCGAACCTCTCGGTGAAGGCTGTGAAGGCCTGCTCGACCGGCGTGTTGACCACCACCTGCTTGCGGACAACGGGGACCTCGGTTCGGGTCATGGACTCTCCTCCGTCGCTTGTTCGGCAACATCCACGTAGCTGGCCAGAGCCCGCTGCCAGAAGGTGTCGAGCTGATCGCGCAACGCGGCCACTGCCGTCGGATTGAGCCGGTAGACACGTCTGGTGCCGACCGCGCGTTCACTGACCAGGCCGGCGTCCTTGAGGACCTTTAGGTGCTGGGAGACCGCCGACCGGCTGACCGGCAGCTCCGCGGCCAGTTGTGCCACTGCCTGCGGCCCGTCTGCCAGGCGGCTGACGATGGCGCGCCGGGTGCCGTCCGCCAGCGCGCTCCAGCCGTCACTTGCTTGGTCAGGATCCACTAACGGTTAGGATTGACTAACGGAGCGGCTGACGTCAAGACCCGGCACCCATGCACCTGGCCGGCCACGCGCCCTGAGCCGGGCTCGTGCAGCAGGCACCCGACCGGCTCCACGCCTTGGCCGCCGTGCACGCCCCAGCGGGATGACCAGTGCCACGGCCCATCCCGGCGACCCCCGCAGCACCCCGGGTGGTTTTGTTCGCGAGGTCCGACCGCAGTTGTTCGTGGCGAGCGACCGCACCCTCGCCTGGCCAAGGTTCATGTTCGTCAGTTCTTCTGTCCTGTCGCTGATAAATCGGCCCTGTCTCACTGAATCCGGCCCGTTACGGTCCGTGTCTCATTATTGTTGGCCCAAGGGTCGGTCGGGGTCACTGATAGCGGGCGGGGCTGCTATGGCTGTTGCTGCGTTAAACCTTGAGCCTGGCGCTGGTCCGCGGTTCTTCCTGGAGTTCATGAAGGCGGACGGGACGCAGCACCGGGAGTCGCTCGCGGCGTGTGTGACCGAGCGGTTTGAGTACGTGCTGCCGGTGCGGCCGTTCTACTGGGCGAAGGGTTCCCTGCATTTCCCGGGCTCCTGGTGGTCATCGACCATGGGAGATCACGTGGGCTTCGAATCGTGGCTAGAGCGCGACCACCTTATGTTCATGGACTTCGACCCCGCCATCACGGGCATCGCGTCCCAGCCTTTCTGGCTGCACTGGCAGGACGAGGACGGCCGGGACAGGCGGCATCCGCCGGATTTCTTTGCGCGGCGGGCTGACGGCAGCGGCCTGGTGGTCGACGTGCGCCCGGATGACCGGATCCCGGCGGAGGATGCCGAGGTGTTCCGCATGACGGCGATGGCCTGCGGGCAGGCTGGCTGGGAGTTCCGTCGGGCGGGCACGATCGACCCGGTGGTGCGGGCCAACATCCGGTGGCTGTCGCGATACCGGCACCAGCGCTGCCGCCGCGAGCCGGCCGCCGCGGAATTGCTGGAGGCGTTCACGCCGGGCATGCCGCTTCTGCCCGGCGCGGCGCAGGTCGGGGACCCGGTCGCAGTCCTGCCGGTGGCCTATCACCTGCTCTGGCGGCGTGAGCTGGCCTGCGACGTGTCCGTCCTGCTCGGCAGCGCCTCGATGGCGTGGCGGGTCCCGGCCGGGGTCGCGCAGTGACCACGGCTGACCCGGTCAGGGCCGGGGACCGGGTCATCATTGACGGGCGGCCGCGGGTGGTGCTGGGTGCTTCCGGGCCGCTGATCCGGTTCACCGACGATGACGGCGCTGTCGAGGAGGTGGCGGTCGCGGAACTGGTCGGCAGCGGCCGGATGCGACTGCAGCCGCGGGGACCGGGCGGGCACCCGGCGGCACAGACCGGGCTGGCCGGGCTGCCGCCGGAGGCAGTTGAGCGGGCCCGGTGGTGGGAGGCCCACATCATCGAGGTCGTGGACGGGACGCCTCCGGATGCGCCTGCGGGGACGCCGCCGCGGCCGGCCTATGACGTGGAGCGCACCAGCCTGGCCGAGCGGGAGCAGGCCAAGGCCGCCGAGCTGTCTGCCCCGGGCCGGCCGGTGGCAGCCTCGACCGTCAAGCACCGGCGGCAGCGGTGGCAGGCCGAGGGCCTGCCCGGGCTGATTGACAAGCGGGTCCAGCGCAGGCGCAGCCTGGCCGGGCGGGCCGATCCCGCAGTTGCCGAGGCGATGGAGCAGGCGATCGCGGAGGCGGCCGATGAATCGTCGCGGGCGGCGACGTTCATCGTCTGGCGGACCCGTGAGATCCTCGCCGAGCGAGGGCAAACCGTCGTGGAGCCGTCGCGGGCCACGATGTTCCGGCTGTTCTCCCGGCTGTCGGCGGGAAAGCACACAACCGGGTCGGCGGCCACCCGCCGCGGGCTGGCAGGCCGGCCGCAGCGGAAGTTCTCCCAGGCTCACCCGGCAGCGCCGGGCGAGCTGATGGAGATCGACTCCACCCCGCTGGACGTGCTGGTCCTGCTCGATGACGGGGTTCCCGGCCGGGTGGAGCTGACCGGGATGATCGACGTGGCGACCAGGACGGTGCCCGCGGCGGTGATCCGCCCGACGGCGAAGTCGGTGGACGCGAGCGTGCTGCTGGCCCGCGCTCTGACACCCGAGCCGATGCGGCCCGGGTGGCCGGCGAGCCTGGCGATGGCGCACTCGGCCCTGCCCTATGAGCGGCTGCTGGGCATCGACGAGCGGCTGCGCCATGCCGCGGCCCGGCCGGTGATCGTGCCGGACACGATCGTCATCGACCACGGGTCGGTGTTCGTCTCGGACAACTTCCGGGCCTCGTGCCGGCACCTGGGGATCAGCATCCAGCCGGCGCACCTGGCGACCGGCTCGGACAAGCCGCACATCGAGAAGATGTTCTCCTCGCTCGGCACGCTGTTCTGCCAGTTCGCCGCCGGCTACCTGGGCCGGAGCGCCGACCGGCGGGGACGCCGGGTGGAGGAGCAGCCCCTGTGGTCCCTGATGCAGATACAGGACCTTCTCGATGAATGGCTCATATCGGTCTGGCAGAACAGGGAGCACGACGGGCTGCGGGACCCGCTGCACCCGCAGCGGGCGTTCTCCCCGAACCAGAAGTACGCGGCCCTGATCGAGACGGCCGGATACGTGCCGGTCCCGCTCAGCGCCGGGGACTACATCGAGTTGCTCCCCGCGGTCTGGCGGGCCGTCAACGCCTACGGCATCAAGATCAGTCACCGGACCTACGACGCCGGGGAACTCAACCCGATCCGGCAGCAGAAATCCGGGGTCACAGCCCGGAAGGGGCAATGGGAGGTGCACCACGATCCCTATGACGTGTCCAGGGTGTTCGTCCGCGGGCCGGACGGCTGGATCACCTGCCCGTGGAAGTACCTGGAGAAGGTCCCGGCTCCGTTCGGGGAACTGGCCTGGGACCACGTCTCCGGCCAGCTCGCCGAGCAGGGACAGCCCGCCCCCACCGAGCTGGAACGCGCCCTTGCCGTCGATGACCTGCTGCGACGCGCCTACCACGGCCCGCCGGACGAGGCGGCCGAGCCGCAAGCCCCCGCCAGGAAATCCCGTCGGCAGTCATCGGCCCGGGACCGGCGGGTCGCAGCCCGCACCCGTGCCGGAACGGCAGCCCGCGCAAGAACCGGGGTGACCGGAGAGCCGGACCCTGCGGCGGCCGGGAACGATCCGGAAACACCAGGGCAGGACAGCGGCGAGCCGCTCGCCAAGGTGATCCCGCTGGGCATCTTCGACCCCTTCGAGGAGGCGAAGAAACCATGGTGAAAGGCGACAGCCCCGGCACCGGCGATCCGCACAGGCACCTGTCCACCCTGGACGGGTGGAGAGAATTCACCAGCCTCGCGCCAGGTCAGCCCGACCTCCTGACAGAAGCCGAGTACGAGGCCCTCGGCAGCGACGCCAGGGCCGCCTATGACGAGGAGCGGCTGGACTACCACACCCGCCTCGGCGTGGCGGGAACCTCGGTGCTGCGGCAGGTCGTCACCACCGGCCGGCGGCTGACGCTGCTGAACCGGCACGCCATCAGCGCCCGCCGCGGCCTGATCCTGTCTGGCCCGGCCGGGACCGGTAAGACCACCGCGATCACCCAGCTCGGCAAGACGCACGAGGCAACCGACCAGGCACGCCACCCGGGCCAGGAACGGATTCCCGTCATCTACGCAACCGTCCCGCCGGCGGCGACGCCGCGGATGCTGGCCATGGAGTTCGCCCGGTTCCTCGGGCTCCCCGTCCCGGCACGCGCCAACATGACCGGCATCATCGAGGCCGTCTGCGGCGTCGCGATCGACACCTCGGCCAGCATGGTGCTGGTTGATGAGATCCACAACATGCAGCTGGCCACCCGCAGCGGTGCCGAAGTCTCCGACACCCTCAAATACCTGTCCGAAAGAATCCCGGCTACGTTCGTCTACGCCGGGATCGACCTGGAACGCCAGGGCCTGTTCTCCGGCATCCGGGGAAGCCAGATCGCCGGGCGGTTCACCCTCATCCCCACGCTGCCGTTTCCTCTCGCCGGTGAGTGGCGCGGCCTGGCCGCCACCCTCGAAGACGCTCTCCGCCTGCGCCGCCACCAGGCCGGGACCCTGCCCGGCCTCGACCGCTACCTGCACCAGCGCACCAGCGGGATGATCGGCAGCCTGTCCCACCTGATCCGCGGCGCGGCTATCGAGGCGATCCAGTCCGGCACCGAGCAGATCACCAAGAAGCTGCTGGACACCATCGACATCGACCACGCCGCTCAGCAGGAATCAGGTCCCGGCACGGCTGCCGCCCGCCGCACCGCGGCACGCCGGTGACCGCCGAAGCAGCGCAGCCGCCGCTGCGGCCGCTGCCGATCCGGCCCGGGCCCGTCAGCGGCGAATCGACCTTTTCCTATATCCGCCGTCTCGCTGTCGCCAACCACCTGCGCCCGATGCACCTGCGCCGCTACCTCACGGACCCCGGCACCGGCGGCGGCTTCCGGCTCGGCTGGCTTGCCGTCCTGGCCGGACGGTCCGTCGCCTCCTTGCAGCATGCGCTCGCCGACCAGGAGCCTCCCGCCGGCACCGCCTCACGCAGCCGCCCGCCCGGCGCGCGCCGGCGCAAACGGTCGAAGGCAGAGCTGTTCACGCTCATCCGCCGCGACGCCCGCGAGCGCGGCCTGTCGGCACGAGCGCTCGCCGACAAGTACGGAACCGGCAAGCGAATCGTCCGCGAGGCGCTCCGGTCACCACGTCCGGCCCCGCGCAAGCCGCAGCCGCCCCGCGGATCACGGCTCGACGCGTTCACTGCCATCATCGATGACATGCTCCAGGCCGGGCTGCAGGCTTTCCCGCCGCAGCGCCAGCCCGTCATCAGCATCTACCGCGAGCTCGTCACCAGGCACGGGGCGGACGGGATCTCCTACCAGATGGTGCGCGGATACGTCGGCCGCCGACGGGCAGTGATGCAGCATCAGACGCTCTCCCCAGCTCACCAGGCAGTCACTGACCACGACCTGAACCGCCTGCGCGAACTGCTCGACGACGGCCACGACGTCGAAAGCGACAACGGAGACGGCTGGACCCTGCTCCGGCGGGCCATCCACACCGAGCGTGCCCGCCATACCAGCACGGGTGAGCCCTTGCACGCAGACATGACCGCGTTCCTGCTCGCCCGCGGCGCCAGCCCGCACGAAGATGACACCGGCATAGCAGCCGAAGCCGAACTACTCGGGCACTGGCTGGCAGCCGAGATCATCTCCGCCTGGGCCGGATTAACTGAGACCGAGGCGATAACGGGCCGGATTCAGTGAGACAGGGCCGATTTATCAGCGACAGGACATCTTCTGACCGCATCTGGCCGCCGGGTGCGCCCAAGTCGCTGACCTGGTCCAACGACCAGCCTCTCGTCGGTGCCGATGGACCTCAGCCCGCGACTGCGATCACTTCTCGCGAACACCGGGCCTGGCTCCGACCCCTGCGCGCGTGTCCCGTCTCAGAGATGGGTGTCCGTGTCTCAGTGAACTTTGCCAAGTCCCGAGAGCCCAGGTCAGGGACCTGCAGGCGGAGGCGGTCGGGTTAGGGGCCATGCGCCCACCGTCTCAGTCAAAATTGCCCGCGCAGGTCAGCGCACTGTGGCGGGCAAGAAATCCTGAGACAGGACAGCGCGGTCCAAAGTGGCGAACATTCGCGGTCACTTCCCGGATCTGGCCCCTATTTCGTGACTGCATCTAACTGGTTACGGCTGGGCCGTGGTGGATTGTCTGTGATCGGCTGTTTGCCGTGTGAAGCGAGTGGACTCCTGGTAGTCCGGCGGTTGTCTGGGCCTGCCGTTCCTCCAGGAGCCCGTTTTGTCATTGTCGCAAGGTGATGTGTGCCTGTCATGTCCGGGTGCCGTTGAGCTGGGAATTCTTCTCCCGCATCTGGCCGGGGTGGTCGTGGAGGGGGTCGTGGCGGCGGCCGGGTTGCTGCTCGTGCTGGCCAGGGCGAGGCCGGGCACTGCATCATGCCCGGCCTGCGGCACGGTGTCGGCCCGGGTACACAGCCGTTACGCAAGGCGGCTCGCCGACGCCGCGATCGGCGGGCGCCGGGTGGTGATCCGGCTGACCGTCCGCCGGTTCTTCTGCCCGTTCCCCGACTGCAAGCGCAGGACGTTCGCCGGGCAGGTCCCGGGCCTGACCGCCCGGTACGGGCGGAAGACCGCGCCGCTGGCCGGCACGCTGCGGGACATCGCGGTCGCGCTGGCCGGCCGGGCCGGCTCCCGGCCCGCCCGCGCCCTGGACGTCCCGGCGAGCCGGCAGGTGCTGCTGCGCCTGGTCATGGCCGCCCCGGACCCGCAAGCGCCCGCCCCGCGGGTGCTCGGGGTCGACCTATCCGGCGTCCTTAGCCACCCGTCCGTAACGTCGGCCAACGTGGCCTGAACTGCTGTTTCCGCACGTCAGCGTGTCGTTATCCTAGGTCCCACACTAGCGTCGGCGACGTCGGCATGATGGCCCGCCATGGGGGTGCAGCGCGTTCTGCTCGACGGGCAGCGGACATGGACGGTGACGGGGGACGATCACCTTCCGGCCGGCCCGGTCGAGGAATACCTTGAGTTCCTGCGGGTGGCCCAGCAGGCCTCGCCGAACACGGTCCGTTCCTATGCCACGTCCCTGGCCCGCTGGTGGGAGTACCTGACGACGGCGGGGACGGCGTGGGACGAGGTCGGGCTGCCGTTCTTCGTCTCGTTTGTGTCCTCGTTGCGGACCGGGCTGCCCGCCGGGGTGGCCCCGCTCCCGGCCGCCGCCTATGTTTCGGGCCCGTCGGAGTCGACGGTCGCTGCCCGGGTCACCGCCGTGCTGTCGTTCTACCGCTACCACGCCGATGCTCATCAGGTTCCGGTCGCCGACCGTCTCTACCGTCCGGGCGGGCGGGCCGGCCGCTACGTTCCCGGGTTGACGCACCTGCAGCGCGGCCGGCAGCGCCCCGGTTCCGCCGTCCGCGTCCGCCGCACGGCGGCCAGGCCGGTCCCGCTGCTGACCCCGGCGCAGGTCGAGGCGATCCTGGACGCGTGCGCCCGGCAGGACGCCGGGTCCGGGCAGTGGACTGGGTCGGTGAGGGACCGGCTCTTGTTCGCCGCCCTGGCGGAGACGGGCATGCGGCTGGGAGAGCTGTTGTCGACTCGGCACTGTGACTGGCATGCGGGCCGGGGCGGTACCCCGTTCATCGAGGTGATCCCGCGGCAGGACCACCCGGCCGGGGTGCGGTGCAAGAGCAGCCGCTACCGGAGGATCTACATCAGCGACGAGCTCGAGCGCCTGCACAGCGAGTACGTCTGGGAGCTGTGCGACGCCGGCGCTCATCTGGAAGCCGACCTGGCCGGGTATTTCGTGCTGGTCAACCTCCGCCGCGGCCGGTGGCTGGCACCGATGCGGCCGGAAACCGTCTACGACAAGGTCGCGTCCCTGAAGCGCCGCCTCGGAGGCGCGGTCCCGGCAGGATGGACGCCGCACTGGTTCCGTCACACCCATGCCTCGGCTCTGCTGCTTTCCGGCGCGCGCGAGCATGTCGTGATGCGCAGGCTCGGGCATGCCGATATCCAGACCACTTTGAACCTTTACGGCTGGGTGAGCGAGGACGCCGAGCTGCGGGCTCTCGCCGACTGGCGCAGTTTCTGCTCAGGCTGGCGCGGATGGGACGGCGGCACCGGTGAGTAGCACGCCCCGCCGTCTGCGCTCCGTCCCGGGAGCCGCAGACCGGCTGGATCGCAGCTCGGCTCTGGTCGCCGGCCTGCCGGACACGTTCGCGGGCACTGTGTTCGACCCGGCCGACCATCTCCTGGCCGGTGCTTTCAGCGCGCGGTCGGTCCTGGTGCTGCGAACTGACTCACTGCCCGTGCCGATGCAGCGCGAGGTGTCCTGGTGGTTGGCGACGTGCCGGGACGGCGGCGAGCGGGTGGTCAACACCTACGACTGGAGACGGTGGGTGGCCACTGCGGCGGAGGTCGCCGCTTCTGAGCCGGCGGCGTGCTCGTTCGCCGACCTGTCCCTGGCAGAGTGGATGGCCGCATGGAGCCGCAGGTTCCACGCGGACCACGGACGGCTCCCCGCTCCCGGCACCCGGGCGAAGGCCGAGAGCGCGCTGCGCGGGATGCTGCCCCGGCTGACGATCTACTACAGCGACGCGCCGTGGTGGAAGCACGACCTGTGGTGCCTGCGGTTCGACCCGCGGATCCCGCGGCGCGGACACGAGCCCCACGGAGACTCCGCGGTCCGCTGGGACGACATCGAGCCGGGATGGCTGCGGGAAGGAGCCAAGTTCTACGCGGGCCTGCAGATGGAGGCCGGCCAGATCACCTGGTCGACGGTCTTCGAGGTGCACGTCTTCGCCGCCCGTCTCGCCGGGTTCGCCCTCTCCCGGGGGCTCGACCGCCCCGCCCTGACGGACGATCCCTCCCAGCTGCGCGCCGTGACGCTGGACTTCCAGACGTTCCTGCGGCAGTGGCGGCGGGAGCGGCCCGCCCACGGCCAGGCCCGCGGCGGGCCGTTGGACGGGCGGTCAGTCGCCCGCACCCTGCGTTTCCTCGGCAACTTCTACGCGACCATGACCGACTGCCGGCACGAGGCGGCCGCCGCGACCGGGGACGGCGGGTGGCTCGCGCTCGGCGACGGCCACGCCCGGCTCGTCCGCCGTGACCAGCTCGCCGTCGAGCGGGCCATCCGCCAGGCCGACGAGCGCAACTACATCGGCGACGCCGACCTGGCCCGCATGCTCCAGTACGTCGAGCTGCTCGGGCTGCCCCGCGGCCAGGTCATGACCATCGTCCGCGACGGCAGGGAGACCGAGGTGGCAGGGCTCGGCTACCCCGCGACGATGCGGGCATGGCTCATCCAGGCCCTCACCGGCCGCCGGGCCGCTGAGGTCCTGATGATGGACTTCGACCCGCTCATCCCCATTCCCGGGGTGGACCCCGCCGCCGTTCCCGAGGGCGGGATGACCGCCCGCCTGCGCTACCAGCAGACCAAGATCGACGGCGCCCCGGAGACCATCCTCGTCGGGGCCGACGTCGTCGAGATCATCCGCGAGCAGCAGGCATGGGTCCGCGAGCGCTGGGCGCTGGGCCCGGACGAGACGGTGCGCTACCTGTTCCCGAAGCTGGCCGGGAACCGCAAGGGCACCCGGGCCTGGACCACCAGCTACTACGACGGGACGCTGCGCAGGCTCAGTGCCATGCTGGAACTCCGTGACTCCGACGGGCGGCCTCTGTCTTACTCCCGCAGCCACCGGCTCCGGCATACCAAGGCCACGACCCTCCTTAACGCCGGCGCCCCGATCCACGTCGTCCAGCGTTACCTCGGCCATCGGTCACCGGAAATGACCATGCGGTATGCCGCGACCCTGGCCAGCACCGCCGAGCGCGAGTTCCTCGCCATGGTCAAGATTGGCCGGGACGGACGCCAGGTCGGCATGGACCGCCGCGACATGCTCGACATCCTCCAGCTCGACCGCCGCACCGACCGCATCCTGCCTAACGGCTACTGCCTGCTGCCCCCGGTCCGGTCCTGCGACAAGGGAAACGCCTGCCACGGCTGCGACCACTTCGCGACCGACCGCAGCCACCTGCCCGAGATCCGCCGCCAGCTCGCCGCAACCGAGCAGCTCATCCGGGACCGGCAGGAACAGCACACCGCCCGCTACGGCGAGCCGATGAGCGACACCAACATCTGGCTAGAACAGCGCCATGCCGAAATCCGCAGCATGCGCCTGGAGATCAGCGCCCTGGAAGCACTCACCGACGACACCGCCGTCGTCCGCGGCCCCGGCGTCTGCGGCAGGGCCGGCTACCAGGACACCGGTCCTGCGGCCATCGCCATCACCAGCAAGCCAGACACGCCATGACCGGCACGGACGCTGCCGTCAGCGATCGTCGTGCCGATGCTCTGCGCAAGGCCGCCCAGGCCAAGCGGCAGGCCGCCGTTGCCCGCGCCGAGACCGCGATCCGCGCGCTCATCAAGAACAAGCAGGAGATCAACTTCCGGTCCGTCGCCCGCGCTGCCGGGGTCAGCCTCGACTTCCTCTACGGGAACGACGATCTTCGCAAGCGGATCGAGAAACTCCGGAATCAGCAGAAGGCACGCCCTGCCGCAGATCCGGCACCGGAGCACGCGGACAACAGCGACATCGTGCATATCCTCACCGAGAAACTCCGCCGCGAACGCGACACACGGCGAACAGCAGTCAGCCAACTCGAAGACCAGCTCGCCGCCGCCCACGGCGAGCTCCTCCGGCTCCGCCGCCTGCTCCAGCAGCACGGCATCCGCGCCACCTGACCACGCTGCGGACGCCGTCAGGAGCGTCATCACCTGCGAAAATACAGCAAAAATTTGTTCGAACACCAGATAAGTCGATGACTTCGCCATCAGGCGCGGCCAGAATTACGGCACGGTCATCATCGACTGCGAGACCGGCGCACCGCTCGACCTGCTGGAAGGCCGCTCCGCCCAGCCGCTCGCGGACTGGCTGGCCGCCCATCCCGGCATCCAGGTCATCTGCCGAGACCGCTCCGGCGCCTACGCCGACGGGGCCCGGACCGGGGCACCGCAGGCGGTCCAGGTCGCCGACCGGTTCCACCTGTGGCAGAACCTCGCCAAGGCCGTCGAGCGGTGCGTCGCGACCCACCGGTCCTGCCTCGCTGAGCCAGGTCCTCTGCCTGCGGAGGACGAGGCCCCCGCACCGGGGCCGGCGGAGGCCGGGCAGCTATGCGCTCATCACCGACGCGCGAACCGCGCGTCACCAGGCCGTTGCTGCCTGCGCCACGTGGCCTGATCCAGGCGGCCGGTCCGGAGGATTCACGTCGCCGATGCGGGCGGTTCGGTCA
>Ga0302311_10003261_pt1 | contig 17795 bp, 10 predicted proteins | sample III_Palsa_N1_3_FD_200449 | JGI IMG/M metagenome (GOLD analysis project Ga0302311, IMG submission 200449) | Peat permafrost microbial communities from Stordalen Mire near Abisko, Sweden - III_Palsa_N1_3 | ecosystem: Environmental > Terrestrial > Soil > Palsa > Peat permafrost | place: Sweden... | reverse complement strand
GAAGCGCCCACGATGGTCTGGGACGCCATACCGGCCTGGCGCTCGGCCGCCCTGGTGAACCCGGCAATCCTGGCAGGCCTGCTCGCCATCCTTCTTACCGTTGCATCCTGGCCGGCCCTCGCCCTCGTGCGGGCTGCCTACGGGGTCAAATTCCCGCTGCGGGGCGAGCGGGCGCTGGCCTACCGCCTCGTCAGGGGCGCCTGTGTGATCGCCCTGGCCGCAGCCGCCGGATGGATCTGGGTCTTGTCGCTGATCACCAAGCCGATGGGGCTGTTCTTCCTGGATAAGCAGGCCCCGGCGATTCACCTTATCGAGCTGGCGACCCTGGTCGGCTTTGTGGGTGGCCTCGTCGTCGCGCTCTACAACCTGTTCGTGGTGCTCAGAGCCGCCGAGGGGTGGCGTTCCAGGCTTTGGGGCGTGGTCATGGTCTTGGCGATGGCCGCGCTTGTGTGGGGCGGTTGGGCCGCTCACCTGCTGAGCTTCAGCGCGCACTACTAAGGGCGAAGGCTGCGGCCGGGCGTTTGGCCTCAGGTGGACGACCCGTTCGCCGGTTAGCCCGCGGCGGCCGTCGGCATAGGTCTGCGTGGAGAAATCGTCTCGGCGCTCAGAGATAACTCGGCGAGGTCCGGGTCCAGAGGCTGGCGCAACGCCAACGACGCGGCAAATCGGCTAAGCGCCGGCGCGGTCTGGATTCCGTAACCGCCGAGGGCGGCCAACCAGAAGAACCCTGGCTGCACCGGGTCAAATCCAACCACGGGAGAGCGGTCCACGACGAAGGACCGCAGGCCCGCCCATTTGTGGGCCACCCGCCGCACCTGCAGGGTTGTGGCGCGCTCAAGGCGGTCGATGGCGACGGCGATGTCCAACTCCTCCGGCTGGGCGTCGCATGCCGGCGAGGGGGTCTCATCCGCGGGCGATAGCAGGAACTGGCCGGCGTCGGGCTTCAGATAGAACTGCTCGTCAACATCGAGCAGCATGGGCCAGGCTTCGACGGACACCCCGGGCGGCGGGGCGAGCAGCATGGCGGTGCGCCGCAGGGGCTGCAGGCCGATGTCAGACGCGCCCGCCAGTTTTGCAACGGCGCCGGCCCAGGCGCCTGCCGCGTTGACAACGATGGTGGAACGAACGGCCGCGTCGGGCGTCCCGACAATCCAGGCGTCGCCATCGCGTTCCAGGCGCGTCACCGGCGAGGCCGTGACGATCTCGCCCCCGCGCGCCCTGAACAGGCGAAGATAGCCTTGGAGCAGCTCGTTGACGTCAATATCGGCCGGCCCATTTCTGAGGGCGGCCCCGTACAGCTCAGCGGTTTTCAGGAGGGGGTGGAGCGCAACGGCTTCAGCGACCGACTTGTGCTCAATACGATCCCAGCTCTCGGCCGATCGGAGCAGTTCGTCCAGGGCGTCAGCCTGGTCCGTCCGCGCAATGGTCAGCACCGACCTCGGCTTGACCAGGGCGGCGGCGCAGAAGTCAGCCGGCGGGGTGAAAAAGAAGTCTCGGCTGGCGCGGGTCAGCGCCTGAATGGTCGGGTTGCCATAGGTTTCGGAGAAGAGCGCCGCCGATCTCCCCGTGGAGTGAAAACTCGGCTGATCCTCCATCTCGAAAAGCCGGACGGAGGCGAGCGCCGACAGATGCGCGGCGATCGAAACGCCGGCGATGCCTCCGCCGATGACGGCTATGTCGCATTCGGATGCGGGCAATTTGGCTTCCCTCGGCAGGTTGACGATGTGGATGCGCTCCTCGTGGCATGCATCGCCCTACCGCGACATGCAAAACGCCTAGGCCCTCCCGAGTCCAGCTAATGGCGGCCGTGTTCGGGCCGTAGGCGCGCATGGTCGCGGCTCAACAGGCGACCTTAAAATAGCAGCGCCGAAGTCCTCGTGATCAGAGTCTGGTCCACGAGGTCGCAGGTAAGACAAATGCAATGCGCCGACGCCGTGGAAGGTGATAGTCAAGCGGCGGGGTCAGGCCGGCGGCGGGCCTTGCGCGACATCGGCTTTATGCCGTGAATGGACGGTCGCGATTTGGGGGCGCACGGTGCAGGATATGTTGATCGAGCGGATAGCGCCGTTGACCTCCGTGGCGATGGACGGGGACGTCATCATCGCGGACATTTCCGTGGGGCGTGGCTTTGCTTTGAACAGCAGCGCCAGCTCTGTCTGGAACGCCCTGGAGGTTCCAAAAACATTGGATCAGGTTTGCGCCGAGCTTTGCGAGACATTCGACGTTACGCCGGAGGCGTGCCGGCCCGCGGTTGTCAGCCTGATCGAGGAATGGCGGGCGCTTGGTTTGGTCCGAACCCGTGACTGAGCTCGTCTCGCTTCAAGCCGTGGCGCCTCAAGCGCACACGCGCCACGCCATGTGCGGCCACGTGGTTCATTCAGCCTTCCCGATGCCGGACCTGCCGACCTGCGAGGCGATCGATGGCCCGCTGGGCAGGGTCGACGTCCGCCTGGGTCAAACCCCGTCGCACCTGACGGCGGGCGTGCAGATAGAGTCCGGCGTTGAGGTTTCGGAACGGGAAGTCCTCATATCCGTCCGTGAGGGCGGCCGTATCCTGATCCGCGACGGGCGGGAGATCATCGTGGATGTTCAGGCCGGCGCCGCGCGCAACCTGCTGCCATTTGTTCTGGGCTCCGGCCTTGGCGGCGTGTGCCTGCAGAAAGGCCTTCTGACCCTCCACGCCAGTGCAGTGGACCGTGGCGGCCAGGCGATCGCCTTCGCCGGTCCGTCGGGCGCCGGCAAGTCGACCATGGCCGCGGCCATGGTCGATCTGGGCTACAGCCATTTTTCGGACGACCTGTCCGTGATCCGTTTGCCGGCCAATGGACGGGCCGAGCTTTATCCGGGCGTGCCATTGGTCAAGCTCTGGCCGGACTCGGCTTCCGCGGTGGGCCTGGACGCCGGTGACGCCAAGCCGGAACTGTCGTGGCACGCCAAGCTGATGTTCGACATGAAGGCTGGCGCCAAGCCGCTGTCGACAGGTTTGGCGGGGGTCTATTTCCTTGAACGGGAAGAGCGCGCCGACATCGTCATTGAACCCCTGGTCGGCCCCTTCGCCATGGCCGCGCTCGCGGGTGAGATCTACCGCCGCAGCTGGTTGGCGCCGATGGGGCGGCTTGAGGGGGCCCTGCGGCAGGTGGCCCTGCTATCGCGCCAGACGCCCTGCTTTCGCATCCGCCGGCCGCATCACTTCGACCAGCTTGCCGAAGTGGCCCGGATGGCGGCCGACCATCATGCGTCGCTCACGGCCAGTCAGGTCGGCGTCTGATGACGACAGCCGCCCTGTTCCCGGACGGTGATGAGGCCGCGCCCGCTATCGCGGCGCCAGGCCGCCGGCCGCTGTCCTATGGCGCGTTGCGGCGGCATATCGGCGGTGTGGGCCTTGCCTTACGTGAATTGGGCGTCAGCCGCTCCGACCGCGTCGCCTTGGTTCTGCCTGACGGACCCGAGCTGGCGACCGCCTTCCTCGCCGTGTCCTCAGCGGCCATCGCGATGCCGCTGAACCCCCGCTACACAGCGGCGGAGCTAGACTTCTATCTTGACGACCTGAAGCCCCGTGCGGTGCTGGTGGAAGCCGGCCGCGACGCTCCCGTCCTGGAGGTGGCCGCGCGGCATGGCGTTTCCATCATTGAGGTCGCGCCCTTAAGCCTCGAAGCGGCAGGGCTGTTCACCCTGAACGGCCAGCGGGTCGGGGAGGCGGAGGCGCAGGCGGCGTCGGACGACGACATCGCCCTGATGCTGCACACGTCGGGAACGACGGCGCGGCCAAAGCAGGTCGCGCTGCGGCATCGCCAGCTTCGCGCCTCGGTCAGGAATGTGGCTGCGTCGTTGCAGCTGACGCGTGAGGACCGCGGCCTGCACGTCATGCCGCTGTTTCATGTGCACGGCCTGGTGGCGGGCCTGCTCGCGCCGCTGCAAGCCGGCGGCCTGGTCTACTGCACGCCGGGGATGGACATCGGCCAGTTTCCGACCTGGCTTGCCGACGCCCGACCGACCTGGCTGACCGCCGTTCCGACCATGCTTCAGGCGATCCTGGAATGGGCGCGCCGCAATCCGGACGAGGCCCGGTGCGCCGATCTGAGGTTCATCCGATCCTGCTCGGCGGCGCTGGCCGAACCCGTGGCGGCGGCCCTGGAGGCGGCGTTCAACGCGCCCGTCGTCGAGGCCTACGCCATGACGGAAGCCGCCCACCAGATGACCTGCAACCCGCTCCCGCCCGCCGGGCGCCGGCACGGCAGCGTCGGGCGAGCGGCCGGCCCCGAGGTGGCGATCCTGCATCTGGACGGGCGCCTCTTGCCTGTGGGCCAAACCGGCGAGGTCGCTGTCAGAGGCGAGAATGTCTTCACCGGTTACGAGGACAACGCCGAGGCCAATCGGGTGAGCTTCACCAACGGCTGGTTCCGGACCGGCGACCTGGGCTTGCTGGATGACGATGGCTACCTTTGGCTCAAGGGGCGCCTGAAGGAGATGATCAATCGCGGCGGTGAAAAGATATCGCCGCTTGAAGTGGAGAGCCTTCTGCTGGCCCATCCGGCGGTGGGTCAGGCGGTGGTGTTCGCGGTCCCTCACGCCTCCCTGGGCGAGGAGGTCGGCGCGGCCATCATCCTGCGCGAGGGGTGCGTCGCCAGCGCAGCTGATTTGCAGACCTATCTGCTCACGCAATTGTCGCTGCCAAAGGTCCCTCGGCGTATCCTGTTCCCGGCGACCCTGCCGAAAGGACCGACTGGCAAGCTGCGCCGGATAGGGCTGGCGGCGGTGCTCGGGATCGATGACGGGGCAAGGTCGCGGCCGCCGCGCGTTACGCCGAGATCGCCTTCGGAACAGACGCTGGCCGCCATCTGGACGAAGGTGCTCTCCACTGCCGACCTCGGCGTGAACGATGACTTCTTCGATCTCGGCGGCGATTCGCTGGCGGCGGTTCGGATCGCCGAGGAAATCCGCGATCTCATGGGGGTCGAGATCGGCCTGTCCCAGTTTCTACAGGCGCCGACCGTGGCCGAACTGGCGGCGGCGATCACGGAAGCCCGGCTGCTCCAGCTCGACTCCGGCCAGCTCGAACGTCTCCTGGCTGAGGCGGAGGAAGGCGCCGCCGCATGAGCGCGGATGATGCTCGCGCCGCCGCCTTGCGCAATCGCCTCGCCGCGCTGACGCCTCTGCAACGGGCCAAGCTTGAGCGGGCGTTGGGCTCGGCGCCGGCGCCGAACGCTACCAACCCATCCGTTGCCGTTCGCGAGGAAGACGGCCAGGCCTTTCCGCTGACCGACATTCAGCAGGCCTATTGGGCGGGCCGCGGCGGCGACTTCGACTTCGGCGCGGTGGCGACCCACGCCTACACGGAAATCGATGCTGTCGATCTCGATCTGGAGCGGCTCGCCGCGAGCTGGAATAGCCTAATCGAACGCCACGAGATGCTGCGCGCCGTCATCCAGGCGGACGGCATGCAGCGAATTCTTGCCAAGACGCCTCCCTACGAGATCGCGCTGGACGACCTGCGCGGTCTTTCCGCGCCAGCAGCCGGCGCCCGGCTTGCGGCCGCGCGCGCACGGATGTCGCATCAGGTGCTGCCCGCCGACCGCTGGCCGATCTTCGAGATTCGGGCGAGCCGATTGGACGAGCGGCGCACCCGACTGCACCTGAGCTTCGACGCCATCATCACCGACCTGACCAGTCGCCTGATCCTGATGCGGGAATGGCATGCGCTGTACGATGGCGAGGCCAACCTCCCGCCGATCACGGGCGGTTTCCGCAGCTTCGTCCTTAAGGAGCAGGCCGAGCAGGGCGGTTCGCGCTACGGCGACGCCAGCGGCTATTGGCAGGCCAGGATAGCTGCCTTGCCGCCGCCGCCAGAGCTGCCTTTGTGCGATCCGTCGACGGGACGTTCGCCCTCCATCTTCACGCGTCGAAGCCGCCGGTTTGACGCTGGCCGGCGCGATGCGCTCGACGGGCTCGCCCGGCGGATGGGCGTGACCCTGAACACCTTGTTGCTCAACGCCTATGCCGACACCTTGCGGCTCTGGAGCGTGGGCCAGGCCTTCACCCTCAACCTCACCCTGTTCAATCGGCCTGCGACGGACGCGGCCATGGAGCGGGTTGTCGGCGACTTCACCACCCTGACGATGACCCAGATCGATGCGCCGGGGGACGACGATCTGGCGACACGCGCAGCGCGGCTTCAGGCCCAGCTTTGGCGGGACCTCGACCACCGCCAGTTCGGTGGCGTGCGCGTACTGCGGGAGACCGCGCGGCGGCGGGCGGGCGCCGGGCCGGTTCTGATGCCGGTGGTCTTCACCAGCGCCCTGCGCGGCGGCGACAACGACGCGGCGACCGCTTGGCTCGGCGAGGAAGTCTACAGCGTCAGCCAGACGCCACAGGTTTGGATCGACCTGATGATCGTCGGCGAGGGCGAGGGTTTCGCCGTCCATTGGAACGCAGTCGACGCCCTGTTTCCACCGGGTTTGATGCAGGACATGTTCGCTGCCTTCACCGGCCTGTTGGACAGCCTGGCCAGTGGCGCGATCGACGGATCGTCCGACTGGCGAGCCATCGCCGCCGCCCTCATGCCGCCCGCCGCTCACGACGCCCAGAAGGCGGCCAACGCTACCGACGGCCCCGACCCAGACCGCCTGCTGCATCAGCTGTGGCAGGACCATGTCCAGGCCTCGCCCGACAGGCTGGCGGTGATCACGCCGGAGCGAACCGTCAGCTACGGCGAGCTGGCGGGGGTGGTCGCGGGGCTCTGCCATCGGTTGCGCGCCGCTGGAGCCTGTCCGAACACCCTGGTTGCGGTGGTCATGCCCAAGGGCTGGCGGCAGATCGCGGGGGTGCTGGCGGTGCTGGAGTCCGGCGCGGCCTATCTGCCGATAGATCCCGAGACCCCGCCGGCGCGTCTGCATCAGCTTCTGGCCGACGGTGAGGTCCGCATCGCCGTGACGCCGGCGTCCCTGGCCGGCAGCCCCATATGGCCCGAGGGCATGACGCTGCTTCATGTCGATGAGCAGGACCTGTCCAGATCCCACGCGCCGCTTAAGCCGGTCCAGCGAATGTCCGACCTGGCCTATGTGATCTACACCTCGGGATCAGCGGGGGCGCCGAAGGGCGTAGCCATCGATCATCGCGGCGCGGTGAACACCATCCTGGACATCAACAGCCGCTTCTCCGTCGGCGCCGAGGACAGGGTGCTGGCGCTGTCCGCCCTCACCTTTGATCTGTCCGTGTACGACATCTTCGGCCTGCTGGCCGCTGGCGGGGCCATCGTCATGCCAGACGAGTCCGGTGTTCGCGACCCGGCGCACTGGGCCGGCCTGATCGCCGACCACAAGGTCAGCCTGTGGAATTCCGCGCCGGCCTTCATGGACCTGCTGGTGGACTACGCCCGGACGCGGCCAGACCTGAGCCTGCCCCACCTGCGACTGGCGCTGTTGAGCGGCGACCGCGTTCCCGTCTCCCTGCCGGGGGCGGTGAAGCAGCTGGCGCCGGCCGCCAGGGTCGTCAGCCTGGGCGGGGCGACCGAGGCCTCGATCTGGTCGATCTTCCATGAGGTGGACGATCTTGCGCCGATAGCGGCCAGCGTTCCTTACGGCAAGCCGTTGCGCAATCAGACCTTTCGGGTGCTCGGGCCTGACGGCGCCGGCAAGCCGACCTGGGCGGTCGGCGAACTCCATATCGGCGGACTGGGCCTGGCCAAGGGCTATTGGCGTGACCCGGGGAAGACGGCCGCCGCCTTTGTGTCGGACGCCATCAGGGGTGAGCGGCTCTACCGAACCGGAGACTACGGCCGCTATCTGCCGGACGGTTCGATCGAGTTCCTTGGGCGCAAGGACAATCAGGTCAAGGTGCGGGGCTTTCGTGTCGAACTGGGCGAGATTGAAACCGTGCTTACGCGTCATCCAGGCATTCGAGACGCCGCGGTGGTCGTCGCTGGCAAGCCAGGGGCGGGCGGCCCCTTAGCGGCCTTCGTCGTCCGATCGCCTGAGGGGGCTTTGCTTTCAACTGGTGAGATCGCCGCCTACCTCGGCGAGCGCCTGCCGGACTATATGCTGCCGTCCGCGATCACCCTGCTCGCCGACCTTCCGCTGACCGCCAACGGCAAGGTCGACCGCACGGCCTTGGCGCTTGAGGCCGCGACCCGGTCGCCCGCTGCGCGCCCGGCGGCCCTGGACGAGGACCGGCCCGACCAGATTGCCGCCTTGGTGCGGCGGGTCTGCCGGGTCGAGGTTCCCTTGATCGACTCAAGCTTCCTCGATCTTGGCCTTACCTCGATCGACATCATCCGCATGGTCAACGCCATCGACGCCGAGCTCGGCTTCCGGCCGAATGTGGAGGCCCTATACCGCACGCCCACCATCCGCTGGCTGAGCGCGGCCTATGCGGCTTGGCTGGCGACATCCTCGGCGCGGGAGCCCAGGTCGCCCGGCCCTGTTCCGCTGGACCCGGCCCGGCGGGAGGCGTTCAAGAAGGAGGGGCCTGCGCGGCGGTCTCTGCCGGATTCCGCGACGTCGCCGCTACCGACGGGCGCCATGTCGCCCGAGTTGCACGCTCTGTTGAAAGCGCGGCGCAGCGTCAGGCGGTTTTCGTTGCGTCAGGTTTTGGCGGCGAGGCTCGGCCAATTGCTTGAGGGGCTGCGCCAGGACCCGGACAGCGGACGGTTCAGCTATGGGTCGGCCAGCGGCCTCTATCCGGTACAGGCCTATCTCTATGTCCGTCCGCGCCGCGTCGAAGGCCTGGCGGCGGGCGCCTACTATTATGATCCCAAAGATCACGCCTTGCGGTCGTTGCCGGCGGCGGCGCCTCTGAGCCGCTTGGCGTTCAGCCACCACCAGAATGCGCCGATCTTCGATGAAGCGGCCTTTGTCGTTTTTCTCGTCGCTGAACTGCGGGCCATCGAGCCGATCTACGGCGACCGCGGCTTGGCGCTCGCCAGCCTCGAGGCGGGCCTGATGACCCAGGTGCTCGATCTGGCCGCATCGACCTGCGGGCTAGGCCTTTGCCAGGTCGGCCAGGTCGACGATGGGGCGGTGCGGCGCCTGCTGCATCTGACGGACTCTCACCGGGTGCTGCATGCTGTGTTCGGCGGCCCGCCCGAGGCCACGCCGGTGGTGGGCGATGAACTCGACGCCGGAACGGAGGAGGCGCGGATGCGGCGGCTGATTCAGCGGGTCCAGGCCTTGGACCCGGCGCAGGTCAGGACACTGCTCGACGCTGACGGGGGCCAATAGGGCGCCGCATGGATTTCACCGGTGATCTGACGGGCCTGTCGGGGGATCAGGCTATGCTGCTTGAGCGCCTCCTCGACGACGCGGTGCAAGAGCATCACGCGCCGTTTCTTCCGGCGCCTCGCGCCGTCGCCATTCAGAGGGGCGCGGGCCCGCGGCCGCTGTTCCTGGTCCACGGCAGCGGCGGGCAGGTAATGTTCCTGCACGCCATCGCCAAACACATGGCGCCGGACCAGCCGCTCTACGGGATTGAGGCCGGCAACGCTGAGACCGATCCGGCCGACATCATCCGCGGCTATCTGGCGACGCTGAGATCAGTGCAGCCGGAGGGCCCCTATCGCCTGAGCGCCTATAGCGCGGGATGCCTGGTGGCGTTCGAGATGGCCGCGCGGCTGGAAGCGGACGGCGAACAGGTCGAGGCGCTGTTGCTGATCGATCCCGTAGAACCGCGCGACGGCCGCTCCGCGGCACAGCCTGCCGGGCCGCCCGCCACGCCCCATGAACGCCTGCGCCGGCGGTTCGAGATGGCCATGCTCGCGGGCGTCACCCCTCTGAGCTCGCAGTTCGGCCCGATCGAGCAGGCGAACCGCACGCTCGCCAAGATCGCGAGCAGCTTCCAGGCTCGGCCGCTGGACGTGCGGATCCGGATTCTTCACGGCCTGTGCGGCGGCTATGTCTCAACGCCGGCGGCCCTTGAGGGCTGGGCGCGACTGGCTTTGGGTGGGCTGGAGCGGGCGGCTGTGGACGCCGATCACTTCGAGATCGTTCGCGAGCCCCATGCCGCAGAGACCGGCCGCCAGCTGCAGGCTTGGCTGGACGCGCTTTCGCGGGCCGCCCCCGTCGGCGCATGAGCGAGATCGGCGTCACCCGATCGCGTCTGTGGCGGGAGCTCCTGTCCGATGACGTCGTCACCTACGAGACGGAGCGTTTCGTCCATGCGCCCGGGCTGTTTCCCGAAGAGCGCGCCATCGTCCGCGACGCCGTGCCGTCGCGGGTCGAGGAGTTCGCCGCGGGAAGGGTGTGCGCGCGGCTGTCGCTGGCCGACCTGGGATACCCGCCGGCGCCCCTGTTGCGGGATCAGGACCGGCGCCCTGCATGGCCGCCAGCCTGCCACGGCAGCATCACTCACACCGAGGGGTATTGCGCCGCCGCCGTCGTGCCGGACGCCTTGTCCGCTGGGATCGGGATCGACGTCGAAGCGGCCGGGCGGGTGACCGAAGCCCTGGAGGCCAGGATCTGCACGCCCGTGGAGGTCGGCCGGCTCCAGCGGATGAACGAGGCCCGGCGACGGATGACGGCAACCGTGATCTTCAGCGCCAAGGAGGCGGTCTTCAAATGCCAGTCTCATCTGCCCGATGCGTTGAGAGGGTTTCATGACGTCGAGATAGACCTGGACGAGGGGGCCTTTCGGGTTTTGCTCCTGCGCGATCCTCCGGCGGCGCTTGGCGCCCTCGGGTTTCCCCAAGGCCGCTACCGCTTCGAGCGGGGCCTGATCTTCAGCGGCATTATTCTCCCGGCGCCAGAGACCTGAAATAACGCGGGCGCGACAAAATCACGCCGCGATAATCTTGCCATGACCAGAGCAAAGCGAGGTATGGCCTAGCTTGGCGCCCGTGACCATGGGCACAGCGCACGCGCTGTGAAACGTGTGCGGCGGCGCCGGGGGGACTGGTCTATGCGTTTCATTCGCCCAAGCGGGCTCATCTGCGTCGCCACGATTGCCATGTCCGGCGGCGCCGCGCAGGCCCAGACGGCTGTCGACCCGGTGATTGTCACCGCGACCCTCGCCTCGACCGCACTGACAAAGGTGCCGGAGAGCGTCAGCGTCGTATCGGCCAGCCAGATTCAGGCCACGCCCGCGCGGTCATTGGACGAGGTGCTTCGCGCCGTGCCCTCGGTCAACCTGCCCAGCATGGCGTCCTACGAGCTGTTTCCAATCATGAATACGGTGTCGATCCGAGGGCTCGGCGGCAGCCGAGCTCTGGTGCTGCTGGACGGCGTGCCGCTCAACGATCCCTTCTTCGGCTTCGTGCAGTGGAGCGCGGTTCCGCTCGGTGATGTCGACCATATCGAGGTGGTTCGCGGCGGCGGCGCGGCGTTGTGGGGCAACTACGCCATGGGCGGCGTCATCAATATTCAGACCCGCGTGCCAACCGAGCAGCGCTTTCTGCTGGATGCGGCGGCCGGCAGCTACGGAACCGTGCGCGCCAATCTTTATGCGGCCATCCCGATCTCGGACCACCTGCAGCTTTCAGTCGACGCCTCCAGCACCAAGACGGATGGCTATGACCCGGTGCCGCCGGCCTTCCACACGCCGCTGACCGTGCCGAGCTATTTCAAGGCCGATAACCTGATGGGGAGTCTGCAGTTCGAAGCCGACCCGACCCTGACGGGCGCGCTTCATGTCGGCTATCACGACGCCGACGAGACCTTGCACACCCCGCTGAACACGAACAGCCAGATCCTGTGGAACGTGTCGGGGGACGTCGCCAAGCAGATTGGCGAGTCGACGCTGACCGCGACCCTGTTTCAGTTCAATTCCCGGTTCGATGTCCACAATTCGAATACGCCGCCCGGGTTCGCTCCGGGCACGGTGGAGTTCGTCGGCAACGCCCACCTGACCCCGTCGGTCTCCGATGGCGGTTCGCTGGTCTGGAGCAAAACGTCCGACAGCTGGTTGCGCCTGGCCAGCGTGGGCGCTGACTTTCAGCAGATCCACGGCTCGGACGTTGGGGACATCTACAACCCGGCCAGCACCTTGATCCGCGTCGACAACGCCCATGGCAGCCAGCAGTTCGCCGGCATCTTCGCTCAGGCGGAAGTCGACCCAATCGATCATCTGTCGATCCTGGCCAACGCCCGCTATCAGTATTTCCGCAACTATGATGGCTTCGACGGCGCCCCTGGCGGCGGCGGCGGGGCGCCCGCCACCAGCAGCAAGGCGTTCGACCCGCGGGTCTCCGCGAAATACGACGTCACCCCGATCTTCGCCCTCCGTGGCGCGCTCTATGACGCCTTCCACGCGCCAACGGTCTTCAGCCTCTACCGGGGCTTCTTCAATGCCTTCGGCATCTTTGAGAGCAATGCGGCCCTAAAGCCGGAAACCCTTCAGGGCGGCGAGGCGGGGTTCGATGTCACCCTGCCGGGGCTACGAACCCAGGTCACCTATTATGACAATACGATCGACAACCTGCTGACCACGCGGCCGATCCCGCATCCGCAGCTTCCGCCCGGCTTCAACTTCGGCACGATCAACATCAACGCCGGCGCCGCGCGGGCGCAGGGGGTGGAGGCGGAGGTCGACTGGAAGATCGCTGCTCCGCTGACCGCCACCTTCGCCTACGCCTATGCGGACTCGGTCATCACCAGCAATCCGGCAGATCATCTCAGCGTCGGCAAACAGCTTGGCGGCGTCCCACGCCAGACCGCCTCGGTGCAACTGGCCTATACGAGGCCGGGCGGCTGGAAGCTCGCCGGACGCGTCTATTGGCGCGACGCCCTCTACAACGACAACGACCACACCCTGCCGATCGGCTCCCAGTTCAACGTCGACCTCAGCGCGTCCTATCCGATCGGCCCGCATTTCGAGCCCTATGTGCAGATTCAGAACCTGTTCGACGAACACCACATCGCCGACAATTCCGGGTCTTCCGCGCCGCAGATCGAGACACCGATGACGGCCATGGTTGGCCTGCGGGTGAAGTTCTGACGAGGCCTGCTTGGCTCAGCTCTCCATACGACACGCAGCGCTCTTTTAACCCGCATCGTGCTAGAAGACTCTGGAGTGCTTGTTATTGTGGTGCTTGTTCTCGAAGGTTGAACCCGAATGTCGACCCCGGCAATTGAACTGAAGGCCGCCTGCCCGAACGAACGTCTCGTTTGGGAAGCGCCGGTGACGGTAGAGTTTCTTCTGCGCGATGCTCAAACCGGCGCCTCCGTGCCAGGGGCCGAATTGACCTCCACCTCCTAGCGACGGCAACGGTCCCACTGTTCGATTTTCAGCCCGCCATGGATGGTGAAGCATCCTTAGCGGCAGCTAGGAAGAGTCGCCGGTATCGGCTCTCCCTCTGAGGCTGGCCGTTTTGGCGTCGAATAGACTAAATCGACCGTTTTCGGGTCTTCCCATCGTCGCCGCGCCGGCGGTTGATCATCGTGGCCTGGAATGGCGGGCGTATTTCCGTCGCAGTATCTGTTGACGCCACGGCTCACTCCTATAGCGATAGCGTGAGCCTCAGCTTAACCATAGATGGTTGGGCCGGCAAATGACCCAGGTGACCGAACGCACGAAACATCGTTCAGGGCTCGTGCCTGACGGCAACGACTGCCCTTCTTAGGGGCCGCACCGCGCCTGGCGGTCGATCGTCAGGCTGCGACGGGGCGTAACCGCGTCTCGGTGTCGAGCAGGATAGGCAACATCTGGTCGTAGCCCTGCTCGGCGATGAGGCCGGCGTGGTCGCCGTCGATCGTGAACACGGCGCGGCCTGGGAAATATTCACTCCAACCGAGATCAGGCGTCGTCCGCGCGCCGTCGTTGTCCTGGGTGCTGACGAAGACGACGGTGTTCGCCTCCGTCCGCGTTATCGGCAGGCCGGCGAACGCCTTGATCCGCGTACGGGCCAGCACGATCATCGTCGCGCGTTCCGCGGCATCGTTCAATTTCAAGCGGCGCAGCGTGTTGATCCACCAGCGCAAAGGTCCGAAGGCGTTCCGGTCGAGAAGCCGGTGCGCTACCCGCCTTGAAGTCCGCACGCTCAGGGTCAATGGCTTGGAGGTCGATGGCCCTTCGGCATGGCGAAGACTGCGCCGGTCGCGGATCGCCGCTTCGGTCGGGCCGTCGAGGATGCCGATCAGCTCGATCGACTGGCCCCGCGCCGCTAGGCGGGCCGCCGCCTCGGCGGCGACGCGCGCGCCGAAGGAATAGCCGAATACCCACAGCCGCCGAGGCGCATCGGCCGCCAGCGCCTGCTCGACCGCTTGGAAGAGCCGTTCCCGGTCGGCCGGGCCGATGAAGTGGTCGTGCGCCTGGCGATAGTCGATCAGGTCTACCGGGAATTCCGCGCCAAGGCGCCGCGCGAAGTCGATGATGTCGAAGTCCGTGCCGTAAACCCCGGAAAAGATCAGGATGCGGGGGCGGCTGTCATCGCGCACGGGAGTCTGCTTGTTATCGATATGCGCCGCCAGGTCGGCCGCCAGCCCGCTGGGACGGACGCCGAGATGGATGAGGTCGTTGGGCAGACGGCGCCCTAACTCCCGCTCCAGGCCGAGCAGCATCTGCATCGCCTTCAGGGAGTCGCCGCCGGCCGCTTCAAAGGTTAGGTCGGCCCTGAAGGCGGCGGCGCCCAGGAGGGCGGTCCATTGGACCTGGACGGACTGCATCAATCCATCCGCATCTCGGATTGGCGCGGCTTCCGCGACGGATTCTTCGAGGGCACGGGCGGCGTCGATCTGCTTGAGGGCGTCCAGATCGACCTTGCCGATCGGGAGCTTCGGCAATTCGTTTACGATGACAACGCTCGACGGACACATGGCTGCGGAAAGCCGCTCCCGGCACCAACCGCGGACCGTCTCCTCACGGGCGTCATGCGTGTGCATTACGCAGTAGGCCACCAGCTTGACGTCGCCAGCGCTCTCGCGGCCGACAATCCCGACCTCCTTCACCGCTGGGCAGTTGGAGATGACGGCCTCGATCTCGCCAAGGTGAACGGTGTTGCCTCGAACCTTCAACTGGCCGTCCCGCCGCCCGATGAACTCCAGCAGGCCGTCAGGCCGGTAGCGGCCCATGTCGCCGGTTCGATACTGCCTGCGGCCGGGAAACAGCGTCGAGGGGGTGAAGCGGGCCTGGGTCATGGCCTCATCGCGCCAATAGCCGATAGCCATGGAGGCGCTCGCCACGACAATCTCGCCGACCTCACCGGCGGCGACCGGCCTGCCGTCGTCACCGACGAGCGCCAGATCGACGCCGCGGGGCGGGCGTCCGACCGGCACCAGTGAACGGTCCATGGGCGTATCGCGATCGACCAGCCAGCCGGCGTAGGTCTTGGTCTCGGTGGACGCGATGTCGACGCAGAGCACGGCTGAGACCGGGAAACGGGCCCTGAACAGGGCTACGTCCGTTGGCAGCACCCGATCGCCGTTGATCCTCACCCAACGAACGGTTTCGGCCACGGCGCGGGTCGCGTCGTCGTCGGTGGCGAAGAGGGTTCGGAAGACGCTCGGCACCGAATGATAGACGTTCACCCGCGTGCGGCGCAGTTCCGCCATCGCCCCGGCCAGACCCAGGACCTTGAAATTCATCACGATCATGGTCGCCCCGGTGATCAGGGTGGCGAAGATGTCGCGGTTCGAGGCGCTGACGCTGGGCGAATACATCATCGACGCCCGGTCGTCGGGGCTGAGGCGCGCCCGTTCGACATAGTCGTCCAGGTCGTGAAGCAGGCCCTTCTGGTCCTGGCAGACTCCTTTGGGCTCGCCGGTCGAACCCGATGTGTAGAAGAGCGCGATGATCCGGTCCGGATCATTGGCGGCCGGTTGAGGCGCCACCCGCGGCGCCGCGGCGGTCACCGGTATCCTGGCTATGTCCGGATCAATCGCCGCCAGCGCGTCGGAGGTTCGGGCATCGACGATGGCCATCCGCAGGCCCGAATGACTGATAATCCGGCGGTTCCGTCGTTCCGGGAGCGAAGCGTCCAGCGGTACATAGGTCCGACCGGCGACCAGGGCGGCGACGATGGCGACGATGTAGTCCGTGCAGACCGGCAGATGAATACCCACCGGCGCGTCGGCGGCGGCGGGCGTTGCTAACATCTCAGCGGCGAGGCCCTCGGCGCGGTCCAACAGGGCGCCATAGGTCAGCTGGACCTGGCCATCGTCCACCGCGAGCGCGTCGGGACGCTCAGCCGCCCTCTGCCGGAGACGATCGACAAGGGACATCTCGCTTCGTTGCATGTGGCGTTCCCGAACCGCGTCCGACCTGCGCGGAGATTATCCGATGGGTCCGATATGCGCAGGACGGCAAAAGCGTAACAAGGATATTGCGGTGGCGAGCCCCTCTTGGCCGCGCCAGGATGTCGCGGCCTATTGCCCTCGCGCGTAAGGCCATTGATTACTGCGGCAGAATTCGGGGGCTGGGAATGTCTGAAATCGTTGGCGATGTCTTATTCCAGGCGCCGGGCGCCGTGCCGGCCCCGCTGTCGTTTGACGAGGTGGTCAACCGCAAATCTCTGGGACAGTGGCAACTGGCCGTGCTGGCCATATGCCTGCTGGCCCAGATGGTCGACGGCTTCGACAACCAATCGGCCGCCTTTGTCGCGCCGGTGATCGCCGGCAAGTGGCATCTCGCGCGCGGCCTGCTGGGTCCAGTGTTCGGCGCTGGCGCCTTCGGCACCCTGGTGGGCAGCCTGGTGATTGGGCCGATTGGCGACGTGCTGGGACGCAAGACCTTGATCGTTATCTCCCTGGCGCTCGCGGCGGTCCTGATGGCCACGACCAGTCTCGTGTCCTCGATCGGCGAACTGACGCTGATCCGCTTCCTGACGGGCCTGCCCCTCGGCGCGCTGATCCCCGGGACGGTGGTCATCGCCAACGAGTGGGCGCCGACGCGGGGCCGTGCAGGCATGGTGACCATCATGGGGTGCGGCTTTGCCCTTGGCGCCGTCCTGGGCGGCCTCCTGTCCTCGCTGCTGATGCCGCGGTTCGGCTGGGCGATGGTGTTTGAGGCAGGGGCGGGGGCGACCGCGATTATCGGCCTGGTGGCCCTCGTCTGGATGCCGGAATCGCTGGGCTATCTGTCATCCCGGTCGAGCGGGAAGGCGAAGGCGCGGGCCGAGGCCATTCTGCGCCGGTTCGATCCCCAGGCTGTAGGCGTGAACTTTACGGTGGCGCAGGTGACCGCCGGCAGCCGCTCGAACCTGGTGCAGAGCCTGTTCCTTGAAGGCCGAGCGGCGACCACGGCCCTGCTGTGGGCCGCCTTCTTCATGAACCTCCTCGTGCTCAACTTCATGAACAACTGGCTGCCGACCATGCTGGCGAGCGGCGGCATGGGCGCGGCCGCGGCCGTCCGAACGAGCACCTTGTTTCAGGTCGGCGGCATCGTCGGGGTCGTCTTCATGGGCAGCCTCGCCGCACGGCTGGGGACGCTCAAGCTGGTGATTGGCGGCTTCCTGGGCGCAGCGGTTGTGGTGGCGCTTGTGGGCTTATTGGCGGGGGGCGGGCGCAATGCCGCCATCGCCGCCGCGGGGTTCTGCGTCATCGGCAGCCAGGCAAGTCTCGCGGCGGTGGCGGCCGGTCTCTATCCGACCCGGATCCGCTCGACGGGGACCAGCTGGGCGCAGGGCTTCGGCCGTCTCGGTTCGACGGTAGGCCCGCTGATCGGCGGCCTGTTCGTCAGCCTGCGATGGAGCACGACGCAGTTCTTCGTCTCCATCGCCATCTTCTCGATCTGCGGGTTCCTGGCCGCGCTTCTGCTCACGCGCCAGATTGGGAAGACGGCGCCGACGACAACGCTCGTCTAGTCCTGAACAGCGGCGTCGCCAAACCTATCAGGAGCGGCGGGACTGATTGAGGCGATCATCCGATACGATGGCT
>Ga0302311_10003254_pt1 | contig 17816 bp, 22 predicted proteins | sample III_Palsa_N1_3_FD_200449 | JGI IMG/M metagenome (GOLD analysis project Ga0302311, IMG submission 200449) | Peat permafrost microbial communities from Stordalen Mire near Abisko, Sweden - III_Palsa_N1_3 | ecosystem: Environmental > Terrestrial > Soil > Palsa > Peat permafrost | place: Sweden... | reverse complement strand
CCCTTTCGCCGTTCAGGTCATGGACGAGATCGGCATCGACATTTCCGGACACAAACCGTCGCGCTTCGAGGATCTGGAAGACACCTTCTTCGATCTGGTGATCTCGCTGTCGCCGGAAGCCCAGCACCATGCCGTCGAGATGACCCGCAACATGAGCTGCGACGTGAAGTTCTGGCCGACTCTCGATCCCTCGCTGATCGACGGCTCGCGCGAGGCGAGGCTGGAGGAATACCGCACCGTGCGCGATCAGCTGAGAACCCGCATCCTGCAGCGATTCCCGCTGACCAGCGCCGTCGATTGAGTCATATGACGCCTGCGCTCCGCTGCGGCGAGGCTCAAACGCCGCTCGGGCTTAAGAGTGTTTCTCGATTCAAATGGATCGCAAAACACTCTATAACCCGCGCACCATGACCCACCGCCTCATCCTTGCTTCCGCCAGTCCGCGCCGCCGCGACCTGCTCGCCCAGATCGGCATCGTCGCCGATGCCATCGACGCCGCCGACATCGACGAGACCCCGCTGAAGGGCGAACTGCCCGGGCCGCATGCGCAGCGCCTCGCCCGCGCCAAGGCCGAGACGGTGGCCGCACGTCATACAGGCGCTTTCATCCTGGCCGCCGACACGGTGGTCGCTTGCGGCCGGCGCATTCTGCCCAAGGCCGAGAGCGAGAAGGACGCCCGCCAGTGCCTCGAGCTGCTGTCGGGCCGGCGCCATCGCGTGCTGGGCGGCGTCTGCCTGATCGCGCCCGACGGCCGCCGCTCTGAAAAGCTGGTGACCACCCAGGTCGCCTTCTCGCGTCTCGACGCCCGTGACCTCGAGTCCTACATCGCCGGCGGCGAGTGGCAGGGCAAGGCCGGCGGTTACGCTATCCAGGGCAAGGCCTCGGTGTTCGTGCGCTGGCTCGGCGGGTCCTATTCCAATGTCGTCGGGCTGCCGCTGCACGAATGCTGGGGCATGCTGCGCGGGCTGGGATATGACCGTTCCTGACCGGCTGATTCTGGCCGGCGGCCCCGGCGAGCGGCGGATCGCCGTGCTGGCCGGCGACGAAGTCCTGACTTTCGCGATCGATCGCGGCGATCCTGCCGTCGGCGATGTCTTCCTCGGCCGGGTCCTGGCCAAACCACCCGGCGGCGGAGCCACCTTCGTCGATATCGGCGCGGCGCTGCCGGGCTATCTGCCCCGCTCTGGCGATTGGCATGAGGGCCAGGCTCTGCCGGTCCAAGTCACCGCCGAGGCGCGCCTCGACAAGGGCGCTGTGCTAACCCATCGCGTCGCGGTGGAGACATTGCCCGATCTGGCGGGACTGAAGCCGCCGACGAAACTGATCGCCCCGGGCCGGCTGGCGAGACTGCTGGCGGATTTCTCCGCCATCGGCGACCTGCTGGTGGACGAGCCGTCCCTTCTACCCGAGGCGCGAAAGCTGTTTCCGGCCGCCGAACTGCGGCGCGGCGTCTGGCGCGACAGCGGGGCCGCCGACACGCTGGATCTCGCGCTGGCCCGCATCGTGCCGCTGGCCGGCGGCGCCCGGCTGATCCTCGACGAAACCGCCGGCGCCACCGTAATCGATATCGATGCCGGCGGCGTACCGCGCGACGAGGCTAACCGCCTGGCGCTGCGCGAGATCGCCCGGCAGATCCGGCTGCGCAATATCGGCGGGCAGATCATCCTCGATCCGATCCCGGGCGAGGGTCAGGGTTATCTCCAAGGCCTGGTCGATCAGTTGAAGTCCCTGCTGGCGGAAGATCCGGTTCCGACCGACAGTCTCGGCGTCACCAAGATGCGCATGATCGAGCTGGTCCGCACCCGCCGCCTGCCCAGCCTGTCCGATTACTTCCTGGCGCCACCCGAGCCGCGGCGCAACGCCGCCAGCCTGGCGCTGGAGGCCTTGCAGGCGATCCTCGCCGAGGCCGCGGCGGCGCCTCATCGCACCCTGACCCTGGTTGCGGCGCCAGCCCTGATCCATTATCTGCACAGCAGGCCCGATTTGATCGCCGAAACACAAACCCGGCTCGGCCGACCGTTGGCGCTGGAAGTGCTGGACGGTACGGCCGGCTTCAGCATCACGGACAGGAAACCATGACCGTCACCACCGGCAAATGCCCGATCTGCGGCAAGCCCTCGCACCCGAAATACCGCCCCGCCTGCTCCAGCCAATGCTCTTACATCGATCTCGGCCGCTGGCTGAACGGCACCTATGTCGTGCCGGGCGAAGAAGTGATCCCCACCGCGGGCAGCGGCCGGCCCGAAGAAGAAGACGAGTATTAGGCTTTCAGTCGGGCCAGACGCCGATCACCGCGCCCATCACGGTAAAGGCGACGGTCATGTAGCCGCTGTTGATCAGCCATAATTTCAGCGAGCGGTTCTCGAACAGATAAATGATGCCGAGCGCCATCGTCACCCAGCCGAGCCCCGCCGCGAAGCCGGCGAACAGGCCGAATTCCAGCCCTTTGCCGCGGCCGATGAAGGCGGCCAGATTGACCGCCGCGACCAGCGTCGCCAGGAAAGCCAAACCGAAGATGCGGGCTGTCCCGCCCCCCGGCGCTTTGCCACAGGACATGCCGGCCTCGATCTGCCAGGCCTTCGAGAAGAGCAACGGCGAATACCACAAACCGCCGACCATGAAGCCGGCGACAGCCGAGACGATAGCGGCGACGGGATTGAACGGAAGCGATTCCATGACTGTCTCCCCACAGTGATGAACTTAACGCTCTAGGATAATGCTCTCAGATCCCGGCGCAGTCTCTCGGGATCGCCGTCGGGCAACGTCGCCTCGATCTCGGCATGAGTCTTCGTCCACACCGGCATCGCTGCGGACAAAGCGGCGCGGCCCGCATCCGTCAGGATCAAGCGCCTGCCCCGCCGGTCCTCGGAATCGACGCCGATGGTCAGCAGACCCTGACGCTCCAGCGGCTTCAGCGCCGCCGTGAGCGTGGTGCGGTCCATCGCCAGCAGATCGGCCACGGCGCGCATCTGCGGCGGCTCGGGCCGGTTCAGCGACATCAGCAGGGAAAACTGGCCATTGGTCAGGCCGTAGGGGCGCAACACATCGTCGAACAGGCGCGCGAGGCTGCGCGCCGCCCTTTGCACATGCAGGCACAGACAGCAGTCGCGCACACGGATCGTGTCGGCGAACGTCACGGTATCGTCAATTGACATGATATAATTATGTTGATATCAACGGTTAGCGTCAAGAAAAGCATCCGGGAGAGGATACATGGCGTCCCCGCTGAATGGCAAATTCGTCTGGTATGAACTGACCTCTCCCGACGCGCCGGCGGCGCGGCGCTTCTTCGCCGAGGTGCTGGGCTGGGACTCGCGCGACGGCACCGTGCCCGGCATCGATTACAGCCTGATGAGCGCGGCCGGCACCGATGTGGCCGGACTGATGGCCAAGATGGACGACATGCCGGCCGGCTGGCTCGGCTATATCGGCGTCGACGATCTCGACACGGCTTTCGCCACCGCTATCGGCGCCGGCGCCACCCCGATCGTCCCCATCAATCCGATCCCCGGAGTTGGACGCTTCGCGATCCTGCTCGATCCGACCGGCGCGTCGCTCGGCCTGCTCGACTATGCCGAGGGCTTCACCAAGCCGACCCTCCCGACCATGGGCATCCAGGGCAATGGCTGGTGGCGCGAGTTGCACACCAAGGACCGGGAGAAAGCCTTCGCTTTCTATAGCGGCCAATTCGGCTGGGCCGAAGCCGGCCGCATGCCGATGGGCCCCGAGGAATTCTACCAGATCTTCGGCTACAGCGCCGAACAAGGGCGCGGCGCGGTGTTCAACGATCACGACGCAAAGAGCCCGCATTGGCTGTTCTATTTCTGGGTCGACAATATCGACGCGACGCAGGCGAAGCTGGAGGCGGCTGGCGGCAAGGTGGTGAACGGCCCGATGCAGGTGCCCGACAACACCTGGATCATTCACGCCCTGGATCCCCAGGGCATTCTCTTCGCGGTGGTCGGAAAGCGCGGCGAAAAATAACGAAAAAACCCTGGTGACAGGCCTGGAGTTTTTGTCTATAAGCGGCCTCCCAACGTCGTTATGACGATGCCCAGGTAGCTCAGTTGGTAGAGCATGCGACTGAAAATCGCAGTGTCGGTGGTTCGATTCCGCCCCTGGGCACCATTTCCCTTCATCGAAAACTAGAACAGCGAACCCTGCTCCGGCGGGTACGTGATAGCCGTGCCCTGAACCCGCGCGAACCCGGTAAGCTTGTGGTTCCGCCATTCAGCCGCCGACAGAATCTCGACGACGGGAATCCCGCGCACGCTCAAGGCGTCCGCCACTAGCGACCGGTGGCAACGCCAAGGTACCGCTTCGGCGCACATGATCGCGGTGCGGCGGGTGCGGCTCAGCGCGATCAATTCTTCCAACGCCTGCGCGAACTCGCCTGTCCGCATATAGTCGGCATAGCCGCGGAAACCTTCCTCGCGCCAGCCGCCATTGGGCGAGTCCTTGCGGGGCTTCCGCAGACCGCCCAACGCGCGCATTGGCGCATAACCGATCCCACGGTCGCTCAGATCCTTGCACAACGCGTCGCTGTTGAACTGCGGATTATACCGCGAGCGCGGCACTGTCCGGACATCGGCGAGACAGGCGATGCCATAGGTTTCGAGCAGAGCGATGAAGTCCGCGATCGGCAGTGTCGAATGTCCGACCGTGAAGATCGCGTCCTGGGGCCAATCCTGTGTCATCGCTCCTCCAGCCTGCGCAGCCCAGGAACCTACAATTCTTTCAAAGGTTTCGACACTGCCAAGAAAGGAGTCTGAAAATGCTCAGATGGGCTCTCATTTTTCTCGTTGTCGCCCTGATCGCCGGCCTGCTCGGCTTTACCGGGGTCGCCGTCGCCGCGGCGGGAATCGCCAAGATCATCTTCGTCATCTTCCTGGTCCTGTTCCTGCTCTCGATGCTTGGACATTATCGCGGTCGAGGCGCGCCGCCGCTCTGATCCCGCCGGCGCCATGGCCTTCTCACCCGCGTCGCTGCTGAGGTCCCTGACCGGCCCGCCGGTCTCCAACCGGGAAGCCGGGACGCAGAAATTGAAGGTCTGGACCGGCGTCCCGGCGATGGGGCTGGACGCGCTGAGTTCGGCGTCCTATGGGCCCGAGGCCGCCCTGACCATTCTCGGAGCGGCTGGCGCGGCCGGGTCCCATCTGGTCACGCCGGTGATGGGCGTGATTATCGCCCTGCTCGTCATCCTGTGGATGTCCTACCGGCAGACCGTCGCCGCCTATCCCAACAATGGCGGGTCCTACATCGTCGCCCGGGAAAATCTTGGCCCCGGCGGCAGCCTGCTGGCCGCCGCCGCCCTGATGATCGACTATATCCTCACCGTCGCGGTCGGCATCTCGGCCGGCGTCGGCGCCCTGACCTCCGCCCTGCCCTCGTTGCAGCCCTACACGGTGTGGTTTTGCCTGGGCATCCTGGCGTTGATCACGCTGGTCAATCTGCGCGGCACTCGCGAATCCGGCGTCGCCTGGGCAGGACCGACCTATCTTTTCATCCTGTGCCTCGGCATCGTCATCGTCTGTGGCGTGGCCAAGACCCTGGGCGGAGGGCCGCTGCATCCCGCGATCGCCCCGCCGGGGGCGGCGCCGGCCGTTGAAGCCTTGACCGGCTGGCTGATTCTGCGCGCTTTCGCGAGTGGGTGCACGGCGATGACCGGCGTCGAGGCGATCAGCAATGGCGTCGGCTCGTTCGAAGAACCCCGCGTGGAGCGGGCGCGGCTGACCATGGCCATCGTGGTGCTGACCCTGGCGACGATGCTGGGCGGAATTGCCTATCTGGCCCAGCATTACGACATTTCCGCCATGGACCAGACCAAGCCGGATTATCAGAGCGTGATCTCACAGCTGGCTGGCGCGGTGTTCGGCCATGGTTGGTTCTATTATCTGCTGATCGGCGCCGTTCTCGCCGTGCTGTGCCTGTCGGCCAATACCAGCTTCGTCGGCTTTCCCCGCCTGTGCAGCCTGGTGGCGCAGGACAAATATCTGCCGCACACCTTCGCCCTGCCCGACCGTCGCCTCGTCTTGTCGGCCAGCATCCTTTTCATGGCCGCCTTCGCCGGTGCGCTGCTGGTCGCCTTCGACGGCATCACCGACCGACTGATCCCGCTTTACGCCATCGGCGCGTTCCTCGCCTTCACCCTGTCCCAGGCCGGCATGGCGATGCATTGGCGGCGCGAGCTTCGGGAAAAGCCGAGCGGAGCCATCCGCGTCAAGCTCTTCGTCAACGGTTTCGGCGCGCTGTGCACCACCATCGCGCTGGCGGTCATCCTCGTCGCCAAATTCGTCGAGGGCGCCTGGCTGACAGTGCTGATGATCCCCTGCGTGATCCTGTTGCTGCGCGGCATCCACGCTCACTACCGGCGCGTCGATGACGGCCTGCTGCTGCAACAAAGCGAACGCGCCATCGATCTGAGAAAACACCGCGAGCCCTTGGTCCTGATCCCGCTCGACCGCTGGGACAGGCTGGCCCGCAAGGCCGTCGAGCAGGCCCTGCGCCTCTCCGGCGACGTGGTCGCGCTGCATGTCACCTCGCTGCAGGGGCCGGACGGCGACGATGAGAGGAAGCGGCTCAAATCGGACTGGGACGAGCTGGTGGCCGAACCGGCCCGCCGGAAAGAGCTGCCTCCGCCCAAGCTGGTGTTCGATTCCTCGCCCTATCGCAGCATGGCTGCCCCCCTGCTGCGCCGGATCGAGAAGGCCGGCAAGAACCGCTCGGTGGTGGTCGTGCTCCCTGAACTGGTGGAGCGGTCGGTCTGGGGCGCGCTGCTGCATACGCACCGCGAGCGGCGCCTGCGCGCCCAGCTGCTGCGGTATGGCGGGCCTCGCGTCGCGGTGATGTGCGTTCCCTGGGTGATCGACGAGGAAACGCCCGAAACGGGAATCGCCGCCGAAGAGGAGTGATTATTCCACTTTAAGGAACAGTGACCGTCGCCCAACGGACATTCATCCGATTATCGAACGGACATAGCTTGATGACCGCCGGCACGAGCCGGTAACGGACTTCAGAGGTCATCATGAGCAAGGACAAGAAAGTCGTCATCATCACCGGTGCGTCGCAGGGGATCGGCGCCGCTTTGGTCAAGGCCTATCGCGATCGCGACTACCGCGTCGTCGCCACCTCGCGGTCGATTACCCAGGGCACCGATCCCGATATTCTCGCCGTTGCCGGCGACATCGGCCAGGCCACCACTGCCGAGAAAATTGTCCAGGAGGCTCTGAAGCGCTTCGGCCGCATCGACAGCCTGGTAAACAATGCCGGCATCTTCATGGCCAAGCCCTTCACCGACTTCACCGAAGCGGATTTCGCCGCCAATATCTCGACCAACCTGGCCGGCTTCTTCCACATCAGCCAGCGCGCCATCGCCGAGATGCTGAAGACCGGCCACGGCCATGTCGTCACCATCACCACCACCCTGACCGACCACGCCATCGCGGGCGTTCCGACCGGCCTGGCCAATCTGACCAAGGGCGGTCTGAATTCGGTCACCAAGGCGCTGGCGATCGAATATGCGGCGCGCGGCATCCGCGTCAACGCCGTCTCGCCCGGCGTCATCAAGACCCCGATGCATGGGCCGGAGACCCACGACTTCCTCGGCAAGCTGCATCCGATGGGCCATATGGGCGAGACCAAGGACATCGTCGACGCCGTGCTCTATCTGGAATCGGCCGGCTTCGTCACCGGCGAGATCCTGCATGTCGACGGCGGCCAGAGCGCCGGTCACTAAGGAGAGATGCCATGCCGATGGTTACCATCCAGATCACCCGCCAGGAAACCACTCCCGAGCAGAAAGCCGACCTGATCGCCGGCGCCAGCGAGCTTCTGCTCAAAGTGCTGAACAAGCCGCTGGACTGGACCTTCGTCGTCATCGAGGAAGTCGAGATGGAGAATTGGGGCGTCGGAGGCCTGCCCGTCCAGGACTATCGCCGTCGCGAGGCAGCGGCGAAGTCCTAGAACCCTAGGACTCTCCCGCCAGCGCGACCGCCTCGGCCGACAATCGGGCGAAGGCGGCGCGCAGGCGGGGTGCCGCGAAATCGACGAAGCTGCGCACTTTGGGCACCGCCAGGCGCCCTTGAGGCGCCAGCAGATAAACCGGCAAGGCGGGCTGCTCGGCGTCACGCAAAATGATCTCGAGCGCCCCGTCTTTCACCTTCTCGGCGACATGATAGGTAAAGAGGCGCGTGACACCATGCCCCTCCGCCGCCGAAGCCAGCGCCGCCCGGACGCTGTTAACCACCATCCTCGGCTTGAAATGCACCGTGCGGGCCACCGTGCCGCCTTCGGTGGGCGGGAAGACCCAGCTTTCCATCCCTTGGGCCAGATTGGCGATGATGCGGTGCCGGGCGAGATCGGCCGGCTCGCGGATCTCGGGATTGGCGGCCAGATAGCGCGGCGAGGCCACCACCACCCGCTTCACCCCGTCGCCGACCTTGATCGCCACCAGCGAGGAATCCGGCAGATGCGCGATGCGCAACGCCACATCGATCCCCTCCTCGACCAGATTGGTATGACGGTCGAGCAGCATCAGATTGACCGCCACCGTCGGGAATGCGTCGATATAGGCGTCGACGATCGGTCTTAGGATTTCTTCGCCGCCGATCGGCGGCGCGGTGATGGTCAGCGTCCCGCGCGGCGCCGCCTTCTCGCCCGCCGCCAGCAGGTCGGCCTCCAGCAGGTCGGCCAGCACGCGACGGCAGGCGGCGGCATAACGCTCGCCCGCCTCGCTGAGCTTGAGGGTGCGCGTGGTCCGGTGCAGGAGCTCCGTACCGACATGATTTTCCAGAAAAGCGATGGCGCGGCTAACCGCCGCCGGAGATTTGCCGAGCCGCCTGCCCGCCGCGGCGAGGCTTCCCTCGTCGAGGGCGGCGATGAACACGCTCATAGCCTCGATGCGATCCATCGGTGTCAGCCCGCCCGGGTATCGAATATCTCGAAACTATATATAACCCGACAAAACAGCGGGTGCATCGCTTTGTTTTTCAGTCATATAGCGTCGGTCCACACCTGGAAGCCGATCAGCGTGTTGGGCCCGAAGGTGCTGCTGATAGCCACGTCGGTGGCGTCGCGGCCGCGGGCGATCAGCACGCGGCCGATGCGCGGAATGTTGTTGCGGGCGTCGTAGGTATGCCACGCCCCGCCCAGATAGGCCTCGAACCAGCCGGCGAAATCCATCGTGCCATAGGGCGGCGGCGTGCCCATGTCGCCGAGATAGCCGGTGCAATAACGGGCCGGAATGTTGAGGCAGCGGCAGAAGGCTATCGCCAGATGGGCGTAGTCGCGGCACACCCCAACCCGCTCGTGATAGGCCTCCCAGGCCGACTTGGTGGGCCGCGCATGCTGATAGCCGAACTGGATGTGATTATGCACGAAATCGCAGACGCCCTGCACGCGGGGACTGCCCTCGGGCAGATGCCCGAACAGGTTCCAGGCGATGTCTGACAGGCGGTCGGTCTCGCAATAGCGGCTGCCCAGCAGGAAGAGCAGGGTTTCCTCGGGCAGGTCCTGGACCCGGTGCTGCGGAGCGTCGCGGACGATGATCTCCGGCAGTCCGGAATCCCGCACCACCGCGGTGCTGCTGAGGCGTATCCGCCCGGCGGGCGCGACGATGCGCGAGCACCAATTGCCGAAACTGTCGCGATAGGCCGTGATCGGAACCGAGGGAGAGGTGGTCAGGAGATCCGGCGCGACGATGTCCGAGGCCCGCGAATAATGGATATTGAGCGTCAGGATCATCGGCATCGGCTGCGGGCACTCGTAGATAAGTTCGTAACCGACGCGGATATCCATGATGATCAACTCTCCTGGCTACGGATCCGGTCGGTGACGCTGACTGTCACGTCGAGTCCGAGAAATGAACGACTGGAACCGATATAGGTTCCCCACAACGGCAAGGCGTCGGCGGGATCCCAGGCGACGGCGACCCTGATCAGATTGCGGTTGCCGATGATGCTATTGGTCGGATCGAAATCGACCCATCCAGCCCCCGGCAGATAGACTTGGAGCCAGGCGTGGGTGGCGCCGCCGCCGACGACGTCGGGTTCAGCGAGATCGGGGACGCAGATATATCCGCTGACGAAGCGGGCGGCGAGACCGAGCGACCGCACCGCCTCGATCATCAACACGGCGAAGTCGCGGCAGCTGCCGTCGCCCCGCCGCAGCGTCTCGGCCGGCGTCTGCACCCCCCGCTCCGTCCGCCGGACATAGGTGAAGCCGCGGCGGATGGCATAGGTCATGGATTGCAGCAACGCCATCGTCTCGATCGGCCCGGGCCCCAGCGACTCGACGACGTCGCGCGCCCACCGGATCACTTCGAGAGAATGGTGGCGGGACTCCAGCGCCCGCTGAAGGTTGACGCTGTCGTCGGGCGGATAGACGAAGGGAAAAAGCCGCGCCGAAGCCTCGATCTGATAATCCGGCGCGTCGACCTCGTAATGCTCCAAAGTCACCTGGCTTTCGAAGCGCAATTCGGTGGTCTCGGTGTCGAAGCTCGCCACCGCCAGCGAATTGTCGAAGACATCGTGCAGCCAGCGAAGATCGGCGGGACGGGGCGAGATGTCCAGGCGGCTGTTGATCAGTCTCAGATCATGGCTCTCGCGCGGCCTGAACATCATCCAATGATCGCCCAGCCGAACCGGCTCCGCATAGCGGTAGGTGGAGACGTGCCGGACGGTCAGGAGACGCATGGAAATTCCTAGCGGGTTGCGGCGATGCCGGCATCGCCGAAGTGGAGGCGCCCCGCCATATCGGATCACCCGCCGTCATAGGCATACGGACAGGCAAATATCCTTTCGCACCAGACCATGGTTTAATCCCCGCCGACAATCCCTATTCGGCAGGCGTCGCCCAGATCGTGCCCCCCGGCATCAGCACATCCTTGATCCGCCGCTCTTTTCGCCATCTGACCTTTCTGTGGCTGGTCGGCGCGCTTCTGCTCGCCCTGGCGGGTTCAGCCGCGACGGATGCTCCGCTGCTCATCGTCTCGCCGGAGAGCCAACCCTACGCCTATCGCGAAGGGGGCATGACCAAGGGCGTTCTCCACGACCTGGTAACCGAGGCCTTCCGGCGCACGCAGCGCCCCATCGAGATCCGCTTCCTGCCCTGGGCGCGCTGCATGGAGGATGTCAGGAAGGGGCGCGCCGACGCGATGTTCGTGATGTACAAGACGCCCGAGCGCGAACGCGACTTTGCCTTCCCCGACGAATCGCTGACCGATTTGCGCGAACGGATCTTCGTGCGCCGCAACGCCAATTTCGAGCTGCTCGACGATTTCTCCAATTTCACAGGCCGGCGCATCGGCATGCTCAACTACACCGTGCACGGCGCGCGCCTGTCGCAAGCCATCGCCCAGCACCGGATCGCCTCGCTGGAATCGGTCAGCAGCTATGAAGCGATGGTGGGCATGCTGGCTTCGGGCCATCTCGACCTTCTGATCGGCGTCGACGACGCCATCGTCGACGCCGTCCGGTCCCAAGGCCTGACCGCCCGCATCCGTGAAATCGATCCGGTGGTCGACACCATCCCAGCCTATATGGTGTTCGCGCGCCGACCCGACCTCGCCGAGGCCCGCCGCGACTACGACCTAGCCCTGCGCGCGATGAAGGCGGACGGCACATATGACCGTATCGCCGCGGCCTATCCGCGCAAGCCGCTGACCGACAAGAAGCCTTAGGCCGCGTCGTACAGCGGGATTCTCAGCTGAGCGACGAAGCCGCGGTCCGAGCGTAAGAGCCGCACATCGCCGCCATGGGCGCGGGCGATCGAGCGGCACACCGCCAGACCCAGGCCATTGCCCTGCTTGCCGGCGGCGTTGGTGGCCCGGTAGAAGGGCTCGAACACCCGCTCCAGCTCCTCCTCCGGCACGCCCGGCCCGTCATCGGCCACCTCGGCGATGGCGCAATCCTGGTCGATGCGCAGACGGATGCGGGCCCGCTCGCCATATTTCACCGCGTTTTCGACCAGATTGGTGACCAGGCGGCGGATGCCGAGAATATCGACCTCGACCGGGGCCGGCTGGGCCGCCTCGACCCGGGCGTCGCCGCCGATCATCGTCACATTGCGCACCACATCGTCCAGGATGGTGCCAAGATCCAGTCGTTCGCGCACGCCCGGCGTCGAGGCGTCGCGGATGAAGGCGAGCACCGAGGTGATCATCTGCTCCATCTCCTCGACCTCGCCGATCATGCCGTCGCGCATCGCCTCGCTCTCCACATCCTCGATGCGGAAGCGCAAGCGGGTCAGCGGCGTGCGCAGATCATGGCTGATGGCGCCGACCATCGCCGTCCGGTCGTCGACGAAGCTTTTCAACCGGCTCTGCATACGGTTGAAGGCGCGGGCGGCGCGGCCGACTTCGGCCGGTCCGTCGAGGCCGCGCACCACCGCGGAGGGGTCGCGGCCCAGCAGTTCGGCGGCGTCGACGAAGCCGGACAGCGGCTTGACGATACGCCGGGCGAACAGCCAGCCGAACGGCGCGGTCAGGGCGAAGGAAACCGCGAACCAGATCAGCACCCGGCGCTGCCAGCTGTTGGGGAAGGGCTCGGGCGCCGGCTGCACGATCGACCACTGGCCGTTCGGCATGCGCCACGCGGCGACGAAATCGCCTTCGACGAAGGGCGCCGGCGCCAAGCCGAACAGGCCGCGCTGCGGCGTGCGTACCGGCACCACCGGCGCAGGCTTGCGCTCGGCCTGGACCGGCGGCGAAGGCGCGGGCGTCCGAACCGCCGGCGCGACAGACTTCGGCCGCACCACCGGCGAGACAGGCGCCGCCTCGACCGCTTCCGGCCGCGAGGAAACGGGCGGACCGACCAGCTCGTGCTTTTCGGGTGCTTGCTGCAACGACGGGCCGACCGCGCTGTCACCGCCGCGATCGCTGGCCGATGGGCCGGTGCTCAGCGGATTGCGGATGGCGGGATCGGCCGCCCAAGGCGCCGCCTGCCCGGTCGGTGAGCGGGCCACCGGGTTGGTTGCGCCGGTCGGGCCGGTGATACCGGACGGGCTGGCCGTGCTGAACGTGCCGATACCGGACGGGCTGGCAGTGGTGAGCGTGCCGATACCGGTCGAGCTGGTCGTGCCGGTCGATCCCAGGGGCACTATCGGCGTGACGGCGGTAGCGCCTCCCGCGGTCTGCACGGAAGTCGTGCCCAAGGGTATCGGCGGCGAGATGCCCAGGCCCGAGCCCAAATCTGAACCGGAACCCGAGGGCCTTGGAAACGCGCCCTGCCCTTGCGTCCAGACCGGGGGGGAACCGCCATAGGCCGGTGTCAGCGTGCCGCCGCCGGAGCCCGGCTGGGGCGTCGGCCAGTTCCCGCGTTGCGACTGCTGCGCGCCCTGGCCGCCGGGATCGTAGGCCGCGAGCTGCAGATAAGGAGAGCGCTCGACGCCGCGCGTCATCCGCGCCGGGCGCGCCGACGGGACGGGCTCGAGCTGGCCCAGCACGTCGGCCTCGGAATGGCGGGGTGCCAGCGTGCCGGCGAAAGGCAGCGGCGTGTAAAATGCCAGGCGCACATTGGCCAGGTCGGTACTGAGCAGCGTCGCCAGCTCGCGCTGGGAATGCTCGGAGACCAGCCAGCTCGGACCGCTGATGTCGGGTGGATCGTTCTGCAGCTTGCGGATCAGCCGGTCCGAGCGGTCCTCCTCGATCGGCTGGCCGCGCAGAGCCGCCGCCACCGCGTCCAGTTGATGCTGCTGCGCCGGGGCCGGCGGCAGGACCAGGGTCAGCGCCAGGGTCACCGCCTGGGCGACGACCAACCCTCCCAGCAGAAGCAGAAGGATCTGCAGGAGAAGCGGCGGGCCCCGCCAGACCCCGGGTCGGTTCGAGAATGCCATGGCCTCCCACTCATATCAGGATCGGCGGCGGGCAGCCAGACACGCGGGCTTGCGCCCGTCAGTCTTGCCGGCCCCGCGGCGTGATACGAGCGAAGCCGCGGCGGAAAGAGCGTGGGATCCCCCTTCCGCCGCGGCCCGCAACGCGCCCGACTGCGCGCTGCCACCCGGAGCGGGCATGGCCAGCCTAGCCATGGCCCCTCCGGGCGCGGAGGTGACGAACCGCCGGCCGAACGCCAGCGCGACGGACAGGATCGAGATCAGCACGGCCGCGACCGGCCCCGCCCCACCGGGATTGAAGGCCTGCGCCCATACCTGGCGCGGCACCATGACGAGGAGGGCGGCGAGGCAGAGGCGGAAGCGGGCGAGCGGGTGGGTGGACGGACCCATCATGGGTCTCCGGACAATTGACGATGGGGCGACTATGCGTTCGTATCGTTGCCGCCGGATTGCGGCCTGTCGCCGCTTTGTAGCGATTTGGCTACAAAGCTGAAAAACAGGCGGCATTTTGGTCTGGTATCAAACCGGGATGAACGCCACAATCGCCCGCATGGACCTCGCCACCCGAATTCTCATCGTCGATGATGATGCCGGGCTCCGCTCGCTCATCTCGTCGTTTCTCGACAAGCACGGGTTCCGCACCGACACGGCCGGCGACCCGATCGAAATGCGACGACTGCTCGAGGAAAACCGCTACGACGTGATCGTGCTCGACGTCATGATGCCGCGTGAGGACGGCCTGTCGGCCCTGCGCCGCCTGCAGAAGGACGACGGTCCGCCGGTCATCATGCTGTCGGCGGTCGGCACCGACATCGACCGCATCGTCGGGCTGGAAATGGGCGCCGAGGATTATCTGTCGAAACCCTGCAATCCGCGCGAACTGCTGGCCCGTATCCGCACGGTGCTGCGCCGCGAGGTCCGCTCGCAGACGCGCGAGGAGCAGCCCCCCGTCCCGGCCGCCAGGGCGGGCGAGATCCACTTCGCCGGCTGGCGCTTCGACATCGTGTCGCGCACCCTCTCCGACCCCGCCGGCAAGCTGATCACCCTGTCGGACGGCGAGTTCCGCCTGCTGCGCGCCTTCGTCGAGCATCCCCGCCGCGTGCTGAGCCGCGACCAGTTGCTCGATTTCGCCCGCGGCCAGGACAGCGAGTTCTATGACCGCGCCATCGACGTGCAGATCAGCCGCCTGCGACGCAAGCTGGGCGAAGGCGCGGATGGCGCCGAACTGATCCGCACCATCCGCAGCGAAGGCTATATGTTCGTGCCGGCGGTTTCCTAAGGCGTGACCGTCACCACCCCCGTCATATGCGGATGCAGCGTGCAGAAATACCCATAGGTCCCAGCCGTATCGAAGGTGACCGAGAAACTGTCGCCGGTATCGAGCGCTTCCGAGGCGAATTTGTTGTCTGAACTGACCACCGTGTGCGGTTCGGTGTCCTTGTTGACCCAGGTGACCTTGGTCCCGGCCTTGACGGTGATCCCTTGCGGGCCGAAGGCGAAAGACTTGATCACCACTTCGGCGGGCGTTTGCGCCGAGGCGAGGAGCGGCAACAGCGCCGCCAGCATAATCAGAAACCTCATGCCAGGCTGCCGTCGCTGATCTTCAGCGGATGGCTTTCGATCCGGCGGATCCCCAGCACTTGGCGCAGCTGATCGGCCGGCACCGTCAGTGGACCCGGACCATCGGCGTGGCCAGGCGCCGGCTGCGGATAGGCGGTCGAGGCGGCGGAATAATGGCTGACCGTGCCTTCCACCTTTTGCACCACTTGATGGATATGGCCGTTCAGCACCGTCACCGAGCCGAAGCGCTTGAGATAGGACAGGGCCTGGGGCCAATCCTCGGTGCTCCAGCCCCAGGCCTGATACAGCGACCAGAGCGGAATATGGGTGAAGATGATGATCGGCTGGCTGGCCGAGCGGCCCTTCAGATCGTCTTCCAGCCAGTCGAGCTGCGCCGGCCCCAGCCGCCCCTGCCCGCCGGCCTGGAATTCCATGACATTGACCAGGGCGATGAAATGCACGCCCTGATGGTCGAAGCTGTAATAGCCCTTGCCCTTCGACGCCGCGCCGTAGCGATCGAGGAACGCGGTGTGCGCGCTGTCGAGCACGTCGTGCTCGCCCGGCACCAGATGCAGCTCGGAAGGCTTCAGCCCCCGCAGCAGCTCGGCGGCGGTGTCGAATTCGGCGGCGCGCGACAGATGCGTGATGTCGCCGGTATGCAGCACCAGCGCCGCGTTCGGAGCTTCGGTATTGATGCGCTCAATGGCGGTGCGCGCCGTGGCCAGCGTGTCGGGATTGGCCTCCTTGGAAAAGCCGATATGGGTGTCGCTGATCTGGACGAAGCTGAACGAACCCGCCGCTTTCCCCTTGGTCGGACCAGCGCCCAACGCACTCGCGACCGGCACGCCGCCGGCCATCGTCCACAAGACCCCGGCGCTGCCCCAGGCGAGGCAGGACAGGGCGCCGCGCCGGCTGATATCATGATCCTTCATAGCGATCTCCGCTGAATTGTCGATGCTGGGGAGATCGCGGATCAGGCCGGCTTATTCGGGGAAATATTTTTCGCGGCACCGGGAATAAACCCGCCCCGGAGGCGATCTACACCTCATCTGCCAGGAGACGGACAGGCGTGACGGGACCAGCCCTGCATCAAACCTTCGAAGCGGCCGTGCTGCCCCATCTCGACGCCGGCTACACCCTGGCGCGCTGGCTGACCCGCGGCCGCGGCGACGCCGAGGATGTGGTGCAGGAGGCGCTGGTGCGCGCATTGACCTATTTTCCCGGCTTCCGCGGCGGCAATGCGCGCGGATGGTTCCTGCAGATCGTGCGCAACGCGGCCTATGCGTCGCTGACGCTCAATCGCGGCCAGCCCCAGCCGGTCGAACTCGACGAGGAAATCCTGCCCGACCCAGCCGACGATCCAGAGGCCATATTGATCCGCCGCCGCGGCCGCGCCGATCTGGCCCGCCTGATCGCCGCGCTGGAAGTGGAATTGCGGGAGACGCTTATTTTGCGGGAGTTCGAGGAGCTGTCCTACAAGGAGATCGCCCAGGTGACCGGAGCGCCGATCGGCACGGTGATGTCGCGGCTGTGGCGGGCGAGGCGGTCGCTGGCGGCAGCCATTCGGCGGGAGGAGTTGGACGCATGAGCGCACATTCCGAATGCCCGATGGCGTTGCTGGTGCAGGCCGACATTGATGGAGAACTCGACGCGGGCCGCGCCGCCGACATGATCCGCCACCGCGCCGAGTGCCCCGACTGCCAGGCTGCCTATGCCGATCTGATGATGCTGCGTGACCGTTTGCACGAAACCGATCTGCGGGAGCGCGCGCCGGATAGTTTGCGGCAGTTCCTGGCCGCCCAATCAGCTCCGGTGCGAATTCCCTCCAAAGCAGTCCGCTGGCGCCCGCATGCCAGTTTCGTCGTCGGCCCGGCCCTGGCCGCCTGCATCGCCTTCGCGCTGTTCCGCCCGGCCGGCCCGGATCCACTCGCTTTAGTCGTGGACGCCCATGTCCGCTCCCTGCAGCCCGGCCATCTCGAGGATGTGATCTCGACCGACCGTCACACGGTGAAGCCCTGGTTCGAGGGCAAGCTCGACTTCGCCCCGCCGGTCAAGGATCTGGCCGCCCAGCAATTTCCGCTGACCGGCGGACGGCTCGACGTGCTCGACGGGCGCCCGGTGGCGGCGATGATTTATCAGCGCGGCACCCATCCTATCAATCTGCTGGCCTGGCCGGCCGGCAAGGAAGCCGACAGCGACCCGGTCACAAAGGACGGGAAAGGCTTCACCACCATCCATTGGGTGCAGAACGGCATGATTTTATGGGCCGTATCGGACCTGGAACGGACGCAACTGGAGGAGTTTGTTCGTCTGTGGCGCATAAGTTAGAAGAATTAATGAGAATGTAATTCCTCTTTTAGTTGCATACGGTTACAGTAATCCGATCGTCATCGTCTCCCGCGATGCCGGTGGCGGGCCGACCACTCCCC
>Ga0302311_10003252_pt1 | contig 17821 bp, 10 predicted proteins | sample III_Palsa_N1_3_FD_200449 | JGI IMG/M metagenome (GOLD analysis project Ga0302311, IMG submission 200449) | Peat permafrost microbial communities from Stordalen Mire near Abisko, Sweden - III_Palsa_N1_3 | ecosystem: Environmental > Terrestrial > Soil > Palsa > Peat permafrost | place: Sweden... | reverse complement strand
GGTACGCCGTAGCCCAGCTTCCAAGAGGAACATCGTCCGGGTGTGGAAGCTCCGCTTCGCGCTCATGAAGACCAGGCTCCCGTCGATCAACTCGGTGTGCGGCGGGAGGCCGTCCATCTTCAGGAACTCTTCTGCCGTGAAGCCCTCGACAGGCGGGATCAGCCAGCCAGGGACGGACAGCCGCTCAACCTCGGAGGTCGGTTCGGCAGTCATCAGGTTTCCTCCCATAGCTGGGATCCTCGTTGTTTCTCAGCGTAGATGCCCGGAAACAACAGTGCCGTCACCCGAACGAGTATCGGATGACGGCACTGTTGACGCTCAGCGGGGAGCCGGGACGGCTACTCCCACTCGATGGTGCCCGGGGGCTTGCTGGTGACGTCCAGCACGACGCGGTTGACGTCGGCGACCTCGTTGGTGATCCGGGTGGAGATCTTGGCCAGCACCTCGTAGGGGACGCGCGACCAGTCGGCCGTCATCGCGTCCTCGGAGGAGACCGGGCGCAGCACGATCGGGTGGCCGTAGGTGCGGCCGTCGCCCTGGACGCCGACGCTGCGGACGTCCGCGAGCAGCACCACCGGGCACTGCCAGATCGAGCGGTCGAGCCCGGCGGCGGTGAGCTCCGCGCGGGCGATGGCGTCGGCCTCGCGCAGCAGGTCGAGCCGCTCCTTGGTCACCTCGCCGACGATGCGGATGCCCAGGCCGGGGCCGGGGAACGGCTGGCGCTGGACGATCTCCTCGGGCAGTCCGAGCTCCGCGCCGACTTGGCGGACCTCGTCCTTGAACAGCTTGCGCAGCGGCTCGACCAGCTGGAACTGGAGGTCCTCGGGGAGGCCGCCGACATTGTGGTGCGACTTGATGTTGGCGGTACCGGTGCCGCCGCCGGACTCGACCACGTCCGGGTAGAGCGTGCCCTGGACCAGGAACTCCACCGACTCGCCGTGCTCGCCGGCCTCGGCGACGATCTCGCTCGCGGCCTGCTCGAAGACCCGGATGAATTCCCGGCCGATGATCTTGCGCTTCTCCTCGGGGTCGGACACCCCGGCCAGCGCGGACAGGAAGCGCTCCTCCGCGTCCACGACCTTCAGCTTGACGCCGGTGGCCGCGACGAAGTCCTTCTCGACCTGCTGGGACTCGCCCTTGCGCATCAGCCCGTGGTCGACGTAGACGCAGGTCAGCTGGGAGCCGATGGCCTTCTGGACGAGGGCTGCGGCGACCGCCGAGTCCACCCCGCCGGAGAGCCCGCAGATGGCGCGCTTGGTGCCGACCTGGGCGCGGATCAGCTCGACCTGCTCGTCCACGACATTGACCGTGGTCCAGGAGGGCTCGAGGCCGGCGCCCCGGTAGAGGAAGTTCTCCATGATCTTCTGGCCGTGCGTGGAGTGCATCACCTCGGGGTGGTACTGCACGCCGTACAGCCTGCGCTCGTCGTCCTCGAAGGCGGCGACCGGGACCACGTCGGTGGAGGCGGTGACGGTGAACCCGGCGGGCGCGGCGGAGCAGGCGTCGCCGTGCGACATCCACACCGACTGCTCGGCGGGGGTGCCGTCGAAGAGCGTCGAGCCGGTCTGCGACACGGCCAGCGGCGTGCCGCCGTACTCACGGGCGCCGCTGTTGTCGACGGTGCCGCCGAGGGCCAGGGCCATCAGCTGGAAGCCGTAGCACATGCCGAAGACCGGGACGCCCGCGGTGAACAGCGAGCTGTCGAGCGAGGGAGCCCCGTCCTCGTAGACGGAGGAGGGACCGCCGGAGAGGATGATCGCCCTGGGGTTCTTGGCGAGCATCTCCTCGACGGGCATGGTGGAGGGGACGATCTCGCTGTACACATGGGCCTCGCGGACCCTGCGGGCGATGAGCTGCGCGTACTGCGCGCCGAAGTCGACGACGAGGACGGTGTCCACGCTGCTCTGGTGATCGGGGGTCGCTGATGCCACAGGGCGGCCTTCCGGCGGTGCGATGGGGGAGGTCAAGCTGTCCCCCATCGTACCGGCAGCGCCGGACACCGCTCAGGCGCGGCCCCGGCACAGCTCCAGGAGCTGCATGGCGACCTCCGTGCCCAGGGGGCCGAGCTCGGCGCGGTAGCGGGCCAGGATCTCCATCTCGCGGGTCAGGGAGAGCCGGGGCCCACCGCTGCCGATCCGAGCGGCCTGGACCTCGGCGGAGACCGCCATCCGTCCCCGGACCAGGGCGAGGATGCGGCCGTCCAGCTCGTCGATGCGGGTGCGGGCCTCGGCGATGACGGCGTCGGCGTCGGTGGTGCCGGTGGTGGTGCCGGTGGCGAGTGCGGTGTCCATGGTGTGGGTTCTCCCTGGGGGTCGTGGGCCCCGGCCCCGGCCCCGGGAAGACGACAGGCGCCCCGGGCCAGTGGCCCGGGGCGCCTGCGTGACGTGCTCTGCTCGCTGTTCAGCAGGCGGCATCACGATGGCAACCGGAGCCTCCGGTGCCATAGGTAAACACGTACGCCGTCGTGAACATGGGCGACATCATAGCGGCTTCACCCGTTCGACACGGACCAAGTGGCGTGACCGCTCGTCAGGAGAATCGTTGTGCCTCATGACCGTGCAGGGTTCACGTCTCCGCCAGGGGCGTGCTCCCACCCCCTCCTCCGAGGGGTCTCGCCCGGCAGGCAGGACCACGCGTGGAGTGTGCAGGACAGTCCGCCGATGCGATGAGACGTGCCGTCAGGCCCGTCGTGGGACCTCGCATCGACGCTGCGACCGGTCAGCAGGGGACAGCGGCCCGGTTGCGACTGAAAGCGAAGGGGCGGTTCGGAGCCGGGGACGCCGGGCTCCGACCGCCCCGGAGCGAACGCCCGTGACGAACAACCGGAACGAACACCCGGCGCGCGGCTCCGCCGCACTACCCGGGGCCCTTCCTTGCAGAGCGTGACAATCATCCGCCGCGCCCCTCGCGCCACCCCCGCACGCCAGGTCGCGGAAATCGACTATGCCGATCTGCGTCGAACTGCTTGCGCGGACCAGTCCTTATCCCTCACGATGCTGGTGAGGGGGTGGACCACTGGCAGAGCAGGACAGTCCGAACCCCGTTCCGCAAGCGCCGGTCAGGAGTCGGCACCGGAGTTCGCTTCCATCACGTTGAGTGACACAGGCCCGCCCCGGCGATCGGGAGGGGTTGCCCAGGGGCGCACAACCCCTTCGCACGCCCCATCCGTTGATGCCACTCCGACCGCCCGCGCAACCGCCACCGAACAACCCACAGACCGACCGACGGACGGACGGCACCCATCCCCCCGGTGCCGTTGCCGCAGCACCCGGCGCAGCCCTGACGCCGTGTGCCTGCCGTCAGAGGGCCCCGTCTTCCCCCGCGGGGCCCTCTGACGCGATCCCCGCCGCCCCGCATGACACCGCCCGCGGCGACGGTGTTCCGTCGACGCGGGCGGGTTCTGATCGGGAATGTAGCGGCCCGGCTCGAACAGCGAGGGAGTTTCGCCGGAATGTGACCGGCGCCTCAGCGGGTCAGTCCCTGGGCGGCACCACCGGGATCGGCAGCAGCGGGAGCTTCAGCGCTGCGAACGCGCCCTCCGGCACCGCCGGACGCCGGGGCGCCACGGGGGCGACCCGCCGGTAGTCGGCGCCCTGCTCCGGACGCGGGTCCTGCTCGCCCTTGTTGGGCCACATCGACAGGGCGCGCTCGGCCTGCGCCGTGATCGTCAGCGACGGGTTCACCCCGAGGTTGGCGGAGACGGTGGACCCGTCCGCGACGGTGATCCCCGGGTAGCCGTACAGCCGCTGGTAGGGGTCGATGACGCCGGTCGCGGCCGAGTCGCCGATCACACAGCCGCCGAGGAAGTGCGCGGTCAGGGTCCGGCCCAGCAGGTCGGCGATGTTGCTGCCGGCCTGACCGTTGATCTCGGCGGCGACGGCCACGGCCGACTCCTCGGCCGCCGGGATCCAGGTGGGGTTGGGCGCGCCGTGGCCCTGACGCGAGGTCAGCTGGCCCTTGCCCAGGCCCGACTTCTTGCGCTCCACGATGATGGAGTTGTCCAGCGACTGCATCACCAGGCCGATGATGGTCCGCTCGGACCATCGCCGCTTGTCCATCACCTGCAGCGCCAGGTTCGGCTTGGTCAGCGCGATCCTGGCGAAGCGCAGCAGCGGGACCTTGCTCCCGCCCGGCACCTGCATGACCGACATCAGGCCCATCGCGTTGGAGCCCTTGCCGTAGCGCACCGGCTCGATGTGGGTGTGCTCGTCCGGGTGCACCGAGGAGGTGATGGCCACGCCCTTGGTGAAGTCCGCGCGCCTGCCGTAGCGCCGGTCGGTGGTCATGGCGCCCACCAGCGCCTCGGAGTTGGTCCGGGTCAGCCGGCCCAGCGTGGCGGAGATGCGCGGCAGGTCGCCCTCGTCGCGCAGCCGGTGCAGCAGCTTCTGGGTGCCGAAGGTCCCGGCCGAGACCACGACCCGGCGTGCCCTGATCGTCCGGAAGCCGTTCTTCGCGGGGTTCGACGACTTCGAGTCGGTGGCCCTGGTGTCCACCGCGAATCCCTCCCCGTCCTCGCGGATCCGGGTGACCGTGGTCATCGGGACGATGGTGGCGCCGTTCTTCTCGGCCAGGAACAGGTAGTTCTCGGTGAGGGTGTTCTTGGCGCCGTGGCGGCAGCCGGTCATGCACTCGCCGCACTCGGTGCAGGACCTGCGGCGCGGACCCTCCCCGCCGAAGTACGGGTCCTCGACCTCGGTGCCGGGGGCCACCTCGGCGCCGTCGCCGCCGACGTCCCGGCCGTCGCCGAAGAACACCCCGACCGGCGCCATGTGGAAGGTGTCGCCGTAGCCGAGCTTCTCGGCGGAGGCCTTGAGGTGCTCGTCCGAGGGCGTGACCGTGGGGTTGGTGCGGACGCCGAGCATCCGCTGCGCCTGGTCGTAGAAGGGCGCGAGCTCCTCCGACCAGTCGGTGATGTCCTTCCACTGCTTGTCCTGGAAGAACGCCTTCGGCGGCACATAGAGGGTGTTGGCGTAGTTCAGCGAACCGCCGCCGACGCCCGCGCCGCCCAGCACCATCACGTTGTTGAGCACATGGAAGCGCTGGATGCCGTACAGCCCGAGCGCCGGGGCCCAGACGTAGTTCTTGGTGTCCCAGGAGTTCTTCGGCAGGGTCTCCCTGGTGAACCGGCGGCCGGCCTCCAGGACGGCGACCTTGTAGCCCTTCTCGGTCAGCCGCAGCGCGGAGACCGATCCGCCGAAGCCGGAGCCGACGACGACCACGTCGTAGTCGTAGCCGGAATCGGCCTGCAGTTCGCCTTGCATGTCCGTCTCCATCCAGTAGAGCCCCTCGGAGCCCCTCCACGTGCGTGCCTACGTGTGTGCCTACTTGAGCCGGAGCGCCTTCATCACGCCCATCGCGCGGGTCAGCAGCTTGGCGTAGGCCTCGTCGTCCATGCCGAACGACGGCGACATGCTGATCAGCTTCTGCACGGCGACGGTCTGCGGCTCGGTGTACTTGAGGATGCCCTCGGAGCCGTGGCGGCGACCGATGCCCGAGTCGCCCATGCCGCCCATCGGCGCGGCGACGCTGGCGTAGGCCGGGGCGTAGCCCTCGTTGACGTTGACGGTGCCCGAGTGCAGCTGCCGGGCGACCCGGCGGCCGCGGGCCAGATTCCTGCTCCAGACACTGGAGTTGAGCCCGTAGGGGGTGCTGTTGGCCAGCTCGACGGCCTCCTCCTCGCGGTCGTAGCGGTAGACCGACACGACCGGGCCGAAGGTCTCCTCGGAGCAGATCGCGCTGGAGGAGTCCACGCCGTCGAGGATGGTCGGCTCGTAGAACAGCGGGCCGACGTCGGGCCGTGCCCGGCCGCCGGCCAGGACCGTGGCGCCGTTCTTCACGGCCTCCTCGACGTGCCGGGTGACGGTGTCCAGCTGCCGCTGGGAGACCAGCGAGCCCATGTCCGCGCCCCAGCCGATGGTGTTGCCCAGGCGCAGCGCCCGGGTGCGGGCGGCGAACTTCTCCAGGAAGGCGTCCGCGATCCCTCGGGCGACATACATCCGCTCGATGGAGATGCAGAGCTGTCCGGCCGAGGAGAAGCAGGCGCGGACGGCGCCCTCGGCGGCCTTGTCCAGGTCGGCGTCGTCGAGCACGATCATCGCGTTCTTGCCGCCGAGCTCCATGGAGGCGCCGATGAGCCGCGCGGCGGCGCGCTGGGCGACGTCGCGTCCGGTGCGGGTGGAGCCGGTGAAGGAGACGTAGTCGGCATGGGCGACGACCTCGGGGCCGATGACCGGGCCGTCCCCGATGACGATCTGCCACAGGTCGGCGGGGAGCCCGGCCTCGACCATCAGCTCACGGGCGCGCAGCGCGGTCAGCGCGGTCTGCGAGTCGGGCTTGGTGACGACGGCGTTCCCGGCGACGAAGGCGGGCAGCGCGTCGCCGACGAACAGCGCGAGCGGGTAGTTCCACGGCGAGATCTGACCGATGACGCCCTTGGGCTGGCGGATCTCGCGGACCTCGGTGAGGCCGGGGAAAACGCCGCCGCGGCGGCGGCTGCGCAGGTACTTCGCCCCGGCGCGGCCGTAGTGGCGCGCTTCGACGGCGGCCGCGCTGACCTCCTCGAAGGCGTGCCCGCGGGTTTTCCCGGTCTCCGACTGCACCAGGTCGAGCAGGTCTCCCTGGTGGGCGAACAGCAGGTCGTGGAAGCGCAGCAGCACCGCCGCGCGGCGGCCGACCGGGACCTCGGCCCACTCCTTCTGCGCCGCGCGGGCGCGGACGAAGGCGGTGGCGACGTCCTGCGGTCCCGACTCGGGGATCTCGGCGAGCACCTCGCCGGTGAATGGGCTGCGGCTTGCGGTCATGGTGGGGTTCTCGCCCGCCACCACTCCTCCGACCAGCCGGGCGACCAGCTGCGGCGTCACGACGTCGGCGGCCGTGCGCGGGCCCGCCGTGGCTACGGGGTTTCGCTCACCGGTGGCACTGCTGGCGCTGATGTCTGTCATGACGAGCAGGGTAGGCCGTTTTCGGGCGCTTGGATACCCGTCGGTAACAGAAAAATGTCTGTAACAGAGCTTTTTCCGGGGCCTGCATTCAGGGAACGGTCAGGGAAGCGTTACGCCTTGGTGATCGCGTGGTTCCATCAGCGACCCCGATGGGTCGTTCCCAGTCCCTATGCTGCCTCCTGCAGGCGCGAAAGCTTGCGCCACCAGCGCCTCCACGAGAAGGGACCGCGTCACGATGCGGCTCACCGTCATAGGAACCGGCTACCTCGGCGCCACCCACGCCGCCTGCATGGCCGAGCTCGGCCATGAGGTCCTCGGCGTGGACGTCGAACCGGACAAGATCGCCGCGCTTCAGGACGGGCGGGTCCCGTTCTACGAGCCCGGCCTGGAGGAGCTGCTGGCCAAGCACGTGGCCACCGGCCGACTCCGGTTCACCACCTCCTACCAGGAGGCGGCGGAGTTCGGCGAGGTGCACTTCTCCTGCGTGGGCACCCCGCAGAAGAAGGGAGAGTCCGGCGCCGACCTGCGCTATGTGGACGCCGTCATCGACTCCCTCGCGCCCTACCTGACCGCGCCCGCCCTGGTCGTCGGCAAGTCCACCGTCCCGGTCGGCACCGCCGCGCGGCTGGCCGAGCGGCTCGCCGCGCAGGCACCGGTCGGCGCGCAGGCCCTGCTCGCCTGGAACCCCGAGTTCCTGCGCGAGGGCTTCGCGGTGGAGGACACCCTGCGCCCCGACCGCCTGGTGTTCGGGCTGGACGGGAACGGCTCCGAGGCCGAGGCGCTGCTGCGGCAGGTCTACGCTCCGCTGCTGGACGCGGGGACCCCCCTGGTCGTCGCCGACTTCCCGACGGCCGAGCTGGTCAAGACCGCCGCCAATGCCTTCCTGGCCACCAAGATCTCCTTCATCAACGCCATGGCCGAGGTCTGCGAGGCCTCGGGCGCCGATGTCACGGTGCTGTCGAAGTCCCTGTCCTACGACTCCCGGATCGGCGGACGCTTCCTCAACGCGGGCGTCGGCTTCGGCGGCGGCTGCCTGCCCAAGGACATCCGCGCCTTCATGGCCCGCGCCGGGGAGCTCGGGGTGGACCAGGCGCTGACCTTCCTCCGCGAGGTCGACTCCATCAACATGCGCCGCCGCGACCGCATGGTCGAGCTGACCCGCGAGCACTGCGACGGCAGCCTGCTGGGCCGCCGGATCGCCATCTGGGGCGCCGCGTTCAAGCCCGACTCGGACGACATCCGCGACTCGCCCGCCCTCAATGTCGCCGCCCGGCTGCAGCTCCAGGGCGCCGAGGTCACGGTCTACGACCCCAAGGCGATGGACAACGCCCGCAAGATGTACCCCGCCCTCTCCTACGCCGTCGACCCGGTCGAGGCGGCGCGCGGCGCCGATGTGATCCTGCACCTGACGGAGTGGCAGGAGTTCCGCGCGCTGGACCCGGTCGCCCTGCGCGAGCAGGTCGCCCGGCCGCAGATCATCGACGGCCGCAACGCCCTCGACCGCGAGGCCTGGCGCGCGGCGGGCTGGACCTACCGCGCGCTCGGGCGCCCGTAGTCAGGCAGAGCCGTCCAGTGCCCGCACGGCCTCGCCCACCGCGCGGTGGAAGGTCGGGTAGGCCCAGATCGTCGCCCGCAGGTCCTCGACCGGCGTCCGGGTCTGCACGGCGAGGGTGAGCAGGCCGAGGATCTCTCCCCCGGTCGGCCCGGCCGCGGTCGCGCCGACCAGGACGCCGTCCGCGGCGACCAGCTTGACGAACCCCTCGTTGCCCTGGCCGTGGACGAAGCCCCGGCTGCTCGCGGCGAGGTCGGTCTGGCCGGTGCGCACGGCGAGCCCCGCCGCGCGGGCCTCCGCCTCGGTGAGGCCGACCGCGCCGATCTCCGGGTCCGTGAAGGTGACCCGGGGGACGGCGTGGTACTCGGCCGCCCTGCCGCCCTGGCCGAGGATCGCCCGGACCGCGATGTCCGCCTGGTACATGGCCATGTGTGTGAAGGCGCCCTTTCCGGTGGCGTCCCCGACCGCCCACACGCCCTGCGCCCCGTGGACCCGCATCCGCTCGTCCACGGGCAGGGCGCGGGCCGCGGTGTCCAGGCCCAGCACCCCCACGCCCAGCCGGTCGAGCTCGACCCGGCGCCCGGCCGCCACCAGCAGCCGCTGGGCCCCCAGCCGCTCGCCGCGGCGGCAGGTGACCGTGAAGCGGTCCTCGTGGTGGGTCACCGAGGCAGGCTCCGTCCCGGTGTGGATGTCGAGTCCCTGGGTGGTGAGCGCACGCATCAGCAGGTCGCCGGACTCGGGCTCCTCGCGGGACAGCAGCCGGGGCAGGACCTCGACGACGGTGACCGCGCACCCCATCCGCTGCATGGCCTGGCCCAGCTCGAGGCCGATCGCGCCGCCGCCGAGGATCAGCAGCGACTCGGGCAGCTCGGCCGCCTCGATCAGCTCCCGGTTGGTCCAGTACGGCGTCCCGGCCAGCCCCGGCACCGGCGGCGCGGTGGGCTGCGAGCCGACCGCCAGGACCACCGCCCGGCGCGGGCGCAGCACCGTCTCGGCGTCGCCGTCACCGTGCAGCACGGTCACCTCGCGGGGGCCGGTGAGCCGCCCGGTGCCGCGCAGGAAGCGCCCGCCGCGGCCGGTGAAGCGGTCCACGGCGACCTTGTCGTCCCAGTCGTCGGTGGCCGCGCGGACATGCCGGACGACCGGCCGCCAGTCGGGGTGCACCCGGCTGATACCGGCGCTGCCGGGGATGCGGTGGGCCTCGCCGACCAGGTTCCCGGCCCGTACCATGATCTTGGAGGGGATGCAGCCCCAGTAGGGGCACTCACCACCGACCAGGCGCTCATCGACCCCGACGACGTCGAGGCCGGCGTCCGCGAGCCGTCCGGCCACCTCCTCGCCGCCGGGGCCCATGCCGATCACGACTACATCAGGGGTGGAGACTGCGGGGACGACCATGACCGACTCCCTGAGCTGGGGTGAGGTCTGCAAGGTTGTGGGCCTGCGTTTCCACCGTACTCGGGACTGGGCGGGGCGTCCTGTGGTCGGCAGGCACCTCCGCTCAGGGGGCGCTGAATCCGTTGGTGACGTCCAGGAACCGCTGGTACCCGGTCTGCCAGTCCGCGTAGGGGTAGTCGACCAGGATGTCGTACTCGGTGCCGTAGTTGTCCCGGTAGAGCTGCTCGATGATCTCGTGCTCGGCGGACGGCACGCCCGGGACCGCCTTCTTGATGTAGGTGAAGTTCCAGAGCGCGCCGACATAGCCGTGGAACACATTGGCCTCGGGGGCGCCCCCGGGGACCAGTCGGTAGCTGGAGTCGTGGTTGGCGAGGCCCACCGCCATCGACTGGGCGTGCTGCAGCGGGGTCGTGCCGGCCGACGTCACCGCGAAGCAGATCAGGTAGTCCTCGGTCGCGTCGGGCGAGTAGTTGATCGCGGTCGCCTTGCTGTCCGGCTGTCGGCTCCACGGCTCGCTGGGATTGTCCGGCAGCGGGAAGCTGAAGCCCTCGGGGTCCTTGGTGAGCGTGTAGCCGGGCGGGATCACCGGCGTGTACGACGACGCGGCGCTCTGGCTCGTCTGCGGCTGCGGGGTGCTCCGGTGCCGCAGGATCTTGTAGTCGTAGGCCAGGCCGCCACCGGCGAGCGCGGCCAGCAGCGCGGCCACGACCAGCCAGGGCCAGACCCTGCGCCGCCGGGCCCGCCCGTGCGGGGCGTGAGAGCGCCGGACCGTGCCCCGCTCCGTTGCGGAGTCCGGGTCCGACTCCGGCTCCGCGAGCGTGCGCTGCCGGTACTCGGACTCCATCAGCGCCGGGCGGGTCGACTCGTTGCGGACCGGCAGCGTGCGGACGGCAGGCGTCGGGGTGTGCTCGTTGCGGTCCACCAGCGGCACCGCGGCCGTGGGGTTGCGCAGCGGGCTCGGCGACACGGCGATATTGGTGGTGTCCCCGGCCGCGACCCGCTGCAGCATGCGTATCGCGGTGAGCGCGTCGGGGCGCTCATCCGGGTCCTTGGACAGCAGGGCCTGCAGCACCGGGGTCAGTGCCCCCGCGTTGCGGGGTTCCGGCAGCGGGTCGGTGACCACCGCGGTGAGTGTGGTCAGCGGCGAGTCGCGGCGGAACGGGGACTCCCCCTCGACCGCGGCGAAGAGCGTCGCGCCGAGGCCCCAGAGGTCGGACGCGGGCCCGGGGCGTGCCCCGTGGACCCGCTCGGGCGCGAGGTAGTCGGGGGAGCCGATCAGGTCGCCGGTGCGGGTCAGCGCGGAGTCGCCCTCGTAGGTGGCGATGCCGAAGTCGGTGAGCACGACCCGTCCGGTGCCGCGCTCCAGCAGGACGTTGGCGGGCTTCACATCGCGGTGGATGACTCCGGCGAGGTGGCCGCGGTGCAGCGCGGTCATCACCTGCGCACCGATGTCGGCGGCCTCGCGCGGGTTCAACGTGCCGTCCTGCTCGACGAGTTCGGCCAGCGACCGGCCGTCTATCAGCTCCATCACGATCCACGGCTTGCCGTCCTGCTCGAGGACGTCATGGATGGTGATCACACCGGCGTGCCTGATCCGCGCGGCGGCGCGGGCCTCCTGCTTCATCCGGGAATGGACGATCTGCAGGTCCTCCTCGGCGAGGTGACCCACCGAGAGTTCCTTGACCGCGACCTCGCGGTCCAGCATCTCGTCGAGCGCACGCCAGACCGTGCCCATGCCGCCGCGACCGAGGCGCGCTCCGAGCCGGTAGCGGCCGGCGAGCATGCGAACGGGCGGGGCGGCCGTCGCCGCTCCCCCCTGCACCCCCGTGTGCGACTCCCGCTGCGCTTCCCCGGTCCGCTCCGGACTGTCGTGGTGCACCGACTCGATGGCCGAACCCTCTTCCGTACCCACTCGTGTTCCCCCTCGTCTGACCCCTGCCGCCTGGCCGGACTGCGGCAGGCATCAGACTCCGCGCTCAAATCCCGGTGCTCCTGGTGCACAGACTAGGGAACGGCGGCGCGGGGCGGAACGGCGGGGCGGGAACTACCGGGCCGCCGAGAATGCTTATCGACCGACAAGGCCGATCACGACCAGGGCCAATAGGACTATCAGGATGATTCCGGCGGCCAGCAGGGCCTCCCGACGCCCGCGGTGGCGTCGCGGGGCGGCGTGGTGGTGGTGCCCGAAATCCGGGTGCGCCACCAGGTCGCCCCGCCGCTTCCCGCGCTCCAACTCGCCCCGGCGCGGCGCGGACAGCAGTTCGGCGACGGCCTGCAGCGCGTCCTGGTCCAGCGGCTCCGGCGCACGCACCAGCAACTGCCGCAGCCACTCCTGGACTTCGGCCGGCAGCGGGCGGGCCTCGGGATCCGTGGCGAGCAGCCCCTCGACCAGCGGGCCCAGCGGACCCAGCATCCCTGCGGCCTCGGCCAGGGGCCCGGCCGGGGGCAGCTCCATGGGCAGCGCCTCACCGGTCAGCATCCGGAACAGCAGCGCGCCCAGCGACCAGGCATCCGCCGCCGGGCCGACCGGACGGTCCCCGGCGGCGTCGGGCCCCGCCTGCTCCGGGGCCCAGCGCTCGGGCACCGCACCGACGATGACGGCCCGTGCGTCGCGCGCCCGCACCCGCGCCGGACTCCACGGCGCGGGCGGTACCCCCGCACCGGGGGTGTCGACGCCGGGGCCGCCGCACAGCGCCTCCTGGGCGACACCCACCACCAGGCCGCCCAGCAGCGCCGTCCCGTCCTCGCAGACGGTGACCGTGTCCGCCGTCAGATTGCCGTGCACCAGGCCCATCGCGTGCACCGCCCGCAGCGCCGCGACCAGGTCGTGCGCCAGCTCGGCGACCCGGTAGGCGGAGAGCGGTCCGCGTTCCAGCAGCGCCGCCAGCGGCGCCCCCGGCACCGCCTCGCCGGCGACCCACAGGTAGCCGTCCTCGGCGAACACCTGGAAGACCTGGCTGAGCCGCGGATGGTCGGGCACCACCTGGGTGACGAAGGCGGTCTGGGTGAGCGCGCGGGCCGCCGTCTCGTCGCTCCCGGCCGGCAGGTCCTGGTCGAACGGGGTGACCGTCACCGGCAGCGGGACGGCGTCCAGTTGCACCTCGGCGCCGCTGCGGACGTCGAGGGCGGCGACCCCGGTCCCGCGCGCCCGGCCGGTCAGCCGGTAGCGGCCGGCCAGCAGCCGGCCGTCGGCCGTGCCCTCGTCCGGGGACGCTGCCCGTGTCACACCGTCCCCCTGCCTCGCGCCGTGCCGATCCGTGCCTGTCCCTCGTAACCTTAGGGCTGGAAGCTGTCCTCGAAGGTGCGCAGCAGCTCCTTGTTCCGGGTCCCGTCCCAGGTCGCGGCCGATGCGGTCCAGTAGAGCGAGAAGCCGTCGCGGCTGTCGGTGATGGCGTACCGGCTCGTCGCGCGCAGGGCGGTGCCGTTGCTGCCGGTGTAGGTCCACTCCCAGTCGGCGGCGTCCCAGCCGGCACGGTAGTCGACCGTCTTCAGCTCCACCTGCCGGTAGTCGGCGAAGCTGCCGGAGGTCCGGGCCGCCTCGGCCCGGACACCGGTCAGGGCGCTGTTCCCGGGGTTGTCGGTCCAGTCCACGATCAGCGTCCCGGCCGGGCCCTGGAACTTGGAGCGGTCGGCCGAGACCCGGGTCCGGACCCAGCCCACGGGGATCTCGACGGTCGAGCCGCCCGGACCGTCCACCCGCTGGTAGCCCGCCGGGGCGGCGGCCGACGCCCCGTCCGAGCCGGTCCCGGCGTTGTGCCGCTGGGCCTGGGCCAGCGCCACCCAGACCCCGCCGCCGGCCACCAGCAGCAGCACCAGCAGCCCGATCAGCAGCTTGCCGGAGCGCCGGCGGCGGCTGGAGCGGCGGGCGGGCGCCGGAACGGGCGCGGGCTGCCGCAGCGGCTCGACGAAGCGCTCCTCCGGCGGCAGCGCGAGCGCGGCCGTGCCCTCCTGGGTCGGGTCGGAACCGCTGGAACCGACCGCGGTCGGCGTCCGCGAGGGCTCGTAGGAGCGTGCGTACGGCTGCTCGTAGGACTGCTCGTAGGACTGGGTGTCCGCCTCGGAGGCCACCCGCGTCAGCAGTCGGCGGGTGATGGCCTCGTCGAAGCGCTGCTCCGGGTCCTTCCGCAGCAGCCCGGCGATGACCGGGGTCAGCGCGCCGCCGTTGACCGGCGGCAGCAGGTCCTCGGTCATCACCGCCGTCAGCGTGGACAGCGCCGAGCCCTTCTCGTACGGCGGCCGCCCCTCGACCATCGCGTACAGCGTCGCCCCGAGCGACCACAGGTCCGCCGGTGCGCCCGGTATCCGGCCGCGCGCCCGCTCCGGCGAGATGTACGAGGGCGCGCCGACCAGCATCCCGGTCGAGGTCACCGAGGGGTCGCCCTCGACCCGGGCGATGCCGAAGTCGGTCAGCACCACCCGCCCGTCGTGGCCGATCAGGATGTTGGACGGTTTGACGTCACGGTGCAGGATCCCGGCGCGGTGCGCCTGGCCGAGCACCGCCAGCAGCTCCAGCCCGATCTCGGCGGCCCGCCTCGGCGGCAGCACCCCCTCGATGTTGATGACCTCGCTCAGCGAGCGGGACTCCACCAGCTCCATCACGATCCACGGCCGGTTGTCCTCCTCGACCACGTCGTAGACGGTGACCGCGGCGGTGTGCCGGACCCGGGCGATGGCCTTGGCCTCGGTCAGGGTGCGGGCCACCAGCCGGCGCCGCTCGTCCTCGTCGACCCCGGCCGCGAAGCGCAGTTCCTTCACCGCGACCGGCCGGCCGAGCACCTCGTCGGTGGCCCGCCACACCGTCCCCATACCGCCCCGGCCCAGGACGGACTCCAGCCGGTAGCGGCCCGCGAGCAGCCGCCCGGACGCGTCCTGTTCAGCGGTCATCTGGATGAGGTCCCCTCCGCGTATGACGATCCGGTCCGCCGGGGGGAGTCCCTCCCGGCGTGCCGGCAGTACCCGCGGCCCCGCGACGCCCTCCGCACGGGCGCCGGGAGCGGCGGGCGCCGGATGTTCCTGCCCATCGTCCCCTATCCGAGCGGGACGATGTCCTCCGCCCCCAGTCTGGCGGCGTCCGCCGTCAGGTCGTCGGGCTGCTGCTGGGACTCGCGCTCGGCCTCGACCCGCATCCGGTAGTGCTCGACCTCCCGGTCCACCTGCCCCTTGTCCCAGGACAGCTCACGGGCCATCAGCTCGGCCACCTCCACCATGGAGGCGGTGCCCCGGTCGAAGGTCTCGATCGAGATCCGGGTCCGCCGCGCCAGCACGTCGTCCAGATGCCGGGCGCCCTCGCTGCGGGCCGCGTGGACCACCTCCGCACGGAGGTAGTCGTCCGCGCCGCCGAGCGGCTCGGCCAGCCCCGGTTCGGCGGCGATCAGCGCCAGCACCTCACTGGCCAGCGAGCCGTAGCGGTTCAGCAGGTGCTCGATCCGGGCGACATGGAGCCCGCTGGTCCGGGCCAGTTCGGCGCGGCCGTTCCACAGTGCCCGGTAGCCCTCGGCCCCGGCCAGCGGCACCTGCTCGGTGCAGCTCGGCGGAACTCTCTGGTCCAGTCCGTGCACCGCCTCGTCGACGGCGTCCTTGGCCATCACCCGGTAGGTGGTGTACTTGCCGCCGGCCACCACCACCAGCCCGGGCACCGCGTGCTGGACCACGTGCTCACGGCTCAGCTGGGAGGTGGCGTCCGACTCACCCGCCAGCAGCGGACGCAGACCCGCATAGACGCCCTCGACGTCCTCCCTGGTCAGCGGGGTGGCCAGGACCGCGTTCACATGGTCGAGCAGGTACTCGATGTCGGCGCTGCTGGCGGCCGGGTGGTCCTTGCCGAGCGTCCACTCGGTGTCCGTGGTGCCCACGATCCAGTGCCGGCCCCAGGGGATGACGAAGAGCACGCTCTTCTCGGTGCGCAGGATCAGCCCGGTCGAGGAGTGGATCCGGTCGCGCGGCACCACCAGGTGGATGCCCTTCGAGGCCCGGACGTGGAACTGGCCCCGGTGGCCGACCAGCGCCTGGGTCTCGTCGGTCCACACCCCGGTGGCGTTCACCACCTGCCGGGCCCGCACCTCGAACTCGCCGCCCTGCTCCAGGTCGTGGACCCGGGCGCCGACCACCCGCTCGCCCTCGCGGAGGAAGCCCACCACCCGGGCCCGGTTGGCGGCGGCGGCGCCGTAGCCGGCGGCGGTGCGGACCAGGGTGGCCACGAACCGGGCGTCGTCCATCTGCGCGTCGTAGTACTGCACCGCGCCGACCAGCGCGTCCTTGCGCAGGCAGGGCGCCTGCCGCAGGGCCTGACGGCGGCTCAGGTGCCGGTGCACCGGCAGCCCCCGGCCGTGGCCGCCGGCCAGCGACATGGCGTCGTACATCGCGATACCGGATCCCACATAGGGCCGTTCCCAGCCCCGGTGCTGCAGCGGGTAGAGGAAGGGCACCGGCTTCACCAGGTGCGGGGCGAGGGTCTGCAGCAGCAGGCCGCGCTCCTTCAGCGCCTCCTGGACCAGCGCGAAGTCCAGCATCTCCAGATAGCGCAGCCCGCCGTGGATCAGCTTGCTGGACCGGCTGGACGTTCCCGAGGCCCAGTCCCTGGCCTCCACGATCCCGGTCGCCAGCCCGCGGGTCACCGCGTCCAGGGCGGTCCCCGCCCCGACCACCCCGCCGCCGACGACGAGGATGTCGAGCTCGCCCGGTCCCAGTTTCGCGCTCCGCATGGCTGCCTCCGCACTGTGCTGGTCCGGCCCCCCGCAGACGCACCCCCGGTGCGCCCGCCGCCGGATCCGCTGGACACTGCCCCCAGTCTGCCGGTAGTCGGGCCGTTCCGGTGGGCGGGATCAAGACCCGAGGGGGCGAGTGCCGGCCTGCCGTCGCCGCCGAACGGCGTCCGGTCACGACGAAGGTCCCCGGCGCGCAACCCGCGCCGGGGACCTTTCCGCTGCCGTTCGCTCGGCTACTTGTGCGCGACCGTGACCTCGACCCGCTGGAACTCCTTGAGCTCCGAGTAGCCGGTGGTGGCCATCGCCCGGCGCAGCGCGCCGAAGAGGTTCATGGTGCCGTCGGGCGTGTGGGACGGGCCGAGCAGGATCTCCTCGGTGGTGCCGACCGTGCCCAGGTCCACCCGCTTGCCGCGCGGCAGCTCCTCGTGGACGGCCTCCATGCCCCAGTGGAAGCCCCGGCCGGGGGCGTCGTTGGCGCGGGCCAGCGCCGCGCCGATCATGACCGCGTCCGCGCCGCAGGCGACGGCCTTGGCCAGGTCCCCGCTGTAGCCGACGCCGCCGTCCGCGATGACGTGGACGTACCGGCCGCCGGACTCGTCCATGTAGTCGCGGCGGGCCGCCGCGACGTCCGCCACGGCCGTCGCCATCGGCACCTGGATGCCGAGCACGGTGCGGGTGGTGTGCGCCGCGCCGCCGCCGAAGCCGACCAGCACGCCGGCCGCGCCGGTGCGCATCAGGTGCAGCGCCGCCGTGTAGGTGGCGCAGCCGCCGACGATCACCGGGACGTCGAGCTCGTAGATGAACTGCTTGAGGTTGAGCGGCTCGGCCGCGCCGGAGACGTGCTCGGCGGAGACCGTGGTGCCCCGGATGACGAAGATGTCGACGCCGGCGTCGACCACGACCTTGGAGAACTCGGCGGTGCGCTGCGGCGAGAGCGCGGCGGCGGTGACCACGCCGGAGTCACGGATCTCCTTGAGCCGGCGGCCGATCAGCTCGGCCTTGATCGGCTCCCGGTAGACCTCCTGGAGCCGGCGGGTGGCCAGCGCCTCGTCCTTGACCTCGGTGATCTCCTGGAGCAGCGGCAGCGGGTCCTCGTACCGGGTCCACAGGCCTTCGAGGTTCAGCACGCCGAGGCCGCCCATCCGGCCGAAGGCGATGGCCTGCTCGGGCGAGACCACGCTGTCCATCGGCGCGGCCAGGAAGGGAAGGTCGAACCGGTAGGCGTC
>Ga0302311_10003247_pt1 | contig 17840 bp, 14 predicted proteins | sample III_Palsa_N1_3_FD_200449 | JGI IMG/M metagenome (GOLD analysis project Ga0302311, IMG submission 200449) | Peat permafrost microbial communities from Stordalen Mire near Abisko, Sweden - III_Palsa_N1_3 | ecosystem: Environmental > Terrestrial > Soil > Palsa > Peat permafrost | place: Sweden... | reverse complement strand
TGATCGCGGCCATCCAGACCGGCGAGCTGCGCAATGCGACCAAGACACCCGAAGCGTTCAACCATCTGCTCGACATGATGACCAAGGCCTATGTCGGCAGCGGTGGGCTGGTGAAGCCCAGCGACTATTTAGAGGCGATGAAGGTCGGCGGCGTGGCCACCAAACAGATGGACGAGAAGTCGCTGTTTTTCGGTGCCATGCACACGATTCAGGAAATGGGCGGCATGCGTTCCGGTACCGGCTTTGCCTCGGCTTATCAAAACTGGGCCGCCGGCCGCAGCACCCAGCAGACCGCCGAGGCACTCAGCCAGCTCGGCCTGTTGAACAAGGGTGCCGTGAAGTACGGCAAGAACGGCCACATCACCAAGATGCTGCCCGGTGCGTTGAAGAATCAGACGCTCTACGAGACCAACCCCTTCGAGTACCTGATGAAGGAGGTCATCCCGCGCATCGATCCCAAGGGCAAGCTGACCGAGAACCAGATCGTCAGCAAGCTCAACAGCCTGTTCAGTGCGCGCAAGGGCGGCGACCTGTTTGCCGGCATGTACATGCAGCGCGGCAACATCCAGAAACAACTCGCGGCGTCGGCCGATTTTGAGGGCACGGATGCGGCGTACCAGCGCGCGGCAGACACCGCACAGGGACAGGAGGCCGAGCTGCTCGCGCAGAAGGCCAACCTCTACAAAGCGCTGGGCACCACCCTGCTACCGGTCTACGTGGGCGCGTTGCAGAAACTGGTCACCTTGCTGAAAGCCCTCACCGGCGCGGCACAACGGCATCCGGCAATCGCCAAAGGTCTCGCCCTGATGGCGGCCGGTTTCGGCGTCCTAATGGTCGCTGCCGGTGGCGTCATGATCGCGCTGGGCAGCTTGATCGGCCAGTTCGCGCTGCTGCGCTTTGCCATCGGTCGTGCCGCGCTGTCGTGTCGTGGTGCCGGCGGTGAAGCCGCTGGCGTCGGCCTGCTCGGCCGCGTTGGCATCGGCGCACGTGCCGCGATGCTGGCCATCACCGGCATCAGTTTGCCCGTGCTGGCGCTGGTCGCCGCCGTGGCCGCGCTGCTGTTCCTCGCGTGGAAATACTGGGGGCCGATCAAAGCGTTTTTCGTCGGTCTCGGCCAGGGCATCCGCGACGTCGCCGGCCCCGCCTTGAATGAGCTAGGCCAGGCGCTCGCACCACTGAAGCCGGCATGGGATGCCCTCGCGATCGCCATGGGCGCGGTGTGGCGCGGGATCACTCAGCTGTTCACACCCTTCGAGGCCACCAAGGAGCAACTGGCCGGCGCCACCGCCAACGGCGTGAGCTTCGGCCGCGTGCTGGGTGAGGTGCTCATGAGCGTCATCACGGGGGTCACGTGGCTGGCCAAGGGCTTCACCGCCGTCGGTACCGCGATCGGCACGGCCGCCGGCTGGATCGTCGTCCATGGGGGTCAGTTAATCGACTGGCTGGGCAGCACCTGGTCGACTGTCAGCGAGGCGATCAAGGCGCCCTTCGTCACCGCGTTCCAGTGGATCGCCGACAAGATCGACAGCTTCATGGAGAGGTGGCGCGCGCTCAAGGCCAAGCTGGGCATCCACGACGAGACGGTGGTTGCCGCCGGGCTGCACTGGAACACCGGTGCGGATGACGACGTGAAACCACCGGCGCGCTTCACCCTGGACAACCGACCACCGCTACGTGCCGGCGGCGGTGGCTCGATCACGAACCACAACCAGTACAGCGTCACGGTGCAGGCGATGCCGGGACATGAGGATGCCGCGGCCCGAGCCGCCTCGGCGGAATTGGATCGGCGCGAGCGTGCCAAAGCCGCCGCCAGCCGCAGCCGCCTCGGCGACACGGAGTAACCCATGCTGATGTGCCTTGGCCAGTTCGTGTTCCAGCTGTCGGATCTCGCGTACAGCGAACTGCAGCGCTCCACCGCGTGGCGACACGCGGCCAACAGCCGTGTCGGTGCGCGCCCGGCGCGGCAGTTCGTCGGCCCAGGCGACGATGCCATCACGCTGTCCGGTGTGCTGGCGCCAGAGGTTGCCGGCAAGCTGGAAAGCCTGGATACCCTGCGCGGCATGGCCGATGCCGGTGATGCGTACGCCATGATCGATGGTGCCGGCCGCGTGTTCGGCGCGTGGGTGATCGAGACCCTGTCCGAGGGCGGTAGTGCGTTCACGCAGGACGGCATCGCGCGACGTACCGACTTCAGCATCGGCCTCAAGCGTAGCGACGATGCGTTGGTGTCCAGCGCGCCACCGGGCAACGGCGCCACCATGGCGACGATCGACGGCAGTGGCAGCGGTGCGAGTCACCTCGCATGACCCGCAGCAACCCGCAGCCACGCTGGAAGGTCACGCTCGACGGCCGCGACCTCACCGCGACCCTGATCCCTCGATTCGTCGGGCTCTCCGTCACCAGCTGCCGGCAAGACACCGCCGACCAGCTCGACATCACGCTCAGCGACCATGATGGCAAGTTGGCGTTGCCACCCACCACCGCGACGTTGCGTGTCTGGCTGGGCTGGGATGACGGCGGCCTCACCGACAAAGGCAGCTTTGTCATCGATGAGCTGGAGCATGCCGGCGCTCCCGACATAATCGTGATGCGTGGGCGTAGCGCCAACTTGCGCAGTGATCTGCGTCAGCAGCGCGAGCAGAGCTACAGCGACACCACCGTCGGCGCGATCGTCAATCAGCTCGCCGGACGCAACAAGCTCACCGCGCGTTGTCACCCGGATCTGACGGCCATGGCGATCGACCATATCGATCAGACCAACGAGAGCGACATCCACTTCCTCACACGGCTCGGCAAGCGCTACGACGCCGTCGCTACCATCAAGGCTGGCGCGTTGATCTTCTGCCCGATCGGTCAGGGCACCACGGCCACTGGCCAGCCACTGCCCACGGTCACGCTGACCCGCGCGCAGGGCGACCAGCACCGCTATCACGTCGCCGACCGCAACGCGTACAGCGGCATTCGTGCGCTGTACGACGACACGCGCCGCAGCAAGACGCGGGACGTATTGGTGGGCGTCGACGACGGCAAGGGCGTCAAGACGCTGCGCACGATCTACGCCACCAGGAGCAATGCGCTGCGCGCCGCACGCAGCGAGTACACGCGGCTGCTACGCGGCACGGTGACATTCAACGTCACGCTCGCCCGCGGTCGCGCGGATCTCTATCCCGAAATGCACGTCACCGTGCGCGGTTTCAAACCGGAGATCGATGCGGTGGACTGGATCATCGTCCGGGCCGAACAGTTGCTCGGTGATGCTGGTTTCATCACCCAGCTGGAGCTGGAACACCGCGCGGAAACCAGTGCGGCGGACAGCGACCTGTGATCACTGGTCGCGGATGGTTGCCATCCTATCGCCATTTCCAGTCTTTCCACGCACTGCCTGGCCTGGTCAAATTTTTACTTGCCTTTTAGGCGTGAGCCAGCCCGAAACATGCACCAGCGACCCACGTAAAAAAAGAATAGAGCAAACGGCGTAATTATAAAATTGGGTGGAACCATTTTTTTCTCAGCTTCAGCATTTATCAAGTAAATCACAATTATAGAAACCATAGCGAGAAATGCTACCCAAGTAGACAGGCTAACCACCCTCTCCGCCCCAACACTTTTAACTAGACTCGCGGTTTTTACCGCTTGCAAAACAATTTTAGATCGAAATAATAGAATACCCAAAATTATCGGTAAACAAGAAATTGTAGACAATAATTTCGCCTCTGATTTAAGCATAGGAATTAAAGGCGCGGCAGCAGCGACATAAAGGAAAACCGCCGCCATCCAAAATGTGAACGAAATAAAAAGATTAGGATGGGACTGAGATTTATTTTTCACAAGAACATTTCCTGATGTCTCCCATCATTTCGATATAGGCGACGATTACTCCGACCGGCAACAGGGCTTCAGAACTAACATCTAATGCTTCCTGGCTACCTTGCCACATTGCTTGCTGCGCGCCCATTAGCGCTCGTCGGGTGGCTTTATTGCCGACGCTAAGATCGCTGTAACTCGTAGCCCTGTATGAAGCGGCCAGTGTACTGGCAGTGTTGCTGTTGGCGGCGATAGACGACGCACCAAGCAAATTCGACATAAAGTCAAAAGCGTTTGGACCTGAAGTGGTAAGCATCGAACCACCACCGTAGGGCGTAAACGCATTTCCACTCAATGTAAGGGTCATACCGGTGATCGGAACCATCTGTGCCAATCCATTTGCGATCGCATTTTTTTCGCATACCGTCCCTTTAGACCACTCAATGGGTCCAAGGCTCATGTCGACACCACCAGTAAACATTTGCAAACCCTCTGGGTCGACATAGTTCAACGGGTTACTGCCAACATAGGCATACGTACTGATACCGCCGTTCAAGCCGACCGGGTCGCTCTGCAAATAGCCACCCTTCGCCGGCTCATACGTGCGAAACATGTTGTAGTTCGTGCCGGACTCGGCATCGTAGTACTGGCCGGGATAACGCAGGTTGAGCACGTAACCCGTGGTCGATGTCGGCGCTGTCTCTCCAAACGGATTGGCAACGTAAGGCCACGACCAGATCGTCGTCCCCGCACTGTTGCTGACCGCCCGTGGCGCACCCAGTTGATCGGCAGTGATGTAGTTAACTGTGTTGGTCGTGCCGACGATGTCTATCGTGGCCACCGGGATATCGCCCAGCCAGATCGTGTCGCGGTGGCTGGTCGAGGTGTATTCGCCGATCAGATGGTCTTGTTCGTCGTAGGCAAAACGCTGGATAAGCGCGGCCGGCGCCGTGGCCACCTTCTGGATGCGCTGGCCCAGTGCGTTGTAGGTGTAGGTACCCACCGTCGATCCACTGGCCTGCACCACCGTGAGGCGGTTACGCCCGTTGTAGCCGTAACCCCAGGTCTGCCCGGCGCTGGTGCTGGCAGTGGTGCTGCCGTTGGCATCCGCCGTGCGCGCCGCGTTGCCAATGCTGCTGAGCTGATGGGTGCCGCTGGTATACGCATAGGTGCCCACATCAAGACCACTACCCGTTTTGCTCAGACGATCGCCGGTTTCGTTATAGGTCAAGCCTTCGATCGCTGTGGTGCCATCGGTAATTCCCGTCAGGCGATACAGCGGATCGTAGCTGTAGGTTTCCGTCGCTGGACTAGCGCCGGGGGCATTTCCCTCCGCGGTGATATGGCCCATCGGATCGCGGGCGAAATGCAGCTTAAACGCTGGACTGGTGAGGTCGGTCAGCGCGTAGTTGGCATCGTAGGTGCGCCCTACCACCTGAACGTTGCCGAGCATGTAGTTCAGGACCGGACCGAACGGCAGGTAAGAGACGGCGCTGACGACCGTACCGCTACTGCCGCCCGAGGGCTTGGCCTGCACGATGCTGACCCGGCCGTCGGCGTTGTAGGTATCGTAAACCGAGGTGCCATCCGGATTCAGCATGTTGCGCAGGCGATCACCGGGCGAATAGGTGTATTGCGTGGTGTTCGTGGCGCTGGGCGTGATCTGTTGCTTCTGGGTGATGTTGCCGCGCGTGTCGTAGCAATAGATCGTGGTGACGGCGCTCTCGACGACGCGTGTGAGGCGGCCGACCGGGTTTGAGGTCGTGCAGCCGGTGACGCTGTTGGCCTCGTCGTAGGTGTAGCTGACGTTGAGGGTGGTGTCCGCATAGGTGGTGGTGCTGGGGCGATCAAGCGCATCGTAACTGATGGTGCTGAGTACGCCCTTGGCGTCAGTGTGCGTCAGCCTGTTACCGGCCGCATCGTAGGTGTCGGTGCTGGTGCCGGTGTCGGGGCTTTGCAGGGCGGTCCGGTTACCCAGGCCGTCGTAGGTGTATGTGGTGGTGAGGCTGCTGGGGTCGGTGACGCCGGTGAGGCGATCCAGGGCGTCATAGCCGAATTTGCTGGTGGTGTTCGGGGTGAGGCTATCGGTGCCGTTGTAGTCATCGATGGTGCTGGTCAGGCGGTCCAGCGCATCGTAGCCCTGCTGGCGCTGGATGCTGTTGGCATCGACCGAATGCACCAGGTTGCCGTTGCCATCGTAGTTGCCGCTGGCGCTGGCATTGAATACGGTGTGGTTGAGGCCGTCGATGACGTCGACGAGTTGACCCAGGGTATTGAACTGACGCGTCAGCGTGCGGCGCACGCCGTTACCGCTGTCAAAGGCTTGTTCCTTGATCCGATTGCCGGCCGCATCGAGCGTGTACACCAGATAGGCGCCCATCGCATCCTTGATCTTGATCAGGCGGTGAGCGGCATCGTAACTGTAGGTGGTGGTGATGTTGTCGGGGTCAGTGATCGTCGCCACGGCACCGTAGGGCGTGTAGGTGATCGTGGTGGTGGCACTGCCCATGCTGCGGGTATGCAGCCAGCCACGCGGATAGTAGGTGAAGGTCGTGACGACGCCATTGGCATCCTGCTGACTCAGCACGCGACCGGCACCGTCATAGCTCAAGTACGTGGTGGTGTGGCCCAGCGCATCGGTGACGGACTGGAGGTCGCCGTGGTGGGCGGTGCTGCTATCAGTGAGGTAGTAGGTGTAGGTGGTGGTCTGAGTCAGATCGGTGCGCGGGCCGGTGGCGGTCAGCAGCAGGCCGACAACGGGGCACTGGGTGGTATCCACGGCGGTGCAGTAGGTGTAGGTGGAGCGGCGTACGCCCGCCGGGACGGTACCGGTGGCGGCGCAGGTGTAGGACGCGGCAGCGGCGACGGTCGGGTCGATGTCGCAATGAGCCATAGTCTGGCCGACGGCGTTGTAGACCCAAGCACTTGAGGCGACGGTGGTGCCGACCGCGTTGAGCACGGTCCGGGTCAACGGCATGCGGAGCGTGTTATTCCATATCGTTGTCGTGGTGCGTTGAGCGGCCGTGCCGGAGGCATCGACTTCCGTGCCCAGCAGACCGTTGCTGCCGTATGTGGTCTGGGTGACATTGCCATTCCAATCCGTCACCGTATTGGGATAACCGTTGGCGTCGTAGGTCTGGGCAGACCAGGGCTGGTTACAGGCGTCGCCGCAGGGGGCCGAGCTGCCGCTGACTTTGAGCGCGCCGAGCGTGTTCTGGTAGCCCAGGTTGCTCACGGCTCCGAGCGGTGTGGTCATCGTGGCCGGCGTCGTGCCATCGCTGGCCGTGGTGCCGTAGACGAGAGTGGTTAGATCGATGCCGGCGCCAGCCGCGCCGTGATAGACGGACGTGGCCCAGCCGTTGCTGTTATAGGTCGTGCTTTCGTAGCGCGCGCTGGATTCGTCGATCGTGCCGGTCAATACGCCGGGCAGATTGGCGCCACCGGTGAGCGTGGATTCGTTATAGGTGTACTGGCGGGTCTTGCCGTCGGGGTATTGCACTGAATTCAGATCGCCACTCGTGTCATACCCATAGGTCAGCACGCCGCCATCCGGCTGAGTCACCGTCGCCAGTTGGCTGTTGCTGTTGTAGGTGAAGTTGAGTGCGCGCCCCTGCGGGTCAGTCACCGTAAGCAGCAGACTTGCCGCAGGGGCGACCGATGTTGGCGTGCTGGCCGTGCTGTAGGTGAGCGTGGTGACCTTGCCGTCGGGGTCGGCGATGGATTGCAGCAAGCCCGCAGCGGAGTACTGCTCGGTTTGACGGGTCGCCGCCATGAAAACGCTGTAGCCGGTCGGCGTGCCGCTACTGTCGTCTTGCTCGGTCAGGGTATCGGCCACATCGGCATCGGGCGTCCATGCGCCATTGGCCTTCTGGAACAACTCAAAGCGGCCATCCGGACGATAAAGATTGAGTGCGGTCGACGAAATCAACAGAAGCGATCGATCGAACGAATGCCGCCACACTGTGCCCAAGCTTGTAGTTTGTGAAACTCCCAAACTGTTGTAGAAGCGACGAAATGTCAGCCAGTCATTGGGTCCGGCGTAGTCCGTTTCTTGCTCAAACTTGTTGCCGGTTGAAGTGTTGATAGGATAACTCTTAATCGGCGTGCCTGGATTCGCACCGCCTTTATGACCATTGCCGCTATCGCAATCACAGCCCCCTGAATTTTTCCCAATATCGTAATTAACATTCGATGCATATATATAGACGATTCCAAACGAGCAAAGCTCAGTAGCCCCTGGAAGGCTTTGATAGTAAATCGTATTAACCAGTTCTAGACTATTTGAGGCTTCATCGTTCGTGGCCACCGTCACTTGGCACGACTGATTACTTGCGCCGAACTCGGCGATAAGTGCTGCTTTGGTCGTTTCTATCGCTGCGCTTGCCGTCGGATATTGGATCCCCGATTGCAACGTATTCACATTCGAAATAGTGACGTAAGGCGCACCATAGTCATTTGACTGGGCTATCGCATTACCAGGAATCCCAATTCCCGCAATTTGTATAAGCAACAAGAATAGTGAAAAAGCAATGCGACGTGCACCCACGCCTAGCCGAAACAGTGTGGAAGTCCCTGACATACGCTTTTCCCTGCTCGCCGTCGCGGCGATTAACATGGCTCACGGATTTCGCGAGCACCCCTGTTGGACACGTTCATATCAGGGATGCGCTCGAAAAACAAGATCCACTGAGAAGCTTGGAATGGACTTAGACGTCTATTTAGCCGCTCTTGCTTCGCGCTGAAACCCACTCTGCGTAGTCAGGTATCGCGCGCGCCAGCTGCATTTCCAACCAGACCTGCTCGTCGTCGCTTCGCGTGGCGGTCCAGTGCGCCAGAAACCCCGACAGCCGCCGCAAGCGCGGAGCGACGGCATCGCCGTCTAACACGCGAAAATCTGCGATCGCGCTATCCATCGTGCCTAAGCCCAGCAGTAGCCAATCGAGGCTCACGCCCTTTCGTTTCGCGAGAATCACACATTCCTCGAAGGGTACGGTACCCCGTGATCGCCAGTTGCTGACAGCGCTGCTACCTCGGCTGAAATAGGCGCCAAGAGCGATATCTGTCTGTACACCGATCACTTGCTGCATACGATCGATGACCAATCCCGCATTCAATTCGGCCATGGGCTCTCCCCCGTTTTGGGTAAATCTTTCATCTTGGGTGTTGTAATCCCTCGTTTTGTGAGTATTCTTCGGATTGTGTAACCCATTTGCGGAACTGTACCCCATGTCCATGGCGCAAAAACCTCCTGTTGCGTATGCACCTCGCGGTGTCGTACGGAGACCGATCGCGCTACGGCTGCTCGCCCCCGAGCTGACCAAACACGAATCCCTGGCAAAACAGAACGGCAGCTCCAGCGCCTCATTTGCCCGCCAGATATACCTGCGCGGCATCAAAAGTTACGAGCGGGCCGTGGCTGTTTCTCACACGACTTGTGGAATGAATACGACCACGGGAGTGAATAACGCATGACTCATGCAGCGCAACATTTTGCGCCAAAGCATCGCGAGAGCCGCTTCCGCGTGCGTTGCCCGCACTGCAAAAGCTTCGCCCGCGCTCGTAGCAGTAAGCAGCTCACCGCCGTCTACCGAGAGGTGCGTTTCGAGTGCACCAACGACGCCTGCGGTCACGTCTGGCTGGCTGGGTTGGAAACGCTGCGCACCTTGTGCCCTAGCGAGCAGCCGAACCCCGAGATCGACATCCCGCTCGCCGTCGCGATGCCGACAGCGAGCGCCGAACCCGCGGCCCCCGCCGCAGCCCCCGGCTAAGCCGGCATCAACCGCCTACGGAGAGAGAAACCATGGCCCATTCCACACTTCATACCGCCGCCATCAGCTACCTGCTCGCCCATCAAGGTGAGCATCTGCACCCCGACCGCCATCGACTCGTCGGTCGCTGCGCTGACCATCTGATGGAGTCCGGTATCAGCCGCGACACCGCCACCACCATATCGCTGCAAGCGCTCGGCGAAGTGCAGGCGCGCGCCACCTCGGCGCACGTCGATATGACCCGCTCGACCAGTTACGCCGTGTTCGTCGTCGACCCGGTCAGCAGGAAAACCGTCTGCTTTACCGCCGCCGACTTGGTGCGCATGGCGCGCGAACAGGTCCGCTCGGCCGCGCCCCGCGTCGCCACCCAACACTGAGGGCATCGCCATGTTGTTGACCCTACCCGGCGACCTCGTCGCCATGCCCCGTAGTCCCCTCAGCCAGCAGTGCGTCATCCACACCGACTCTGCCCAGCACAGTGAGCTGGCGAACGTCGCGCAGCAGTTCGGATGGCCAGTATGAGCGCTGTCGTCAACCTCGACAGCCGCCGGCGGGTGGCCACGCCGACACCGGCAGCCCCGATGGTGATCGCGCCAAACGATCGCATCCTGCGCATGACCGTCGTCGCGGAACGTGTCGGTCTCTCGCCATCCACCATTTACCGACTCATCCCCCGCGGTGGATTTCCCCTGCAGGTTCCACTCGGCGGCAAATCGGTCGGATGGCGCGAGAGCGAGATCGACGCATGGATCGCCGGGCGCTGGATGGGTGGTGTGGCATGACGCTCAAGCTGTGGGAGCCGGTCACAGAATGAATCCCTCCCTCCACGCCGACGTCACTCGCCTGCTGCTGCAAGAGTTCGACTTCAAGACCAAAGGCACCTGGCTGCGCGAGGGCCGCTGCCCTAATTGCCAGAAAAAAGAGGTGTACACCAACGCCGATCACCCGTGGGTGATCAAATGCGGGCGCGAGAACAAATGTCAGTACGAGCGTCACGTCAAGGAGCTTTACCCGGATCTGTTCGAGAACTGGTCGGATCGCTACAAGGTCACCGAGACCAATCCGAACGCCTCGGCCGACGCGTATCTCATGCACATGCGCGGCTTCGACATTACGAAGTTGCGCGGCAGCTACACGCAGGAGAACTATGTCGATCGCGAGCTGGACGCCAGCACTGCGACGGTGCGTTTCGCGCTGCCCGGTGGCGGCTACTGGGAACGCCTGATCGATCGACCGCAGCGGTTCGGCAAAAAGAAGGCCCGCTTTAACTACGGCAGCAAGCATGCTGGCCACTGGTGGACACCGCCCAGTTTGGATCTGTCGACCGTCGAGGAAGTGTGGCTGGTCGAAGGCATCTTCGACGCGATCGCATTGTGGCTTCACGGCGTAGCGGCGGTCGCCCTGCTCAGCTGCAACAACTGGCCGGAGCATGCATTGGCCGAGCTCGCCAGCAAGCGCGCCGGTGATCGTCCAGCGCTGGTGTGGGCGCTCGACACCGACGGCACCGATGGCGACGGTGCTGGCCAGCGCTACATCCGCAAGTGGGTCAAGCAGGCACGTCAGCTGGGCTGGGACTGCAAGGCCGCGCAGATCAAGCAGGACGGCCGCAGCAAAATCGACTGGAACGATCTGCACCAGCGCGACCGCCTGTCGGTCGCCGATCGCAAAGGCTACCTGCACGAAGGCGCGCTGCTGATCGCCCGCACAGCCAGCGCGAAAGCCATGCTGATCTACAACGAGGCCGGCCGCTCGCAGTTCCCGTTCGAGTTCGGCAATCGGCTGTATTGGTTTGAGCTCGACTTCAAGAAATACGCCAAGGTGAAGATGGAGCTGGAGGACAAGGACAAAGGCCTCGGCGAGGACGAGATCAAGGAGCAAGCGCTCAAGGAGTGCAACGCGGTCTATCAGATCTGCACCGGCTTCCCTCGTGTGCTGTATTTCCAGCGCAACGACATCACCGACGAGTCCTGGTACTACTTCCGCGTTAATCGGCCAGGCGATCAGCCAGCGGTGAAAAACACTTTTACCGGCAGTCAGATCATGGGCGCCGCCGAGTTCGGCAAGCGCATGGCCAGCATTGCCGCCGGCTGTTTTTTCACAGGCACGTCCGATCAGTTGATGCACCTGCTGCGCGACCAGACACCGGAGACTGGCATCAAGCACGTCGAGACGATGGACTTCATCGGCTACACCAAGGATCACGGTGCGTATGTGTTCGGAGATGTCGCAGTGAAAGACGGGAACCTCTACGACCTCAACGCCGAGGACTACTTCGAGATCGGCCGGCTCAACATCAAGAGTCTGCTGCAGTCGATGCGCCTGCAGATCAACACGGCCAGCACGGACTACTCCGACGCATGGTTCGGCCACCTGTGGACCGCGTTCGGTGTGAAGGGCGTCATCGCGTTGGCGTTCTGGCTGGGCAGCCTGTTCGCCGAGCAGATCCGCACCAGCGACAAGTCGTTTCCGTTCCTCGAGCTGATCGGTGAGGCCGGCTCTGGCAAGTCGACTCTGATCGAATTCCTGTGGAAACTGTGCGGCCGTCCGGATCACGAAGGCATGGACCCTACCAAGTCCACGCTCGCCGGCCGCACGCGCACGTTCGGCCAGGTCGGCAACCTGCCGATGGTGATGATCGAGGCCGATCGCAGCGCCGGCAATGACCGCATGAACATCAAGCAGTTCGACTGGGACGAATTGAAAACGCTCTACAACGGCCGTATCGGCCGCGCACGTGGCCACAAGAGTGCCGGCAACGAAACCTATGAGCCGCCGTTCCGCGGCACCGTGGTAATCAGCCAGAACGCAGTGGTGGATGCCAGCGACGCGATACTGCAGCGCATCGTGCACATCAACCTCGACAAGAGCGGCCACACGATTGAGGGCGGCATCGCCGGCAAAGCGCTCGAAACCGTGCCGGTGGAGAACGTCAGCGGCTTCATTCTGAAGGCCGTGCGGGCCGAGAAAAAGATCATGGCCACGCTGACCGAATTCACGCCGATCTACGAGGCGATGTTCAAGAACCATCCCAACCTCAAGAGCGTGCGGATCTGCAAAAACCATGCGCAAGTTATGGCGATGATCGACGCGCTTGAGCACGTCGTACCAATCACCGCCGATCAGAAGCGCCAGACGTTCGACGCGCTGATGGACATGGCCGTCGCCCGCCAGCACGCAATCAACGCCGACCACCCGACTGTTACCGAGTTCTGGGAGAAGTTCGACCACCTCAACGACACCGACGGCGTCGAGAAGCTCAACCACAGCCGCAAGGATGATCTCATCGCGGTGAGCCTGCCAGAGTTCCAGGAGCGCGCCGCGCGCCATGGCCTGCGCGTGCCCGAATACAACGATTTGAAGCGGCTGCTACCGGAGAGCCGCGCCCGCAAATTCCTCGGCTACAAAACCGTCAACAGCAACCTCGTCGACAGTGTCGACGGCGTGGGCCGTTCGGTGAAGTGCTGGGTATTCCGCCGCGAACGCGCTGGATCAAGCAAGGGCGACTGAAGTGAAACAGGGGCACCACGGCATGGGCAAGGTTATACATGATGTATAACCGGATCCATGGGTCCGTATATTTGGTTAGTTATGCCCCAATGGAGACTTCATGACTTTCTGGCGAATGCAGCTTCACCCTTCGGACAGCGCGCAGTCGGTGTCACACGCAATGAAGTCTCTTGGCCTGGGCTACATCGGACTCGATTTCGCAGACCCGCCCGGTGACCTGACGGACGTGGATCGCGAGAACATTCCGACGGGGCAACGCGACTACTGGGAGTTCGCTCACACAATGGCGGAGGGAGACTTGGTGCTGGTGGTTGCACATCATTACCCATGTGCGCTCGTTCGCGTGAGTGGCAAGTACAACTACATCCGCTCACCTCATCAAGAGCTTGGCGTTTGGTTTCGCCACTTTCGGCGGGTCGAAGTGCTCAACTATTACGCCGACTTCGTTACCAATCCAGCAAAGTGGGAGCAGACGAGAATGACGGACACAATTTCGGTACTACACACACCAACCAGCAAGTCATTCACGCTAATCAAGCGCTGGGCAGCGGCAGTTGGGGCATAACAATTCATTCAAGCTGAAGCCGCTTCGCGGCTCTGCTTAATTCAGAGGTTAGGCTGAAACCCTATGCCCGATCTTCTTGCTCAATTGCACACAATAAACGTCTTCAAGGACGTAATAGTGCCCGCTGCGGCCGCTCTAGGCGCACTTTGGGTTGCCACGCGAAAGTTCAGGCGCGAACGCCTGTGGCAAGATAAATACGTCTCATATCAGCGGGTCATTGAGGCAGTTGAAGCGATCCGATACTGGGGAGAAGAGGTCTCGTCTGATGCTCATATGCTCCCTGCCATCGGCGATTTTGGTGGGAAGACTCCATACGAGTTCTACGCTGCAGCCCAGCGAGAAGTAGTCAAGCAAGCATCTGTTGGTACGCTTCTCTTATCCGCACAGTTTGTCGCCAAACTTGGGGAGTTCAACAGCAAGCTATACCAAGCGCGGTTCGCCGAGTCCGAAGAGCATTATGATGATGAAAGCGACGCCCACTTCGGATACGGAAGTCATGCTTCGAAGGTCAGCACAATCGCCGACACATATTTATCGCAACTCATCTCGTTGGCGCGCAAAGACCTTGGAGCCTAGCCAGTCGTTCAAGGCGGACGGCTACGCGGCTGCTTAACTCCAGTGTTAGCCCTCTGTGGAGTCATCCCATCGACGCAACCCGCATCCAAGTCGCTGAGCTGCTGAAGGCTGCTTTAGCTGACCGCGCTGCGCACTCCCTGCGCGTCGAAACATGCAAGGCTGTGGCACACAGCCTTGCCATTGCTGGCCCAAGACTTTATGAACTCGGCTGGGCGCTCAAACTACGGCGCATAGAATCGCTCGGTACCCTAACAGAGATGGCCGCTGAGCTTAGTAGTACCAGCATTGAAGCGTTTCAAAGCAACCGCTGGTACGCCGGCCTTTCTCTCGTCCGTCAGCTAATCGAGACGGAGTATCTAATGTTCCTCTTTGCCAAGGACGCGAGCCTCGCAGAAACATGGCTGGACGCAACTCCGCAGAAGATCAGACAAGAATTTTCTCCCAGTAAAATGCGAGATCGCGCGGGCTCTGCCTTTCGGGCGGAAGAATATTGGATTCACTGTGATTCTGGCGGACACCCAAGCCCAGCCGGTCGCCACCTTCTCTCAAGCCACTCAGACCCCATCGGTTCAAAAGAAATACATTGGCTAGACCTTGCTCAACATCTTTCCAGGTTGTGGACACACTTTTGCCAAGCTGCTCTCGCCGTGGATGCAGGCAAGCTCCTGCCAGATTCGTTGGTCCGGGACACATCCTCGGTCATTGATCTCTGGCGCAATGGAGACTCACACCGTGAAATATCGGTGCCAGAGAGCTAACAATTCGCTTAAGGCGGACGACTTAGGCCTAGTTAGTTACTACTCGACAATCGTTTCATCCAATGTTTGCACGAACATCGCACTGTCCACGTAGTAGTTCGGGTAAGCGGTTCTGAGCCTATCTAAATCCTTCATACGCACCAACAACGCCAAAACGCTTGGATCGTTTTGCTTTTCGATGTCTAACAAATCAGCCGCAGCTTGCTCTGCCTGTCTCTTGGTGTAAGGCACAATTGCAACCATCCAGCCCTTCGTATCCATTCTCAAAAGGACTTGATCAATGTTGGAAATCGTTTGCCAGTTCGGCCATTCCGCCACGGCGACCTGCACGCCACCGAACACCTTCCACACATCAAGAGACCTAGCAACAGCGCGCAACTCGTCGATTAACGTGGATGTGTCCTCAGGGGTACCGGGAACCATTGGGGTTCCTTCTCGTAACGCTATCGCGCTCGACATCAACGCAAAAAAACGCTTCCAGTCAGCGCTGCCGTGCGTGTCGTTGTGCGCGAACTTTAGGTTTTCTCCACTGATGACATCATAAGTCTCAACGGCCGTCGCCCAAGCATGCTGCAGTTTGGTGCGCAATTGCATTTCAACACGAAAACGGTTCCATTGACTGGTTTTCTCAGATTGGGACTGGTACTTAAAAATGTAGTGGATACTTCTATACCCATCTTTTTTCGGCTCTTCGATATAGTCGTACCAGTCTTCAAGCACATGTGCGCGATTTGGGTTTTTTGCCTTTCCGATATGCATTACTTCTCGGAGGTTGTTGAGCGCAACAATGTCCGACACCACCGCACGGCATCCGGCCATGTCATTCATTGAGGTCAAACGCATCGTGTGTGTTTGCATGCGTAGCAGCTTGCGCGCAACCGAAGGCAAGCGTTTTAGACGCTGCGAAACTATTGCATCCGGGTCGGCGTGTTGAGCCCGCAGTCTTAGCGTTTGCGCAATAATTTTCAGGGGATAAGTATGCGACTCGCGCCAGGCGCTGATGATGTTGAACTCTTCATCGAAATCCGCAGGGTCTTCCCCCTCCATGTAACGAATCGATTTACCCGCCTTATCGATCACGGACTTCGAGAATAATGTCGGCGGTTTATGGGTCATAGGTGCTCAACGTAGCAAAACCCGCCGGTGCCGACGAGTTTCCCAACTTGTTGGGATCGCAGCCCTCCGTTAGTCGACACCACATTGAATAGCGGATAGCAGTCCTGATGTTCTGGGGCCACGCAGCACAACGGGAAACGCAATAACTTGCGATCTAGCAGTTTCGGGGTAGCGTGCAGTGCAGACCGGGCTATCGGTCTCGCACAATAAAAACAGGGCCTATACATGCACGATCGCAACCCCGAAGCCATCCGAATCACCGAACGAATACGCGGCCGCGCCGACGCACTCAGCGGCGCGGCCGCAGGCATCGCCGCCGGAATGCGCGAGCGAACGGTCACCGCCGACGAGATCTATCAGCTGCTCGATGTCATCGCGGCCGATCTCAAGCGCAACGCCGACCTGCTGCTCGACGAGCTAACCCTGCCCGCCACCACCTGCGCGAGCTGATCGCTTCGCTGCCGACATCGGCACTGCGGGCTTGGGCTCACGCAACCCATCAAGGTAGTCCGCCCACGCCTGCATCATCCGACGCCGACCATCCAGGTACTTGGCCTTGTTGTAGATCGCGCGAATCCGGTTTTTGTCCTGATTTCCAAGCTGCCGATCAATGATGCTCCGCTTGACCTTGTGCGATAGCTGCAGCTCGACCTCATCCTCATCCCAGCCTAGCTCGTTGAGCGCGGTGCTGGCCATGTGTCGTAGACCGTGGTGCACGAGCTCACCCTTGAAGCCCATGCGGCACAGGGCGGCGTTGATGGTTCCGTCCGACATCGGACGCTTTATTGAGCGCTCACCGGGAAATACGAACAAGCTGGACCCTGTTAGTGGCTGGAGTTCACGCAACAATGCCACGGCCTGACGAGACAGCGGCACCAGGTGCGGATCAGCGGTGGCCTTCAGTGCTTTGCGCATCTTCAAGTTCACAGCGGGTATCGTCCAGACGGCCTCATCCAGATCGAACTCCGTCCACATGGCCTTGCGCATCTCGCCTGGGCGTGTAAACACAAGTGGAGCAATTTTCAGTGCGTAGCGGGTGATGTATGACCCTGCGTAGCCATCGATCGCGCGCAGCAGTTCGCCGATACGATCGGGGTCGGTAAGCGTGGGGAAGTTCTGGCCGACGGAAACCGGGAGCGCCCCGATAAGGTCGGCCGCGACATTGCGCGTGGCATTGTTATGCCGAATCGCCCAGCGATAGATCTCCACCAGGTAGTTGAGTGTCCGGTGCGCCGTCTCCACCGCGCCGCGCTCTACGATGCGCCGGAGACAGACGAGGATCATTCCGGACGTGACATCAACGATGGGAAGCTTGCCCAGCCATGGATAGATGTTGATTTCCAGTCGCCGGCGCACGCCGCGTGCGTATGACTCGACCCATTGCGGCTCCATCTCCGCGTACCAGGCACGACTCACCGCTTCGAAGCTGTTTTCTACGGCGCATTCCAACTGCAGCTTGTCCACTCGGCGCTTCATGCTTGGATCGATACCGCTGGCCCGAAGCTTGCGCGCTTCATCGCGCGCCTCACGCGCCTCAGCCAAGCTGACCTCGGGGAACACACCCAGGCTGATCATCAGCGGCTTGCCGGCGAAGCGGTATTTCAGTCGCCAGTAGCGCGCGCCATTCGGCATCACCTGCAGGAATAACCCCTTGCCAGCGGCAAGCCGATACATCTTTTCTCGCGGTCGTGCATTGCGCACAGCCACCGCCGTCAACTCGCCCATCGCCTCTCCTGGTGGTACATC
>Ga0302311_10003245_pt1 | contig 17848 bp, 16 predicted proteins | sample III_Palsa_N1_3_FD_200449 | JGI IMG/M metagenome (GOLD analysis project Ga0302311, IMG submission 200449) | Peat permafrost microbial communities from Stordalen Mire near Abisko, Sweden - III_Palsa_N1_3 | ecosystem: Environmental > Terrestrial > Soil > Palsa > Peat permafrost | place: Sweden... | reverse complement strand
GGTGCGCCAGCGGCTCTTGCGGCCCTCGGTGCGTCCCATCGCCGCGATCGTCTCCGGCGACAGCGTCAGGCCTTCCCGGGTCATGGTCTCCAGTTGTTCGATCACGGTCACCGCCCGGGTCGCGAGCGCCGGAAGGCCCGCGAACACCCGGCCGAGTTCTCCGGCGCCGGACATCGCCCCCTGGATCCGCCCCACCGGTCCGAGATTGCGCTCGATCCATTCGCGCACCACGGGATCGGCGACCTTCCAGATGTCGAGCCTGGGATCGAAACCGCGCGCCACGCCTTCGACCACCACCATGGTCTTTTGCAGCAGAATCAGTTCGGGACGGGTGCGCATGTCGAACAGGCCGGTAACCTCGAGCAGCAGCGTCAACAGCTTCGCCATCGAGATTTCCTCGGCGGTGCGATTGTGGATCGGCTCGCCGATGGCGCGGATCGCCTGCGCAAAATTCTCGACCGAGTGATGCGCCGGCACATAGCCGGCCTCGAAATGCACCTCGGCGACGCGGCGATAATTGCGCGTGATGAAGCCCAAAAGAATCTCGGCGAGGAAGCGCCGCTCCTTCATGCCGAGCCGGCCCATGATGCCGAAATCGACCGCGACCAGCCGGCCGGCATCGTCGAGGAACAGATTGCCGGGATGCATGTCGGCATGAAAGAAGCCGTCGCGCAGCGCGTGGCGCAGAAAGCTCTGGATCACCTTGCGTCCGAGCTCGGGCAGATCGACCTGCGATTGCTCCAGACGCGCGTGGTCGCTGAGCGCGATGCCGTCGATCCATTCCATCGTCAGCACGTTATGGGTGGTGCGATCCCAGTCGACGGTGGGGACGCGGAAATCCGGATCGTCCTTGGTGTTCTCGGCCATTTCGGACAGCGCGGCCGCTTCCAGCCGCAGGTCCATCTCCATCGCCACCGAGCGTGACATCGTATTGATGACCTCGATCAGGCGCAGCCGCCGCGCCTCGGCCGAATAGGCCTCGGCCTTGTGGGCGACAAAGAAGAAATCGGCGAGGTCGCGGCGGAAGCGCGCGCCGACATTGGGCCGTAGCACCTTGACGGCGACCGATTGACGGACGCCGTCGCGCTCGACGACGCCGCGATGCACCTGCGCGATCGAGGCGGCCGCGACCGCGGGACCGAAGCTCGCAAACGCCTGTGCCACCGGGCGTTCCAGCGATGTCGCGATCACGGCTTCGGCTTCGCCTTGCGAAAAGGGCGGCAGCCGGTCCTGCAGGCTTTCCAGGTCGCGCGCCATCACGGCCCCGACCACGTCGGGCCTGGTCGCGAGAAACTGTCCGAGCTTGAGATAGGCCGGCCCGAGCCGGGTCAGCGCGCGCGACAAATGCGGACCGGATTTGGCGCCGGGGCGCTCGATGATCCGCGCCAGACGCAGCGCGAGCTGGCCAGGGGGCGGCACCAGGCTCGGATCGACCACGCCGAACACGCCCTCGCGCGCGAACACGAAACCGGCGCGGGCCAGCCGCGCGATGTGGGTCAGCGCGGAAATCACAGACGCCAGCCCGAATGCAACGCCACGATGCCGCCGGAAAAGCTTTGCCAGCCGACGCGTGAAAAGCCGGCGGCGCGGATCATGTCGGCGAACGCGCTCGGCTTGGGAAACTTCCGGATCGATTCGACGAGATACTGATACGAATCGGCATCACCGGTGACGGCGCGGCCGAGCGGCGGGATGATCTTGAACGAAAACAGATCGTAAATGCGATCCAGTCCGGGCACGTCGACGGCGGAGAATTCCAGGCACAGGAATCGGCTGCCGGGCCTGAGCACGCGAAATGCCTCGCTCAAGGCAAGATCGATCCGCGGTACGTTGCGGATGCCGAACGCGATGGTGTAGGCGTCGAAGGCGTTGTTGGGGAAAGCGAGCTGTTCGGCGTTGCCCTCGACGAACGACACCCGGTCGTCGAGATGCCGCGCCGCCGCGCGTTCGCGACCCACTTGAAGCATGTCGGCATTGATGTCGCAGACGGTGGCCTGAAAGCCCGGGCCTGCCGCCTTGGCGGCGCGGAACGCGATATCGCCGGTGCCGCCGGCAACGTCGAGCAGCGCAAACCGCGTGTCGCCGCGGGGCGGATTGAGTGCGTTGATCATCAGGTCTTTCCAGACCCGGTGCAGGCCGGCCGACATCAGATCGTTCATCAGGTCGTAACGCTGGGCCACGCTGCGGAAGACGTCGTTGACCAGCGTCTGCTTGTCCCCTAACGGCACCTCCCTGAAGCCGAAATGCGTGGTTTCGTCCGGCTGATTCATGATTTTACGCCCTCATACTCGCGACGGCCGGACCATAGCGCGCCGGCCGCAATGGCGCTATCACGTCAGCCCCTCAAGGTGAATGCCGCGCATGCCCGAATTACCCGAAGTTGAGACCGTCCGCCGTGGCCTGCAGCCTGTCATGGAGGGTTCAAAAATCGTCAAGGCCGAAATCCGGCGCAAGGACCTGCGGTTTCCCTTTCAGAACGGCTTTGTCGCGCGGCTGGAGGGCCAGACCGTGACCGGACTTGGCCGCCGCGCCAAATACCTGATGGCCGACCTTGAATCGGGGGATGTGCTGCTGATGCATCTGGGCATGTCGGGTTCGTTCCGCGTCGTCGCGGATGAGGACAAGACGGTGCCGGGCCAGTTCCACCATCCGCGCCATGAGGACCGCGCCCATGACCATGTGGTGTTTCACATGTCATCGGGCGCGGCTGTGGTCTTCAACGATCCGCGCCGGTTCGGCTACATGAAGATCATCGCCCGCAAGGCGCTCGACGATGAGCCGCTGCTGAAGGGTCTCGGTCCGGAACCGCTCGGCAATGCATTCGATGCAAGAATGCTGGCGCAGTCATGCGCCAGCAAGAAGACCAGTCTGAAGGCGGCGCTGCTCGACCAGCGGGTCGTGGCGGGGCTCGGCAATATCTATGTCTGCGAGGCGCTGTATCGTTCGCATCTGTCGCCGCGAAGACTGGCCGCGACCCTGGCGGACAAGAAAGGGCAACCGACCGATCACGCCGGGCGCCTGGTCAGCGCCATTCACACGGTACTGAACCAGGCCATCAAGGCCGGCGGCTCGTCGCTGCGCGACCATCGCCAGACCTCCGGCGAACTCGGCTATTTCCAGCACTCGTTTCAGGTCTATGACCGAGAGGGCGAAAAGTGCCAGACCGCCGGCTGTCGCGGCATCGTGCGGCGGTTCACCCAGAACGGCCGTTCGACCTTCTGGTGTCCGAAATGTCAGAAGTGAAGTTCGTTCGGCAATAACGACAAACGCTCCCTCTCCGCCAGGCGGAGAAGGAGCGTTGTCGTCATGCCCCCCAACCGGAGCAGTCAGATCAGGAGACCAGCGCCGCCGTTTCCGCAGGCATTGGCGAAAACATCGCGTGAAGGATTTCGGGCGATGCCGGGAGTTCGCCGAGGGCCGGCTGCAGGTCGGCGATGGCCAAAGAGCCTGACTTGAGGGCATCCAGCTTCGCCTCGACCCATTGCCAGAGGCCGTGGACTTCGAGCGCCGATTTGCCTTGCGGGGCATATTCGCTCACCGCCAGGCCCGCGCTCAGCGCATCCTGGTGATCGTTGCGCATGACGATGAAAGGCTGGGCGAGAACGCCGGCGATATCGAGCGCCGCTTCGTCGCAAAGCGTTGTGGCGGCATTGTTGATGCGCTGGCCGCGGATCGGCGTCTGGTTGAGGACGAAAGCGAACGGCTTGTCGCTGGAGCGGATCAAGTGAAGCGTCGATGCGGTCGCTTCGATATCGGCGACGGTCGGGCGCGCCGGTATCAGGCACAGATCGGCGCAGCCAATCGCCATCGTCGTCGCGGCGCTGACGCCGCCGCCGGTATCGATGATCGTCAGCGTGACGCCGCTCTGGCTCAAGGACTGCAGCCGTTGTTCGATCTCGGCGGCGACGTAAACCGGCTCGACGATCGGCTCGGCATAGGCGCGGCGGCCTTGCCAGTTCGAAAGCGTTCCCTGGGAATCCGTCTCGATCAGACGAACGGTGTGGCCGGCCTGTATCGCCGCCAAAGCGAGGCCGATGGCAAGCGTACTCTTGCCGCTGCCGCCCTTTTGGGTGGCCAATACGATCGTATGCATAATTGAATCCTCTGGATTGCTTGAACGGGAATCTGCGGTTACGCCGGACTGAGATGCATCGCATCTGTAATGTCGAGCTATTCTCGCTCAGGACGTGCCTGTCCGATCCAGCAGGGCTGGGAATCGCGGCAGTCCGAATCAGCAACATGACGACGATGACGGGTTAAGAGTCGTATGGCTATTCCGGTAGACTACGGGAGGCGATGCAGCTCATGGCCGCGAAAGCGGACCGCTGGCGCTCGCGCGGATGATGACGACGTTCGATCATTTCCTCGCGCAGATCACGCGCACGACCGATGACTTCGCATCGGCCGATTCGCCGGTGGCGTTGACGCTATTGGCCTTGAGAAACTCGCGCACGGTATCCGCCGGCACCAGCACCGCCTGCGCTGCGGGCGCGGCATTCGGCGGTCCCGCAACGACGGCCGGCTTCAGCAGCGCGACGCCGGCAAATATGCCGTCGCTGTCGAGCGCCACGGCACCGGAAAAGCCGACCGCCGGCGGCGGTGACAGCGCGAGATCGCCGCCGCCGCTGATTGGCGCAACCGATGCCTTGACGCTGCTGGCGGCACCGCCGCCGCCCTGATTTTGCGGATCCGAAATACCCGTCAGTTCGACGTTCAATTTGGCCGCGCCGTTGCTCAAGGCCAGCGGCTTCAATCCGCGCGCGCCGTAAAGGCGCAGCAGCGCCAGGCCGTGGTCCTTGTCCTCGGCGACGCGATCGGCGTTACCAAAGCCTGCAATCGCGATCGCGAGGCAGCCATCGGTGATCTCGCGGTCGGCAAGGATCGCGCCGTCATCGCTGACCACCACGCCGGTGCCATATTCCACGGTCTTGCGCGGCGGAGGGCCTGCGACCTGGGCGCCGGTCGGGAACGGATTGAACGCGCTCGACATCGCGATCACCACCGGCTCGACGGTATTTTCGGTGGCCTGGTCGTAGAGAATGGTGAGGATGCGCACCTCGTCGCCCTTGAAGGTGCCGCGCACGTAGAATTTCTTCAGGCCCTGCAAACCCGACAGCACGAAGAATTCGGGCTTGACCACGGTGTAGTCGACGGCCCGCCCGGCGGGCTCCTTCTTTTCCCGTTCGGCAAGCTTCGCCGTGGTCGGGTTGGCTTCCTTGCGTCGCGAAAGCTGAATCTGGATGGTCCCGGTGGGAGAACTCCATTTGGCGCCGTTGGCGTCGCTCGATTGCTGCGGCACCAGTCTGGTGGGAATGCCGAGCCGCGCCCCGGTGCCGGCATCGGTGACGATCTTCCAGCCGGCATTGTCCTGCCGCCGCCGCGCGGTTTCGGCGAGCACGCTGCGCTCCTGCGGGTTGAGCACGCCGGTCTGCTTGCCGCCTCGCCCCTTCTGGAATTCCTTGATGGATTCCACCATGCGCTCGCTGACTTCGCCGGTGATGGCGCCATTGTACTGGCCGACCCAGGCCAGGTCCGACTGGATGGCCTGGCGTTCCGCCTGCGCCATCGCATTGGCGGTATCGGCGGGGGTCTGCAAAGCGGGCCGGACCGGAACGGTCGCGACCACCTTCGGCTTGGTGCCTGCCGTCGACGGCGGCGTCAGCTGCGCCTGGGCGGACGCCCCTGCGGCCACGAATATCAATGTTGCTGTCAGCATCGATCTCATGACAAGTCTTCTCATGACAAGTCTCGGGTCCCAAGGATTGGGTCCATTGAAGCGGCCGCAATTAAGCACATCTGCTTGGTCGGCAACAGGGATGCCATGGTTCAAGCAGCGAGCGACACCTTGGCTGCCGCGAGGCAACGACACCGGATGAAATTGAGGGACGTGATAACGCCATGCTGAGTGCCGACGAACTCGAACGGTACGCCCGCCATATTGTGCTGCGCGAGGTCGGCGGCCCCGGCCAGGCGGCCTTGAAGGAAGCCTCCGTGCTGGTGATCGGCGCCGGCGGTCTCGGCGCGCCGGCGCTGATGTACCTCGCCGCGGCCGGCGTCGGCGAGCTCGGCGTGGTCGATGATGACGTCGTCTCGCTGTCCAACCTGCAGCGCCAGATCATTCACACCACGCCTGACATCAACCGCCGCAAGGTCGACAGCGCCGCCGAGCAGATTCACGCGCTCAATCCCCATGTCAGGTTCGCGGCGCACGCCACCCGGCTCGGTGCCGGCAACGCGCTGTCGCTGATCGGCGGCTACGATCTGGTGCTCGACGGCTCCGATAATTTCGAAACCCGCTATCTGGTTTCGGATGCGTGCTTCCTCGCCGGCAAGCCGCTGATCACGGCCGCGCTCGGCATGTTCGACGGATCGCTGACCACGATCCGCGCCCATGAGCGAAACGCCGAAGGCGAGTTCAATCCGACCTACCGCTGCCTGTTTCCCGAGCCGCCGCCGCCGGGCACGGTGCCGGCCTGCGCCGAGGCCGGGGTGATGGGGGCGCTGGCCGGCGTCTTGGGATCGATGATGGCGCTGGAGGCGATCCGCGAGATCGTCGGCTTCGGCGAGGGCCTGGTCGGGCGGTTGCTGATGGTGGACGCGCGCGCGATGCGGTTCGAGACGCTGCGCTATCGGCGCGATCCCTTGAACCCGCTCAACGGCGATGCGCTGGTCATCACCGATCTGAGCGCGCACGGGTGAGGCCGGCGAAGACCTACAGCATGCTCGGCAATACACGGTCCGGCGGCTTGTGATGGTCGAGGAAGGCGCGGATGTTGATGATCACCTTCTCGCCCATCTCGACGCGGCCTTCGATCGTCGCCGAGCCCATATGCGGCAGCAGCGCCACCTTGCCGGCCTTCGCCAGCCGCACCAGTTTCGGACTGACCGCGGGTTCGTTCTCGAATACGTCGAGGCCGGCGCCGGCGATGTCGCCGGCTTCGATCAGCTTGACCAGCGTGTCTTCGTCGATCACCTCGCCGCGCGCGGTGTTGACGATATAGGCGTCCTTGCGGATCAGCTTCAGCCGCCGCGCCGACAGCAGGTGAAAAGTGGCCGGCGTGTGCGGACAATTCACCGAGATGATGTCCATCCGCGCCAGCATCTGGTCGAGACTTTCCCAATAGGTCGCGCCCAGTTCCTCGGCGATCTTTGGCGCCACGGGGCGGCGGTTGTGGTAGTGAATCTGCAGCCCGAAGGCCCGGGCGCGGCGGGCCACGGCCTGGCCGATGCGGCCCATGCCGATAATGCCGAGCCGCTTGCCGCCGATGCGGTGGCCGAGCATCCAGGTCGGCGACCAGCCCGGCCAGTGCTTGCCGTCGGTGAGGACGGAGGCGCCTTCGATCAGCCGGCGCGGCACCGCGAGAATCAGCGCCATGGTCATGTCGGCGGTATCTTCGGTCAGGACCTTCGGCGTATTGGTCACGGTGATGCCGCGCGCATGCGCGGCGACGACATCGATATTGTCGACGCCGTTGCCGAAATTGGCGATCAGCTTCAGCCCGCATTCGGGCTGCTTGAGCAATTCTTCGGTGATCTCGTCGGTGACGGTCGGCACCAGCACGTCGGCGGTGCGGACGGCATCGGCGATTTGCTCGGGGGTCAGCGGCGTATCGTCGAGATTGAGCCGTGCGTCGAACAATTCACGCATGCGGGTCTCGATTGAGTCCGGCAGCTTGCGCGTGACGACAACGAGCGGCTTTTTCTTGACCGACATGTTCTGCTCTCGCGAGGTTGTTCAGACCTCATTAACCCGGTTGTTCGACACTGCGGCAGCCGCGCGATCCCGGCGTTTGCTTCAGGTTTGTACTAGGTTTGTACTGGGTTTTCTTGGGTTCCCCCCGACGTCTCCCTGGATTTCCGAAGGGGACATTCGGGCTGTTCTTGTTCTCGGCGTTCCAACCTCTCTAGCAGAAGACCGGGCCAAGACAAGAACCCTGGCGGGAACCGGGGTTTCAAGACCGAGGGGCATCGGCGCCGGGTACGGGGGTTGAGGGATTGGTGGTCGAACGTGTTTCAGCTCGAAGAATTCGAGCTGGGTTCTCGGCAGGAGACGAGTTGATGGCGTTGAGGCGTTTTTATTCTGGGGTGGTGCTCGCGGGTTGCTTGCTGGGGGCCTCGGCCGGCACGGCAGTTTCGGCAAAGGATTCGGCGCTCACCACCAGCGGCTTGCCGGTGCCGCGCTATGTCAGCCTCAAATCCGACCATGTGAACGTCCGGGCCGGTCCGACCAAGGACAACGACGTCGCCTGGGTCTACACCCGCTCCGGTCTGCCGGTTGAAATCACCGCCGAATTCGAGAACTGGCGCCGGGTGCGCGATTCCGAGGGCGCCGAAGGTTGGGTCTATCACTCGCTGCTGTCGGGCCGCCGCACGGCTGTGATCACCATGAAGAGCAAGGACGAACTGGCGCCGCTCTACGATCGCGCGGATGAAACCAGCGCCATCGCCGCCCGCCTGCAGGCCGGTGTGGTCGCCCAGGTCAAGAAATGCGCGACCGGCTGGTGTCACGTCGCCGGCAACGGCTTCGATGGCTGGATCGAACAGCAGCGGCTATGGGGCGTTTATGCGGATGAGAAGGTGGAGTGAACGCGAACTGCTTCTGCGTGTCGTCCCGGCGAACGCCGGGACCCACGCCGTGAATTCGCGTTTTAGCCCGGGGGCTAACGCCTTCTTCAATCATCAATAGCTGTCGTGATGGGTCCCCGCGTTCGCGGGAACGACAGCGCTCAGCGCTTCTTGCGCAGCCGGACGACCATGTCGACCCGGGCGATCTCGTAGCCCTCGGGCACTTCGGGCATCTTCTGCAACACCAGATGCGGATCCGGGATATCGACCAGCTCGTGGTTGTTCTCGAGATAGAAGTGGTGATGCGCGGTCACGTTGGTGTCGAAATAGGTCTTGGTACCGTCGACGCTGACCTGGCGCAGCAAGCCGGCATCCGTGAGCTGATTGAGCGTATTGTACACGGTGGCCAGTGACACCGGAACCTTGGCGAGGGTCGCTTCCTCGTAAAGCATTTCCGCGGTGAGATGGCGCGCGCCCTTGCCGAACAGCAGCCAGCCGAGCGCCATGCGTTGACGGGTCGGGCGCAGGCCTGCGGCCTGCAGCATCTCGTTGACGTCATGCCACGGACAACCGGTCAGCGCCGGCTGGTGTCCCGCAACACGGGCCACGGGGCCGGCGGCGTCATCATTGAATATCGAACCGTTGTCGTTCATTTCCACGTCCGGCACCGCACCCGTTGTCTCAGTACTATCGCAGCGGAATATAAGAAGGAAATCCGTTAGATGCAAGTTTTTCGCAACTAGAACCAGCCCAGGGTTAAGCGCCATTGCGGGGGAGAACGCGGCGATTTGCCCCGGCGGGGCGCTTTGCCGTCCGCAGGGCCTATGTTAGAGAGCGCGCGGACGCAGCCTTGCGATTTTTGCAAAGGCGAGCACCGGTTGCCGCAGGGCTTATCCTGATCTGCGGTTTCAGCGCCAATCTGCCAAAATTGGCACGCTTCCCATGCGAAACGGGTCCATTTTGCTCGAAAACGCTTCATCAGGGTTTTGAAAAAAGGCTGGCATCATGCTGGATCGGCGCGGCGGTTATGAATACGAGGATCTGCTGGCGTGCGCCCGCGGCGAGCTGTTTGGCCCGGGCAACGCCCAGTTGCCGCTGCCGCCGATGCTGATGTTCGACCGTATCAGCGAGATTTCGGAGACCGGTGGCGAATACGGCAAGGGCGTGGTGCGGGCTGAACTCGACGTCAAGCCGGATCTCTGGTTTTTCGGCTGCCATTTCAAGAACGATCCCGTGATGCCCGGATGTCTTGGCCTCGATGCGCTCTGGCAGATGGTCGGATTTTTTCTGGGCTGGACCGGCGGCGCGGGGCGTGGCCGGGCACTGGGGCTTGGGGAGCTGAAGTTGGCCGGACAGGTGCTGCCGAACGTCCGCAAGGTTGTGTACAACGTGGATGTCAAACGCGTGATGCGCTCAAAGCTGGTGCTGGGCATCGCCGATGGCTGGCTTTCCATGGACGGCGAGATTATCTATCGCGCGAAGGATCTGAAGGTCGGGCTGTTCAAGCAGGATGCCGCATTGCAACCGGGAACGTAGGTTGCGCGCTCCGGCGAACGAGACGGCATTCGGGTTGACGACGGTCACAATAACGTAACGACAGGGCGAGGCGATCATGAGGCGGGTTGTCATCACGGGGATGGGTATCGTCTCGTCCATCGGAAACAACACCCAGGAAGTGCTTGCGAGCCTTCACGAGGCGAAATCCGGAATCACGCGCGCGGACAAATATGCCGAGCTCGGTTTCCGCTCCCAGGTGCAGGGCGCGCCGACCCTCGATCCGTCGGGAATCATCGATCGGCGGGCGATGCGCTTCCTCGGCGAGGGTGCCGCATGGAATCATATCGCGATGGAGCAGGCGATCCAGGATTCCGGGCTTGAGCCGGCGGAGGTTTCCAACATTCGCACCGGCATCATCATGGGCTCCGGCGGTCCGTCGGCGCGCACCATCGTGGAGGCCGCCGATATCACCCGCACCAAGGGACCGAAGCGGGTCGGACCGTTTGCGGTGCCGAAGGCGATGTCGTCGACGGCGTCGGCAACGCTCGCCACCTGGTTCAAGATCAAGGGCGTGAACTATTCGATCTCGTCGGCCTGCGCCACCTCGAACCATTGCATCGGCAACGCCTACGAGACCATCCAGATCGGCAAGCAGGATATTATTTTCGCCGGCGGCTGCGAAGAGCTCGACTGGTCGCTGTCGGTTCTGTTCGACGCCATGGGCGCGATGTCGTCGAAATACAACGATACGCCCGCGACCGCTTCGCGCCCCTACGACGTCAGCCGCGACGGATTTGTGATTGCCGGCGGCGCCGGCGTGGTGGTTCTCGAAGAACTTGAACATGCCAAGGCGCGCGGCGCGCGGATCTACGGCGAAATCGTCGGCTACGGCGCCACCTCCGACGGGTACGACATGGTCGCCCCCTCGGGCGAGGGCGCCGAACGCTGCATGAAAATGGCGATGGCGACGGTCGATACCAAAGTCGACTATATCAATCCGCATGCGACCTCGACGCCGGCGGGCGATCCGCCGGAAATCGAGGCGATCCGCAAGGTGTTCGGGACCGGCGACAAATGTCCGCCGATTTCCGCGACCAAGGCACTGACCGGCCATTCGCTCGGCGCCACCGGCGTGCAGGAGGCGATCTATTCGCTGTTGATGATGAACAATGGCTTCATCTGCGAAAGCGCCCATATTACCGAACTCGACCCGGCCTTTGCCGACATGCCGATCGTGCGCAAGCGCATCGACAACGCCAGGCTCGGAACCGTATTGTCCAATTCCTTCGGCTTCGGCGGCACCAACGCCACGCTGGTGTTCAAGCGGATGGATGCGTGAGATTTTGTTTCTGTCATGCCCCGCGAAAGCGGGGCATCCAGTATTCCGCGGCCCCGGCTATTCATCGCAACACCTCAATATACTGGATCACCCGCTTTCGCGGGGGATGACAACATCGGGAATCAGTGGAGCACCGGAACGATGCAGGACTTGATGAAGGGCAAACGGGGACTGATCATGGGCGTCGCCAATGATCATTCGATTGCCTGGGGCATTGCCAAAACGCTCGCGGCGCAGGGCGCCGAGCTCGCTTTCACCTATCAGGGCGATGCGCTCGGCAAGCGCGTCAAGCCGCTGGCGCAATCGCTCGGCGTCGATCTGGTGCTGCCCTGCGACGTCGAGAACCTCGCCAGTGTCGATTCCGTGTTCGAGACGCTGCGCGCCAAATGGGGCCATCTGGATTTTCTGGTCCACGCCATCGCCTTCTCCGACAAGAACGAACTGAAGGGACGCTACGCCGACACCAGCCGCGATAATTTTTCGCGCACCATGCTGATATCGTGCTTTTCGTTTACCGAACTTGCCAGGCGCGCGGCCGAGATGATGCCGGCCTCCGGCGGCACCATGATCACGCTGACCTTTGGCGGCTCGACGCGGGTGATGCCGAACTACAACGTGATGGGCGTCGCCAAGGCCGCGCTGGAAGCCTCGGTGCGGTATCTCGCCTCTGATTTCGGCCCGCGCGGCATTCGCGTGAACGCGATTTCGGCGGGTCCGATTCGCACCCTTGCGGGTTCGGGCATCGGCGATGCGCGCACGATGTTTGCGTTCCAGCAGAAGCACTCGCCGCTCGGCCGGGGGGTGACGCTGGATGAACTCGGTGGCTCGGCGCTGTATTTGCTCTCCGGGCTGTCAGGCGGCGTCACCGGCGAAACCCATTTCGTCGATTCCGGCTACAACGTCATTTCGATGCCGCGGCCGGAAGACCTGAAGGACACGGCGGAATAGCGCAGGACCGCGCAGCCTCAACGGCCGTAGGGTGGGCAAAGCGAAGCGTGCCCACCGGTCGTTGATGTTGGTGGGCACGGCGCAAGCGCGCCTTTGCCCACCCTGCATTTTTGCGGATTTGCTTCACCCCGCCGCAAGCATGCCGGCGCGCTGGAAGGCCGGCCGCGCCGCGCAGCGGTCGATGTAGCGGTCGAAGGACGGGCGCGACGGCACCATCTTGAACAGCCGCACCGCGAAATTCAGCCCGGAGCCGATGGCGATGTCCGCGGCCGAGAAGTTCTCGCCGAGAATCCACGGTCCCCTGGTCAAGGCGGCGTCGAGCACATCGAACACCCGTTGCGCGTCGCCCCAGCCTGCCGACACCGGATTGATCTCGATCTTGGTCGCGACCTGCACCATCGCCGGCTCGATGCACCCGGGGGCGAAAAACAGCCAGTACAGATATTTCGCGCGCAGCGGATCGCCCAGCGGCGGCGACAGCTTCGCCTCCGGATAGCGCTCGGCGACATAGGCGCAGATGGCCGCGGCTTCGGCCAGCATCGCGTCACCGTCCTGCAATGCGGGAACCTTGCCCATCGGGTTGATCGCGAGATATTCGGGGGTCTTCTGCGCGCCCTTGGTAATGTCGGTCAGCACCCGCTCGTAAGGCTGCCCGGTTTCCTCCATCAGCCAAAGAGCGGAAAACGATCGCGAGCGCGGCGCCCAATAGAGTTTCATCATTCGGCAGTCTCCTCATTTTTCCATCGATAATATTTCATGACGTATCCGGTCATCGGCTCGATTTTTTCTTGTTCGAACACAAAACCCTCGCGCTCATACCAGCGCCAGGCTTTCTCGTTTTCGCGCACGCAGCGCAGCTCGATCTCGTCGGGCAGCTGCTGTCGCGTGAACGCGAGCAGCGTCCGTCCGAGGCTGCGGCCCTGATATTCCGGCGCGACGAACAATTGGTCGAGATATTTCTTGGGCAGATGCAGCGCCAGCATGGCCGCCAGCACGCCGCCAGCGTCGGCGACGTAGAGGCTCCAACCCTGATCGAGCTCAAGCGGGAGGCGGGCGCGCAACTGTGCCAGCAGGAAATTGCTGGCTTCCGCCAGCCCGGTGGAGACCCAGCTGTTCATCCAGACCCGGGCGATCTCGTCATATTCGTCGGTTCGGGCGGGACGGATCGTGGGCGGCGGCATCGGACGGGTCCGGTGGATGATGGCCAATATCTTACAATATGCACGCAAACAAAAAGGGCGGCCGAGAGGCCGCCCTTTCGCAACGAGAGATTTCCGGGACGGTTACTCGCCGGCGGCTTCGCGCGGGGCGTCCACCTTCTGCTTGGCCTCGAGGTCCTCGCCGGTCACCTGATCGACCGCCTTCATCGACAAGCGGGTCTTGCCGCGATCGTCGAAGCCGAGCAGCTTGACCTTGACCTTGTCGCCTTCCTTGACGACGTCGGAGGTCTTCTGCACGCGGTTGGATGCGAGCTGGCTGATATGGACGAGGCCGTCCTTGGCGCCGAAGAAGTTCACGAAGGCGCCGAACTCCATCACCTTGACCACGGTGCCGTCATAGATCTGGCCAAGCTCCGGATCCGAAGCAATCGACTTGATCCATTTGATCGCGGCCTTGATCGATTCGCCGTCGGCGGAGGCGACCTTCACGGTGCCGTCGTCGTCGATATTGACCTTGGCGCCGGTCTTCTCGACGATTTCACGGATCACCTTGCCGCCGGTGCCGATCACTTCGCGGATCTTGTCGGTCGGGATCTTGAAGGTCTCGATGCGCGGCGCGTATTCGCCGAGTTCGGCGCGTGCCGCGGTCAGGGCCTTCGACATTTCGCCGAGGATGTGGATGCGCCCTTCCTTGGCCTGGCCGAGCGCGACCTTCATGATCTCCTCGGTAATGCCGGCGATCTTGATGTCCATCTGCAGCGAGGTGATGCCGTGATCGGTGCCGGCGACCTTGAAGTCCATGTCGCCGAGATGATCCTCGTCGCCGAGAATGTCCGACAATACGGCAAAGCGCGAACCTTCCAGAATGAGGCCCATGGCGATACCCGCCGTCGGCCGCTTCAGGGGAACGCCCGCATCCATCAGCGCCAGCGAGGCGCCGCAGACCGACGCCATCGACGACGACCCGTTCGATTCGGTGATCTCGGAGACCACGCGCACCGTGTAGGGGAATTCGTGGTGCGGCGGCAGCACCGGGTGGATGGCGCGCCAGGCGAGCTTGCCGTGGCCGATTTCACGCCGCTTGGTGCCGCCCATGCGTCCGGTTTCGCCGACCGAGTAGGGAGGGAAATTGTAGTGCAGCAGGAACTGCTCCTTGTAGGTTCCCGACAGCGAGTCGATGTACTGCTCGTCCTCGCCGGTGCCGAGCGTGGTCACGACCATCGCCTGGGTCTCGCCGCGGGTGAACAGCGCCGAGCCGTGGGCACGGGGCAATATGCCGACTTCGGCGATGATGTTGCGCACGGTCTTGGAGTCGCGGCCGTCGATGCGCTTGCCGGTATCGAGAATGTTCCAGCGAACGATCTTGGATTCCAGTTCCTTGAACACGCCGGCGATGCGCAGCTTGTCGTATTTCGGCTCCTGGCCTTCCGGGAAATAGTGCGCCATCACCTTTTCCTTGGCCTTGCCGACCGCGGCGTAGCGGTCCTGCTTGACCGGAATGGCGTAGGCCGAACGCAGCTCGGTCTCGATCAGCGCCAGCATTTCCTTTTCCAGGGCGCTTTCGTCGACGATCTTGACGTCGCGCGGTTCCTTGGCGGCCTTCTCGGCGAGTTCGATGATCGCGTTGACCACCGGCTGGAAGTGCCGGTGTCCGAACATCACGGCGCCGAGCATGATGTCTTCGTTGAGTTCCTTGGCTTCCGATTCCACCATCAGCACAGCGTCGGCGGTGCCGGCGACAACCAGATCGAGCTGGGTTTCGACCATCTCGTCGAGCGTCGGGTTGAGGACGTATTCGTCATTGACGAAGCCGACGCGCGCGGCGCCGATCGGGCCCTTGAACGGCGCGCCTGACAGCGTCAGTGCCGCCGAGGCGGCGACCACGGCCAGGACGTCCGGATCGTTTTCCATGTCGTGCGAAAGCACGGTGACGACGACCTGGGTCTCGTTGCGCCAGCCATCGACGAACAGCGGGCGGACCGGGCGGTCGATCAGGCGGGAGACCAGCGTCTCCTTTTCGGTGGGACGGCCTTCGCGCTTGAAATAGCCGCCGGGAATGCGGCCGGCGGCGTAGGTTTTTTCGATGTAATCGACGGTCAGCGGCAGGAAGTCGACGCCTTCGCGCGGCGCCTTGGCGGCGACGACGGTGGCGAGCACCACGGTCTCGCCGTAGGTGGCGAGCACGGCGCCGTCGGCCTGGCGGGCGATCTTTCCGGTTTCAAGCCTGAGGGGACGGCCACCCCAGTCGATCTCGACTGAATGAATATTAAACATTGCGGTTTTCTTTCATGGGTTCGCGAAAGCAGGGTCGCCCCAAAACGCAAAGACCATGCGCAAGATTGCGGGATGTTGAGCGCGTTGCGCATCAGCATCCGGCGATCCTGCCATGGTCCTTGTGTTTCGAATGGCGTCCATCCTTCCGATGGTACGGGCACCTTGCCCGTTACACCCAGCCGCCGGATTGCGACTGGATACGCCGCGCGGACATTGTCGAGTCCGCGCGCAAAAACGCGCGTAAAATGCGCGCGTGAACTGTACTCAGCGGCGAATGTTGTGCTTTTCGAGCAGCGTCTTGTAACGCGCCTCGTCCTTCCGCTTGATATAATCGAGCAGCGAACGGCGCGTCGCGACCATTTTCAAAAGGCCCCGGCGCGAATGATTGTCCTTCACGTGGGATTTGAAATGTCCGGTGAGGTTGTTGATGCGTTCCGACAGGATCGCGACCTGAACCTCGGGCGAGCCGGTATCACCGGCCTTGTTGGCATTGGTCTTGATGACTTCCGCTTTGCGTTCGGCGGTAATCGACATCGTCAGATACTTTCATTGCTGCGAGCCGAACTGGCAGTCAGTCCGGTCAGGTTGAACACGCGCTTGGGGATGAGTTCGCCATTGCCAATTTCGGCGAGGGCCAGAAGCCGGCCTGCCACCGTGACATAGACTGTGCCGCTACAATTGGGCGCATCCCGTCCGCGCAACAAAACGGCCTGGCCCCGATGGAGCCTTGCCGCATCAGCCCGTGTGACGGCCAGTGCCGGGATGTCGTCCAGCGCGGTCTCAACGGGCAAAAGCGCGTCGGCGAGGCTGCCCTCGCCAGACGCGGCTCTATCGCATAAAGCCTCCAACTGTTCCAGCGGAATCATGTCGGTTTCACCGAATGGTCCGACCAGGGTCCGCCGCAGGGCGCAGATATGGCCAAAACAGCCGAGAAGCCGGCCGATATCGCGGGCCAGCGCCCGCACATAGGTTCCCTTGCCGCACTCGGCCTCGAACACAGAATGGCTGCTATCTATCTGTTCTACCAAGGTTAACTCGTGAATCTCGACCGGCCGCGGCTTCAGCTCGACGGTCTCGCCGTCCCGCGCCAGGTCGTAGGCCCGCTCGCCCTGGACCTTGATGGCCGAATACTGCGGCGGGATCTGCTCGATGACGCCCCTGAACCGCGGCAGCAGACCGGAAATCGCCTCCATCGAGGGCCGGATCGCGCTAGCATGGGTGACCCGGCCTTCGGTGTCGTCGGTATCGCGCTCCTCGCCCCAGCACACCGTGAAGCGATAGCGTTTGCGCCCGTCCATCACGAAGGGGACGGTTTTGGTGGCTTCGCCCATCGCGATCGGCAGTCCGCCCGACGCCAGCGGGTCAAGCGTGCCGGCATGGCCGGCGCGCTTGGCCTGGAACAGCCGCTTCACCACCGCAACCGCATGGGTCGAGGTCATGCCGATCGGCTTGTCGAGCACGACCCAGCCGTGGACGTCGCGCTTGTCGCGCCGCGGCTGGTTATTCTGGCGCGGCTGCTTGCCGGAGCGCGGGTGATTCCCGTCGCGATTTGGCTCCGGGGAAATATTTTTTTCAAGCGCGTCCGAATCGCCGATCGCAGGCTCGATCAGGCTGTTGGCGGTGGTCACGATCATCAGTTCACTCTTCCGAATCTTGCGAATCTGGCGCGAGGTCTCTTTGCACCGCAGGTGTTCGCAGTAATTTCTCTATTCGTTCCGCTTCATCGAATCGTTCGTCGGCGCGGAAGCGAAGATCAGGCGCAAATTTTAAGTTAACGCGTCGCGCCACTTCGCCGCGCAGGAACTTCTTGTTGCGCTCCAGCGCCGCGATCACCTTGTCGATGTCGCGCCCGCCGAGCGGCATCACATAAACGGTCGCCAGTTTCAGATCCGGCGACATCCGCACCTCGGGCACGGTGATGATATGACCTTCAAGGTCGGGGTCGTGGACGCTGCCTTGCGAAAGAATCTCCGCAATCGCGTGGCGCACGGTTTCGCCCACGCGCAACTGACGCTGCGAGCCGCCGGGAGCGGAACTCTTCTTGTGATGGCCGGGCATTATCGTT
>Ga0302311_10003242_pt1 | contig 17852 bp, 19 predicted proteins | sample III_Palsa_N1_3_FD_200449 | JGI IMG/M metagenome (GOLD analysis project Ga0302311, IMG submission 200449) | Peat permafrost microbial communities from Stordalen Mire near Abisko, Sweden - III_Palsa_N1_3 | ecosystem: Environmental > Terrestrial > Soil > Palsa > Peat permafrost | place: Sweden... | reverse complement strand
GTCACGTCGTGAACCCACTTCATGGCATTTTTTCGGTCGGTTGGGGAGAGGAGGACGATGCTTAATCCGCAGCCGCCGTTTCGGCTCGGTCGAACCCTGGTGCTGGTCGGCCTGATGGGTGCCGGCAAGACCTCGATCGGCAAGCGCATCGCGCATCGCCTTGCCGTGCCGTTTACCGACGCCGATGCCGAAATCGAAGCCGCCGCCAACATGACCGTCGCCGAAATTTTCGCGCGCGATGGCGAGCCCGCGTTCCGTGCCGGCGAGCGGCGCGTCATCTCGCGCCTGCTCGACGGTCCGGTCCATGTGCTGGCGACCGGCGGCGGCGCTTTCATGGACCCGGCGACGCGCGCCCGCGTGCGCGAGCGCGGCCTCTCGATCTGGCTGCGCGCCGATATCGACGTGCTGCTGGCCCGGGTCGCCAAGCGCCGGCATCGGCCGTTGTTGAACCAGGGCGATCCGCGCGAGGTGCTGGAACGGCTGATCGCCGCCCGCCATCCGATCTATGCCGAGGCCGATCTGGCGGTCGACAGCCTGGCCGCCCCGGCCGAAACCATGGTCGAGCGCGTGCTGGCGCAACTGGCGCGATGGGCCGGTCCCGATGGCGTCGTCGATCGTCCGCCCGGGCATTCGCAGCCCGCCGTTCACGAGGTCGCCTGATGTCCCTTGTCCCGGTCACGCTTGCCGGCCGCAGCTACGATATCCTGATCGAGGGCGGGTTGATCGCCCGCGCCGGCGATCTCATCCGTCCGGTGCTGGGCCCGCGCCGCCTGGTCGTGCTGACCGACGAGACTGTGGCGCACCATCACCTGGTGCCGCTCGAAGCCAGCCTCGCGGCCGCCGATTACCGGTTCGACACCGTGGTGGTGCCGCCGGGCGAACAGGCGAAGGATCTGCATCGCTTTCCGGATCTGGCCGAACGGCTCTTGGGCCTCGGGCTCGAACGCGGCACGGCCTTCGTGGCCTTGGGCGGCGGGGTCGTCGGCGACCTGACCGGCTTCGCCGCCGCGACCCTGTTGCGCGGCATGGATTTCGTCCAGATCCCGACGACGCTGCTGGCGCAGATCGACAGCTCCGTCGGCGGCAAGACCGGGGTCAATGCCCGGCGCGGCAAGAACCTGGTCGGTGCCTTCCATCAGCCGCGCCTGGTGCTGGCCGACCTGGATGCGCTCCGGACGCTGCCGCGGCGCGAATGGCTCGCGGGCTATGGCGAGATGGTCAAATACGGGCTGCTGGGCGATGCCGGCTTCTTCGACCGATTGGAGCGCGACGGAGCCGCGATTCTGGCAGGCGAGGCGGGTCCGCTCGGCGATGCGGTCGCCCATTGCTGCCGCATGAAGGCGGAGATCGTGGCCGAGGACGAACGCGAGGCCGGCCGGCGCGCGCTGCTCAACCTGGGACACACCTTCGGCCATGCGCTCGAGGCGGAGACCGGCTACGGCCCGGACCTGCTGCATGGCGAGGCGGTCGCGGTCGGCATGATGCTGGCGGCGGACCTGTCGCGCCGGCTCGGCCTCGTCAGCGACGGGGATTTTGCCCGCATCGGCAATCATCTGGCTGCGACGGGGCTCAAGACCCGGATTGACCAGGTGCCGGGCGGCCCGTTCCCGGCCGACACGCTCATCGCCCATATGGCCCATGACAAGAAGGTCGCCGACGGCAAGATCGCCTTCGTGCTGATGCGCGGCATCGGCGACAGTTTTCAGCGCCGGGACGTGCCGGCGGCGCTGGTGCGGGACTGTTTCCTCGCCGCAGGCGCCGTCTAGCCGCCCGATGGTGCGGCGCGAGATGCGTCAATTGACCACATCCCCGAGGAATGTCACGCTTTCGGCCAATAAAGCGAAGTGCAAGCCCCTTTAGGGTGACAATAGGCGTCCGGCAGCAGGGTCCAGGTCGCGTCCATTTCGCGCCTCGTGCCCTTCGCGCGATCGGACGCGGGAGGATGCCGATGGGCCGTAGAATCGTTCCCGATCTCGTCCAGAATCAAGTTCTGACCATTCTTGCGCCCAGCCTCAGCGTGCGCGATGCCGCCAAGGCCATGGCGGATCGCAATATCGGCGCCGTGCTGGTCGCCGAGCATGGTCGTCTGCGCGGGATCTGCACCGAACGCGATGTCACGCACCGCGTCGTCGCCAAGGGTCGCGACCCCAACCTCACGACCATCGCCGATATCATGACCGCCGACCCGGTCGTGGTCTCGCCCGGCGATACGCCGGCGACGGCGCTCGACGTCATGCGCCGCATCGGCTGCCGGCATCTGCCGGTGATGGATGGCGACCGGATCGTCGGCATGCTGTCGATCCGCGACCTCTATGCCGCGATCCACGAGGATCTGGAGGAAGGTCTGCGTCAGCGCGACGATTTCATCATGGGCAGCGGCTACAGCGTCGCCAGCTGAGGTCGGTTAGAGACAGGCCACCACCCGGCGGAACGCGGCGGCGAAACTCGCCCGTTCCTGCGGCCGGCCGACCGTGACCCGGATGCAGCGGTCGAGCGGGGCCGCGCCCGGCATGCGGATGAACACGCCTTCGCGCTCCAACAGCGCCGCCAGAATGATCTTGGCGCAGGCGTTGCCGCCGACGTCGATCGTGACGAAATTGGTGGCCGAGGGCAGGGCAGTGAAGCCCAGCTCGCGGGCCAGGCTCGCATATTCCTCGCGGCCCGCGGCCACGGACGCGACCACGCGCGCCACATGCTCCTGGTCGGCGAGGGCGGCCAGTGCCGCCGCCTGGGCCATGCGGCCGACGCCGAACTGATTGCGGATGCGATCGAACGGCCGGATCGTCTCGGGCGCACCGAAGGCGTAGCCGACGCGCATGCCGGCAAGGCCGTGCGCCTTGGAAAAGGTGCGCAGCCGGACCACACGCGGATCGTCGATCGCGATCTCGGGGATCGCACCCGCCGGCGCGAATTCGGCATAGGCCTCGTCCAGCACCAGGAGGCAGTCGGGCGGCAGTCGGTCGATGAGCGCCAGCTGTGCTGCGGCCGGATGATGGCTGCCGCTCGGATTGTCCGGGTTCGCGAGATAGAGCAGCTTGGCGCCGACCCGGCGCGCTGTCTCGATCAGGCCCTCGATGTCGTTCTTGTCGTCGCGATAGGGCACGGTCTCGATCCGGCCGCCCTGGCCGTTGACCTGATAGGCGAAGGTCGGATAGGCGCCCAAGGACATGACGGCGATCTGGCCCGGCTCCAGGTAGGCCTTGACTAGCACGCCCAGAAGCTCGTCGATGCCGGAGCCCAGCACCAGATGATCGAGCGTGATGCCGTGGTGGCGGGCGAGCGCCTGGCGCAGCTCGAACGCTTCCGGATCGCCATAGAGCTGGATGTCGAGAGCGGCGGCCCGCATCGCATCGACCACGCGCGCCGACGGGCCGAACAGGCTCTCGTTGGCGCCCAGGCGCACGTCGAGCGGCCGGCCCATGCGGCGCTCCAGCGCCTCGGGCCCGACGAAGGGCGTGGAAGCGGGCAGTCCATCGACGATCGATGTCAAGCGGGGGCGGGTCGGTGCCGGCGAAACCGGCACTTGGCGTTCAAGGGCGGCCATGATCCAGACGGGCTCTGAGGGAACGGGAGCGGCGGCGAGCCTCAGCCGACCTTATTCTCGTGGTTCTGCTGGCTCGGGATCGGCTGCGTCGGCTGGGCCTGCGCGATCGGCGGCGGCTCGGCCGGCTTGTCGTCGTCCTTCAAGCCCTGCTTGAAGGCCTTCATGCCCTTGGCGAGCTCTCCCATCATCGGCGAGATCCGGCCGGCGCCGAACAGCAGCACGATGACGAAGAGAATGATGATCCAATGGACGAGGCTCAAACCACCCATGTCGCGTTTCCCGTAATAAATCGGCCGGGTCGGCCTTGTCTGTCTCTACAAGCCCAATAGGTCGGACGTTCTGGTCCCGGATACAAGCTTCTTATGCATTCCGGCGGCAGAAGCGAGCGTCTATTCGGGCTTGCGGGCGTTCCTGGTCAGGCGTTTGGCGTTGGCGGTGGCGGCGCTGTGAACCGGCGCCAGCACTTGGACCGACAGGCCGGAGCCGAGCGTCGCCAGCTTCAGGCCGCGGGTCCAGCTTTCCATCATAAAGCGTTGCTGGACCTCGAACATCGCCATCGGGGTCTGCGCCGTGCCCAGATCGATCACCGCCTGGGTCGTGTCGGCCGCCTGTTCGGTCACATATTTCATGACCGCGCTGTTCAGGCTCTGCATCTCGTCCATCATGACGGCGCCGGCGTCGGAAAATGCCGCAACCTTTTCCGAGGTCATCAGCGAGAATTCCTCGTGATGCGCCTCGTTCAGCGGGTCGGACGCGGCCTGCGCGCCCAGAACCAGCCGGTGACCGATCACCGTGCCCGCAGCTGTCAATGTCTCGGTCATCGCCCGTGTCGTCGCCGCGAACCCGGCGCTGGTTTCGTTGATGGCGTGCGCGAACGGGTCTGTCGCCGCCGTCGGAATTACCTTGGCCATCGTAACCCTAACTCCCCGGCATCCCGATTTGGAGCGTATCGGATCTCTTGCCGTTGTCTCTAAGTAGCATATCGCTGGGGTTCGCAGGTGCCCGATTCTGACATGGGATGAAACCCATCGCCACGTGCCGTCTCGCCCCCGCTTCGTGTAGAGTGCGCGCCCATGATCAAACTAGCCCCCCGCTCCGCACCCGACCGTGCCCGTCTCCAGCGCCGGATCATCGGGATTGCGGTGCTGGCCGTGGTGGCACTCGTGGTCGGTTGGCGCGTCCTGGCGCCCCGTCCGGTCGCCCCGCCGCCGCCGGTGACGGCGACCGTGGTGCCGGCCGAACCCGCGCCGCCGCCGGCGCCCGAGTCCGCGGCACCCCCGCCCGAATCGGCGGCGCCTGCGCCCGCCGTGGCGGCACCGCCGCCGGAACCGGAGCTGCCGCCGCTGAAATCGGTCGAGGTTGTCACGCACCCGATCCGCGAGGTGCCGCCGGAGAAGAATCCGCCGCCGCCCGACTCGACCGCGCTCGACATGACCCGGCCGCCGCCGGCCTATGGCGGCGGCTATCATCCGTCCGAAGGACCCGGCCATGTCGTTCCGAAGCAATTCCAGGGTGCGGCGCGCGTGACCGGTGCGACGGCCCTGACCGTCGGCGCCATTCCGGTGCAATTGTTCGGCGTCAAGCCGCCACTGCCCAGCGATCGCTGCGAATTGGCCGGCACACCGATGAGCTGCGTCGAGCTGGCGAAGAAGCGGCTGCAGGAGCGGTTCGGCCGCTCCGATCAGGTCAATTGCCGCACGCCCAACCCGCAGCCGGGCATCGTGATCGCCTTTGCCATCTGTCTCGACGCCAACGGCATCGACCTCGGCAGCTTCCTCCTGAACGAGGGCCTGGCGTTGGCCGATACCGGGCAAAGCTATGATTACGTCGGGGCCGAGGGCGTCGCCCACACCCTGAAGCACGGCTTGTGGAAATTCCGCTGAGTTGCCATCGACAGTCGTGCTTGGCCTTGGGGTTGCGTTGCGGCCGTTTTGCCGGTAAGCCGGTCGCCATGCCGTGCCGCGCGTCTTCGTTCCCCCATCTTTCGACGGGGGGCGGAAATCGCGGCCCGACCCTAACCCGAACCATCATGGGGCCGCCCCGCCAATGAGCGCCGATCTCGTCCACGGTGGCATGTTCACCGTCATGGTGGTGCGCGTCGACGATCCGAACGACCCCGAATTCGAAAGCCGGCTGGCCGAACAGATCGCGCGCAGTCCGACGTTTTTCGCCAACGCGCCGGTCGTGATGGATCTGCAGCACTGCACCGGTGCCGCCTCCGCCGACGCTTTCCACGGCCTGCGCCGCATGCTGAAACGCCAGCATCTGATCGCGGTCGGCGTGCAGAATGCCAATGCGACCCAGATCCGGGCCGCGATGAATGCCGACCTGGCCGCCTTCGCCCCGGCCAATGCCGCGCGCCGGACCGAGCCGGCGGAGCCTGCTGCCGCCCCGGCGCCAGCCCCACGTCAGGCCCCGGCGCCAGCCCCGGTCATCGCCGCCGGTGCGGTCAACCGCACCAAGGTCATCACCCAGCCGGTCCGCTCCGGGACCCAGGTCTATGCCCGCGGCGGCGATCTGATCGTGCTGGCCTCGGTCAGCCCGGGCGCCGAAGTCATCGCCGACGGCCATGTCCATATCTATGGCGCGCTGCGCGGCCGGGCGATCGCCGGCGCCAGCGGCGATACCGAGGCCAGGATCTTCATCGGCAAGCTCGAGGCGGAACTACTTTGCGTCGCCGGCCATTATCTGGTCAGCGAGGCGATCGAGGCCGACTACATCGGCAAATCGGTCCAGGTCTCGCTCGTCGATGATCGCTTGACCCTCAACCGCACCTGACCGCAATCAAAATCCCAACGTCACTCTGTGACATTGGTGCGTTTTGATGACAGTTTGAGCATACTAGTTGTGGTCTGGAGGCTTCGGACCCTCTATACTTAGTTTTTATCGCGCGCGAGCGGCGACCCAGCCGCGGGCCCGGTTACCGCTTACCCAAGGAGGATCTTGTTGTCCAAGGTCATCACCATCACGTCCGGTAAGGGCGGCGTCGGCAAAACCACCACGTCGGCCGCATTCGCAACCGGCCTCGCCCAGCGCGGCAACAAGACCGTCGTCATCGATTTCGACGTGGGCCTGCGCAATCTCGATCTGATCATGGGCGTCGAACGCCGTGTCGTGTTCGACTTCATCAACGTGATCAACGGCGACGCCAACCTCAATCAGGCACTGATCAAGGACAAGCGCGTCGACAATCTCTACATCTTCCCGACCTCGCAGACCCGCGACAAGGACGCGCTCAGCAAGGAAGGCGTCGCGCGCGTGATCAACGAGCTGCGCGACAATTTCGACTACATCATCTGCGACAGCCCGGCCGGCATCGAGCATGGCGCGCTGACGGCGCTCTATCACGCCGATGCCGCCATCATCGTGACCAACCCCGAGGTCTCCTCGGTGCGCGACAGCGACCGCATCCTCGGCATGCTGGCGTCCAAGTCGCGCCGGGCCGAGGAGAACGAGGCGCCGGTCGACGAATATCTGCTGCTGACGCGCTATTCGCCGGAACGGGTCGAGCGCGGCGAGATGCTGTCGATCGAGGATGTGCAGGAAATCCTGTCGGTGCCGCTGATCGGCGTCATCCCGGAATCCGAAGCGGTCTTGAAGGCGTCGAACACCGGTATGCCGGTGATCCTGGACGTCGAAAGCAGCGCCGGCATCGCCTATGGCGACGCGGTCGCCCGGTTCCTGGGCGAGCAGCGCGAGATGCGCTTCCTGAAGGCCCAGAAGAAAAGCCTGCTTCGTACCCTGTTCGGGAAAGCATGATGATGAGCATCATGGAGCGCCTGTTCCGCAAGCGGAACGACACCGCCTCCGTCGCCAAGGAACGGCTGCAGATCGTGCTGGCGCATGAGCGCGCCGGGCGGACCGCCCCCGACTTCCTGCCGCTGCTGCAGAAGGAGCTGCTGTCGGTCGTCGCCAAGTACCTCGAGGTCGAGGACGAGATGATCAAGATCACGCTGGAAAAGGCCGGCGAGGTCTCGGTGCTCGAAATCAACGTCGAACTCGACAAGGCACGGATCCGGAAATCGCTGCCGATCGCCGAGAAGCCGCCGATCGAGACGAAAAAGGCCGCCGTCGGCCTCTAGAGCCAACGGCGGCCTTCGGGACTTCGTCCTGAATTAGGACAGGTGCTGGTCGCTTTCGATCTGGGTGACCTTCTGCTGCAGCACCTGCAGCAGGCCGTCATAGCCGGAACGGCGGAACACCGAGGCGAACTCCGAGCGGCGCGTGGCCAGCTCGCTGATCGTGCCGGTCAGATAGACGTCGACGACCTGCCAATGACCATCCTGGCCCTGATCTTCGCGGGTCAGGTAATTGAGCACGACCGGCTCGCCATCCGACTTGATCAGTCGGGTCGAGACCAGGGTCGAGTCGCCCTGCGGCTTGGCGCCGTCGGTTACGAACTTCTCCCCCGAATAGCCGTCGAAGCGGCGGGCGTAGGTCGCCGTGATGAATTTGCGGAAGGCGTCGGTCAGCTGCGTCTGCTGATCATCCGAGAGCGTCGACCAGCCGCTGCCGACCGCGATCCGGGTCATGTAGGACACGTCGAACACCTGGCGCACGACCGGCTCAAGCGCTGCGTAGCGGCCCTTGTAACCCAGCTTCTGCGCGTTCTGCATGACCGCGAGCAGGTTGCCGTTCAGGCTGCTGACGACCATGCTGGGATCGGCCGACGAGACGGCCGGTGCAGCAATGCCAGGCGCCACGCCCGCAATCGCAACCAGTCCAGCCAGCATCACGTCCCGCGTTGCGGCGTACCAGGCCCGCATATTCCACTCCATATCCGAAAGGCCGCTTGAGGCTCCTTCAACAAAGGTTCCCAAGCGGCTGCACACCCTAACAATATGGATGCGCCAAATGAATGTTGCAGTGCAACCGCGACGCAGCTTTTGAATAGCTGTGTCCCAGAAAGCGCACGCCAAACGGGAGGGTCCCGTTTTTCCGGTGCGCAATCGGTTTTGCGTTGTCGGGCACGATCCCCCTACACTCGCCCGGGGACGTGATCCATGCCTGGGGGATTTCGACGATATGAGCCGTAGCGACCTTCATCCGCCGGTCGAGCCCTATGAGACCGGTCTGCTGGCGGTCGATCGCCTCCACCGGGTCTATTGGGAACAATGCGGTAATCCCACGGGGGTTCCGGTCATTTTCCTGCATGGCGGTCCCGGCTCGGGCTCGACGCCGACCCATCGGCGGTTCTTCGATCCCCAGGTCTACCGCGCCGTGCTGTTCGACCAGCGCGGTTCCGGTCGGTCGACGCCGATCGGCGCGCTCGAAGACAACACCACGCCGCATCTGGTCGCCGATATCGAGCGGCTGCGCGAGCGGTTGGGGATCGAGCGCTGGCTGGTGTTCGGCGGCTCCTGGGGTTCGACCCTGGCGCTCGCCTATGGCCAAGCGCATCCGGAGCGCTGCCTGGGCTTCGTGTTGCGCGGCATCTTTCTGTGCCGGCCCAGTGAGATCGACTGGTTCCTGCACGGCATGGGCACGATCTTCCCGGAGCCGTGGCGCGCCTTCTCGGAATTCCTGCCGTCGGCGGAGCGCGGCGATCTGCTCGGCAATTACTATCGCCGCCTGACCGATCCCGATCCGCAGGTGCATCTGCCGGCAGCGCGGGCCTGGAGCACCTATGAGGGCAGCTGTTCGACCCTGCTGCCGAGCCCGGACACGATCGCGGCCTTTGGCGAGGATCGGCTGGCCCTGGGATTGGCGCGACTCGAGGCGCATTACATGAAACACGAGGGCTTTCTGCCGCCGGGCGGGCTGCTGGGCGGCATCGACCGCATCCGGCATCTGCCCGCCGTGATCGTGCAGGGACGCTACGACGTGGTCTGCCCGGTCGTGACGGCCGATACGCTGGCGCGCGCTTGGCCCGAGGCCGATTATCAGATCGTGCCCGATGCCGGCCATTCCGCCATGGAGCCGGGCACGCGCGCCCGGCTCTTGGCGGCCCTCGACCGGATGCGCCGCCGCTTCGTATGACGCGTCGAAACGCGCTGGCCGGATTTGTGGTGCTCGCTTATGGTGGCGCCGCTTGAAGTTACTGGGGAGAAAGTCCTTGTCGATGCGTCGCCTTATTCCGGCTCTGGCCGTGGCAGCCTTGGCACTTTGCGCGGGCTCGGCCAAGGCCGACCTGGTCGCCTCTGAACCGGCCCTGCTGACGCTCGGCGTCGGCGGCTACAACGTCCTGCATCAGGACAAGGATGCGGTGTTCCGCGGCGAATATCGCTTCGGCACCTCGTTCCTCTACATCCGCCCGATCGTCGGCATCGAGGCCAATACGTCCGGCGGCACCTACGATTATTTCGGCTTCGGTGCCAATATTCCGGTCACCCAGCATATCGTGATCTTCCCGTCGGCCGCCTTCGGCTATTGGAGCCGCGGCGACGGCAAGAACCTGGGCGCGCATGAGGAGTTCCGCACCGGCGCCGAAGTCGCCTGGCGCTTCGACGATGATTCGCGCATCGGCGTGACGTTCCACCATATCTCGAACGCCGGCATCACCCAGCGCAATCCGGGCGTCGAGGAGGCCTTGCTCGAATATTCGATCCCGCTCGGGAACATGTTCCCTTGATCCAACGTCCGGCCCGCTTCCTTAAGGAGAGCGGGCCGGATCGTTTCAGTGCCCGCAGAACTGGGTCAGGTTGACGACGATGCCGGTGATCAAGGCCGCAACCGTCGCCAGGACGCCGGTCAATCGGCCGACGGAAGTCCCGCGGCTCCGCGACAGCCCCCAGGCGTGTAGCAGCCGGCCCGCGATCAGCAGCATGCCGATCGTGTGAACCGAGCCGGCGGCGGCGCCCGACAGTTCGGCGCTTGCCATCAGGATCAATCCGATCGGCGCATATTCCGTGAAATTGCCATGGCAGCGCACGGCCTTTTCCAATTCCGCGTCGCCGCCGGTGCCGAGACCGATGGCGAGCCGCCGGCGCAGCATGATGACGCGAAACGTCAACACCAGCAGGATGATCGCGGCGAGCGCTGCATAGAGTGGCGTAATGATAAGCGGCATGGACGTTCTTCCCGACCTGAGTTTTCGTTGCCGGCATTAGCCGGGGCGGGGACGATCCTCAGGGCGAAACCGCTGTCGACGCAAGCATTCCGGCGACGCCGGCATCTTGTATTTTAGCCAAATGACAGGCTTAATGCGGCAGCCTCGGCCCAAAGACGGGCGCGAGGGTATCGGTGTCAAAAGCGTCGGATTTCCGAGCGCCACCCAACTAGGAGCGTCGCACGGCGTGCCGCCCATTGGCCACACGTCCAGATCGTCCGCCGCGCTCCGTGAACAGCGCCCGCCGGATCTGCTGAAAGCTGCGGCACCCGCGGCCCTGATCGCTGTCGTCCGCGCGCTCGACGATCTGGCCTGGCTCGCCGACGATACCGGCACCATCCTTTTCACCAATGCCGCCTTCTCGGGCGCGCAGCAGCCCAGTCGCCTCGATGCGCTCTACGGTCCGCTCACCACCCAGGACGCGCGCGACGCGATCGAGGCGGCGCTGACGAACCGCCAGCCGCTGCGGCTGGAGCTCGACCTGCTGCGGCGCGACGGCGTGCCGTTCCGCGCCGAACTGCGGCTCGATCCGATCGAGGCCGAGGGTGCTACCTGGTTTCTGGGTCTGCTCAAGGATCTGACCGACCGCCGGGCCGCGGCCGCCGTCGTGGCGCGCGCGCGCGACGTGATCGAGGCGGTCGCCCATGGCGTGCCGGGCGTGGTCTATCAATTCGTCATCGATGCCCGCGGCCGGCGCTACTACAGCTTCATCAGCGAAGGCTGCGCGCGCGTGTTCGGCTTCGAAGCGTCGGAGCTCACCGCCGGCGGCGCCGACCGCATCCTGGCCGCGGTCCCGGCCCAGGACCGCGAGGCGTTGCATCGTTCGATCGAACAGTCCCGCCAGAGCCTGGAGCCGTGGCGCCATGATTTCCGCTGCATCGTCCATGGCGAGCAGCGCTGGATTCGCGGCGCGTCGCTGCCGACCCGGCTCGCCAGCGGTGACACGGTCTGGAACGGAATGCTGATCGATGTGACCGACGAGGTCATCGCCAAGGCTGCCGCGGTCGAGGCGTTGGAACGGGCCGAGACGGCGAGCCGGACCAAGTCGGAATTCCTGGCCGCGGCCAGCCACGAGCTGCGTACGCCCTTGAACGCGGTCATCGGCTTCGCCGAGGTGCTGCAGGGCGAGCTCTATGGCTCGCTCGGCGATCCGCGCTATCACGACCATGCCGGCGATATCCTGAATGGCGGTCGCCAGCTGCTCGACATGGTCAATAGCGTCCTGGAATTCGCCCGGATCGAGGCCGCGGGCCTGCAGCTCGACGAGGCCGAGATCGCGCCCCGCGCGCTGATCGAACCCTGCGTCGCCGCCGCGAACGACAAGATCGGCAGCCGGGCGCTGACCGTGGTGACGCAGATCGACCCGACGCTGCCGCGTCTGGTCGTCGATCGGCAGAAGATGCGCCGGGTGCTGAACCATCTGTTGTCGAACGCGGTCAAGTTCACGCCCGACGGCGGCACCATCCGGGTCGAGGTCGGCCGCGAGGCCGACGGCAGCCTGGCGCTGGTGATCACCGACTCGGGTATCGGCATCGCACCCGAGGATCTGCGCCGGGCGTTCGAACCGTTCGCCCAGGTCGATGGCGCCCTGAGCCGGCGCTACGAAGGGCTGGGCCTGGGGCTGCCGCTCGCGCGGGCCATCGTCGAGGCCCATGGCGGACGCCTGGCGCTCGATCCCGCGGCCGGGGGCGGTACGCGCGCCTGGATCCGGCTGCCGGCCGATCGGCTCCAGCAGGCCTGAACCGCTTCAAAGCGCCGCAGCCTTTACCCGCGCGTCATGATGCTGGCCTCCACGCCACGCTTCATGGATCATGACCGTCATCAAGAGCGGGCGATCAAGGGCGGGTGCGGATGGCGACGGACGCTGGCGGCGCGTGGGAAGCGGATGTGATCGTGGTCGGCGCGGGGCCGGCCGGCCTGACCGCCGCGGCGGAACTGGCCCGGCACGGCGTCCGCGTCCGGGTCATCGACAGGGCGCCGGGACCGGCGCTGCATTCGCGGGCATGTGTAGTCCATGTCCGCACCCAGGAGACGCTGGCGGCCATGGGCTTGGCCGACCGGTTCGTGGCGCGGGCCTATCCGCTCCAGGCCATTTCTCTGCATGCCTTCGGCCGCTTCATGGGCGGGATCCGCCTCAGCGGTGCCGACAGCGCCTATCCGATGCCGCGCATCATCGGCCAGCACGTGACCGAACGGCTGCTGCTGGAACGGCTCGATGAGCTGGCCGTGCCGGTCGAGCGCGGCGTCGAGGCGCTGGGCCTGATCGACGATGGCGAGCGCGTCACGCTCAGCCTGAAACGCAACGGCGCCAAGACCGAACTCAGCGCCGCCTATGTCATCGCCGCCGACGGGGCCGACAGTCTGCTGCGCATGGCGGCCGAGATCGCGTTCGAGGGCGATAAGACCGACGCGTTCGAATTCCTGCAGAGCGATTGCGAGGTGCGCTGGTCCTATCCGACCGGCCGCGGCTATCTGTTCGTGACCAAGGACCGGTTCTTGGGCCTGTTCCCGTTCGATGCCGACGGCGCCTATCGCATCGTCTGCGCCCGCACCGACGAGGATCCGGACAATGCGGCGGAGCCGGATCTGGAAGAGATCGAGGCGATCCTGCGCGAGATTGCCGACCCGGATGCGGTCCTGGTCGAACCGCGCTGGCTCAACCGCTCGCGCAGCGCGCCGCGGCTCGCCAAGAAATTCCGCTCGGGCCGGCTGTTCCTCGCCGGCGATGCCGCCCATACCCACCTGCCGATCGGCGGTCAGGGCATGAATTCCGGCATGCAGGATGGCTTCAATCTGGGCTGGAAGCTGGCGGCGGTGATCAAGGGGGCGGCCAAGCCCGACCTGCTCGACACCTATGGCGCCGAGCGGCTGCCGGTGGCCGAGGATCTGCTGAAATTCACCGATCGCGGCTTCCATAGCATGGTGAAGCCAGGCGATCTGGCCCAGCGCGCCATGAAGCTGTTCGGGGCCAGCGTGATGGGGTTGGAATCGGTGCAGGACCGGTTGCGCCGGACCGTCGGCGACGTGCCGATCTCTTATCTGACCAGCGCCTTGAGCGACGATCATGGCGGCACGATCGGCCCGATCGCGGGCGAGCGCGCGCCGGACGGTGTGGCTGTGCGCGCGTCGGACCGCAAGACCGTCCGCCTGCTGCAGGCGATCGAGGGCGAGGCCTGGGGCCTGCTGATCTTCGCCGGGTTGGACCAATCCGATGTCGGCGGCAAGCTGGCCGAGATCGCCCAGCGCGCGGTCGCCGGTTACGGCGTTCGCGTCAAGCCGGTCCTGATCACGCCGGAACGGCCGCCCGAGACCTGGCCGGGCGAGGTGCTGATCGATCGCGACCAGCTGCTGCACGATCGCTACGGCGTGCGCCACGCCGCCGTCTATCTGTTGCGGCCGGACTGGTACGTGGGTTTCCGGGGACCCGCGACGCAAGGCGAACTGCTCGATACCTATCTGGCGCGCTGGCTGCTGCCGGACGCCGGTTGATCAGGCCTTGCTCCCTCTCTACCCCATTGGGGTGGGAGGGTTGGGGAGAGGCGGGGAATGTCTCTCAATAGCCTGAGCGGCTTCGAGACCCACCTCATCCTAAATCCTTCTCCCCCGTGAAGGGCGGAGAAGGACTTGTCGGCGCTTCCAAACGAATAAAGCCGCCGGAACATGAGGTTCCGGCGGCTTCATCAGTCTCAGCACGAAGAGGGGGCGCTCCGCAGAGCGCCGGGCCGGCCTGATTAGGCGGCGGCCGTCTCAGCCTTGGCGGCCTTGGCGGCGGCCGCCTTCTCGATCTGCTTCTTCAGGCGACGGGCTTCGGCCGGCAGCTTGGAGGCCGTGGCCTGCATCAGGAACGAGTCGATGCCGCCATTGTGCTCGATGGTGCGGATGGCGTTGGTCGACAGGCGCAGACGGACGGCAAAGCCCAGCGTATCCGACAGCAACGAGGTCACCTGCAGGTTCGGCATGAACCGGCGGCGGGTCTTGTTGTTGGCGTGGCTGACGTTGTTACCCGTCAGAACACCCTTGCCGGTGATTTCGCACTTTCTGGCCATGACGTATCTCTTCGCATCAATCAGGTGTGTCGACCGCTCGCCTCTTGCGAGGGCAGCCGGAACAAGGCTGGGGTATCTACGCGAGGTCGGACGATGCGTCAATAAGAGTCAGCGGTAAATCTACCGAAAGGCTGGGCTGCGCCAGCCGATGGGCAGCGCTAACCGCCCAAAAACAGGCTGAGCAACCGGCGGGCGCCGGCCATCGAGGTCATGGTGCCGGATGCGACCGCGGCCTCGATCTCGGGAATGCGCTCGGCGATCGCGGGTTTCCGGCGCAAGGCGGCGATCATGCCGTCGCCCAGATCCTGCCAGAGTGCCGCCTGGGCCTGGGCCGCCCGTCGCCGGGCCTTTTCCCCGGCGGCGTCCATCGCGCGCTGATGCCGCTCGATCGCGTCCCAGGCCTGGTCCAGCCCATCGCCGGTCACGGCCGAGACGGCCAGCACTTCGGGCTGCCACTCGGCCGAAATCGGGCGCAGCAGGCGCAATGCCGCCCGGTAATCGCCGACGGCGGTATTGGCCTTGTTCTTCAATTCGCCATCGGCCTTATTGACCAGCAGCAGCTCGGCCAGTTCGACGATGCCCTTCTTGATGCCCTGCAGCTCGTCGCCGGCCGACGGCAGCAGCAACAGGCAGAACAGATCGACCATGTCGGCGACGGCGGTTTCCGACTGACCGACGCCGACGGTCTCGACCAATACCACGTCGAAGCCGGCGGCCTCGCACAGGATGATCGATTCGCGCGTGCGGCGCGCGACGCCGCCCAGGGTGCCGCCGGTCGGCGACGGCCGGATGAACGCCGCCTCGGTGCGCGCGAGCTCGGTCATGCGGGTCTTGTCGCCCAGGATCGAGCCGCCGGTCCGGCGCGACGACGGATCGACCGCCAGCACGGCGACCCGGTGGCCGCGCTGGGTCAGCCTCAGGCCGAACGCCTCGATGAAGGTGGATTTGCCGACGCCGGGTACGCCCGACAGGCCGATGCGGACCGATCTGCCGGCGCTGGGCAGCACGCGTTCGATCAGGATCTCGGCCTCGTCCCGGTGATCGGGTCTGGTCGATTCGACCAGCGTGATCGCGCGGGCGAGCGCGCGACGGTCGCCGGCCAAGAGGGCGGCGACGCGCGCGTCGAGCGAAGAGGTCGAGGCTTCCATGGCCGCAATCATACGGAATGCGACGGTCAGAGGTAGCTCTTGATGTCGATGCTGGTGTGCTTGCCGACCTTGTCGAACGTCGTTTCCAGCCATTTATCGGCCTGGGACCGGCCCAGTTCCTTGAGGTAGCCCAGGAATTCCGGGTCGGAGTTCATCTTGCTGGACGCACCGAATTCCTTCATGTGCGCCTCGGCGCCGATCATGTGGATGTGCATCAGCTTCAGCCGCGAGATATGGTCGCCGTGCAGCATATCGTCCTTGATCAGCTTCTGGACGAAGCCGATCGCACGCAGTTCGCGGATCAGCGAGGAATTGAACGTGATCTCGTTCAGGCGGTTCAGGATCTCGGCCGTGGTCTGCGGTGTGCCTTCGCGTTCGACCGGGTTGATCTGCACGATCAGCACGTCGGGGCTTTCGCACTCGTAGATCAGCGGATAGATCGCCGGGTTGCCCATATAGCCGCCGTCCCAATAGGGATCGCCGTCGATCTCGATCGCCTGGAACACGGTCGGCAGGCAGGCCGACGCCAGCAGCGCGTCGATCGTCATGTCCTTGCGGTCGAACACCCGGATCTTGCCGGTGCGCACGTTGGTCGCCGACACGAACAGATTGATCTCTTTGCACCTGCGGATCCGCTTGATGTCGATCTCTTCCTCGAGCACGGTCCGGATCGGATGCCAGTTCAGCGGATTGGTCTGATAGGGCGAGAAGGCGCGGCCGATCGTGTCCAGCATCATATAGGCCGGCGACGTGTCGAGGTTCCAATTGCCCATCAGCTTGTCGACCAGCGTGCGCTGCAGCGGGCTGTAGCGCGCGAAATCGCTGATCCGGTGCCAGAACTTGTCGAGCGATTTGCGCGCACCCTCGCGGCCACCGTCGACATAACCCTGGGCGAGGGCTGCCGCGTTCATGGCGCCGGCGCTGGTGCCGCTGATGCCTTCGATCTCCAGTCGCTCGTCTTCGAGGAGCCGATCGAGCACGCCCCAGGTAAAGGCGCCGTGCGACCCGCCGCCCTGCAGCGCCAGATTGATGCGCTTCGGTCCATTTGCCTTGGCGCGGACCTGCTTCGGCGGCACGTTGGTGTCGGTGATGTCGGTCATGGGATGGGAACAACCTTGGGGAGGGACGGAACTCGGAGAAAGATGGGACCAATCGGGGACGAAAGCTAGATCAGCCGGCCGTGACGGTCACCTGGACCTCCATGCCGATGAAATCGCCGGGATTTCCGGTGAAGCTGCCGCTGAGCGGGACCGCCTGCGACGCGTCGCGGGCGACGGCGACGCGGATCAGATTGCGGCCGCCGGCGAGCGCGTTGGTCGGGTCGAACTCGACCCAGCCGGCACCGGGCAGATAGACCTGGACCCAGGCATGGGTCTCGCCGCCGCCGACCAGCCCGCCCGAGGCGCCGACCAGCGCTTCGTCATAGAGATAGCCCGACACGAAGCGCGCGGCGAAGCCCAGGCTCCGGACCGCCTCCATCATGAACAGCGCGAAATCTCGGCAGCTGCCGCCGCCCAGGTCCAGCGTCTCGGTCGGGGTCTGGGTCCCCATCTCCTCGCGCCGGCCGTAGCCGAATTCGTTGCGGATGGCGCGCGTGATGGCCAGCAGCAGCTCGATCGTGTTGGGGGCGCCCATGCCGCTGACGAAGCGCCGGGCCCAGGCGTCGACCCGATGGTCCGGGTCGGCATAGTGGCGCTCCTGGGTGCGGCCCAGATCCGGCACCTCGTCGACCGCATAGCTGAACGGGTAGAACTCGGCATAGGGCTCCAGCACGATGTCGCGGGTGCGGATCGGGAAATGCTCGGCCTGGAACGAGGATTCGATGGTGAGCTCGGTCGTGGGTTCGCTGAAGCTCGCGATCGCGGTCGAATTGCCGAACACGTCGTGGAGCCAGCGGACCTGCGCCGGCGGCGAGATCGCCATGCCGGTCTCGATCAGACGCAGGTCGTGGCTGTCGCGCGGCCGGCACATCAGGCGATGCTCGCCGAGCCAGACCGGATTGACGTAGCGATAGACCGTCCGATGACGGACCGTCAAAAGTGTCGACATGAAACCTGGTACCCCTG